>Ga0164243_10012952_pt1 | contig 11769 bp, 8 predicted proteins | sample OricompcompostOP_FD_108781 | JGI IMG/M metagenome (GOLD analysis project Ga0164243, IMG submission 108781) | Organic Plus compost microbial communities from Emeryville, California, USA - Original compost - Organic plus compost (OP) | ecosystem: Engineered > Solid waste > Mixed feedstock >...
CCTGCCCGGGTACGCACCGGACTGGGTCGCCACGGCCGAGGTGTGGGCCGACCGCTCGCGGCGGATGGTGACCTACGGGCTCTGCAACGACCGCCAGACGCTGCTCTGGTTCGCCAACCAGCGCGCCGTCGAGTTTCACCCGGCGCTGATGACCGCCGACCGGCGCGAGCACCCGACCCACCTGATCCTCGACCTCGACCCGCCCGAGGGCGGCCCGTTTCGGCTGGCGGCCCGGGCGGCGCTGCTGGTGCGCGAGGTGTTGACATCGTGCGGCATGGCCGGGGCCGCGAAGACCAGCGGGGCGAAGGGCGCCCACGTGTTCGTCCCGCTGGAAGACCACGTCGCCCACGACGACGTGGCCGCGGCGACGCGGGCGATCGCGGCGCGCGCCGAACGCCTCGACCCGGCGTTGGCGACGACGGCGTTCATCGTGGAGCAACGCGAGGGCAAGGTCTTCCTCGACTCGACCCGCGCCGGCGGCGCCACAGTGGTCGCCGCCTACAGCCCACGCCTGCGCCCGGGCGTGCCGGTCTCGTTCCCGCTGCCGTGGGACGCGCTGGAGTCGGCGGTCCCGACCGACTACACGATCCACACCGCACCGTCGATCCTGGGCGACGACGACCCGTGGGCCGCCGCGATGCCCCCACCGCAGCGCCTCGACCCGGGCCTGGTCGAAGAGGGCCACACGATCCCGATCGCCCGCGTGGTGGCGATGCACGAGGGCAAACGCCGCGCCCGCCAACGCCGCGACGAGTAGCGCCGCGGTCCTGGCTCGACGCCAGGGAGGTGTACTAGTTCGATGCTCCCAGCTCTAGTTCACTTTCTGGGCAGCGCAGCACGGAACGAGGGGCAATATCGCGTGGTTCCAATACGATGTGCGCATGATGCGAGATACACCGTACGCAGCCGTGCGACAGGTGGATGACACAGCCGGGAACGCGGTACTGGACGTCGGCGCCGAGGTGCGGTCGTGGCACCGACCGTTGATGGTCATGGTGGCGGCGATGTCCGCGCTGGTCGTCGTGGCGGCCGTCGGTCTCTTTGCCGACGGTCGTGAGCTCATGCAGGCATCGGTCTGGGCCAAACCGTTGAAGTTCGGCGTGTCGTTCGTCATCTACGGTGCGACGCTCGCCTGGCTGCTGCCGAAGCTTCGCAAGGCGAGGCGCACGATGTGGACCCTCGGTACGGTCTTCGCCGTCACCGGGCTGATCGACGTCGGCTTCATCGCGGTGCAGGCCGCCCGCGGCACCTACAGCCATTTCAATGTCAACACCGACGCGTTCAACCAGATCGGGCAGGTGGTCTTCTCCGCGGGCGTGGTCGGGTTGTTCGGGGCGAGCCTGCTCATCGCCGTCATGCTGTTGTTCCAGCGGGTCGGTGAAGCGGCTCTGACCTGGTCCCTGCGCATCGGGATCGGCCTGTCCGTCATCGGCATGGCGCTGGCGTCCTTCATCCGAGGGTGGGCCTCGACCGACCCACGGACCGCGCAGGACGCCTACGGCAACACGGTCACGCTGTTGGGCCAGCACGGGGTCGGGGCACCGGACGGCGACGGCATGCCGGTCACGAACTGGAGCACCGTCGGCGGCGACCTGCGCGTTCCACACTTCATCGGCTTGCACTCGATCCAGGTGTTCGTGCTCGCGGTCGTGCTTCTCACCGCCCTCGCGGCCCGAGTCAGCTGGCTGCGCAGCGAGCGCGTACGCGCCCAACTGACCGGGGTCGTCATTCTGGGCTACTCCGCGCTGTTCACCATCACGGCATGGCAGGCGATGCGCGGCCAGTCGCTGGTCCGCCCCGATGCGGCCACGTGGATCGCCGTCGCCGTAACGGCGGTCGTGACCACGCTGCTGGCGGTTCTGGCCATCTCGACCGCCCGCCGCGGTGAGCTGGTCCCCGCCGGTGGCTCGCGCTCCTCCGGGGTGCCGCGCCGGGGCTTCTGACGCGGCTGTCCGTTGCTGAGCGCCCGGCCCACGAGCTACTCGAGGAAGAGGAAACGAGCAGCATGCTTTCCACGACTGGCCGGGTTCTGGCCCTGAGCGTCGTGTTCACGTTCGCAGTCGCCGGGTGCGGGGTGTTGCCGAAGAGGGAAGGCGCGTCCCCGCCGGACACCAGCGGTCCGCCCATCACCGCCACGGCGTCGGGTCAGGACGCCCGGGCGGCGTTGGCCGAGACCCGCAGCACCATGACCGACGACCTGAAGGTCGAGGTCGTCGGCCTCAACCGCGTGAAGGGCAAGCACCTCGTCGCCCAGATCCGGCTGTCCAACACCGGCACCGGGAAGCACCTGTCGTGGGCCGGCGAGATGGGTGACCGCACCCGCCCGCTCGGCGAGATCAAGTGGGCCTCTGGTATCGGCGTCCTCGACGTGCGGGCCCGGACCTGGCACCTGCCGGCTCACCCTGCCTGTGCAGCGACCGGGATCGCGACGGTCTCGGCCAGTTCATCGACCCTGGCCGATCGATCACTGTGTACGCGGTGATGCCCGCGCCGTCGGGGAGCCCCGCGACGGCCATCGTCGTCACCCCGCTAGCTCCGCCGATGCTCGACGTGCCCATCAGCGACGAAGCCCCGGCCGGTGACTTTCCCGATCCCGATGCCGAGCCTGTCACCCTGGTCACCCGCCGGCTCATCCTTCCCGCCGAAGCCCTGGACAAGTCGGAGGAGACCGCTGACGACGGCAAGGACCTGCAGGTCAACCTCTCCTCCGACGTGTTGTTCGCGGTGGGCGAGTCCGCCCTCACACCGACCGCCAAGTCGATCATGGCCCGTACGGCCAAGCTCATCGACGCCTCACCGAGCACGGTGGTGACGGTGGCGGGCCACGCCGACTCCTCCGGCAACGACGCCATCAACGACCCGCTGTCGCTGCGCCGCGCCCAGGCGGTGCGGCAAGCCCTGTCGGCGCTGGTGACCAGGAACGGGATCCGCTTCCAGACCCAGGGACACGGCTCCCGCCAACCGCTCTACAGCAACGACAGCGACGAGGGCAGGCGCCGCAACCGACGGGTCACGGTGACCTTCGCCAAACCGCAGCCCGTCGCCCAGGAACCGGCGGCCGCGACCACTCCCGGCGCGGCCGGGCCGACCGGCACCACCAAGGCCGACGGCCAGCCCATCGCCATGCGGATCGCGGGCCTGCGTCGACTGTCCGGCGGGCTCGGCCTGCTCACGTACCAGATCATCAATCAGGGGTCGGCCGAGACCTGGTTCCGCGACCTTCACCTCGCCCAGGACTGGGAGGCGTACAAGTACCAGGCCGCGAGCAACGTCCGGGTGATCGACGTCGCCGCCCGCCGCCAGTACCTGCCCGGCCGCCTGGAGGTGCCCACCGACGACGGCGTGGACTTCTACTGCGCCTGCACCGACGTTTCCGGCGTCCGCATCGAGACCGAGAAGTTCGCACCGGGCCAGACCCGCGAGTTCTGGAGCCTGATCGCCCTGCCCGACACGCCCGACACGCTCAAGGTCAAGATCGGCCCGTTCCGCGACCTCGACGTCTCCGTCCACTGACGACACCCCAGCAAAGCTGGCCGGCTCAGCCTTCGTCCGCGCGCAGGTGCAGCGAGATCGACTGGACCTCCGTCATGCCGAGGAGTGTGTCGCGCACCCCGAGACGACCCGTCCCGCTGTCGGAGCCCGGCCATCCGCCGAACGGCATGTGCAGTTCCCAGTAGTTGCTGGTGTCATTCAGCACCACCTGCCCGTTGTCCAGGCGTTCGGCCAGCCGGATGGCCCGCGGGTAGTTCTCGCTGAAGATCGCCGACGACAACCCGAACCGGCTCATGGACGCGGTCGCCAGGATGTCGGCGTCGCCGTCGACCCGGAGCACCGCTGCCAGCGGACCGAATGTCTCCTCGATGTTGGCCCGCGCCTGTCTCGGCACGTCGGCGAGCACGGCCGGCGGCCGGAACAGGGCCGTGGCGGCCTCGGGAACGGAGCCGCCGCCGAAGACCAGGGTCGCACCACCGGCGACCGACTCGTCGATGTGGGCCTGCGTCTGGTCGTACACGGCCTGGGTGTGGCAGGGCCCCATCGTGGTGCCGGCCGCCAGGGGCGGGCCCACGACGACGCGCGCGGCCTCCTCGGCGAGCGCGGCGACGAACTCGTCGTAGACGCCGCTCTCGCAGAGGATCCGTCCGGCGGCCGCACACGACTGGCCCCCGTTCGCGTACGCGGCCGCGGCGGACTGCCGCGCCGCGAGGGCGACGTCGGCCTCTCGCAGGACGATGACCGGGCCGTTCCCGCCCAACTCCAGGATCTTCCGCTTGTCGTACGCCAGACGGGCGATCTCGGCGCCGACGGCGCTCGACCCGGTGAAGCCGATGCCGATCGCCCCGCGATGGGTGACCATCGCGCGGCCCACCTCGGCCCGGCGTGCCGTCAGGAGGTTGACGATGCCCGGCGGCACGTCGGCGGCCTCGACGCAGCGTGCGAGCAGAACGGCGATCCCCGCCGTCGTCGGGGCCGGCTTCCAGACGACCGTGTTCCCGGAGGCGATCGCCGGTCCGAGGTACTCGACCGGGATGTTGAGCGGAAAGTTCCAGGGCGTGATGACGGCGTACACCCCGCACGGGCGGCGATGGGTGAAGACCCGCTTGTCGGTGTCGTGCGTCGGGATCAACTCGCCGCGCAGCGCCCGCACCTCCTGGGCCGCGAGCCGGAAGCCCTCGACCGCCGAACGGGTCTCGCCGGTCGCCTCGGCCAGCGGCTTGCCCTGTTCGAGGGAGATCGCGCGCGCGATCGACTCCAGCCGCGCCTCGATCTGGTCGGCGATGCGCTCACACCATTCCGCGCGCTCGTACGGCGAGGCGCCCTGGTGTCGCACGAACGCGGCCCGGGCGGCGGCGAACGCGTCGTCCACATCGGAGTTGACGGCCTCGGCGAGATCCCAGAGCACCTCACCGGTCGCCGGACTCGTGACGCTGAACCGCTCCGTCCCGGACGACGGCCGCCAGGTGCCGCCGATGAAGAGGTCAGCGACCTCCCCCGCCGCGTTGCTCATTCCTGGCCACCTTTCGCGGTCGTCATCGGGTTCGTGCGTTGACGGGCAGCCGCTCGACGTCGCCGCCGTCGACCAGCAGGAAGTGTGAGTAGAGGTAGGTCGCCGAGCAGCAGTGGTTGCTGACGATCTGCACCTGGTCACCGAGCCGGGGCGGGTCGACGTGGTCGGGCGTCGACCAGACCATGACCGACGCCTCCTCGCTGACCCGCTCGACGACGAGGCCCGGATATCCGAGGACGGTCCCGTAGCCGACGGTGAGCCGGGACATGACCTCCTTCGGAAGCGCCTTCGAACCCGCGTCGACGACGATCCGGCCGTCAGCGGGAACGCTCATCACGGTCGCGCAGATCGTCTGGGCGCAGTCGGCGATCGTCGCGGCGCCGAGCGCGACCTGGGTGGCGTCGTTGAAGATGTACGTACCGGGACGGATCTCGGTGATGCCGGGGATCGCCGCGACCGTCGCCGCGCTCGGCGTGGAGCCGACACTGACCGCCGGCACGTCCAGGCCCGCGCTCCGCAGCAGGTCCGCGGTGTGCAGGACCAGCTCGGTCTCGGCGCGACTCACCCTCGCCACGTCACGGGTGTCTTCGACGGCGTAGGAACGACCGTTGAAGGCCATCAGCCCGGCGAAGCTCGCGTGTCGGAAGCGCTGCGCCGCGAGAAGCTCCGCGACCGTCGCCTCGCCCGCGCCGGAACCGTATCGCGCGAAGCCCGCGTCCACCTCCCAGTAGTAGCGGACCGGACGGCCGGCAGCACGACCGATGTCGTCGATCGCGGCGACCACGTCGACGCTGTCCGCGCTGACGACGACGTCCGCCGCGTCGACCAGTGAGGCAAGCGTTCTCCGGCGCGCGGCGCCGATCGGCGCGCAGGCGACGAACAGGTCGCGGTGACCGGCGCCGACGAAGTGTTCGGCCTCCTGGTAGGTCGCCACCGTCAGCCCCTGGGCGCCCGCGTCGCGCTGCCAGCCGGCCAGGACCTCCGACTTGTGGGTCTTGGCGTGTGGCCGCAGCCTGACGCCGTGCGCGCCGGCCAGCGCGGCGTACGCGGCGACGTTGCGTCTGACGATGTCCGCGTGGACGACGAGCGCGGGCGTCGCGATCTCGCCGGTCACCCGGCCCAGCGACTCGACCTGAGGCGGCACCCCGGGTGTCGTCGCGGTCATGGCCGGCACCGGATCAGGACGTCGCCGGCGAGCGCCCCGGAGGGTGTCTGCCGCTCGACGGTGACCACACCGTTGACGACCACCATCTCGACGCCGTCGGCGAGCTGGGCGGGCGCGTCGTGGGTGGCCCGGTCGCGGACGGTCGCCGGGTCGAAGAGCACCAGGTCCGCGCGGCGGCCGACCTCGATCGCGCCACGATCGTGGAGACCGAAGCGCTCCGCGGGCAGGGAGGTCATCCTGCGGATCACGTCGACGAGGTCGAGCGGTCCAGCGGGTCGGACATACCGCCCCAGGACCCGTGGGAACGTGCCGAACAGGCGTGGATGCGTGCGGCCGCGCGGGTTGGGAAGACCGTCGGAGCCGATCATGGCGAGGGGGCTGGCGAGCGCGGCGGCGACGGTGTCCGCGGACATCATCTCGATCACGGCGGTCACCGACGGGTCACGTTCGGCGATCCGGGCGACGGCCTGCTCCTCCGTGATGCCCCACTCCTCGGCGAGATCGGCGAGGTGTCGCCCCTCGATCTCCGGCAGGGCAGGCGCCGAGACTATCCGTACCGCCCGCGGCGACGTGGCCGAGCTTCTCGCGGCGCGCAGCGCCGGCTCCAGAGCGGTCGATCCCGACGTGTACGGGTAGACGTCGAAGGTCACCGGAAGGCCGGCCTCGGCGGCGGCGTGGATGTCGTCGAGCGCGCTCCGCATCCGCTCGTTCCCGGCCGGCCCGGTCGCCTTCAGGTGGCTGACGTGGACGCGGCATCCGGTGTCGCGCCCCAGTGCGAGCACTTCGGCGATGCTCGCGAGCAGCCCGGCGCCCTCGTCACGGATGTGCGACGCGTAGACGGCGCCGTGGGCGGCGAGCACCTCGCAGAGCCGCTCCAGCTCACGGGTCTGCGCGTAGCGGCCAGGGTCGTAGACGAGCCCTGTCGACATGCCGACCGCGCCGGCTTCCAGCGCCGCCGAGAGCAGGTCGCACATGGCGTCGATCTCCGACGCGTCGGCCCCACGGCCCGCGTCGCTCATCGCGGCGAGCCGCAGTGCGCCGTGCGGGACGAGCCCCGCACGGTTCAGGGCGCTGGGTGACTCGCGCAGAAGCCGTAGATAGTCGCCGTAGGTCGGAGGCTGCTGCGGGACCGCGTAACCAAGCACCGCGGCGAGCTCACCGGCGAGGTGCCGGCCGAGCGCCTCGCTGTGCGGCGCGATGCCGATCCCGCAGTTGCCGAGAACCACCGTCGTGACGCCCTGGCTCGTCTTGCAGAGCATCGCCGGATCGCTCAACACGGCGGTGTCGTCGTGCGTGTGCACGTCGACGAAGCCGGGAGACAGGACGCGCCCGCGCCCGTCGACGACGCGCCCGGTCGCCGGCGGCGGCACGCTGCCGGGCACGGTTACCGCGGCGATGCGGCCGTCGGCGACCAGGACGTCGCGTCGCTGGGCGGGCGCGCCCAGCCCGTCGACCACGTCGACGTCGGTGACGAGCAGCCCGGCGCTCACCAGGCGGTCCAGCCGCCGTCGACCCGCAACTCGGTGCCGGTCACGAAGCTCGCGGCGTCCGAGAGGAGGAAGTGGGTCGCGTCGGCTATCTCGTCCGGTCGCCCGAACCGCCCCATCGGAGTCTGTGCGGAGAGCGCCCGCACCGTCGCCTCGTCCAGGGGTGCGCGGTCGTCGATGGTGATCATGCCAGGCGACAGGGTGTTGACCCGGATGCCCATCGGCGCACCCGCGATCGCGAGCTCGCGTGTCACCTGGAGAAGAGCGCCCTTCGACGCCGAGTACGCGACGGCCCGCACCGGACCATGCTCCGACTCCGCCGGGTAGGCGGTGTAGTAGGCGCTGTTCACCCCGACCGAGGAGTAGACCGAGCCGACGTTGACGATCGCCCCGCCGCCACCGTCGCGCATGATCGGCATCAGCGCGAAGGAGAGGAAGGCCGTCGCCTCCACGTTCAGCGCGAAGGTCTGGCGCCAGCGATCGAGATCCTGTGCGAACAGACCTGCCGCGTACGAGCCGCCCGCGTTGTTCACGAGGGCCGACAGGCGGAGGCCGCTGGCACGGACGGCCTGTTCGATCGCTTCGCGGTCGTCGGCGGTCGTGACGTCGGCGGGCACCACGACGGCCTCGCCGCCGGCGTCCTCGATCAGGCGGGCGGTGTCGGCCAGGCGGTCGGCCCGGCGCCCGGCGAGCAGACAGGTGTAGTCGGCGCGGGCGAGCCGCCGGGCGATCGCCCGGCCGATGCCGGAGCCCGCGCCGGTGACGACGGCGAGTTGCCGGCCGCTCATGCGGACGCCCCTGACGTCGTCGGGTCGCACGGATCAGCGGGCGAGACGCCCTTGGGGGTGTCGGCGAAACGGCGGAGCACGTTCTCGGTGACGCGGGACACGGAGTTGTCGTACCCGTACGCGGACAGGCAGGCGCGCCAGCAGATGGCCCCCGCCGCGAACACGGCTCCGCCCGCGGGGTATTCGAGGTAGGCCATGTCCGAGCGGGCGAAGCGGTGCGGCCGGCCCGAGACCTGCGGGTCGGCGGTCGACGCACCGTCGCGCCCTTGGACATACCAGAGCTGGTCATCGAAGAGCGACCGGTGGGACTGGTTGAACCGGTTCGACGAGGCGAGGACGAGCGTCGTCGCGGGCGACCCGAGCTCAGTGTCGACCCGGTCGAACTCGTAGCCCGCGGCGCCCCATCTGACCTGGAGTGAGGGCACGTCACCGATGAGCTCGTCGCGACCCAGGCCGGCGAAGACGAACTCGACCCGGGGATCGTGGGAGTCGGGCATCCGCTGGTACGGCGAGCCACGGTCGAAGCCCGCACCGGCGGTTCCCATCCCGACCAGCGCGTGCGGTCCTCGGCCGCGGTTGCGCCAGATCCCGCCCTGCTCCCCCGTCGTGCTGTGGTGGCGTTCGGCGGGCGGCGACTCGAACGGCCAACTGGTGCCCCAGCGACGCACCTCGACGGCGTGCGGCCGGTGCGGGTCGACGGAGACGACGCCGTAGAAGCTGTTGCCACCGAGGTACATGAGCCGGCCGCCCCGTTCGAGGTAGGCGGAGAGTCCGTCCATCATGGACGCCGTCCAGTACTCGTGATGTGAGCTGGAGATCACCACGTGGTACGGGTCGAGCAGCGCGGCGCCTTCGGCGTGGAGGTCATGGTCGGTCAGGTAGTCGACCTGGATGCCACGCTGTTCGAGCCAGTCGACCAGGTAGAGGTCGGCACCCAGCCGAACGGGGACGCCCATGGTGCGGTAGCGGAACGTGGGGCGCAGGTTGAGGATCGGCTTCAACGCCGTGGCGTAGCAGATCCCCGACCCGTCGGCGTGGACGTCGTACGGACCGTAGAGCGAGTTCTCGTCGATGTACTCGAAGACCTCGCGCGACAAGGACGGCTCGGCGAGCGGGTGCGTCAGAGCGTTGCCGGCGTATCCGCTGTCCTCCCGCCACACGCCCTTGCCGAGGTCGGTGAAGTTCTCGTAGACGAGGTAGGACATCGTCGATATCAGCACCGCGATCCGGCTGCGGGTCTCGCCGGCCGCCGGGCGTACCACGAAGGGGATGTGGTCCTCGTCGTCGCCCGCGCGCAGCCACGCGGCGTAGACGCCGCTGGGCAGGTCTGCCGGCACGGTGAACGCGAAGTCTTCCGCCCACCCGGCGTCGTCGAGGTCGTCCCGGTGGAAGTGGACAGCGCCGTACTCGCCGGGAGCCAGGCGGAAGTCGGTCTCCCGGCCGGCGTGGTTGTGCCCCGGAACGGCCCGGGTCGGCAGGTTCACCAGCCGCCCGTGACGGCCGTGCCGGGACGCGTCGTGCATGACGTCGGAGTCCACGTCGCGGCTCAGGTCCCATGCCGCGACGACGTCCGGGTCGGCGACCGCCGAATCCGGATCTGTCACGAGCCGCTCGATCTCGGCGGCGTCGACGCCACGGGCGAGCAGCCGTGGCCGGTCCAGGCGACCGTCGAGGTGACGCACCGTCGCCCCGCTGCCGTCAGCCACGGCGGCGAGCAGGAGCGGCGCGTCCGTCAGGAGGCCGCCGCCGTCGACGGCCAGCGCGTGGCCGGCGACGAGCGCCTCGCCGGGAAGCCGCCGGACCGGGCGGCACCAAACGGTGATCCGGTCGTCGGCGGCGCTCAGCCCCACGTGATACCAGTGCCACCGGGACAGCGGCGGCCCGACACGGTGGCGCCGGGCAACGCCGCCCTGGCCGACCACCACCTCGATGCCACCCGCGTCGTCGAGCGCGAGGGCCCACCCCGGTCCTCCCTCGTACGGCGTCCCCCGGCCGGCGATGACCTGCTCCCCCGTCGCCGGGTTCGTCGGCTGGAGGAAGGTGGCGAAGGTGAACTCAGGCAGGGCGGGGACCTCGACGCGCGCACAAGAGCCGGTGCGGATCGACTCGTGCTTGCCCGGCCGGCGCCCGTCGATGGACGAGGGGACCACCTCCTGGCGAAAGCCCGGCCCGGCAGGGTTCGTGTCCCCGTGGATCAGCCGGACCAGCCGGACCTCGTAGTCGTCGTGGTCGCAGCTGACCATGAACTTGACGGTGTCGCCGGGACCGGCATGGAGGCGGTCGCTGTAGCCGAGCAGACGAAGCACGCGTGGTCCTCAGCTCTCGGCGCGCGCGACCGCGGCTTCGAACGCCTCGACGAATCCTCGGGCGCCATCGGTGGTCCGCGACGGGTGGATCGACAGGCGGATGAAGGGTCTGCCACGCAGCACCCCGTAGCTGTGCCCCCAGCCGGCCTCCAGGAGGTTGCGGTGGACGCGTTCGAGGTCGATGGAGGTCGAGGCGAACCCGACGACGGAGATGAACGTTGGCGCGGCCAACGACATGCCGGGAATGGCGGTGACTCCGTCGACGATGATGTCGCGCAGCGCCAGCACATGCCGGGTCGACCGCACGTATCCCTCCCAGCCCAGGTTGCGCAGGGCGGCCCACGCCGCCGCCGCGCGGCTTCCCGGCTTGGTGGAGGAGGTGGTGTGGATGAGGGTCCGCTCGGTCGGGATCGCCTCGAACAGCTCGGCGTCACGTGCGAGGAAGAACCCTGTCGAGATCGGGAGGAGCCCGAGTTTGTGCCCGTCCGTCGAGATGGAGCTGACGCCGGGCAACGACAGGTCGAACGGGGGCACGTCGTAGCCGAGCTCCTTCATGAACGGCAGGATGAAACCGCCGAACGCGGCGTCGACGTGGAAGTAGAGCCCCTTGCGCCAGGCCAGGTCGGCGAAGGCCTCGACCGGCTCCATCGTGCCGAAGCTTCCCGCGGGTGCGGAGCAGGCGAGTCCGACCGTTCGTGGCGTGATGGCACGCTCGACGTCGGCGATGTCCGGCAGGAGGGTGCGGTCGTCGACCTCCACCTCCACGAGGTGGATGCCCATCAGCTCGGCGCCCAGCCGGAAGCTGAAATGGATGGTGACCGGAACGATGAACTCCGGCGCGTCGCGCTTTCCCGAGTTGCGGGCCAGGCGCAGGGCGGCGAGGTTCGACTCGGTCCCACCGGTCGTGATGAAACCCGGTGCGTCCGGCTTCCCCAGCAGGCCGGCCATCATGCCGACGGCCTCGCGCTCCATGGAAAGGGTCCCCGTCTCGGAGTCGGCCCATTCGACGAAGAACTCA
>Ga0164243_10012954_pt1 | contig 11768 bp, 10 predicted proteins | sample OricompcompostOP_FD_108781 | JGI IMG/M metagenome (GOLD analysis project Ga0164243, IMG submission 108781) | Organic Plus compost microbial communities from Emeryville, California, USA - Original compost - Organic plus compost (OP) | ecosystem: Engineered > Solid waste > Mixed feedstock >...
AAACTCTATCTTTGGAGCGAATAAGGCCCTTTTTTACCTTTATTACTTACGGCACGCTCATGCAAAAAAAGCCCGGAAGGCCTCCGCCCCCGGGCTTGCAAATCGTAATCTCATGGCAACCCGCCGCTCACCCCTTGATCGAACCGATCATCACGCCTTTCTCGAAGTATTTTTGAATGAACGGTCGCGTGAACGTGTCCATCGACGTCATGAACTGCTCCGTGATATGAGCGTTCCAATCCATTTCCTTCGCTCTCACCGCCGTCGCCGACTGCGGATAATAATAGAACAAAATGATCAGCACCGGAAACAGCAGCACAAGCCAATAGGAAATCAACAGCTTGGTCAGCAGATTGATCTTGTTCTTCCCCAAGCAGATCACCTTCCTTTCCGTCCTTGTCCACACCAAAGTTACTTTAAGCATACGGGATCGGTGCCGAAATGAGAACGTCCTTTGTGCTCGATATGGACAGGAATGCAGGGTTGGCGCGAGAAATGGGAATAAAGAACAGAAAACAAAAATAAGACCAGCACGAGGCAGCTCCTAGACAGAACCACAGCACCGGTCTTAAGAAGAATACATTTACAGCTTTCACTTTAACGTCATATCGCTCATAAATGTCCAGCTTAATTCTGTACATCCGTTGCATGATATTGCGCACTTCATTTGGAATGCAAACGGCCGCCGATCTCCCCTCCTATGACCGCTTTTCGCCAATCATTGATCAAATTTACGATTATTTGCTCTTGAAATAGCTTACGTCCTACATCGCGCATCGTGTTGCACAGCGAGTTATCCCAAATGGCCTGCATCTTAGCCAAACGAAGCCGCTCTTCTGTTGATAAGGTTACGCCATTGGGAAGCGCCAAGGCACACCCCTCCATGTAACTTTCCCGGTTAAAACGCCAGGCGGTAAATCGGTCCCCATAACGGGAAGCCAGAACATTTCCGATCGAAATCCCTTTAACATCAAAATCACCAGAGTAATATAGGTGGCCGGAAACCAGGTTTTCCTCCAAATAACGATCGATCAGGCGCAATGCCGCTGCGCTTGCCGGTCCACTGGTGCAAACTAGCATCGGTCCCGCAGTATAGGCGGATTCATTGGCTTCATTCAAATCAACCAAAGTGGAAAATACCGCTGGATTCTCTACCACATAAAAATCGGTGATCGGAGAAAGCACGCTGGTTATCTCAACTTGCCTTAACGATAAAACATATGGCCCGTTACCGCCGTCCCAAGGGCAATAAATATGAACGAGAGAAGATATGTCGTCATCAAAAATTCCCGCGCTGCGGTAAATCTCCCGCGCCTCCAAGGTATCCACTCCGGATGACAAGCCGGGTATCGCCTCGGGATCTGATGGGTCAGTTTGATCCGTTTCGGCAAACTGCTTCCCAAGCTCCTTGGAGCGTAAGGCCTGGAACAGCAGCCGCCCTGCCGGGACGTTCCGGTCCAGCGCATGCGGATCGCCGGTAGTTTGCGCGGCCAGCACCGGTAGGCGGACAGCTGATGGTGGGCTACCGTTCTCGCCCAAACCTGCTGTTGCATCCCCCGCAAGCAGCAGGTTCCACGCGCATGTGGCACTCGCCAGCTCTCTTTGCGCCGTCTCGGGAGCAGCGCGCCACAGCTCACGCAAGGTGCGGTAACCGGCTGCACGGCCGTGGCGCAAACCACTTAACCATTCCGCCACAGCCGGCTGGAGTGGCGTTCCTTGCTCCGCAAACTGGGCTTCCAGGGTCTCAAACAACCTCCCCCACTCCTGCATCGCCAGCAATTCCCGATCCGATTTGGTTCGCAGCGGCTCGCCGGTCAGGACTTCATGAAGTTCGGTAATCGTGAAGGTAAATGCCGATTCCAGCAATTCCTGTTCAAAATCCGCAAGTGGTACTCGGATATCGTCCCCCGGTTTTTTGTACCAGCCAAAAAAGGTATTGATCGCCTCGCATTCCGCTGCAGTAGATCTACTGATGACGGCGTGCCCGCCCGCCTTCTCCAGACTGGCGTATCGCTTCCAGACGGCTTCGAGCATTCTCTTGAACCCGGGACGAGAAAAATAGTCCCGGGCTTTGGCCGCCTGATCTGAACGATCGTTCATCCGCCCGCCGCTCATTCTTCTGCACCGCTTTCTATATATTCCTTGATTTTGCCATTCCAACGGTAGCGGAACAAGGTAACGAAATCGACGTCCTTCGGCCGGTAAATCTCATAAATCGCCAGCTTTGGAACCGTATCGTAGCAACCCCACAGCACCTGGGAGGTCATCATATAGTCAAAGCCCATATCCGTCAGCAGCTTGAACATATCCCGCATGTTCTCCTCATCCACGCCCGCGAACGCTTCGTCAAGAGAAATAAGCCGCGGCGCGTCGGTTCTCGCGTCGGAATACCGCGACCATGTGGCGGCGAACAGCGGAATATACATGGCCATTGCCTTTTCGCCCCCGCTCAGCACGTTGAAGCGCGCATCGGTGAGCGGACGGTAACCAATCTGCTCACCTTTTTTGTATTTCAGTTCAAACTGGAACCAGTTGCGATAATCTAGCACTTGGTAGAGATGTTGACGCAGCGATTCCTGCTCCTCCTGGGCTGCCTGTTTTGCGCTGACGATTTGCCCACGAAAATGCTCGATCATCGCGTCGATTTCGTCCTCGCGCAGCCTATGAGAATCCCGCTTCAACAGTTCGACCAGGTCGGAGACATCGAGTTGCTGTTCCCCCGCCGCGACTTTAGGTTGCCACTCAAGCTTCAAGCGAAGACCGCTTGATGTGTCTCGCTCCTCCATTAGCTTGTTCATTTCCCGCACCCATTGCTCCGCACGGTGAATTCGCTGCCGGATCGCTTTGCCAACACTGCGGAGAATGATTTCCTCATACAGTTCGCGGTCTTTCTCACTTAACAAAGCGCTTTGCTCCGCTTCCTGCTGTTCGAGTTCTTCCAGCAACGCCTGCGGCGGCAGCGGCTGGCGGGGGTTACGCATGGAAAGCAGCAACAAACGTCCGGTTGTTTCATCCGCAACCGTCTCCAGCACATACTCCGTCAGCAGCATGCGCGCGGCATTAAACTGCTCCAACAAACGGTTAACGATGTTTTCGGCATTACGCCCGGTAAACAAGGGTTCGTATTGCCGCAGAATTTCTTTGGCAGAGGCCTGCAGGAAAACTGCCCGAGTTGTGGCTGTGCCCGAGTTCGCCGCGTTCGCTGTATCCGCCTCAGTCGCTACGCTCCGCCACTCGTCAACCAGACCTTGGCGCAGCTCTGCTAGCAGTTGCTCCAGCGTTCGTTCCAACTCGACGTGCAGCACTTCTGCCTGCTCCCGCAGCAGCACCAGCTGTGCTTCCGCCCGGGATGCCTTGTCTTTGGCCGCATCGAGCAGCCGCTCCTGTTCTTTGACGCGGACAAGTAACGCAGATTGCTCGCGCTTCAGTTCCTCCAGCCTCCGCGCAACATCGGCCAACCCTAACTCCTCGATCAGCCTCCGCAACGTATCCACCTGAGCGCGCTGATCCCGCTGCCGCTCGCCGAGCTCTTCCGCCAGTGCTTCTTCATCCTCCAGTTCCAGGATCAAAGCGTCCAACTCATCCTTGAACCGCTCCCAAGACGCGTGAGCGTCCCTGTACTGCCGCCAGGCGGAATGCAGGTCCGAAAGCGACGCTTCATAATCGCGCAAGGCGTTAACCGCCGCCGCAAGATCCGGCTCGCGTTTCAACCGGGTCCAGTTCGCGGTCAGCTCTACCAACTCTCGCTGCAGTTCGCGCCACTGCGCCGACTTCGCCTTGAACCGCTCATTGGCCTGCGCTTCCTGCCGGGCCGCAGCCTGCAGCCGATAATCCGCTGCCTGTAGTTCGCGCAGGGCTCCAGCCAGGTCCGCCCCTCCGGGAAAAAGCTCACGCTCTACCGCCAACTGCCTTTCCGCTGCCTCCTGACCGGCAAGCCGTTCGTCCAGCTCTCGCAGCACGGCGTCCAATCTGGCGATCGCCTCGCCCAGCCGGGCAATTTCCATCATGCGGGTACGGCGGCGCGTCTCCTTGCCGATATACTCCGCCCGCTCCTTCACCGCCGCCTTCCCGGCGAGCGGGCCAAGCCGGTAAGAGCCGTCGGCTGCGATCATGCCGCTCCAGTCGCCGTCATCCAGTAGGCCGCCTTCCTCGTCCCACAAAAAGCTGCGCAGTACCGCATCGATCGCCGCGGCCGTGAGCCCGCTTCCCTCTGGTGGATCGGCAACCAACATGTCCGCCAGCGTATAGCCGAATTCCTGCGGACGAGGTACGATCCAGGCTTCTTCATCGTCATTGCCACACTCCTGCACCCGGCCGTCCGGGGACAGCCAGGCATCAAGCAACCCCGAACGCTCCAGCGCTTCCTCGATCCGCGCCTTGGTGTCATCGCCTACGTGCGGCCGGAAATCGCACGCAGCGAAGAGCGGCGCCCCGCCTCGCTCTGCATTAGCTTCGCGGAATTTCGCACGTGCTGTGCTGCGCCCGGGTTCCGGCTCCCGACTTTGCTCCCAGCCGCGCTTCTCTTCCTGCAAGCTCGAGCGCTCCGCCAACAAATCCCTCCGCTGCTTCTCCATATCGAGCCGGCGGGCCACCAAACGATCCCGGGCCGCTTCGTACCGGTCCAGCAGCGGCCCCCGCACCGGCTCCAGCGAGGTCTGCTCCAGTCCGTACTCGCGTAGCGCCCCAAACGTCTCGCGCAGCGCCTCCTCATTAAAAGGCAGTTGCCGTAGCCCGCTTTGCCAGGCGACAATCTCGTCCTTAAACGCCTCCTTGCTGTCAGCAAACCGCTTATCCCGCTCGCCGCGCTCGCGCTCCGCCTCATCCCGCGCTCGGCTCGCTTCACCCAACTCGATTTCGCTTTCCTTGACCAGCGCAGCCGCCATTTTTTCCTCCGCCGCCTTGGCCAGGCCCCGTTCCACAGCATCGCGATGCGTGCGCAGATCTTTTCGCCACGCCTCTTTCCACAGATCATCCACCGGCACGTTCGCTGTCCAATACCGGTGATATACGACATGCCCGGCAAACTCCATGTCGCCCGCAATCGCCTCCAACTCGTTCAGGAGTTCCCGTTGCTCCCGTTCGGCGGTGTCCCGCTTGGCTTCGGCCTCCTGCAGCCCGCGCTCAAGTTGCTCTTGCTTTATGCGGGCCTTGCCCGCTTTTTCCTTTGCGCGTTCCAACTGCTTTTCCGTGTCCGCCAAAGCCGCCGCGGCCGCCTCATACTCCCGTTGCTTGCCGATAGCTTCATGCTTCTCCAACAATTCGCGCTCGACGGCAATCTCCTGCAACCGGTTCTGGATGCCGCTGCGCTCTGTCACAGCCCCCGCCTTTTCCGCCTCCGCTTGCGCCAGCGTCTCTTCGGACCTTCTTACTCTGGCAGCGACTTCATCATAAGCAGCTTTGGCCTCCAACATGTCCTCAGATTTCGTATACAACACATGCTTGTTGTAAAAATCGTACCGCTCCTGCAGCTTCACCATCTCGGCGCGATGCCGCTTCAGTTCGTCCAGCCGGTCGGTCATTTGGTCCATGTCCTCCAGCACCTCTGACAACGGCCGCAGCTCCTCCTCCATCAACGGCGGCAGCGCCTGATGGAGAATCTCATAGATCGCCGACGGCTTGAAGTCCTTGGACAGCTTTGGACTCCGCAACTGAATCATGAGTTGGAGCAAGTCCTGATAAGCATCCGTATCCGCGAACCCGAAAATATGCTTGTTCACCATATCCTGATACGATTTCTGATCCAAAACGACCTGGCCGCCCGTTCCCACCTTCGCTTCCAGTTCCTTGCGGTCGAGAGGAATGCGTACGCCGTCCTCCAGCCATCCATTACGGTCGTAAAGCCAGAAGTCACGCCCGATGCGCCGCCCATCCTCCAGCAAAAACCCCCAGAACTGCACCTGGGCCGCGTTTCTTCTCGCCCGCAGCCCGATGCCTACCGTTCTGTACGCTCCGGTCGCACCATGCTTGAATTCCATCCATAAGTAGCCCGTCGTATCCGTCTTACCGCCGTCCTCCTCGCCAAGCAAATAATACTCGATGCGGCGGTCCCGCGAACCGAACGGGTCAAGCCGGTGCGCCCGCTTGTCGCCGTCCAGCACGAGCGGCAGGAAGCTTTGCATTGTAACCGACTTGCCCGACCCGTTGGCGCCGCGCAAGATCAGCCGGCCTTCCTCGAGTTGAAATTCCTCTTCATCGTAATACCAGAAATTCAAAATCCCGACGCGATGCATCTGCCACCTTGCGGCCGCTCGGCCGCCTTGACCGGAAGCCCCGTCCGCTCTCAGACCGCTTTCCTGCTCCACCATTTGCTGTTCCATCAGTTAAATCCTCCCGTTTGGATGTTGATCCACCACACCTAAGTATCAAAATCGTTATTTGCATATTCCGAACTCCATCTAGCCAGTACGGGCGAGATCAGGAACGAAGTCTCGCCCTCCCACTCTCCCAGCCCCCATTCGGCTAAATGGTTCATACACAGTTCCGCCAGTTCCTGGGAGGCAGCTTCCCGAAGATCCTTGCTCCAAAACTCTTTATGTTTAAGCTGTAGCCTGTACAGAAGCGTCTCGATATCCGCCTTGGTCAACCGGACCGTGCCGTTGTCCTCCACGTACAATACGCCTCCCTCCGCCAGTTCCTTGCGGATTTCGCTCGCAAGCAGCAGCGCCAAATCCGAAGCGGCCGACATCGTCGGAAACAGCTCGCTCTCGCCGGTCAGCTCGGGATGGAAAAACCACAGCCCTTCCCGGTAACGCCGCCCGGTCCAGCCGAGCATATTTTCCAGTTGATCGATGATCGCCCGCCGCTGCCACAGCACATAATTCAAATCTTCCTCATCCCAGTGCCTGTCCACCACCGCCGGCTCCAATAGCAGCCGGCGGTATATCCGGTGCCGCCGCCGCATCGACTGCCCGTCCTGTGTGTCGGCGTACGGAATGGGGTCTTCCAACTCCTCCAGCCGCGAGCAGCCCGTCAAATCGCGCGGAAAGCGCCGAAGCACATATCGGGCCAAAGGCGAACACTCGTACAATGCATTGCGCTCCGCGTCCTGCGCCCACTGGCCCTCATCGCCGTCGACGCTGTGCAGCACGCCAAGCGCCCGCAGCTTCTTCAGCGCTCTGGCCATCGACAAGCGGTCATAGTAATTCCGCCAGTCGGCCTCCAGCCCCGCGCTCAGCATCTGCTCGCGGATTTCCTCCACGATGTCGGTGAGCAGGAACTGGTCCAACTCCGTTTTTCCTTCCAAATACCACAGTCCATAGGTAAAAAAAACGTAGTCCCGCTTTTCGCGAAACTCAGGAAAACCCATCCACGGGTGCGCCTTCACAGGCGTCTTGTCCAGCTTGGCGATTGTCCGGGTCATAATCAGCGGAAAACCTGCCTTATCCATAAACCAGTCGCGCAGCTCCTCGTAATGGTCCCGGATGGCAAAATACAAGTCCGGGTCTTCCTCCTTTGCAACCCACGGACGGTTCAAGAGCGCGTGCATGCACGCGCGCTTTCGTTCGGCCGCCTGCTCGGCGTTTATTCCCCGTTTGCTTAGTCTTTTGAGCGCACCTCCAGCCATCTACCGCCCCTGCCTTTCCGCCTCGTTTTCGGATCGGACCTCCGATTCAAATCTTGATCCGGCTTCTCCCTCGACTTCTGCCGTATCGGCCGCCGCAGCCGCTTCCGCAGCGGCAATATCGGCCCCGTTTGCCCCCTGCTTTGCGGCTGTTCCCACGGCCAAGCCATTCGCCGCTTCCGTCAGCCTAAAATGCAGCTCGTAGTTTGCCATTTCCAACTCGCCGTCTTCCGCGTGCAAGATTGTCCGCTCCGCCGTACGCGGATTGCTCATCCGAATCAACACGCCTTCCGGCGTAACAAACGAGTGGCCATTTCCTGTCGTCATGCACCGGCCGATCCACTGCAGCAACCGTAGCCGCTCCTTGGCCGTCACCGGCCCGAGCTCCGACACTTTGACGGAGCTCCGCTCTAGTAACGCCGCGATCATCCGCCATTCCTCTGCCTGCCGCAGTTTGAACGCTTCCCGCTCCCGCTGCTTCCGCCGCTCGTTGTCACGCACCGCGTCCGCCGGCTGACGCTCTCCGCGCTTGCGGCTGCGCGAACGCAGCATGCGCACCATCGGCCGCTCCTCCCAGGACGACATGTCCGCCCGGTCCGAGTCGCGCAGATCCTCGCCCTGCAAGTGCCTCGTCGGGAACAATCCGAAAGCGTATGCGGACAACCTGTGCGCCTCCTCGACCGTTTCGATCGAAGCAAACCAGCGGGCCAAGTGCTCTAGCTCCTTTTTGCGGCTTAGTCCCGAACGCTTCCGTTCCTGAATACGAATCGCGCTGCGTACAATACGGGCAATCGCATCCTTCGTCGCCCGCTCCAGCAAGGTGAGCTCGCTGGGCGCAGCCCCCTCGCCCACAAACCAGCGCCGGATATTCGTCCAGCCTTGACGAAGTTCTTCCAGCAGTTCCTCCCGATCCGGTTCGTCCTCCAGCCGCGGCTTTCGGAGCTCACCTTCCACGACCTGCTCTAAAAACAGATCCCGTACCGAATCGTTAATTCGCTGCAAATTACCTTCGATTTTATAAGCGCTCCGCTGTAGCGCCTGTACGAAATTTTGCAGGTAATCGGTCAACTTTTCCTTAAAGATCAAGAAAGCTTCCGTCACCATCATCTCTTCCGCCCGAGCCGTATGCAGGCTAGCGATATAGTCCGCCGCATTTTCATGGAGGTTAACAAACGAACGGTACAAGACGTTCCACAGCTCCAGCGCCGCGTCCGGCTCCAGTTCTCCGACCTGGCTACGAATGTCAAACAGTTTATCCGCAATCGTGTCGAATAAGGAAGCTTCCAGCGAACCGCCATACCCCGTTACCTTCTCCAGCGTCTCCAGCAGCCGTTCGATTTCGATGGAATACGGGCGGAGCAAATACTGCATCTTCTTTTTGAGATACTCTTCCAGCGTGGAGGAGCGTCCACCGTCGTGACGGGCAGTCAGGTTTTGCCACTCCACCAATTGATCCAGGTCGCCTTGGCACAGTTCAAGTGTATAATCCGGCCACACGTTCCAAGCCTTGACCGCTTCAAAGACGTCTTCCGGCTTCAGCCAATACCGCAGTCTTTTATACTCCTGATAGAAAAAACGCATGATCGCCCGGTAGCGAACCACGTTGTCAGCATTGACATACTTCAACTCGGGTATCCCGCGCAACGATTGCACCGGCAACCCCGGCAAATGAGACTCCATTCTCGCCCCCCCGTTCCTTTCAGAAAACTACTTTCATCTTAAAATACCCGCCACCTTGTGACAAGCCGAGAGGGGGGAAGTCATACGATGTTATTACTTGTCGTTGATGGATCGGGGACAAACTGAAACCACAAAAAAACGGTACCTTGGAAATGCGATGTATAACAAGTAAAACAGAGCCAGCAACCATCGGCTAGTCCTGGCTTGGCTGGGAATGATGCTCCGTCTTCGATCGAATGGAGCTTCTATAGCAAAAGAAAACAGCCGCCGGCTCTTCAAGCCGATCCCAAATTTCATTTGATTCGACATCAGAAATCCTCCGAATTGGGACGCTAGTCCCCTCCACCCTATGTACAAAAAAGGAAAGCAGTGAGACAATGATAAACGGCTTGTTTACAGAGAGAGATTTTTGGGGGAAGAAGAGAAACCGATGGGATTTGACATCATTGCGGCAGCACTTATTTTTGGAATGACTTTAACCTTTGTGATTTGGCAGCCGAAGGGGCTGAATATCGGGTGGTCCGCGTGCGGCGGTGCGGTGTTGGCGCTGCTTGCCGGCGTCGTCGGCTTTGACGATGTGGGGGAAGTCGTGCAGATCACGTGGAACGCCACTCTAACGTTTATCGCAATCATCATCATTTCGCTGATCTTGGATGAGATCGGCTTGTTCGAATGGCCCGGGCTGCAAAAAACAGCGGCATCCGCATGTTCATTTACGTCAGCTTGCTGGGGGCGGTGGTCTCGGCGTTTTTTGCCAATGATGGGGCAGCCTTAATCCTCACGCCGATTGTGCTGGCGATGGTTCGCCATTTGAGTTTTGAGGAGAAAATGATCTTCCCGTTCATTATGGCGAGCGGGTTTATCGCGGACACTACCTCTTTACCGCTGGTTGTCAGCAACCTGGTGAACCTCGGTGTAGCGGATTATTTCGGAATTGGCTTCGCGCAATATGCCGCTCGGATGATTGTTCCAAACCTGTTCTCGCTCGGGGCAACGGTGGCGGTGCTGCTGCTTTATTTTCGCAAAGGTATTCCTCGCACCTATGACCCGTCCAAGCTGAAAGCACCATCTGAGGCCATCAAAGACCAGCGCCTGTTCCGCATATTTGGGTGGTGATGGGAGTCCTGTTGATCGGCTACCTCGTGAGCGAGTTCCTTCATCTTCCGGTATCCTTGCTCGCCGACACCGTGGCTTTGATCTTCTGGGCCATCGCCCGCCGAAGCCAAGCGGTCGATACGAAGGCCGTCATGAAAGGCGCGCCATGGAACATCGTCGTCTTCTCGATCGGGATGTACGTTGTCGTGTACGGCCTCGGCAATGCCGGGCTGACCGAAGTCTTGGCCAAGCTCCTCCAAACGGTGGCAGATCAAGGCCTATTCGTATCCACGATGGCTATGGGCTACATCTCGGCGTTCCTATCGTCGATCATGAACAACCTGCCGGCCGTCATGACCGGCGTACTCGGCATCGCCGACACGGCCACCTCCGGCACGATCCGCGAGTCACTGATCTACGCCAACGTCATCGGCACCGACCTCGGCCCGAAGATCACACCCATCGGCTCACTCGCCACTCTCGTCTGGCTCCATGTCCTCGCCAAGAAGGGCGTCCGCATCTCCTGGGGCACGTATTTCAAAGTTGACATCGTGCTGACGATCCCGATTTTGTTTGCGACGTTGTTGGGGTTGTGGGTGGTGTTGTGGGTGTTTTAGGAGGGGCAAATTGCCCCCTCTTTTCATTCCACGAATAACAGCACCTCAATCATCAACCCCACACCCAACCTAAAACCCTGCGCGAACGCGGCTGCCATCTCCATCTCTTGAATTTGCTGCTGTAAGTCGATTAGCGCCTCAATTTGGTAAAATCCTCACCAGATCGTTTCTCTCTCCAAGCCATTGTTGGCTTCGGATAATGCGTTGCTGAGTTGGCGGTATTGCGGGTCTTTGGGGGCCATCTGCTCGGGGATGAGATGACCGTAGTAGAGAGATTCCAGAAAGGATGGCATCGAAAAAAAAAGAATAGCAAAATCGGTGGCCGCATGTGGTACGTATCTGCGAAACACTTGTATTTTCAAGCACATTTGGATACGCTCAAGATAAGGTTCCAATTTGACAGAATGAATGGATGGTGTCTTATGCCTAATCCAAAACTTGAACCACAACAAATATCCGCCATAATCGATTATTTAAACGAGCGTTTCAATGCGCTTACCGTGATATTATTCGGGTCAGCAGCAAGGGGGGAGATGCGCCAAGACAGCGATGTAGATATTGCCTATATTTCTGAAGATCCACCTCACTCCGCGTATGAACTATTTATGGCTGCTTCTGAACTAGCCAATCGGGTAGGGCGTGAGGTAGACCTGATTTATTTTCCCCAGGCGAATCCCGTCTTCAAAGCCCAGATCATTGGAACAGGTGAGGTATTGCAAGATGTCGAGCCTTATGTCCGGCAGACCGCATTTATGCAAGCCCTCAAGGAATATGCCCTGCTTAACGACGAGCGCAAAGAAATCATGGAGAATTAC
>Ga0164243_10012955_pt1 | contig 11767 bp, 12 predicted proteins | sample OricompcompostOP_FD_108781 | JGI IMG/M metagenome (GOLD analysis project Ga0164243, IMG submission 108781) | Organic Plus compost microbial communities from Emeryville, California, USA - Original compost - Organic plus compost (OP) | ecosystem: Engineered > Solid waste > Mixed feedstock >...
GGTCGCGGCAGTGCAGCTTGGTCATCGCCCGGTTGACGTGGGTCTTGGCGGTCAACGGGCTGATCACCATGCGCTCGGCGATCTCGTCGTTGCTCAGTCCCCGCGCCACGAGCTCGACGATCTCCTGCTCGCGGGCGGTCAGCACGTCGCGCCCGGCCGCCGGGTCGGCCGGCGGCGGGCCGGCGACGAACTCGCTGATGAGCGTCCGGGTGACCGCCGGGGCGAGCAGGGCGTCACCGCGCGCCACGACCCCGACGGCCTGCAACAGGTCGGTGGGGTCCGCGTCCTTGAGGAGGAAGCCGCTCGCGCCCGCCCGGAGCGCCGCGAAGACGTAGGAGTCGAGCCCGTAGTTGGTGAGGATGAGCACGCGGACCGCCGCCAGGTCGGGAGCGTCCGCGATGCGCCGCGTCGCCTCGATGCCGTCGAGCCCCGGCATCTGCACGTCCATCAGCACGACGTCCGGACGCAGGCGACGGGACAGGTCGACGGCCGACGCGCCGTCGGCGGCCTCACCGACCACCTCCAGGCCGTCCTCCGCGTCGAGCAGCGCCCGGAACCCGGCCCGCATGAGGGCCTGGTCGTCGGCGAGCAGGACGCGGATCACGCCCGCGCGCTCGGTCACGCGGCACCGTCCAGCGGGAACGTCGCCCGCACCGCGAACCCGCCACCGTCGCGCGCGGCGGCCTGGAGCGTGCCGCCCAGCCCGGTGACCCGCTCGCGCATGCCGCGCAGGCCCACACCCGGTGTCACCGGCCGGACCGGCGACGCCTGGCCGTCGTCGGTCACCGAGACGGTCAGCTGCGCCGGGCCGTACTCGATGTGGATCTCGGCGGTGGCCGGGCCGGCGTGGCGGGCCACGTTGGTCAGGGCCTCCTGGACGACGCGGTATCCGGCCTGATCGACGTCGGCGGGCAGGTCGCGGGGCTGGCCGGTGACGGTCACCTGCACCGGCACGTTGGCCGCCCGGGTCCGCTCGACGAGTTCGCCCACCCGGGCCAGCCCGACACGCTCCCCGTCGGAGGGTGCGCGCAGGACGTCGAGCGTGGCCCGCAGCTCCCGCATGGCGGCGGCGCTGGCCTCCTGGATCGCCAGCAGCGCGGCCGACGGCTCCTCGCCGTGCTTGCGGGCCAGGTGCACGGCGATCCCGGCCTGCACCTTGATCACGGAGATGCTGTGGGTCAGCGAGTCGTGCAGGTCCCGGGCGATGCGCAGGCGCTCCTCCCCGGCACGGCGCAAGGCCATCTCCTCACGGGTGCGTTCGGCCTCGACGGCCCGCTTCTCGACCTGTTCCAGGTACGCCCGGCGCTGCCGCGCCACGAGGCCCGCGACGTTGGCCGCCACGAACCAGCCCAGCAGCAGGGCGGTGCGCTCGACGATCTGCTGCCCGGGCCGTCCGGCGGGCGCGATCGAGACGTCGCGGGCCAGGAAGCCGCCGAGGAACACGACGCTGGCCAGCAGGGCGGGCGTGCGCCGGCCGAGCCAGGCGGCCATGTAGACGGTGGCGAGCACGGGGAACGCCGCGGTCACGCCTGCGTGCACCCGGACGTGCAGGGCCAGCATGGCGGCGGTCACCACCGCCAGCGCCGCCACGGGGTACCGCCGGCACACGGCGAGGGCCGCGGCCATCGCCAGGACGAGCACGACGTCGAGCGCCCGCACCGGCCCGGCGTCCGGCGTGAGGGCGGCGTTCGCCAGCAGGAGGACACCGAGGAGGAGGCCGCCGAGGGCGTACGGCAGATCGCGGCGCATGATCGCACTGTAGAACGGCCGTCACCAGGGAGCATCCCGCGGACGCGGTAGATGCGGCGTACCGCGGACGTGGTATCGGCGGCCGGGCAGGTGCCTGCGGTGGCACGACGCTTTCCCGGCCCGCCGCGACGAGCATCGAGCCCATGACATATCGCTTCTTCTCCCCGGCGAAGCCGTCGGCGGCGACCGGGCTCACGGCGAAGGTCTACCAGCAACTGCGGGACGAGTTCCTCGGGCCGGCGCCCACCTTCCAGGCGCTCGCGGCCGCGCCGGAGGTGATGGCCGCGACATGGGCCCTGATGCGCGAGTCGCTGCTCGCCGGCGACGCGTCCCGGGTCGAGCGGGAGCTGGTCGCGGCGGCGGTGTCCCGGGCCAACCGCTGCCGGTTCTGTGTGGACGCGCACGTGATGCTGCTGCACGCGCTGGGCGAGCACGCGCTGGCCGAGGTGATGGCCCGCGGTACGACGCCACCGGAGCCGGTCCACGCCGAGCTCGCCGCCTGGGCCGCGGCCAGTCGAACCCCCTGGTCCACCGACTGGACCAGCCCCTACCGCCCCGAGGTCACGGGCACCCTGCTCGCCTTCCACTTCATCAACCGGGTCGTCTCGGCGCTGCTCGACCCGGACCTGCTGCCCGGTGGCCTGCAACGCTCCTCCGTGGTGCGGTCGGTCGGGGGCCGGCTCTACGCCCGGACCGTCCGGGAGCCGAAGGAGCCCGGACGCAGCCTGCCGCTCCTGGACGGCGGCACGACCGCGCCGGCGTGGGCCGGGGACAGCCCGGTCGGCGTCGCGTACGCGTCGTTGCGGGACGTCGCCACGCGGGGCGGCGACCTGCTGGGTGACCTGGCGCGCCAGACCGTCACGGCCACCGTGCGCTGGGAGGACGGGCGATGGCCGGAGCGGCCCACCGAGTGGGCCGCCGACCTGCTCCGGGACGTGCCCGGCGAGGACCGCGTGGGTGCGCGCATCGCGTTGCTGTCGGCGTTCGCGCCCGCCGCCATCCGCCCGGCCGACGTCGCGCTCTGGCGACTGTCCCACCCGGCCGACGCCGACCTCGTGCGGCTGGTCGCCTTCGGCGCGATCACGGCCACCGACCACGTCGCCCAGGCCCTGTCCCCGGCCCATCTCTAGGAGGTCAACCATGCGCAAGGCCCTCGTCGTCGTCACGACCGTGTCGCTCTTCGCGTACGTCCTGCAGTTCGTCTTCGCCGCCGTGGGCGCGTTCACGAAACCCGCGGACGACGGCGCGTTCGCGCTGCACAGCATCACCGGGATGGCGGTCATCCCCGCCCTCACCCTGCTCACCGTCCTGTTCGCCGTCCTGGCGAAGGCGCCGGGCCGGCTCGTCGGGCTGGCGCTCCTGCCCCTCGGTCTCGTCGTCCTCCAGGCGCTCATCGCCATGCTCGCGAACTCGTTGACCGACGCGTCGGGCGGCAGCACGCCGTTCGGCCTGACCGTGGCCGGGCTGCACGCGCTCAACGGAATCATCGCGGTGCACGTCGTGGTCGCCGTCCACCAGGGCGCGCGGAAGCTGGCCCAGCCGGCGCCGGTGGCCGCCACCCGGGTGGCCGTCCGGGAAGGGGAACCGGCGTGAGCATGGGCTCGCTGATCGCGGCCGACCTCGTGATCGCGGTCCTCGCGGCCGCCGGGTGGCTGGGCGGCGGCGCCGCGGCGGCCGCCCGGCGACGGCCGCTCGCGCTGGCACTCGCCGGCTTCGCGCTGCTCGCCACGGTCGGGCGCGCGGTCACGGTCACCGCGCTCGCCCGCGCCGGCTGGTGGTTCGCGGCGGAGAAGGTGCTCATCGCCGGCCCGCTCGCGCTCGCGGCGGTGGCCGTCGCCGTCCCGCGGCTGCTGCGCGCCGGCGACATCCGGTCCGTCGCGGTCCCGCTCCTCTTCGCCGGGTACGCCGGAAGCGGCGCCCTGCTCGTGACGGTCCTGCACGGATACCCGGCGTCGGCGGGCGCGGGTCTGCTCACCGTCGCCGGGGTCCTCGCGGCGACCGCCGTCTCGTGGCGCGTCCTCGGGGCACGCCCGTCGGGGACGGTCTCCCGGACGGCCGTCGCGGTGGCCGTCGGGGCGCTGGTGACCGGGACCGGCCTGGCCGTCGCACCGGCCGCCGCTCCCGCCGTGACCCACGACCACCGGTACGAGGCCGCGCCGGAGGTCGGCGAACCCACCCGACGGTTCACCCTCACCGCCGGAACCGCGACGGTGCGGGTGAGCGGGCGGGACGTCGAGGCGTGGGCGTTCAACGGGCAGGTTCCCGGGCCGGAGCTGACCGCCACCGTCGGGGACGTCCTGGAGGTGACGCTGCGCAACCGGGACATCGGGCGGGGCGTCACGCTGCACTGGCACGGGTACGACGTGCCGAACAGCCAGGACGGGGTGCCCGACGTGACGCAGGACGCGGTGCTGCCCGGACAGGAGTTCGTCTACCGGTTCCGCGCCGACCAGGTCGGGACGTACTGGTACCACACCCACTCGGTGTCCGACGTGGGCGTGCGGAAGGGTCTCTACGGCGTCCTGGTGGTGCGCCCGGCGCCGGCGACCGGCGTCGACGTCACCGTGCCGGTCCACACGCTGGCGGGCCTTCCGCTGCCGGCGCCCCGGACGGAGCCGGTCGGGGCGGGGACGCCGGTGCGGCTGCGGTTGATCAACACCGACAGCACCACCCACCGGTACGCCCTGGCCGGCACCCCGTTCCGGGTCGCCGCGATCGACGGGTCGGACCTGCGGGGGCCGACGCCGCTCGCGGACACCGCCGTCCTGATCCCGGCCGGTGGCCGCTACGACCTGGTGTTCACCGCACCCGCCACACCGGTGGCGCTGTTCGTCGACGGGCGGGCGGTCTACTCGACCGGACCGGTGTCGGCGGAGACCGGCGCGTGGCCGGTGCTGGACCCGCTCACCTACGGCGTCGCCGCCCCGGTGCCGTGGTCGCGGTTCGACAAGGAGTTCCCCCTCGTCCTCGACCGCGGCCTCGACCTGCACGGGCTGCTCCCCCGGTACGCCCACACCGTCAACGGGGCCGCCGACCCGGACATCCCGACCCAGGTCGTACGCCGCGGCGACGTCGTCCGGTTCACGATCGTGAACCGGTCACTGGTGGTGCACCCGTGGCACCTGCACGGCCACCACGTCCTGGTGCTGTCCCGCAACGGGAAGCCGGCGACGGGGAGTCCCCTGTGGCTCGACTCCTTCGACGTACGCCCCGGTGATGTCTGGGAGGTGGCGTTCCGGGCCGACAACCCCGGCACCTGGGCCAACCACTGCCACAACCTGCCGCACGCCGACGCCGGCATGATGCTGCACCTCACGTACTCGTGATCCCCGGCCGGGCGGGGGATCGGGTCAGCCGGGTGTCCACGCGAAGTGCGCCGTGGCGGCGACGGCGAGGGCGAGGAAGGCGACGGGAAAGGCGATGTTGTGGAACACCCGGGCGCGGACGTGGGCGAGGACCGCGCCGACGAAGAACGCGACGAGCCCGACGGCGGCGGCCAGCCCGACGGGACGCGGTCCGAGGAGGCCGACCACCAGGCCGACGACCCCGGCTCCCTCGAGTGTCGCCAGGTACGGGATCCACCGCGGCGCGACGCCGACCTCGGTGGAGTTGCGCACCACGAACCGTGCCCGGACCGCCTTCGCCGCCACCTCGAACGCGTTGGCGAGGATGCACAGGACGGTCCCGGCGAGCGTGACGGTCGTCACCGCGCGTACCTCCCCAGCACGTGCAGGGTCTGCGGCGGCACCGGGGCGCCCGCCCAGTCCGCGACCCGGGAACGGAACTCCCCCGCCGCGCGGATGCCGAGGAGCGGGTTGGCCGCGCCGTCCGGGAGCCGGAGCGTCAGCAGGAACTCGGGGCCGTCGCCGACCCGCGCCGCGGTGTACTCGATGCCGGCCGGCCCGGCCTCCTCGACCGCGGCGAACAGGTGCCGGATGGCCTCCTCCACCTCGGGCACCCGTTCGGCGGGGGCGGTGAATCGGACGATCTGTACACTCATCGGTGCCTCCGTGTGCGCTCGTTCGTCGGATGTTTTCCCTCTCGCCCTCCTGACGCTCGGCACGCACGAAAGGTGACCCCACCGTGGATCTCGTTGAGCACTTCGAGGCTTCCCGGCCGCGGCTGCTGTCGCTCGCCCACCGCATCGTGGGCTCGCACCACGACGCCGAGGACGCGGTGCAGACCGCCTGGCTACGCGCGCAGTCGGCCGACCCGGCGCAGGTGACCAACCCGGACGGGTGGTTCACGGCGGTGACCGCACGGCTGTGTCTGGACCTGCTCCGGGCCCGCCGCCGCCGCGGAGAGGTGCCGCTCACGGCCGACGACGTCCCCGGCGAGCAGATCGCCGTCGACGAGGCGTTCCTCCGTCGCGAGGAGGTGTCGCGGGCCCTGCTCGTCGTCCTCGGCGAACTGTCCCCCCGGCAGCGGGTGGCCTACGTCCTGCACGACCTGTTCGCCGTGCCGTTCGACCAGGTGGCGGCGGTGCTCGACACGACAGCGGCCTCGGCGAAGAAGCTCGCCAGCCGCGCGCGGCTCCGGCTCGAAGGCGCCGGCCCGGCGGACCCGGGGCGGCTCGGGAAGGAGACCGACGTCGTGGACGCCTTCCTCGCGGCCGCGCGCGGCGGCGACATCGCGCGGCTCGTCACGCTCATGGCACCCGACGTCGTCCGTACGGCGGACCGGCGTCTGCTTCCCGCCGGTGCGCGGGCGGTCGTCCGGGGCGCCCGGGCGGTCGCGGAGGAGACCCGCGCCTTCGTGGACCGCATCGCCTCCGCCGTTCCGGTCGTCGTCGAGGGCCGCCCGGGAGCGCTGATCGCGCCCGGCGGGCACCCGTACGCGCTGATCCGGATCCGCGTCCGGGACGGGCTGGTCACCGGGATCGGCATCGCCCCCTACGAACCCGGCGTCGTGTCCCTGCCGGCGGCCGGCTGACCACCCGGGCGGCGGGACGGGTGACGCCCCGACCTCCCGGGTGCGGCGTGGGTCAGGCCGTGCGGCGGGAACGGGCCGTGGCGAGCCAGCCGAGGGCCACGGCGACCAGGCCGATCGCGAGGGCGACGAACCCTCCGACGATCCCGTAGCCGGTGCCGGGCCCGCCGTCGGCGGCGGCCACCACGATCCCACCGATGGCCATGCCGACCAGCCCCGCCGTGAGGGCCACCATGCCTCCTCGCCGTCCCGTGCCGGCACCGCGGGCGGACCGGGCCAGGGCCAGGCCACCGACGACCACGCCGGCCAGCGCCACCAGTGCGGCCACGCTGCCGGCGAGCCGCCCGGCGGTCAGGGTGTAGGCGTCGACGGCCGCCGGCTCGGCCGAGACGTACGCGACCGCGGGCCGGGCGAGCCCGGCGGCGCCGGTCAGGACTGCGGCGGACAGATGGTGGACGGACATGTGCTGCTCCTCTTCTCCCAGGACGGGTGCCGTCTGATCGTCTCCGCGGGTCCGTCCCCTGTCGTCCTGCCGGCGCGGTCACTTCCCGGTGCCGCGTGCGGCGTACCCGGCTGCCACGGATGCGGTAGGGGGCGCGGCGCTACTGCGGACGCGGTACCCGGCGGTCGTCCGTCGGCAGGAGTCACGCGAGGACGGATACGGCTAGGGTTCGCGCATGGGCAGGGGACGCGTCGGTGTCAGCGACTGGGCCATCGCCGTCGGCGTGGCCGCGATCCTCCTGGCCACCGGGCTGTCCGGGCACCGTCCCGCCACCGGCGTCGACGTGCTCGGTTCCGCGCTGCTGGCGGCCGGCGGCCTGGCGCTGCTCGCGCGCCGCCGCGCCCCGGTTGCCGTTCTGGCCGTCACCGGGCTGTGCGCCGTGGGCTATCAGGCGGCCGGGTTCGACGTGCCGGCCGTGGCGTACCTCGTGGCGGTCTACGCCGCCGTGCGGGAAGGCCGGCGCACCGCCACGGTGGTCGTGAGCGTGCTGATGCTGGCCGCTCTCCCCCTCGCGGCGATGGCCTCCGGCCTGCACGACACGGGCGAGGCGTTCGCGCGGGCCCGGGGTGCCCTGGAGGTGGCGTGGCTGATCGCCGCGGGGGCGGCGGGCGAGGCGCTGCGCCAGGCCGAGCGCCGCGCCGACGAGGCCGAGCGCACGCGCGAGGAGACCGCGCGGCGACGCGCCAACGAGGAGCGGCTGCACATCGCGCGGGAGCTGCACGACTCGCTCACCCACCAGATCTCCGTCATCAAGGTGCAGGCCGAGGTCGCCGTCCACCTGGCACAGAAGCGGGGCGAGCAGGTGCCGGAGGCCCTGCTGGCGATCCGGGAGGCCGGCCGTGAGGCGGCCCTGGAACTGCGGGCGACCCTGGAGGCGCTGCGCGACGACGACAAGAACCCGCCGCGGGGACTCGACCAGGTTCCGGAACTCGTGCGACGGGCCCGGACGGCCGGCCTGGACGCGAAGCTCACGATCGAGGGCCACCGCAACGACGTGCCGTCCGCGGTGGACCGCACGGCCTACCGGATCGTGCAGGAGTCGCTGACCAACGTCGCCCGTCACGCCGCCGCGGCGACGGCGTGGGTACGGATCGACTACCGTCCCGACGCTCTGGTCATCCGGGTCGACGACGACGGCACGGCCACGTCGGACACCACGCCGGTGCCCGGTGTCGGGCTGCTCGGGATGCGGGAACGCGTCACCGCCCTCGGCGGTCGCCTGCGCGCCGCGCCGCGCCGCGAGGGCGGCTTCACCGTCCAGGCCGAGCTTCCCGTGGACGCGTCGTGATCCGTGTCCTGCTGGTCGACGACCAGCCGCTCATCCGCAGCGGATTCCGGGCGCTCCTGGAGGTCGAGGACGACATCGAGGTGGTGGCCGAGGCGGCCGACGGCGGCGAGGGCGTGGCGCTGGCGCGGCGACATCTGCCCGACGTCGCGCTCATCGACGTGCAGATGCCGGTCGTCGACGGGATCGAGGCGACCCGACGCATCGCCACCGACCCGGCCCTCGCCTCGGTGCACGTCGTCATCCTCACCAACTACGGCTTCGACGAGTACGTCTTCAGGGCGCTGCGCGCCGGCGCGGCCGGGTTCCTCGTGAAGGACATCCAGCCGGAGGACTTCCTGCACGCCGTGCGGGTGGCCGCGCGCGGCGACGCCCTGCTCGCACCGTCGATCACCCGGAAGCTGATCAACCGGTACGTCACCCAGCCGGTCGACGCCGCCGCGAGCAGGACCCTGGAGGGGCTGACCAACCGGGAGCGCGAGGCGGTGGCCCTGGTCGCGCAGGGCCTGTCCAACGACCAGATCGCCGAGCGCATGGTCATCAGCCCGACGACCGCGAAGACCCACGTCAACCGGGCCATGGCCAAGCTGCGCGCCCGCGACCGCGCGCAGCTCGTGGTCCTCGCCTACGAGTCCGGTCTCGTCGCGCCCCGAAGCCGCTGAGGCCCCTCTCTCCCCGTAGGCCACGCGGTGGTCACGAAGGCGTCGTCGGGACACGCCGGCGACACCTTCATGACCCGGCGGGGTCTCCACGGTCGGGGCGCAGGTCGGTCCTCGCCGCGCCGGTCGACGGATCGTACGGGTAGGAGAGGTGCTGGTGCACCATCAGCCAGGCGCCGTTCCTGCGCTGGAAGACCCGGGTGCCACGCGACCAGCTCTCCACGGTGGGAGGGCCGGTCACCCGCATGTGGTTGAGACCCCACGCGACGGCCAGGTCGCCGTCGACCAGGATGGTCAGGTCGGGGACGCGCCAGGTGACGGTGCCGTCGCCGGACGCTGCGAGGCCGGCCTCGCAGACCTCGCGTACGGCCTGGACGCCGTCGTACCGCAGGGGCTGCTCGTGCTCGTAGGAGACGACGTCGTCGGCGATGGCGGCCATCAGGCCGTCGAGGTCCTTGGCCGCCGTGCTGTCGAACCAGCGCTCGTGCAGCAGGCGGAGGTCCTGCTCGGCGGCGTGGTCGCCGTCCGCCGTGGCGGCGGGCCCGGCGAGGGGGAACGAGTGGTGCTCGTGGGTGACCACCCACCGGCCGTCCCGCTTGCGCAGGCCGAGGGTCAACCGCAGCCGGTTCTGCGGGTCGTCGGCGAGGTCCTGGTCGGTGCCGCAGCGCAGCAGGGCGTACGCGAAGGCGACGTCGTCGCCGGCGGTGACCTCCAGTGACTCGATCTCGAACGACGCGCCCCCGGCCTGCCACCGGAAGAACGGGAGCCACGTCTCGCGGTATGCGTCGAGGCCGCGCACGCCCTCGTACGGCGGCGGCACGTCGAACATCACGATGTCCTCGGCGTGGTCGGCGAGGACACCGGCGAGGTCGCCGCCGTGCACGGCCTCGGCCCAGCGCTCGATCAGGGTGCGGATCTGTTCCTCGTTGGTGGGCATGCGCTGCTCGGTCCTTCCGGGTCGGTGTGTCCGTCAGGACTACAACCCGGGCCGGCGCGGAAAATCATCGCGTGGGCGGGGCGGGCGGTCAGGGCAACCGGACCGGCAGCCCGAAGGCGGCGAAGTCGGCGTCGAGGAACGACACCACCTCGGCCACCCGCGGGCCGCGGAGCGCGAGCACGTCGAGGCCCGCCGGGACGTACGCGCCCCGCTCGTCGTTCCACAGGTACGTGCCGAACGCGAGCTGCCCGTTGGCCCGCGCCGGCAGGAAACGCCAGCGGTGCCGCCGCACCGCGTCGTCCAGGAACCGGCGGATCCCGTCGTGGCCCGCGTACCACACCCGCAGCGGCGGCATCGAGTACCGGGCGTCCTCGGTCAGCATCGCCACGATGGCGTCGACGTCACCGGCCTCCCACGCGGCCACGTACCGCCGCGCCAGCTCCCGCTGGGCGGCGTCGCCGAGGGAGCGGAGGGTCCGCTGCTGGCTCGCTTGCGGAAGCCTCACGGCGAGCACCACGCGGGCCCGCTGGAGGGCGCTGTTGACGGCGGCGACCGTGGTGCCCAACAGGTCGGCGACCTCGCCGGCGGCGTAGCCGAGGACGTCGCGCAGCAGCAGGACGGCCCGGTGCCGGGCCGACAGGTGCTGCAGGGCGGCGACGAACGCCAGCTCCACGCTCTCCCGCGCCACGACGCGCGCCTCCGGGCTCAGCTGCGCCGTCCAGCCCATGAGCCGATCCGGGTACGGCTCCAGCCACGCCGCCTCGGCCGACGGCACGCCGGCCGGGTTCAGGTCGGTGGGCAGCTCGCGGCGCCCCCGCCGCTCGATGATCGTCAGCGACCGGTTCGTCGCGATCCGGTAGAGCCACGGACGGATCGACGCGTGGTCCTCCAGCCGCCCCAGGTTGCGCCACGCCCGGTCCAGGGCGTCCTGGATCGCGTCCTCGGCGTCGTGGACCGACCCGAGAAGCCGGTAGCAGTGGGCCCGCAGTTCGTCCCGCAACGGCCCCACGAGACGGCCGAAGGCGTCGCCGTCACCCGCCTGCGCGGCGGACAGCAACCGCGCCGCCTCCGACACGTCCACCCGGCCCGGGCTGCTCCCACGATCCGCGCTCACCCCCGCCAGGCTACGTCGACCCTCCGACGTCGGACGGGCGGCACGGCGGCGCTCAGTCCGTCGACTCGGCCGGCAGGCTGTCCATGAACGAGCTGACCGAGAAGACCGCCCGGCCCGGTCCGGGCGGACCGTACCCGGGCGGGCTGGACAGGCCGTTGGCCTCCATGGTCGCGCGGTACACCTCCAGCAGCCGGATGTGGTACTCCAGCGGCGCGCCCTGCGGGTTCGCCCGGCCGAGCGGGGTGGTCGGCTCGGGGCACCAGGTGGTGAACCGTGGGGTGATCCCCCGCGACATGAAGTACTGAAGGCCCTCCGCGGTCGAGTCGATGGCCTCGTCCACGCTCGTGAAGCCGTGCGGGGCCGCCATCTCGACGCCGGCGACGAAGTTCGGGATGACGTTGCGCGGGCCGAAGACCTCGGCCGATTCGAGGATGCGGCGGTGCCACTCCTCCCGGCCCACGTACCGCTCCTTGCCCGGGCAGTACAGCTCGAACAGCCGCTTGTCCCACACCTCGTAGTTCGGGTGGTAGATCCGGATCCCGTAGTCGTGGAAGCGCTGCACGTCCTCCCGCGGCAACGCCTGGGCGACCAC
>Ga0164243_10012956_pt1 | contig 11767 bp, 12 predicted proteins | sample OricompcompostOP_FD_108781 | JGI IMG/M metagenome (GOLD analysis project Ga0164243, IMG submission 108781) | Organic Plus compost microbial communities from Emeryville, California, USA - Original compost - Organic plus compost (OP) | ecosystem: Engineered > Solid waste > Mixed feedstock >...
GGGAACTCTCTGGAAGGACGGGAAATGATACGTAAATTGTCGCTCTTGTTTGCCGGTGCGCTGATGGGCGCGTCTGCCATGAGCCTCGTCTACGGGACGAACGGCACGGCAGCCAACGCGGCAGACTCGGAGACTTATCGTCAGCTCGCGATCTTCGGCGATATTTTCGAGCGCGTGCGCGCGCAGTACGTGACACCGCCGGACGAAAAGCAGCTCGTGGAGAACGCCATCAACGGCATGCTTACCTCTCTCGACCCGCACTCTTCCTATCTCAATGCGGATGCCGCACAGGACATGCGCGTGCAGACCAAGGGCGAGTTCGGCGGCCTCGGCATCGAGGTGACGATGGAGAACGAGCTGGTGAAGGTCGTTGCGCCGATCGACGACACGCCAGCCTCGCGCGCGGGCATTCTCGCTGGCGACCTCATCGAAAAAATCGATGGCGAGGAAGTCCGCGGCATGACGCTGAACGACGCCGTCGACAAGATGCGCGGTCTCGTCAATACGCCCATTGAGCTTACCGTCCTGCGTGAAGGGCAGACCAAGCCGCTCAACTTCAAGATCATCCGCGACACCATCAAGGTGAAGGCGGTTAAGTATCGGGTCGAGAACGATGTCGGCTATCTGAAGGTCACCTCCTTTACCGAGAAGACCGAGGATGATCTGCGCGCGGCGATCGAGGACATCCGCAAGCAGGTCTCCGATGAGAAGCTGAAGGGTTATGTGCTCGATCTGAGGCTCAATCCGGGCGGCCTGCTCGACCAAGCCGTGGCAGTATCCGACTCCTTCCTGGAGCGCGGCGAGATTGTCTCGACCCGCGGCCGCGAGCCGGACGATATCGCTCGCTTCTCTTCGCAGCCCGGCGACCTCACCGACGGCAAGCCGATGGTGGTGTTGATCAACGGCGGCTCGGCAAGCGCCTCGGAAATCGTCGCCGGCGCGCTGCAGGACCATCGCCGCGCCACGCTTCTCGGCACGCGGTCCTTCGGCAAGGGCTCGGTGCAGACAATCATCCCGCTGGGCGAGAACGGCGCGCTGCGGCTGACCACGGCGCTCTACTACACGCCCTCCGGCCAGTCGATCCAAGGCAAGGGCATCACGCCGGACATCAAGGTCGAGCAGCCGTTGCCGGAAGACCTGCAGGGTGTCGATCTCGATCGTGGCGAGTCCGACCTGCGCGGCCACATCCGCGGCGCAGAGGAGAGCGACGAGGGCTCCGGCTCGATTGCCTACGTCCCGCAGGATCCTGCCGAGGACGAGCAGCTCGCCTACGCGCTTGATCTGCTGCGCGGCGTCAAGAAGGATCCGGCCTTCCCGCCCAGCCCCGACGAAGCTGTGCTGAACCAGCAGCAGTAAGACAAAAAAGAAGCGGCGCATCTTATGCAGGATGCGCCGCTCCGCTCACGCGCGGGCAATGGGGGGTGATCGCGGGAGCGCATGGAACCTGCTCGCAATGAAATAGACGAGCCTCTTGGACAGGACAGGCCGCAGCGCAAGCCTGGCGCTTGGCGGCCGCGCACCGTATCGGCTCTTCTCATTCTCTGCGCAATCGCCGTTCTGGGCATATCCGGTGCAATCGCGCTGCGCGACAGGCCTCTCCAGAACCCGCCTCCCGTCGCGGTATCCGAACCTGAAGTTCGATCCGCCGACGCTCCACCCCCGCAAGCGGCGACAAGCGCGCCTTCCCTGCCCGCGTCCGCCCGTTCGGATTCCTCAATCATCAAGGTCGATCCAACAGCATCCCCCGACAGTGAAAACATCATTGTCATCCGCGATCCTTCGGAAGTCGGCCAGAATCCCCGCGTCGCACATTTGCCCGACCGTCGCTTGATCGAGCAATCCGAGCTTGGACCGCTGCCCGTGCGCGATACCAGCGGGCGCCGCCCCTTCGACGTTTATGCACGTCCGTGGTCCGGCGCACGCGGCGCGCGCATCGCGATTGTGATCGGCGGGCTCGGCATCTCCCAGACCGGCACGCAGGCGGCTATCGAAAAGCTGCCGGCGGAAATCACCCTCGCCTTCGCCCCTCTCGGCAACAGCCTCACACGGTGGATGCAGGCGGCCCGGCGCGATGGCCATGAGATTGTCGTCCAGGTGCCGCTTGAACCGTTCGACTATCCGAACAACAATCCGGGCCGCCACACGCTGCTCGCCCAGGCCAGCGCCGACAGCAATCTGCAGAACCTCCGCTGGGTGCTGGCACGGATCACGAACTACACCGGCGTCATGAACTATATGGGCGCGCGTTTCACCGCCGACGGCGATGCGATGGACCTCCTGATGGACGAGCTCTCCCTGCGGGGCCTCCTCTATTTCGATGACGGTACGTCCGCGCGGAGCTTGGCGGAAGAGATTGCACGGGCGAAGGGTGTTCCCTTCGCAGCCAGCGATGCCGTGATCGATGGGGACCGCGAGCGTGGCGCCATCCTTGCGAAACTGGACGAGCTGGAGCGTATCGCCCGGGCGCGCGGTTTTGCCGTCGGCAGCGGCGCGGCCCTGGAAGTGACAGTGGACACCGTTGCGGATTGGGCCGGCGAGGTGAGAAAGCGAGGCGTCGAACTCGTTCCCATTTCGGCTGTGGCCTTCGATCCCGAGAGGAGCTGAACGAACGGATGAAGATCAACACAAAGGATCTACCCTATCGTCCCTGCGTGGGTGTCATGGTGCTCAACAAGGCGGGTCAGGTCTGGGCTGGCCGGCGCATCCGTGAATCCGCAACCGAGATGGAAGGCGCCACCATGCTTTGGCAGATGCCGCAGGGCGGCATCGATGAGGGGGAGGATCCGCTGGAGGCCGCGCGCCGCGAGCTCCATGAGGAAACCGGGATGCGATCCGTTTCCTATCTTGCCGAGGCGCCCGGCTGGATCACCTATGACCTGCCGGAGCATCTCGTCGGCAAAGCGCTCAAGGGTCGTTATCGAGGCCAGAAGCAGAAATGGTTCGCCTTCCGCTTCGAAGGCGAGGAAAGTGAAATCGCCATCAACCCGCCGCCGGGCGGCCATGAACCCGAGTTCGATGCCTGGGCTTGGAAACCCATGGAAGAACTGCCAGGGCTGATCGTGCCGTTCAAACGCCGCGTCTACGAAGAGGTCGTCGCGGCGTTCAGGCACCTGGTGGGGTAACTGCCCCCCCTTTCAAGGGGAGGGCAGGAATAGCCCTACTTCCATTCCCTGATGTCGACGAAATGCCCAACGATGGCCGCAGCCGCCGCCATCGCCGGCGAAACCAGGTGCGTGCGGCCCTTGAAACCCTGACGCCCCTCGAAATTGCGGTTCGAGGTCGAGGCGCAGCGCTCGCCCGGCTTCAGCCGATCGTCATTCATGGCCAGGCACATGGAGCAGCCAGGCTCGCGCCAATCGAAGCCAGCCTCGACGAAGATCTTATCGAGACCTTCCGCTTCGGCCTGCGCCTTGACCAGCCCCGAGCCGGGCACGATCATGGCGTTGACGCGTTCATTCACCTTGCGACCCTGCGCGATCTTCGCCACGGCACGCAAATCCTCGATACGGCCATTGGTGCACGAGCCGATGAAGACGCGGTCGAGCGCGATGTCGGTGATCTTCGTGCCGGGGGTGAGCCCCATATATTCGAGCGCCCGCTTCTTCGACTGGCGCTTGGTCTCATCCTCGATCTGGTCCGGATCGGGCACGAAGCCGGTGACTGCAACCACGTCTTCGGGCGAGGAACCCCAGGTGACGATCGGCGGGAGGCTCGCCGCGTCAAGCTTCACAACGCGGTCGAAATGAGCGGCCTCGTCCGTGTGCAGCGTCTCCCAATAGGCGCGCGCCATGTCCCACGCCTTGCCCTTGGGCGCGCGCGGGCGGTCCTTGATATAGGCGTACGTCGTCTCGTCGGGCGCGATCATGCCGGCGCGCGCGCCGCCCTCGATCGACATGTTGCAGATGGTCATCCGCCCTTCCATCGAAAGCGAGCGGATCGCCTCGCCCGCATACTCGATCACATGGCCGGTGCCACCCGCGGTACCGATCTCGCCGATGATGGCGAGAATGATGTCCTTGGCGGTCACGCCCTCGGGCAGCCTGCCGTCCACCTGGACGAGCATGTTCTTGGCCTTGCGCTGGATCAGCGTCTGCGTGGCCAGCACATGCTCCACCTCGGAGGTGCCGATGCCGTGGGCGAGCGCCCCGAAGGCGCCATGGGTGGAGGTATGGCTGTCGCCACAAACGATCGTCATGCCGGGAAGCGTGAAACCCTGCTCGGGTCCCACGATATGCACGATGCCCTGCCGGCGGTCGGCTTCGTTGTAATATTCGATGCCGAAATCGGTGGCGTTCTTCGCCAGCGCTTCCACCTGGATCCGGCTCTCCTCGTTCTTGATGCCGAATCTGCGGTCAGGCGAGGTGGGCACGTTATGATCGACGACGGCGAGCGTCTTTTCCGGGTGGCGTACCTGCCGGCCGGCCATACGCAAGCCCTCGAAGGCCTGTGGGCTGGTCACCTCATGCACGAGGTGCCTGTCGATATAAAGCAGGCAGGTGCCGTCGTCCTGACGGTCCACCACGTGGTCGTCGAAAATCTTGTCGTAAAGGGTGCGCGGTGCGGTCATGTTCGAAGTCCTTGGGAACGCGGAAGAGGAAAGCCCGATGAGGCGGGATCTGTCCGCTTAAGGAAGTCGGCAGAGCAGCGCGCCGGAGATGCGCGCGAAAAAACGGCCCGGCAGGCGCTTCACGTCCTGCAGCACAAAATTCTTGTAGGCCGGATGTCCGAAAAGTTCTTCCATGGCCGGTTTCTTACCAGCCTTTTATTCTTTGGGCAATTGGAGCGATTCACTCGGAATCGGGCTTGGAGTGCGGCTGCTTCAGCTCCAGACGCACCTCCAAGCGGCGAAGCACGGCAAGCACGACCGTGCCCAGCAGGCACGACAACAGCGCAATGGTCCAAAGGCCCAGTCCCGCTGCAAGACCAGTTGCGGCGGCGAGCCACATGCCGGCCCCCGTCGTCAGTCCGTGCACTTCGCCGCGCCTGAAAATGATGAACCCTGCAGCGAGAAACGCCACGCCGGATGTGATGGCTTCGACGAGGCGGATGGGGTCGGCGCGCACCTGTTCCTGATCGAAGGTGGGCATGGCGACGATCTCGATCGAGACGAGCGCGAAGGTGGCGGAGGCGAGGCAGACGAGCATATGGGTTCTCAGCCCCGCCGGCCGGTCGGCAAGCTCTCTTTCGAACCCAAGTATGCCGCCGAGGATGACGGCGGCAAGGAGCCGCACCCCCATCACCTGCCATGACAATGTTGTGTGACCGGTAAATTCGTCGACCAGAATGTCCATGCCGCCTGCAACGCCGTGCGGCTGTTCGGGTTCCGTCAACCTGTCTTTCCGCGGCAAAAGCGGCATTTACCATCAGAAGCAGCCTTGAGGAGCGACCTCAAAGCAAAAGGAGCGCCGGACCGGCGCTCCTTGCAATAAGATGCTGGCTGAAGGAAAGGCTTTATTCGCCCTGCGCCTCGGCGGCGGCGGCCTCCTTGCTGGCGGCTTCCGCTGCGGCCTTCTCGGCGGCCAGAGCCTCCGCGGCGGCGACCTTCTCTGCCTCGATCCGCGCCCTCTCCTGGGCTGCGGCTTCGCGCTCGGCGTCGTTCAGCTTGCGGGCGCGGGCACCGGTATTCTCCCCGATGCGGGCCGACTTGCCGCGGCGATCACGCAGGTAATAGAGCTTGGCGCGGCGAACCTTGCCGCGGCGCACCACCTCGACCGCCTCCACCAGCGGAGAGTAGACCGGGAACACACGCTCCACGCCCTCGCCGTAGGAAATCTTGCGGACGGTGAAATTCTCATGCAGGCCGGAGCCGGAACGCGCGATGCACACACCTTCGAAGGCCTGCACGCGGGTGCGGTTGCCCTCGGTCACGCGGACCTGGACACGCAGGGTGTCGCCGGGCGAAAATTCGGGAAGGGTGCGCTTGGCTGCAATCTTCTGGGCCTGCTCGGCCTCGAGCTGACGGATAAGGTCCATCGTTCTATCCTCTTATTCTTCTCGAAGCGTCAGAGCGCTCATCCCACCGGCAGCTCGATGCCGCCTGAAGAGTGCGCCGCCCGATGGAAGCGCAGGAGCGAATTCACGTTCTCTGGTTGATGCCGGCCATGGACCTCCCATGGCAGCCGAGCGCGCACATACACCACATTCCCCGCCGAATCAACCGGCGCGGGGACGGAAACAGGCCCGGCGCCGCAGGGCACCGGGCTTTTTCCGTGGAGGTGATGCTACCGGCTCGCCACGATTCCCGCGATGATGCCGGTCGCAACGCTGATCAGGAGGTAGTCGTTATCGACCTTGATCCACTGCTGCCCCCTTGCCGGCCGCTTCAGGCCGTGGCGGTGCCAATCGCGGACCGCGGCGCGCCGCTTCCAGTCCGACAGGCGCTGCCCCTTGTTCCAATGATGCCGCGGCCTGTCATAGCGCTTGTAGACGTGCGGGCCGGGTTTAAACGGCTGAGCGTGGTAGCGATCGAATCTCGGTCCGTTGTCGCGTGCCTGGGCTTCCGCCAGCGGAACAGCGGCGATGGAAAAAGCGAGGGCGGCAAGGAGGGAACGGGAAATCAGTTTCATGGGGTAATTCCTCTCGTTGGATGACCGCGAACCTAGAGAGGTCCGGATGAACCGGAAATGAACCTTGGATTAAATTAAGGTAATGAATCCATCCATTTACCTTCGTTAACAGAAGACCGTCTCACCATCTGCGATCCGGCGATTTACCTCTGGAAAGCCTTACTAAGGCGCGCATTCGATTTTGAGGAGCCCTAATCCCTGCCTTGCGCTCTGTCGTATGCCTGCCAGAGATCCGGCCGCCGCTCGCTCGTCAGCCTTTCCGCTTCGGCTCGCCGCCACTCCGCGATCCTGCGGTGATTGCCCGACAGGAGCACTTCGGGGATTTCGCTGCCCTCGAAGGTCTGAGGACGCGTATAGTGCGGATGCTCCAGCAGTCCTCCTTCGAAGCTTTCCTCCGCACCGGAGCTTTCGTTGCCCATCACGCCCGGCAAAAGCCGCACGACCGCATCGAGCAGAACGATCGCTGCCGGCTCGCCGCCGGAAAGGATATAGTCACCGATCGAGATCTCCCGCAGCGCCCGCGCCTCGATGACACGCTGATCGACGCCCTCGAACCGTCCGCAAACGATGACGGCGCCCGGCCCCGCGGCAAGTTCCCTCACGAAGCGCTGGGTCAGCGGCTCGCCCCTGGGGCTCATCAGAAGGCGGGGCCGCGGATCGCCTTCAGGAGAAGCATGGTCGATGGCGCGGGCGACGACATCGGCCCGCATCACCATGCCGGCGCCGCCGCCGGCCGGCGTATCGTCCACGCTGCGGTGCTTGTCCAAGGCGAAATCGCGGATCTGCACGGTTTCGAGCGACCACGTACCCGCAGCTCGGGCGCGGCCGGCGAGAGAGATGTCCAGCGGGCCCGGAAACATCTCGGGGTAGAGCGTTAGGACCGTCGCGCGGAAGCTCAACGATTGCCTCCGGCCGCGCTCGGCCCGCGCGGACGCGACACCCTTTCGAATCCCGGCTGCGCCTCGCCCTCTTCCGCCGGCGCATCCTCGCTGCCGCCGAGACCTGCGGCGACGCTGTCCACCCGCACCGTGCCCTCGGCAAGGTCGACCTCGGGCACCGCCTCGCGTGTAAAGGGAACCATCATCGTTTGGCCGGAGCGCGGCCGGATTTCCAGGAGATCCCCGGCACCGAAATTATGGACCGCCACCACGCGACCGAGGCTTTCGCCCGTCTCGTCGAAAGCGGCCATGCCGATAAGGTCGGCGTGATAGAACTCCTCCTCCTCGAGCTCCTCGGGAAGCGCCGAGCGATCGACAAACAGCGCCTCTCCATTGAGCACCTCCGCCATATTGCGATCGGTGACGCCGTCGAAACGGACGATGACGACATCCTTTGCAGGCCTGATTCCCGCCACGGTGAAGACGCGGCCATCGGCCGCGTGGAGCGGTCCATAGCTGCGGAGAGCCATTGGATCTTCGGTGAAGGTCTTGACCCGCACCTCGCCCTTGATGCCGTGAGCAGCGCCGATCACGGCGAGCTGGACGGGGTTTTCGAGCCGCGCTGGAGACTTTGGCTTTGCCATGGCGTGCCGTTCCTGTCGCGCCTGAAGGCGCCTGATCTGGCAGAGACTCTTACGAGCCCGCCAGCTTGGCGGCAACCATCTCGATGCGGGAAGCGAGTTCCGCCATCGCTCCCGTGAGCGCCGCATCGTTCTTGTCGGCCTTCATCAGCGCGTCGTCGCGCGTCTTGCGCAGTGTGGCGATCTCGCTTTCAAGCCCGTGCACGCGCTTCTGCAGTTCCGACAGCTCGTCCATGACCATGATGCCGGCCATGACGGTGATGCGCTGATCACCGATTTCCCCGAACGACTGCTTGAGATGACTGACATAGCGGTCGAATCGCTCCGCAAGGTCGATCAGGTGCTCTTCCTGACCCTCTTCGCAGGCCATGCGATAGGCTTTGCCGTCGATGGTGACCGTTACCTGGGCCATTGTCTTCCCCTTAACGATCAAGCACGGCGCGGATCGTCTCCATCGCCGTCACCAATCTGCGCGAAACCTCGCGGTTGACTTCCGCAAGCCGCTCGGCCCGCGCCTCTGACTTGTCGATTTCCTGCGCGAGCCGCGCGCGATCGGCACCCATGCGCTGCACTTCGGCTTCGGCCTCGGTGTAGTCGCGCTCCCTTTCGAGCCTGGCATCGGCGGCTGCTTCAAGGTTCTCTACTGCCTTTTCGAGGCGTATGAGCACCTCCCTCAGTGTGGTCTCCCCACTCATCGCAAACATTCCCCGGCCGCCCCGCCTTCGAATTGCGCGAAAACAGAAGATTTTATCAGTGAAAGATTATGCGTCGTGTGAAGGGCGGTCAACACATGGAGAGGGCAATCCCCCGTTTGCTTGTGCCGCTCGCACGGTCTGTCGGCCCCAGGCGGCGAACCTTCCGGCCTCGCCGCGGTTTATTGACTTGGGCAGCGCACCTGATATGTGTCCCCTGCTTTTCCCGGCGCAAAAGCGCCCAGCGCCTGAAACAACGGCAGCCGACCAGCGAGCACACATGATCTCACGCGAAAAACACGATCGGATGGCGAATGCGATCCGCTTCCTGTCGATGGATGCAGTCGAAAAGGCCAATTCCGGTCATCCGGGCTTGCCCATGGGGGCGGCAGACATCGCCACTGTCCTTTTCACACGCTTCATGAAACACGATCCGAAGAACCCCCACTGGCCGGACCGCGACCGCTTCGTGCTTTCGGCCGGACATGGATCGATGCTGCTCTATTCGCTGCTCTACCTTCTGGGCTATGAAGACATCACGATCGAGGAGATCAAGAATTTTCGCCAGCTCGGTTCGCGCACGGCCGGCCATCCCGAATACGGCTTCGCCGCCGGCATCGAGACGACCACCGGCCCGCTCGGCCAAGGCTTTGCCAACGCTGTTGGAATGGCGATCGCGGAGCGCCTGCTCAATACACGCTTCGGCGACGATCTGGTGAACCATTACACCTACGCGCTTGTCGGCGACGGCTGTCTGATGGAGGGGATCAGCCAGGAGGCGCTCGCGCTTGCGGGCCATCTGCGGCTCAACAAGCTCATCGTTCTCTTCGATGACAATCAGATCTCCATCGACGGCCCTGTGTCGCTTGCCGATTCGACCGACCAGTGCGCGCGCTTCGCCGCATCCGGTTGGAACACGCTACGCGCCGACGGGCACGATCCGGAGGCGATCGCCTCTGCCATCGAGACCGCGCGCAAATCCGACCGGCCGACGCTGATCGCCTTCCGCACCATCATCGGCCGCGGCGCACCGTCAAAGGCAGGCACCAACAAGGTGCACGGCTCCCCGTTGGGCGCCGACGAGATTGCCAAGACGCGGGCAGCGCTCGGCTGGGACGCGCCAGCCCTCGTCGTCCCCTCGGATATCCTCGATTGTTGGCGCCTTGCGGGCCTGCGTCCGGCCAAGGAGCGCGGAGCGTGGGAAAAGCGGCTCGCCGCCGCGGATCCCGAGATTCGCGCCCAGTTCGAGCGGCGCATGCGTGGCGACCTGCCAGAGGCTTTCCCCAGCGTCATCGCCGATTACAAAAGGAAGCTCGCAGCGGAAAATCCTGCCGTCGCCACCCGCAACGCTTCCGAGATGGCGCTCGAGGTCATCAACGAGTGCGTTTCGGAGACGATCGGCGGCTCCGCGGACCTGACAGGTTCCAACAACACCAAGACCAGCCAGACGACCCCCATCACGCCGACCGACTTTTCCGGCCGCTATATTCACTACGGCATCCGAGAGCATGCCATGGCGGCCGCCATCAACGGCATTGCACTGCATGGCGGGCTCATCCCCTATGGCGGCACGTTCCTCACCTTCTCCGACTATGCACGGCCAGCCATGCGGCTTGCATCGCTGATGCACATTCGTTCCATCTTCGTGATGACGCACGATTCCATCGGCCTCGGCGAAGACGGCCCGACCCATCAGCCCGTCGAGCACCTTGCCGCGCTCCGTGCCATCCCGAATCACAACGTCTTCCGGCCGGCGGACACGACCGAGACGGCCGAATGCTGGCAACTCGCGCTCGAATCGAGGAAGACTCCCTCGACGCTCGCGCTCACGCGCCAGAAGCTGCAGCCGGTGCGCCTCGAATTCGAGGAAGAGAACCTTTGCGCCCGCGGCGCATACGAGCTCCTGCCGGCAAGCGACGACGCGAAGGTCGCCATCTTCGCCAGCGGCTCCGAGGTGGAGATTGCGGTCAAGGCGCGGTCGATCCTGGAGGAGCGCGGCATTCCCACGCGCGTCATCTCCGTGCCCTGTTTCGAGCTCTTCGAGCAGCAGCCGCAGGACTATCAGAACGCAATCCTGGGCAAGGCGCCGGTCCGGCTCGCTATCGAGGCCGGCATACGCCAGGGCTGGGACCGCTTCATCGGCATGGATGGCATCTTCATCGGCATGCATGGCTTTGGCGCGAGCGGGCCCGCGCCGGAGCTCTACAAGCATTTCGGCATCACGGCGGAAGCCGCCGTGACCGCTGCCGAGGCGCGGCTCCGCGCCGCCTGAATCCGGCTTCGGGCGCTGGCCTAGCGCTTGGCGCCCGCAATGCCTGTTCTCTTTCGCCGGACGCCGTTATGAAGCGGTGTCCATCCGCCCTTGTCCAGAAGGACCGCCAAGCTCGCCGGAGGTAGTTCATGAGTGTCAAAGTAGCCGTCAACGGATTTGGCCGCATCGGCCGCAACATCGTTCGCGCCATCTATGAGTCCGGTCGCAAGGACATCGATGTGGTCGCCATCAACGATCTCGGCCCGGTCGAGAGCAACGCGCATCTCCTGCGCTACGACAGCGTGCACGGCCGCTTCCCCGGTGAGGTGAAGGTGGAAGGCGACAGGATCCATATCGGCTCGGACTCCTTCAAGGTTCTCGCGGAGCGCGATCCGTCCAAGCTGCCGTGGAAGGATCTGGGCGTCGACATCGTGCTCGAGTGCACGGGCATCTTCACCTCGAAGGACAAGGCTTCCGCCCACCTTGCAGCCGGCGCCAAGCGCGTGCTTGTCTCCGCACCGGCCGACGGCGCGGACCTTACGGTCGTCTATGGCGTGAACCACGACAAGGTCACGAAGGACCACGTTGTGATCTCAAACGCCTCCTGCACCACCAACTGCCTTGCCCCGGTGGCCAAGGTGCTGAACGACGCGTTCGGGATCGAAAGGGGGTTCATGACGACGGTGCACGCTTATACCGGCGACCAGCCGACGCTGGACACCATGCACAAGGACCTCTA
>Ga0164243_10012957_pt1 | contig 11767 bp, 8 predicted proteins | sample OricompcompostOP_FD_108781 | JGI IMG/M metagenome (GOLD analysis project Ga0164243, IMG submission 108781) | Organic Plus compost microbial communities from Emeryville, California, USA - Original compost - Organic plus compost (OP) | ecosystem: Engineered > Solid waste > Mixed feedstock >...
CCGCTCTCAGGCGTGACAAGAACCGATATGCCATCAACAATAATGGTGCGCGGAACCTCGCGCTGAGTATCGGGCGTGCACGGGCACGTTGGATTCTGCCCTGGGATGGAAACTCGTTCCTGTCCCAGTCCGCCTGGAGCGCGATCCACGAGGGCATTAGGCAATTTTCGCAGCGCCGATACCTGATTGTCCCGATGGCGCGCATTGTCAGGAACGATCGGCTGCTTGAAGAAGACTTTCAGCCGAAAGCGTCGGAGGAGCCGCAGATCATTTTTCGCAACGATGCTCGGTTCTCCTTCGACGAGCGTTTTGCTTACGGACGTCAGCCGAAGGTGGAACTGCTGTGGCGGTTGGGCGTGCCGGGTCGGTGGGACAAATGGGGCAGGGACCCCACGGATATTCCGAGGCCGGCGAAAGTCTATCGGGAACCCGTTCCCGCAGTCGGTTGGGTTGCCCGTCTTTCTTCAGGCATGGCGGAACTCGAGGTCGGGAAGGAGAGCAGCGGCCTGCGGAATACCGCGCGCTTCGATGCCATTATCGATTTCATCGACACGCTGGATGCAAAGGTCATCGGGTGCCGGATGAACCGGGATGCGTTGACCTTTTATGACCGGGGCAAGCTGAAGGCGCTGGCGGGCGAGCCGCGTAGTCCGCTTGCGGAAAGCATTGCAAAGAGGGCAAGCGAGGCGCTCGAACGCGGTTCCTATTCCGTTTTGCAGAAGACGACCGTCGCGCCGAGCGGCGATCCTCGTGACTATTGGCACCCGGCTCCGTTCTGGTGGCCGAATCCCGACACGGAGGACGGCTTGCCTTATATCCGCCGGGACGGTTTCCGGGCGCCGGGCACGAGCCTCTTCGAGCCGGGCAGCGAACAATATGACCGCAGTGCGCTTCAGCGACTGTTCGACGATACAACCCTTCTGGCGCTGGCATGGCGCCTCTTCGGCGAGGAGAAATATGCCGCCCATGCTGCCAGGTTGATCAAGACGTGGTTTCTCGATGAACCAACACGCATGTCGCCTCACATGAACTATGCGCAGGTGAGGCGGGGGCACGATCGGGATAGGGGGGCATATTCCGGTCTTATCGAAGCGAAGGACTTCTATTACTTCCTGGATGCTGTCCGACTGGTTGTCGAGTCCGGAGCACTAGGCCCCGATGAGATTGACGGTTTCAGGAACTGGCTGAAGCAATATTTTGCATGGATGAAGGACAGCAAGCAGGGACTCGCGTGTTCTGCCCGTCTCGGTAATCAGGGAACGATGTTCGACCTGCAATCGGCGAGTATCGCGGTCTTTCTCGGCGACGCCGAGTATCTGCGTCAGGTCTTCCTGCGGGCGAAGGTCCGGATGCAGGGCCAATTGACCTCATTGGGGTCCCAGCCCCACGAACTGGGCCGCGTGGATAGCTGGCACTATTGCTGTTTCAACCTGGCCGGCTGGACATCGCTCGCTCGGATCGCCGAAAGCGTGGGAGTCGATCTCTGGCGGTTTTCCTGTCCGGATGGACGTGGTTTGGGGCTGGCGATCGATTGGCTGCTGAAGAATGCCCCCGGCGATCCGGAACAGCACACGGAGCGCTTCGATCTTCGGCATCTGGAGCCATTGGCTGCCGACTTCGACAACCATTACGTTTCCTATTTTGGCCCTCGCGAGCGATCTCTGCCGAAGATGGAAGAAGCGTGCTTCGGCCCTGAAGTCGGTTTTGCGCCTTACTGGCAGCTAAGGAAGTCGTAAGAGGACACTAGGCTCAACCCTCGTCGCCTGACGGCCACTCACCCGTTTTCTGAACGATGAGCTGGGAGCCCCGATGCAATTCGACCATGCAGTCGCGGAAGTTTTTCGCAAACAGATTGATGCCATCGGCCGGCCGGTTCTCGGGAGCGTTGTCCGGCCGCCAGCGAAGATCGTCCCAGATCATGTAGCCGCCCTCCGGAAGCAGGGGCCAGGCCAGGATGGACTGCGCGAGGGTGTCCGACCTCCGCTTGCCGGCATCGAGATAGATGACATCAAACCTTTGCTGCTCACGGCCGAAGGCCGACAAAATCGAAAGGGCCTGCCCTTTGATCTTATGGCAACGGTCTCCATAGCCGCTGATATTGTGATCGAAACGTTCCTCGACCTTCTCGATCGGAAAAAGATCGATCGCCGTCACATGGCTGCGAGGAAACAGCTCCAGAAAGGTAACCACCGAGTGGCCTTCATAGCTGCCGACCTCCAGGATTCGAATCTCCCTGTCCTGCTGCCTCAGGGCGCCGATCGTAGCGAGCCATGAGGGGATCTTGCGGCTTACCCAATCGGTGGTGAAGTCCTTGTCGTTGAACCAGCTTGCGATTTCCTCCGCCGAAGGGGCGGGAAGGGTCTCCCCGGCGGTTCTCGGTGGCTTGGCTGTCGAAACCGGCGCGCCCGTGCCGGATTGCTCCTTCCCGGGCTGGTCCGCAGGATTCCCGCGCAAAAGCTCGAGAGGATTTTTCATGGGTTCGACCTCCAGCCGAAGTGATCGGCAATTTCATCAAGTTTCTGCGGGTCGGTGATTGCGTGCGCCTGCACCATGGAGGCGAGGCAACTGCGGCCATCCCGCCGCTTGTCGATGTAGGTGATGTTTTCCCCCGTATTGGTGACGTATATCGCCGCCGGAAACGGAACGATGGAGAGGGGCCTGCCGCTCTCCTCCTGAATGCCCCGTGCATAGCCATGCGACATCAGCCGGCCAAAATGCGAGGCGAACGCCTCATCGTTCCAGCTCTGGGGAAAGTCCTCCTGCTCGTGCTGGATAATCGCCATCGATCCGCAGATGCGATCGAAATCCACCGACAGGACCCCCGGCATGGGAGCGATGGCGTTGGAGGCGGCATCGAAGATGTAGCCGGTTGTGATGAGGCAGCCATGCTGCGTCGCCAGTCCTGTGGCAACGAGATCGCGATGGAGAAGATCGTCGGCGTCGAGGGCCATGAAGTAGCCGCCTCCGAGGCTGCGAAGTCGCTCGCCGATGATGAATCGCTTTCGATACTTGTCTGCTCTTGCGAGGCGGCCGACACCGCCTTGCGGAGGACGATGCTCGGAGGCCACGAACTCGACCCGCCTGTCTGCCATTTCCGGAATGTCCGGCATCTCATGGCCACAGATGATGACGCGCCAGCGAGGGTCCGACTGACGGAAGATCGAGCGGAGCGTTCCGCCGAGGAGAATCTGGGTCTGGTCCCAGTCATTGCTGACCGTTGCGGATTTAAGGGAAATTCCGAAAGTCACGATCGGGCCCCGCCACTCCTCGGCAAGATCGACGGGCCAATATTTTACTGTGTGGCTGGCGTAGGGATTTGATTTCTTGGTCGCCTTCTTCATTATTTTTGGCTTCTGGACGTTTTTCTTCAATCCAAGCCATGTCTTCAGTCCCATCTGTACTAAATTCCCGCCTAATTTAAACAAAATCCGGGCAAGAAATACTACTCGCCCGGGCTGATGCGATCGATCAATCCCGCGTTGGAGTCAACGGCAGTTTATTCGTCGGTCAGTTCGTGCCGACGGAATTCGGTTCAGGAATGCCGGATGGGAGAAGGGCGCAGCATTTCATGATTTTTGCGGCCACGACGCATCTTGCGCCGGGTGAGACCACGGTAGCGGCCAGCCGGAAGACAGTGTTCCGGGCATGGTGTGCAAGAGGTTGTTGCATGGGCCGCCGCCGATTCAGGTCTGTCGAACTTGATACTGTCTCCGACTCGGAGACACCTCAACTCTATCCTCCACTCGAATTCCGCCTTTTTAAGGTCGAACCGGATGCGGTGTTGTCGTGATTGGGGAATCGCCTCGCGCAGGACGTGTGGAAATCCGCTTGTGCTAGGAAATATCGCCCTCATTCCGGGAGGCTTTCCGGGGCGTTGGCGGAAAGCGCTCGGTTGGCTCCGCCAGGTTTGCCCGGACGATTCGCCCGTCGGAGATGAAGCGGGTTCCTGTCGGTTCTCCTGCCTCGATATATTGTTGATCCTCGATGCACCCGGCGGCGTGAAGAGCGGCGATCACGTAGTCGCGCTCGCGATCGGCATACTTGTCCACGCGATGCGATATCTGCCAGGTCATGGACTGGAAGCCGAACCCCGTATCAGTCGTGCCCGCGCCGATCCAGATATCGGCGGAAGACAAATCGAGGCGCGCCCGCTTCGTCCAGTAGGCCAGGTTCCCGATATGGGCTTCGGGATCGGTATCGGCTGCCCAGAAACGAATGTGGTGCCGTTTTCGCGGGCTGTTTCCAACAGGTTCCTGGAAGCCGATGTCCTGCTTGCGACCGAACAGGTAGAGCGAGGAAAAGGGAGCTTCTGAATAGGGCCTGTTCAGCAGGAAGCTCGTCGCCATCCTCACGGCCGTACGAGGCGTCAGCGGATCGGCCGGATGCCAGTTTGCTGTCGAGAAAGCTGCGGTAAGCTGATCCTTCGATCCCATAAGGATCACATTGACGGGGTCCGCGGGAAGGCCGTCCGCAGCGCGGGTGACGCGTGGGATGCGGTTGCCGCGGAGCGCCGCCACGCAGGCATGGATCACGATCGGCAATACGACATAAGCAGCGAGAATGTAGGTCCCGAGGAGCGCGGCGAACCAGGGAAGCCGCTCCTCGAGGCGGTCGAATATCTGGGTGACGATGAACCACAGCGTCACCGCGACGAGGGCGAACACGAAAAGGCGTTGAAGCCAGCGGGTGAGACGGCGCATGCCGCATCTTATCTTGGGACGAAGACGACACCAGCAACACGATTCAGGAAGATGCTGTCGGTTAGTCGCTCACTACTTGTGACCCGCAGAACGTCCTAGTCGCCAAAATCGATCTTCGGCCGTGTCCATCCGGCAGCCTCGAAGAGACGATCTCTCGATTGCTCGACCAGCCGCTTCAGCCGTTCGATATCGACCGCCACCATCCGCCCACCCTGCTTCACCAGCTTTCCGGCGATGAAGACGGAATCGACGTATGCGACATCGCCGCCCTGCACGGCGGTGCAGAACACGTTGTGCTTCGGGAAGAGCTGGAGGTTGTCGCTATCGAGGAGGACGATGTCGGCCTGCTTGCCCGGTGTCAGGGAGCCGACCTTGTCGAGCAATCCGCAGCAGGCCGCCCCGCGCAAGGTGGCAGCCTCCAGGACTTCGGCCTGGGTGAGGAGATTTTCGAGCCGGCCTTTCCCGGCGGCGTGGTCGCGGAAAATTGCCGCCCGCTGATGGGAATAGAGAGTCCGCATCTCCTGGAACATGTTGATCGAATAGGTCGCCGGATCGTCGTTGCTGATCGCCGGCTTCAGTCCCAGATCACGCCAAGCCTGGTAGGGGATGTCGCCGAAGCGGAACTGGCTCTCGATGCGTGGGCAGACATTGACCGTGCCGCCATGGGACACGACGGCCTCCATCTGGCTAGGGGTCATTCGGTTGCCGTGGTTGAAGGATTCGCGGCCATCCAACCTGCCGCTGTCGTAGAGCTCCTTGATCGGCTTGTTGTCGGGAGGGCCGTCGATGCTGATCCAGCAATCCATCGCCTGGCGGACATCGAGAACCTCGGCGAAACGCTCCGGCGTCTCGTTGCCGTGCACCCACAGCCGCAGGCTGAGCAGTTGGTCTTCCGAAGCGAAATAATCGCGCTTCAGGCGATATATGTCGTCTGGATAGCGGGTGTGGTCATCTTCGAACTTCGCTCGGCCATAGGCATGAATGCCGCGTATGCCGCAGTCGATCAGCGCCTGGATCGAGGCATCGGAATGATCCGGCGAACGGCTGTTGTGGGCATTGTCGCAGACCGTCGTGATGCCGCCATTCATCGCGGCGACCAGCGACATCAGCGTGCCCGCATAGATGTCCTCCGGCTGATAGAGACGCGAGAAAGTCTGGTGCATCACGAAGTGGTAGTTCTGCCCCATCTCCGCTTCGGTCGGGTTGGCCTTGTCGCTGTGATCGCCCAACTGGTTGCCGATGATCCGCGACAGGTTGCCCTGCCAGCAATGGATATGGGGGTCGCAGAAGCCGGGCATGACGATCATCCGGCCGGCGTCGATCACGGGCACGTCTGCGTGAATCTCGGCGGCGACGGCCGCAATGTGGGAGCCTTCGATCAGGACATCACCCGCGGCGAAATTGCCGACGTCCGAATCCATCGAGATGATCGTGCCGCCCTTTAAAAGGACGCGGCGTTCCCGATCCGAATTGTATTCTTCCAGCGGAAAGGACGCGTCGTGCCTTCCGCTTCCAGCCATCCCGCTACTCAAGTTTGATGTTCGCCTTGGCGACGAGCGTCGTCCATTTGGACAGTTCGGCGGCGATGAACTTGGAGGCTTCGTCCTGTGAAAGCGCAAAGGGCTCCAGGCCGATCTTGGCGAGTCCATCCTTGAACTCGGCGCTGTTCACGGCCTTCTCCGCAGCGCGATTGAGCGTCTCGATTACCGGAGCCGGTGTCTTCGCCGGCGCCCCCGTCGCGAACCAGGACGAGGTGACGACCTCGGGCAGTCCGACCTCGGCAAAGGTTGGCGTGTCCGGAAGAGAGTCCAGGCGCTTGTCGTTCGAGATCGCCAGCGCCTTGAGCTCCCCGCTTTTTATATATGGGAGAGTCGCCGAGAGATCGTTGACCATCATGTCGACCTCGCCGCCCAGCATTGCCTTGACCGCTTCGGCGCCGCCGTTGCTGTAAGGGATGATGGTGATATCGATGCCGGCATAATATTTGAACATCTCCGCGGCCATGTGGATGATGTTGCCCGGCCCGGTCGAAGCGATCGTCATGGTGTCAGGCGCCGCCTTGGCACGCTCGATCAGCTCCTGGATCGAATTGACGCCGAGCGACGACCGCACGAGAAGCGCCTGCGGCCCCTGGGCCACCGTGCTGACGATCGTGATGTCGCGCGCAATATCGTAAGGCAGGTCGGTGCGGATGGCAGGTAGCACGGAAAACGCCGTATTGGCGCTGAAGAACAGCGTATAGCCATCCGGCTTCGACTCGATCACCACCTGGCTGGCGACAATACCACTGCCGCCGGGGCGGTTTTCGACGACGACGTTTCCTTGAAGCTCGTCGCTGAGAGATTTTGCAAACAGCCGTGCGACGAGGTCGGCCGGTCCGCCGGCACCCGCCGCGACGATCAGACTCACCGGCTGCGTCGGGAAGTCCTGCGCGTGGACGGATGCTGTCGGCCATCCGATAATGGCGGCTCCGGCCAGCCCGGCAAGAACGGCGCGACGGTCAAACGTGTAAGGCATTCTCCGATCCCTCCCCGATCAAATTGCTTGCAGGGCCGAAGGGCCTGCAAAACCTCCCTGGTGGCGGCTTTGGTGATCGCCCGCCGTTTGGCGCACCCGACAAGATTCGAACTTGTGACCTCTGCCTTCGGAGGGCAGCGCTCTATCCAGCTGAGCTACGGGTGCAGGCCGGATCGCCTTTGCGGCGACAGCCTGCGCTGAATAGCGCATGACGGGCGGAATGCCAATCGCTGATCGGCGTTCCGCGGCTTGCGCGCTCATGCTAGCTCTCGGTCTCATGGGCCCGATGGGCTCCGGATAAACTCCGAGGGAGGTTTCGAAGGTGATTTTCCTGATCCATGCGCCGGACAGGGCGGACGGGTTGCCGGTCCGTCAGGCTCATTTCGATGCGCATCGGGCCTATCTAGCAGATGTGGCGGCGCTCCCCGTCGAGATTCTTGTGTCGGGCCCGTTCCTTGCCGATGACGACAAGACCTCCATCGGCAGCATTTTCATCGTCGAGGCGCCGGATCGTGCCGCGGCCGAGGCGTTCCACCACAACGACCCGTTCTACAAGGCCGGGCTCTGGCCGGATTCGACCGTCTCTGTGCTGCTCCGCCGCCGGGGGAGCTGGGGCTAGCCCGTCCTCGCCCGTTCGGCTTCGGCGATGTCCGAGAAGCGGTCGAGCCGGCGGATCGAGGGGAAGAGAAGCGACCACAGCCCGCCGACCGCCATCGCGCCGATGCCGCCGATGACGATCGCCGGCACGACGCCGAGAAGGCCGGCGGTGATGCCGCCGCGCACGTCGCCGAGTTCGTTGGAGCCGGCGATGAAGACGAAGCTCACCGAGTTGACCCGGCCGCGCATGTCGTCGGGCGTCGACATCTGGATGACGGAGTTCCGCAGGATCGAGCTCATCGTGTCCGCCGCTCCGGAAAAGCAGAGCGCCGCCAGCGAGAGCAGGAAATTGGTCGAGAGCCCGAAGACGACGATGGCGGCCCCGAAAAGGACGGCTCCCGTCAGCATTTTGGGGCCGGCGTAGCGCTCCGAGGCGAAGCGGGCGAGCAGGATCGCCGCAACGAAGGAGCCAACCGCCGGCGCCGAGCGGAGGAGGCCGAGGCTTGCCGGGCCCACCATCAGCACGTCATGGGCGACCACCGGCAGGAGGGCGATCACTCCGCCGAAGAAGGTGGCGAAGAGATCGAGCGACATGGCGCCGAGGATGAGCGGCCGCGTGCGCACGAAGCGGATGCCGTCGGAGATGCGCGCGATGATCGGCTGGTCGCTCTTCTTGCCCTCGCCGATGCCGCCATAGGGCCTCAGCATGAAGGAAAGCACGGTGAGCATCGCGGCGATCGCCGTCACCGTCGCATAAGCCGTGAGCGGTCCGCCGACAAGGAGGACGCCGGTTGCCGCCGGGCCGACCATGGTGGCGATCTGCGCCACGCTGGAGGTGAGCGCGATGCCGTTGGAGAGGAGGGGCCGCGGCACGAGGCCGGGCAGGATCGCGATCGCGGTCGGGCGCAGGAAGGCGAGGGCCGTGCCGAACAGGGCCGTCAGCGCGTAGAAGACCCAGACCGTCGCGCCGCCGGCAAGCGCCATGACGACGAAGCCGAAGGCGGCGATCGTCGCCAGGGCCGAGGAAGCGCTGAGGAGCAGCGCCCGGTTGACCCGGTCGGCAAGGTCGCCGGCAAAGAGCCCGAGGCCCACCATGGGCAGGAAGGTCGCGAGCCCGAGATAGCCGAGCGCGAAGGGGTCGCGCGTCAGCTCATAGAGGTGGTAGCCCACCGCCAGGATCAGCGAGCGCAGCAGCAGGCCGAGCAGAAGCCGGCAGACAAGATAGTTGACGAAGCCGGGAGACTTCAGGAGAGACGGGTTCAAGGCGTTGACCGATTGGGCGCCTGCGGGATCAAAGCCTGCCATTACGCGCCTTCGCCATACGAATCCAGCGATTTTGGCGGGTTTGCATGGCTCCGATCCGTCCGCTTGCTTTTTCCACCGGAAGCCGTAGACCGGCGCCCGTGAAAATCGAAACCGGCGGCGGTCTGGCTGCCTCGACCACGCTCCGCGATGCGACGCCGGCCGACCTCGATGGTCTGGTCGGGTTGGAAAACCTTTGCTTTGCGGGCGATCGTCTTTCCCGCCGCAGCTTTCGCGACCTGATCGACTCCCCGACTGCGGCTTGCCGGATCGCGCTCCGCGATGGCGCGATCCTCGGCTACACCTTGCTTCTCTTCCGCGCCGGCACCGGCCTTGCCCGGCTCTATTCGATCGCCGTCCATCCGGACGCGCGGGGTTCCGGCCTTGGGGCGGAACTCCTCGCCGATGCCGAGCGTGTTGCTTTCGATCGCGACCGCATGATCCTCCGCCTCGAGGTGCGCGCCGACAATCACGGTGCGATCCGCCTCTACCGCCGCATGGGCTATCGGTCCATCGGCCGCTACCTGCATTACTACGAGGACAGTACCGACGCGCTTCGCTTCGAGAAGCGCCTGCGCGGTCCGGATGCGCCGGTCACGACCGTCCCCTATTACGAGCAGACGGCGGATTTCACCTGCGGCTCCTGCTGCGTGATGATGGCGCTCGCCCATTTCCGGCCGGGCTACGAATTGAGCCCGGTCGAGGAAATCCGGCTCTGGCGCGAGGCGACCACGGTTTTCCTTATGTCCGGCATTGGCGGCTGCGATCCGCATGGCCTCGCCGTCGCTTCGGCGCGGGAAGGCCTGTCGGCCGAGGTTCATCTCAACCGCGAGGGGTCGCTCTTCCTCGATTCCGTCCGCGACCCCGAGAAGCAGCGGGTGATGAGCCTGGCGCAGGAGGATTTCCGCCGGCAGGCATCGGCCTTCGGCATCCCGATCCTGCACGAGCCGCTCGGCGTCGAAGGCATCTGCTCGGCCCTTGCCGAGGGGGCTCTTGTCATCGTTCTCGTCAGCGCCTATCGCATGTTCGGCAAGAAGATTCCCCACTGGATTCTTGTCGTGGGCGATGACGGGCGCCATCTGATTATCCACGATCCCTGGGTCGAGGATCGCGAACTGGAAAGCCACGCCGACGCGGCCAATCTGCCGATTCCCTATGCCGATTTTGAAAAGATGGCGCGCTATGGTCGTGACGGGCTACGCGCTGCCATCGTCCTCAGGAAGAGGTGACGCATGGCCGACTGGGTGATCCTGGTCGACTCGGCGAAGGATTTCCCCAACGCCGATACGCCCCACAAGGTGATCCTGACCAAGGACTATCTCGCCCGCTCCAACCTCTTCCGGGGTACGCGGCCGAAGATCATCAACCTGTCGCGCTCCTTCGCCTATCAGAGTCGCGGCTATTACAGCTCGCTGCTTGCCGAGGCGCGGGGCCACCGCATCATTCCTTCGGTCGAGACGATGGTCGATCTCGGCGCCCGCCAGCTTTATGCGCAGGCCCTGCCTGAGCTCGATGACGCGCTCGCCAAGGCGCTCGCGGCGGCCGACGACAAGAGCGTGCCGACGCGCATCCTCTCCCATTTCGGTCAGGTCGAGGACCATCGCTTCGACCGCTTCGCCCGGCTCCTGTTCGACTGGTTTCGTTGCCCGGTCCTCGAAGTCACCATAGAGAATGACGGGCGGCCGGAAATCAGGAAGCTCGCCTTCCTGCCCGTGGCGAAGCTGACGCCGTCCGAACTGCGCTTTTTCCACGAGGCATTGCATACGCACACGACGCGCCAGTGGCGCGGCAAGCGCGATCGCGCTGCCCCGCGCTATTCCTTTGCCGTGCTCTATGACCCGAACGAGAAGCTGCCGCCGTCTAGCCCGGCGACGCTCAAGCACTGGGCGCGCATCGCCGAGAAGTTCGGCGTCGAGGTCGAGCCGATCACCCGGCGCGACCTGCCGCGCCTTGCCGAATTCGATGCGCTCTTCATCCGTGAGACGACCTCGATCGACAATCACACCTATCGCTTCGCCCGCCGCGCCGTGCAGGAGGGCATGCCGGTCATCGACGATCCGATCTCGATGATCCGCTGCACCAACAAGATCTATCTGCATGAGCTGATGACCGGCAACGGCATTGCCGTGCCACCGACCGTCATCATCGGCGGCCTTCAGGACCTCCAGCGCGCTGCTGATGAGCTCGGCTTCCCCATGGTGCTGAAGGTGCCGGATTCCTCCTTCTCGCGCGGCGTGAAGAAGGTGGACAATATAGCCGAGCTCGATGCGCTGGCGCGCGAATGGCTCGATGATACCGATCTTCTTCTCGCCCAGGCCTTTATGCCGACCAATTACGACTGGCGCGTCGGCGTCCTCGGCGGCAAGCCGCTTTTTGTCTGCCAGTATCTGATGGCCAAGAAGCACTGGCAGATCGTCAAGCACGCCGCCAATGGCAAGGCGATCGAGGGCGCCCATCGCACCATGGCGCTGGGCGAGGCGCCGCCGGCCGTGATCGATGTCGGCCTTCGCGCCGCGCAGCTCATCGGCAATGGCCTCTACGGCGTCGACATCAAGGAAACCTCGAACGGCCTCTTCGTCGTCGAGGTCAACGACAACCCCAATATCGAGCACGGGGTCGAGGATCAGGCGGAAAAGGATCAGGTCTGGATC
>Ga0164243_10012960_pt1 | contig 11766 bp, 9 predicted proteins | sample OricompcompostOP_FD_108781 | JGI IMG/M metagenome (GOLD analysis project Ga0164243, IMG submission 108781) | Organic Plus compost microbial communities from Emeryville, California, USA - Original compost - Organic plus compost (OP) | ecosystem: Engineered > Solid waste > Mixed feedstock >...
TGCGGGGGCTTGCTTGGTCATGCCCTCCCACCAGACGTCGCCGTCGTCGGTGAGCGCGACGTTGGTGAAGACCGTGTTGCCCTGCTCGATGGTCTGCATCGCGACCGGGTTGGTCTTCGCGCCGGTGCCGGGCGCGACGCCGAACAGGCCGAACTCGGGGTTGATCGCGTACAGCCTGCCGTCCTCGCCGAACCGCATCCACGCGATGTCGTCACCGATGGTCTCGGCGCGCCAGCCGGGGATGGTCGGCTGCAGCATCGCGAGGTTGGTCTTGCCGCAGGCGCTCGGGAACGCGGCCGCGACGTAGTACGCCTTGTTCTCCGGCGAGATCAGCTTGAGGATCAGCATGTGCTCGGCGAGCCAGCCCTCGTCGCGCGCCATCACCGAGGCGATGCGCAGCGAGTAGCACTTCTTGCCGAGCAGCGAGTTGCCGCCGTAGCCCGAGCCGTAGCTCCAGATCGTGCGCGACTCCGGGAAGTGCGAGATGTACTTCGTGTCGTTGCACGGCCAGGCGACGTCCTTCTCGCCCGGCTCCAGCGGCTTGCCGACCGAGTGCAGGGCGGGCACGAACTCACGCTCGGTGCCGTCGTCGGTGATGAACTTCTCCAGCGCCGCCTTGCCCATCCGGGTCATCGTGCGCATCGAGGCGACCACGTAGGCGAAGTCGGTGATCTCGATACCGAGCTTCGGGTTGTCGTCACCGAGCGGGCCCATGCAGAACGGGATGACGTACATCGTGCGACCACGCATGCAGCCCCGGTAGAGCTCGGTCATGGTGGCCTTCATCTCGTCCGGGTGCATCCAGTTGTTGGTGGGCCCGGCGTCGGATTCCTGCTCCGAACAGATGAAGGTGCGCTCCTCGACGCGCGCCACGTCACTCGGGTCGGAGGCGGCCCAGAACGAGTTCAGCTTCTTGTCGAGCTGGACGAAAGTACCGGCTTCGACAAGTTCGGAATTGATCCGCGCGGCCTCTTCCTCGGAGCCGTCACACCACACCACTCGGTCGGGAGTGGTGAGTTAGGCGATTTCCCGCACCCACGCAAGCACACCGCTGTGCGAGGTCGGCGCCTTGTCCAGTCCCGGGATGGCTACTGCAGTCATTCCTTCTCCTGACTTCGACGGGAGGAGCCCGCAACCGGACGCGGCTGTCCGGAGCGGGCTCCATCGCCGGCGACCGAATGGCTTCGCGCGGCCGGCGACCGAATGGCTTCGCGCGCCGGCTGGCGACCGGCGTGCTGGAAATTGGGATTCCTTGAGGTTAGCCGTATGACCGGCAGGTAACCGAGGCCTGAGCTGTCGGTTCTCTCACAAGAACGATCAGGGAATCGATTCAGATATCGCTGAACCGGCCTAGCGGAGAAAGGTTTCCGGTTCCGCCGTGATCTCGCCGATACCTGCGGCTCGTCACGAGGACGGCTTCACGAGCTCCCAGGCCCGCAGCGCGCCCGTTCCGGCATTCGCCGCGAACGCCGCAAAGGGGACCATTTCCGCCAGACATCGCGGCCAGAGTTCCCAAGGCGCAAGGCTTTTTCCACCGGGATGGGTGCTTCGACTCCGGCAGCCGCGGCCGGCCGCGAACGCGGCACGCAGGTAGTCACCAGCCAGGAACGCACGACCGGCGCCGTCGGCGACGCGACCGCTGGAAAGCCCGGTCAGTTCTGCGAGATCCACTGCCCGGTGCCGGAGTCGATCTTCGCGACACCCTCGACGACCGTGTCCCGGCCGCCGCCCCACAGCTGGTCGCTGTCGGCGGGCACGCTCGCCGTGACGCCGTTGGCGGTGGTTTCGGTCCACTCGCCGGGGCCGGTGTGCTCGTAGGTGTGCGACTCGCCATCGGGCGTGATGATCGTCTGCACGTCGGCGCTGCCGTCGCCGTCCACGTCGGTGAACATCCGGGTGTTGCCGTCCTGGTCGGTCACCACCGCGGTGTCGGCCGTGCCGTCGGAGTCACTGTCGATCGTGGCCTGGCCGATGTCGACGGTGCCGTCGGACATGTCCGCGGTGATCTCGCCCTGCCTGCCGGCCTGGTCGTCGGTGTGGTCGGCGGGGTCCGATCCGCCGTCGGCGACCCAGTCACCGGTCGAGGAGTCGAAGCGCGCCATCTCGACGACGTTGCCCTCGGTGTCGGTGTGCAGGTACTGGTCGGCGTGCCCGTCGTCGTCACTGTCGACGTACGCGGTGATCGTCCCGTCCTCGTTGTCCAGCCGGACGGTGTCGTTCTGCCCGTCGTGGTCGACGTCCAGATTCTCCTCGGCCGAGTAGGTCTGGCCGTCGACCGAGATCTCCATCTCGCCGTCGTGGCCGGTCTCGGTTGACTCAGCGCCACCAGTCTCGTCGATCCACACGGCCCGGTTCTCCCGCTTCTCGAGGTCATTGATCTCGGCAGTTGGACTCACCGTATTCCGGTTCGGTTCCCACGCACAACCGGATGGCTCAGCGCTGGTCGCGCAGCCCGCGCATGCGCTTGAGCAGGTTCTCCGCCCGATCGCGTGCGTCACCGACTTCCTTGATGCGCCGGGCCAGCTCGGCGAGGGCGCGGTTGCGCTCCTGCGCGTCCATCTTTATCGCTTTGTCGACTTCTTTGAGCTCTGCCTCGATCGCGTCGATGCGGCGGCTCAGTGCCTCGTCGAGCGCGAGCGACAGCTGCTGCTCGGCCTCGATGAGCTGCTCCGCGACGAGCTGGTCCAGCGTCGAGCGCGCGTCGGCGATCGATTCGACCAGCCACTGCTTCATGTGCTGTTTGTCGGCCGCGTGCTTGCGGGTGCGGGCCATCCACCAGCCTGCGCCGAGCCCGATGACGATCGTCGCCGGCAGCACCACCGGGTTCAGCAGCGCGACCCCGGCCAGCGGCAGCGCGGCGATCTTGCCCGCGCCGACGCCGCCCGAGACCCCCATGAACACCAGCAGCTTGTCCTCGGGCGTCGGCGGCCGCTTGTCCGGCGGGCGCAGCACCACCTGCGGACCGCCCGCGCGCAGGAACTGCGAGCGGATCACGTCCAGTTCGTCGGGGGAGAACAACTCGGCCAGCGCGACGTCGGTGACCCGGTTCAGCCGGTGCGCCATGGTCGAGGACACCCGCTGGGAGATCATCTGCAGTGCGGCGTCCACCTGCTGCGGCAGCTCGTGCAGCTGCTCGCGTTTCGCGGCGTCGATCTGCTGCCGGAAGTAGGCCTGCGCGTCCCGCATCTGCTTGCTGGACTCGTGGCCGAGGTCGACCCGCGCGCGCTGGATCTCGCCACGCAGTTTGAGTTGCCAGCCGCGGGTGGACGAGCGGCGTTCGGCGGAGAGCTGGTCGCGGCGGGTACGCAGGGCGTCGGCCTCCTCCTGCCCCGAGGACAGCGCGCGCTGCTCGGCCTTGAGCAGGGCGTGCCGTTCGCCGAACGCGGAGGACAACGCGCGCATGGTGTTGGCCTCGCCCAGCATCGCGGAGCGGCCCACCAGCAGTTCCTGCATCGCGGCCTGCAGCTCGCTGATCCCGGAGCGCTCGCGCAGCATCGCGGCGGCCTGCTCGTTGGGGGCGCGGCCGGCCATCTCGAACAGGCGCGCCGAGACCGGATGGATCGGGGAGTCGGCGAACCGGGGCGCATGCTCGGCCAGCAGTTCGCGGTCGGCTTCGAGCACCTCGCGCCAGCCGCGGAACTGGTCGGTCTTGGACAGCGCGAACACGACGGTCTCGACGCGATCGCCCATCTTGCGCAGGAAATCAAGCTCGCCGGCGGTGAACGGGGCGGACGCGTCGATCACGAACAGCAACGCGGTGGCGTTCGCCGCGGCCTCCATCGCCAGCTCGCCGTGCGCCGAGTTGAGCCCGCCGACACCAGGAGTGTCCACAACGGACACTCGTTCGAGGATCGGCACCGGCCCGGTCACCTCGACGTAGCGGGGCGGGAGCTGGCCGGCGGGGAAGTCGTGCGCGGCGGAGACCCAGCGGGTGAGCTCGTCGAGCGGGATGCCGACCGGGGCGAGCTGGCCGGGGTAGCAGGCCTGGGCGGCCCACTCCGGCCCGTGGTCGAAGACGAGATAGGCGGCGGTCGCCACGTCGGCGTCGACCGGGGACAGGCCCGGCGTCGCGAGCATGGCGTTGACCAGTGAACTCTTACCGCGATTGGTTTCGCCGACGACCACGACGGACGGTTTGCCCGGCCGCGCGCGGCGGACGTCCTCGACCCATTTGGCGGCCGGCGGGTCGTGCTCGCGGAGCAGGTCGAGCAGGTTTTCACGGGCCTGCTTGACCTGCGCGGGCAGTGCGCTGAGGGAGGATGCGGTCATCGTTTCCGGTACACCGTGACGATCGGGGCACGCAACAGCTTGTCGTGGTCGGTGAAGCCGACGACCTCGGTTTCGGCGACCGTGCCGTCCAGTGCCGGGTCGTCGGTGTCGATGGCGCCGCCCGCCTCGTGCACGGCCGGGTCGAAGCGCCTGCCGTCGGGGCGCACCGCGGTGACCCCGATCCCGGCGAGCCCCTGTTCGAGCCGCTCGACGACGCCGCCGCTGCGCGCGCGGTCGAGTGCGTAGAGGCAGAGCTGGATCAGGGTCTCGCGGTCGGCGAGCGCCCGGTCCAGTAGCGCCTTCTCGTCGCCGCCGTCGATCTCGTTGATCAGGGCGGCGGGAATCTGACCGGTCGGATCGTCCGCGGTGTCAGGTTCCCTGCGAAACCATGAAGGCACGCCGTCACCCCCGGTTCTCGCGCCGCTGTCGCTTCACGGCATGACGTTATCGCGTGCCCGATCCCGGCGGAGCGTTTCACCCGTTATCGCGCCCGCAGTTGCTGCCAGATGAGGAAGTACGCGCGGTGCACGACGTGGGCCACGCGGCTCTGGGCCGGGGTCGCGCCGAACGAGGCGAACGAACGCCACCAGCCCGCTCGTTCCAGTGCGTGGGCCGCCAGTTCCTCGCGGCTGCTGCCCGGCATGCCGAGTTGCGCCGCGATGTCGGCGTTGCTGCCGACGCGCAGGACCTCCTCCGCGAGGTCCTCCGGCATGTCGACGGCGCCCGCGACCACCAGGGTCAGCGCCTCCAGCACACGCAGCTGGTGCGCCTCCGGTTTGGCCAGCAGCACCTCGATCGCGTCGTGCACGCGCTGACGTTCCGCCGGGTCGCCGGAGGCGTGGGCCAGCGCGGTGACCGAGGCGAGGGCGGCCGCGGCCTTGATGCCGTCCGCGCGGGCGGCGAACACCACGTTCAGCCGTGAGCGCAGCGCGGCCAGCCCCGAGGCCTCCAGCAGGATCCGGCGCAGCGCGCCCGCGGTGATGTCCGGGTCCGCCCGGATCGCGTCGATGGCGCAGCGAATTCCGTACAGGTCAAGGCGTTCCAGCAAGCGCAGCCGGGTGACGGTGGGGACCTCGCACTCCCAGCTGGTGAAGATGTCCGCCGCCATCAGCATCGTTTCCAGCGTGGCCTCGTCCACTGTGGACAGCTGACGGAGGGCTTCGGCGTCGGCGGAGGTGAAGCCGCCCGACTCGGCCGATTCCGCGACGAGGCCGATCACCGGCAGCACGTCGGCGACCCTCGGCTTGAGCAGCCCCGCCTGCTTCTCCGCCAGAATCGTCGCCGCCTTCCACACATCGCTGCCGGCGCCCTGCACCGATTCGGGCGCGATGGTGTCCGCCTTGTTCAGCACCGCGATCGCGTTCACCGGACCCGCCTCGCGGCTCGCCGTCGCCGCGGTGAACGCCGCCAGCGCCTGCTGATCGTCCGCGCGCACGCCCTGCGTCACGACGTACAACACAGCCTCCGCGCCGGCGACCGCGTTGCGTGAGGTCTCGTCCAGCTCGTCGGAGTCCCCTCCCGCGGCGCCGAGCAACTCCTCGGTCCGCGACACCGAAGCGGCGTCCAGCGAACCGAGGCCGGGGGTGTCGATCACCGTCATGCCCTGCAGCGCCGCGTTGGTCAGGTACGCCTCGATATGCGACACCTCGGCGGTGTCCACACCCAGCTCGGCCGGGATCATCCCGTCCGGCGCGAACGGCAGCACCTGCTTGCGGCCACTGGTGAACACGACCTCGATCCGGTCGACCGTGCCGTATTGGAACCGGGTCACCAGCCGGGTGCACTCACCGACGTCGGTGGGCGCGACGCGGCGCCCGATCAACGCGTTCACCAGCGTCGACTTGCCCGACTTGATCCGGCCGGCGACCGCGACCTGCAGCGGGGCACTCAGCCGCCGCATCACCTCGGCGAATCCGGCGGCCGTGCGGGCCGACACCTGCGGCTGCAGCCGGCGGCACAGATTGGCCACCGAGACCGAAAGGGGCCCCGCGAGCCGGCCCGGGTCCGTCACGACGCCCCCCTCCCTGTAGCTGGTCCGAATCCTGCCACGCCTCATGCCACGGTCCTAGGCAAGGTGGTCCCGCCGGATGACGCGCGGTCGCCTGCCGCCGACCTAGAGTGGCCAGGTGCGGCGACTGAGTCTGTGGATGCGTGGCCACCCCATGGTGGGCGACAGCCTCATCGCACTGTTGTTCCTGGTCATCGACCTGATGCTGCTGCTAGCCCAGACCGCGGCGGACGGCCCGGCCAAACCCTGGTACGTGAGCATTCCGCTGGACATCGCGACAACCGCGCCGCTGGTGTTCCGGCGCAAGTACCCGCTGACGGTGGCCTACGCGGTGCTGGTGCTGGGTTTCGTGCACGGCACGCTCGAAATCGGCTCGGCCAGCCTCACCACCGCGGCCGTCATGCTGTACACGCTCGTGATGTACGTGGGCCGCCGCCAGGCGCTCTACTACCTCGGGGCGCAGATCGCGGTGAACGTCCTGTCCTTCGCGCTGACCTGGCGCGACGGCGCCTACTGGGTGTTCGCGGTGGTCGTGGGGCTGGTCTTCGCGTTCTGCTGGGTGCTGGGCGAGTTCATGGGGGCCCGCCAGGCCTATCACGCGGAGGTCGAGGCGCGGCTGCACCTGCTGGAGACCGAACGCGACCAGGCGAGCCGGATCGCCGTCGCCGAGGAACGCGGCCGGATCGCACGCGAACTGCACGACGTCGTCGCGCACGCGGTGAGCGTGATCGTGGTGCAGGCCGACGGCGCCTCCTACGCGCTGCGCACCAATCCCGACCTGGCCGAACGTGCGATCCAGACGATTTCGCAGACCGGCCGCGAGGCGCTCGCCGAACTGCGCCGCCTGCTGGAGGTGCTGCGCAACGAACAGCCCGCCGACGGGCCGCGCGTTCCGCAGCCGGACGCCGAATCGCTCGGGGAGCTGGCGCAGCGGGTCCGCGAGGCGGGGGTGCCGGTGCGGCTGGAGATCGAGGGCGAGCTTGCCGGGCTGCCGACCGGTGTGTCGCTCGGGGTATACCGGATCGTGCAGGAGTCACTGACCAACACGCTCAAGCACGCCGGGCCGGGTGCCCGCGCGCAGGTGCGGGTGCGCAGGTCGGAGGAGTGCGTCGAGGTCGAGGTCGACGACGACGGGGCGGGGGCACTGGTGTCCGCGGGTGACACGCTGCCCGGCGGCAACGGGGTGATCGGGATGCGCGAACGCGCGAACGTCTACGGAGGTTCACTCGAAGTGGGACCAGCCCCCGGTGGCGGGTGGCGGGTGCACGCGAGGATTCCCATTAGGTTGGCCCCGTGATCCGTGTTGTCGTGGTCGATGACCAGGAACTGATGCGTGCCGGTTTCCGGATGGTGCTGGGCGCGCAGGATGGCATCGACCTGGTGGGCGAGGCGGGCGACGGCGCCGAAGCGGTTCGCCTGGCCGCGGAACTGCGGCCCGACGTGGTGCTGATGGACGTGCGCATGCCGGTGCTCGACGGGGTGGAGGCGACGAAGCGGATCGTGGACGCGGGCACGTCGCGGGTGCTGGTGATGACGACCTTCGACCTGGACGAGTACGTCTACGCGGCGCTGCAGGGCGGGGCCAGCGGGTTCCTGCTCAAGGACACCCCGCCGGCGCACCTGGTGTCCGCCCTGCATGCCGTGGCCGACGGTGACGCGGTGGTCTCGCCGTCGGTGACGCGGCGCCTGCTCGACCGGTTCGTCAGCGTGGGCGGCGGGCCGCTACGCGACGAATCGACGCTGGACGTGCTCACCGAGCGGGAACGCGAGGTGCTGGTGCTGATCGGCAAAGGACTGTCCAATGTGGAGATCGCGGACAAGCTGTTCCTGTCCGAGGCCACGGTGAAGACACACGTCGGCCGGATTCTCGCCAAGCTGGGGCTCCGCGACCGGGTGCAGGCCGTGGTGCTCGCCTACGAGACCGGCCTGATCCGCCCCGGTGCCGGTTAGCGGAACGACGACGGGTCGGCCTCTGCCGGGGCGAGGCCTGCTTCGCGCACCTCCTTCAGCCAGCGGCCCCAGTCCGGGCGGGTGCCGTCGAGGTCGCTGAAGCCGTAGGTGTGCATCAGCGTCCACGACCCGAGTACCTGCCCCGCGAACCGCGAAACCGCCGGATCCGCGGCCAGCGCGGCCACGCCACGGCCCAGGTAACGCGGCGTTTCCGAAACCACGAAATCGGCTGGCGCCGTCTTGCCCACCGCGTCGCGCCACGTTTCCTCGGTGACGCCGAAAATGTCGAGCATCATCTCCGAACGCAGAAATCCCGGCGTAACGGTGAGTCCCGTACAGCCGTACTTCGCCAGTTCGGCACCCAGCGCCCGGCCAAGCGCGCGGATTCCGCATTTGGCGAGGTAGTACGGAATTGTGGGCCCCACATAATCGTCGGTATCACCGTCGGTCACCTCGATCACCAGACCACCGGGCCTGGACACGACGAGTGGCAGCAGCCGGTGCAACGCGATCAGGTGCGTGTCGAGCGCGTTGTGCACCTGGGCCAGCGCGCCGTCGAGGCTGGATTCCCAGTACGGGGTGTCCCATTCGATGAACCGGTCCCCGCCCCAGACGTCGTCGACGAGGATGTCCACCCGGTCGCCGATCCGGTCCCGCAGGGCGTCCACATCGGACACCACGCCGAAGTCGCAGCGCACCGGGATTCCCCGTCCGCCGGCGGCCGTGACCAGCTCGGCGGTGTCCTCGATGGTTTCCGGACGCCCCATCGGCGAACCGGACTCCCGCGTCGTACGCCCGGCGCAGTACACGGTGGCGCCACGCGCGCCGAGCTCCACCGCGGTGGCCCGGCCGCATCCCCTGGTCGCCCCGGTGACGACGGCGACCCTGCCGTTCAACTCCGTCATATCCGGCAAGCTACCCCCAGCCCCCGACAAAAAGGTCAGGGGCGATTCAGGGTCATCACGGATCGCGCCGCGACGGCGTGCACGAGAAGCTACTACCGCAGTCGGGTACGAAGTTCGGCCTGCAGGATGACGCGCAAGGACCGCCTTATCGGAAATGATGAGGCAATCAGGGGTAATGCACAGGCTCCGACCAGGGGAGAAGTCATGATCGAGGCAGCCGGCCTCACGAAGAGATACGGCAGGACGCTGGCCGTGAACGATTTGTCCTTCAGCGTCGAGCCGGGCCAGGTCACCGGTTTTCTCGGTCCGAACGGAGCCGGGAAATCCACCACGATGCGGATGATTCTGGGGCTGGACAATCCGACCTCGGGTCAGGTGCGCATCGGCGGCCGGCACTACCGCGAACTCAAGCATCCGCTGCGCACGGTCGGCGCACTGCTCGACGCGAAGTGGGTGCACCCGAACCGCTCCGCGCGCTCGCACCTGCTGTGGATGGCGAAGTCGAACAAGATCCCGGTGCGCCGGGTGGACGAGGTGCTCGACATCGTCGGCCTGACCGCCGTCGCCGGCAAGCGCGCCGGCGGGTTCTCGCTCGGTATGTCGCAGCGGCTGGGGATCGCCGCGGCGCTGCTCGGCGACCCGCAGGTGCTGCTGTTCGACGAGCCGGTCAACGGTCTGGACCCGGAGGGCATTCTCTGGATCCGCAAGTTCATGCACCGGCTCGCGGACGAGGGCCGCACGGTGTTCGTGTCGAGCCATCTGCTGTCGGAGATGGCGCTCACCGCGAGCAATCTCGTGGTGATCGGCAAGGGGAAGCTGATCTCGCAGAGCAGCACCAAGGACTTCGTGTCCAGGGCGGCGGAGAACACCGTGAAGGTGCGCAGCCCGCAACTCGGCGAACTGCGGGCCGCGCTGATAGGGGCCAGCGCGACGGTCGCCGATTCCGACGGCGGCCTGCTGGTGTCCGGAATGGACAGTGACAAGATCGGTGAGCTGGCCGCGGCGGCGGGCCTCGTGCTGCACGAGCTGAGCCCGCAACAGGGTTCGCTGGAGCAGGCCTTCATGCAGATCACCGGCGACTCGGTCGAGTACCACACCGAACTGGAAGCCCAAGCGCGGCAGGTGCTCGCGCCGAGCGCGAACTAGGGGAGACCGAGAACAATGACTCTACTGGCAGTCGAAAGAATCAAGCTGTTCACCACGCGATCGCCGTGGTGGTGCGCGCTCATCACGCTCGTGCTGACCATCGGTTTCGCCGCACTGATCGTCGGCAACGCCAACGAGGCGGAGGGCGTGCCCGCCACGGTCGCCTCCACGCAGTTCGGCTACAGCTTCGGGATGGCCGTGATCATGGTGCTGGCCGCGTTGTCGGTCACCACCGAGTACCGGTTCGGCACGATCCGCACCACGTTCCAGGCGGTGCCCAACCGCACCGCGGCCCTGCTCGCGAAGACCGGGGTGGTGGCCGCGCTCGCGCTGGTCATCGGTGAGCTCTCCGCGTTCGGCTCGCTCGGGGTCGGCATGCTGCTCAAGCCGAACGCCGATCTCGCGCTCAACAGCAGCGCGGACTGGATCAACGTCGCCGGCGTCGGCGTGATCTACGCGCTGGCCGCGGTGATCGCGGTGGCGGTGGGCACCCTGATCCGGCACAGCGCCGGTGCGATCGCACTGCTGATGATCTACGCACTGGCCGTGGAGAGCCTGATCCGGCTGATCCCGAGCATCGGCGAGGACATCTACAAGTGGCTGCCCTTCAACGTGGCCGACAAGTTCATCACCGGCAACGGCGCGTCGAACATGGGCCGCTCCGCCGGCGAGGGCGCGCCGATGTCCACCGCGGTACTCGGCCAGGGCTGGGCGCTGGCCTACTTCGCCGGCTTCGCTCTGGTGCTGCTCGTGCTCGCGATCAGCACCGCGAAGAAGCGGGACGCGTAAACCACCACAGGGGAAACTCCAGCGGGACTCGCGAATTCGGGGCGCGGGGGAGCTGGACAGGGGAAAAGAAAGGCCCTGGGCCGCCATTCGGGGGGCGGCCCAGGGCCTGCACCCTTTTCGTGAGGAGGGCGCATGATCGAGGCAACGGGGCTGAGCAAGCGCTACGGGAGCACACTGGCGGTCAACGATCTCTCGTTCACCGTGCGGCCGGGCCGGGTCACCGGTTTTCTCGGCCCGAACGGCGCCGGGAAGTCCACCACGATGCGGATGATCCTCGGCCTGGACCGTCCGACGAGGGGCACCGTCACGATCGACGGGCGGAAGTACACCGAACTGCACCAGCCGCTGCGCAAGGTGGGTGCGCTGCTGGAGGCGAACTGGGTGCATCCCAACCGCTCCGCGCGCTCGCATCTGCGCTGGGTCGCGAGGTCGAACAAGATCCCGGTCGCGCGGGTCGACGAGGTACTCAAACTGGTCGGCCTGGAAACCGTCGCGGGCAAGCGGGCCGGGGCGTACTCGCTCGGCATGCTGCAGCGGCTCGGCATCGCGGGCGCGCTGCTGGGCGATCCCGAGGTGCTGATGTTCGACGAACCGGTCAACGGGCTCGATCCGGAAGGCATCGTGTGGATTCGCGAGCTGATGCACTCGCTCGCCGCCGAGGGCCGCACCGTCTTCGTGTCGAGCCACCTGCTCTCGGAA
>Ga0164243_10012961_pt1 | contig 11764 bp, 11 predicted proteins | sample OricompcompostOP_FD_108781 | JGI IMG/M metagenome (GOLD analysis project Ga0164243, IMG submission 108781) | Organic Plus compost microbial communities from Emeryville, California, USA - Original compost - Organic plus compost (OP) | ecosystem: Engineered > Solid waste > Mixed feedstock >...
CCCCTCCCCCGCCGCCACACCAGACACAGCCACCCACGCGAACCTCCACCCGGCCACGCGGGCCCCGGACGGCTCTACCGCGCCGCCACGCCGCCCGGCACCGCGGCGATGTTGCGGTTGCAGCGGAACAGGTTGCGCGGATCGTGGCGCTCCTTGAGTTCCACCAGCCGCCGGTACAGCTCCGGCTCGTAGCCGCGCCGGGTCTGCTCCGCCGAGGCCTCCTCGGCGCCGCCGTAGAGGAACGCCAGGTTGTGCCCCACGGTCCACGGCCGCAGCGCCCGCCCGATCACCTCGTGAGTGTGGCGGTCGTCCGGGGCGGTGATCGTGCGCACCGCGTAGCTCGCCCTCCGGTGGCCGATCACGGCCGGGCCGGGGCGGGACATCGCGCCACCGAGGTGCCGGATGTCGACCACGGCGCCGGGCAGGGCGCGCACCGCCTCCACCGCCTCGCCGGTCAGCTCACCGAGCAGCGCGTTCGTCGCCCGGTAGGCGTGCGGCTCGTCCGGATCGCTGTGGATGCTCGGCGAATCGACGTACGGCATGACCCGCACCGTGTCCGACACCGGCTCTCCCACGGCCCGCAGCGGCGCCACCACCGCCGGGTGCTCCCGCAGTGACGCGATCCGCACCGACGCGATGCGGCCGGACGGCGTGGGCACCACCGTCACCGACGAGGTCACCTCCTCCGGCACCGACGTCGTCCACTCGCGCCACGCCCGCAGCACCTCACCCACCAGCGGCTCGGTGAACACCAGCTGACCGCCCAGCACCGACGTGACCGGGAACAGGTCCACCTCGAGCGCGGTCACCACCCCGAAGTTCCCGCCGCTGCCCAGCACCACGCCGAACAACTCGTCCCCCGGCCCGATCTCCCGCAGCACCCCGTCCGCGGTGACGATCTCGACCCGCCGCACGTGGTCGGCCGCGTACCCGAAGCTGCGCCCCAGCACCCCGACGCCGCCGCCGAGCGTGTACCCGACCACCCCGACCGACGGCGAGGACCCGTTCAACGGGGCCAGTCCGTGCGCCGCTGCGGCCTCGAGCAGCGCACCCGCCCGGACACCGGCCCCGACCCGCGCCACGCGCCGCTCCGGGTCGATCTCGATCCCCGTCATCCGCCGCGTGCTGACGAGCATCCCGCCGTCGGCGGGCACCGACAGCCCGTGCCCGGTCGCCTGCACCGCCACCGGCAGGTCCCGCGCCGCGGCGAACGCGACCGCCCGCCGCACGTCCTCGGCGCCCACTGCCGGGACCACCACCTCCGGCCGGTGCCGGTAGGCGGTCTGGAAACCGCTGACCTCGTCCTCGAAACCCGCATCCGTCCGCGTCATCATCATGACTCCAGGCTCGCGCGAGACCGGCGATAATTCCAAGATCTACTTGATCTGGCTATGAGAAGCAGCGGTTATGACATGCCACTCGCCGCCGAGCGCACCGCGCCAGGGTTTCGTGCCAGCACCTCGGACCGCAGGAGCCCGCATCGGTCGCCTCCCCGGACACGAGGCCGATGTGGACCGCGGAGGAGCCGGGCCGCGGCCGAGCGGGGTGGAGATTCCCGAGCTCCACGGCATCCGACACCCCGAGCAGACGCGGAGCAGACGCGTGGGCCCCTCCTCCGCGTGGGGAGGAGGGGCCCACGTCGTTCGGCACTACCGGACGACCGCCACCGTCCGCTGATCGCGGGTGCCGCGCAGCAGGCCGCGGTGCGCCAGTTCGGGCAGCACGCCCTCGCCGAACCAGTACGCCTCCTCCAGGTGCGGGTACCCGGAGAGCACGAACTCCTCGATGCCCAGCGCGTGGTACTCCTCGATCAGGTCGGCGACCTCGGTGTGGCTGCCCACCAGCGCGGTGCCCGCTCCGCCGCGCACCAGGCCGATCCCGGCCCACAGGTTGGGGTGCACTTCCAGTCCGCGGACCCCGCGGTCGAGGCCGCCGCCGTGCAGGGCGACCATGCGCCGCTGCCCCTCGGACTCGCTCGCCGCGAGTTGCGCCTGCGCCTTCGCCACCTGCTCCGGGCTCAGCGCATCGAGCAGCTTGGCTGCCTCCGTCCACGCCTCGGCGGCGGTGTCGCGCGAGATCGTGTGCAGCCGGATGCCGAAGCGGACGGTCCGCCCCTGCGCTTCGGCCAGCTCACGCACCCGCGCGATCTTGGTGGCCACCTGGTCCGGCGGTTCACCCCAGGTCAGGTACACGTCGGCGTGCTTGGCCGCCACCGGCAGCGCGGCGGGCGAGGAGCCGCCGAAGTACACGGGCGGCACCGGGTCCGGCGGCGCGAGCACCGTGGCGCCCTCGACCGACAGGTGCTCGCCGGTGAAGTCGAACGGCGTACCGCTCCACACACCGCGGGCGATGGTGAGGAACTCGTCGGTGCGGGCGTAGCGCCGGTCGTGGTCGTGGAAGTCGCCGAACCGCTTCTGCTCGACCGAATCGCCGCCGGTGACGATGTTGAGCAGCAGCCGCCCGCCGGAGATGCGCTGGTAGGTCGCGGCCATCTGTGCGGCCAGCGTCGGGGAGATCACCCCGGGCCGGAACGCGACGAGGTACTTCAGCCGGGTGGTCTCCCGGATCAGGGCGGCGGTGGTCAGCCACGCGTCCTCGCACCAGGTGCCGGTCGGGGTCAGCACGCCTTCGAAGCCGAGCTGCTCGGCGGCGCGCGCGACCTGCGCGAGGTAGTCGATGTTGGCCTCGCGCTGCGCGACGGGCCCGAGCGACCGGTTGGCGTGGAAGCGTTCCACGATCGTGCGCCCGTCACCGGAGGTGGGCAGGAACCAGTGCGGTGTGATCGTCATGTCGTCATCCCCTCACAGCGGCCAGATCGGCGGCGTAGCGCTTGTCGGTGAACTGAGCGAAATCGACCTTGCCGGGCAGCACGCCGTCCTCGGTGAACGCGTCGGCGAGCTCCTGCTCGGACGTGATCACCGCGTCGTCGAGCGGGACCGGGACGTCGGGTCCGTTGCGGGCGGCGGCCAGCGCCACCTCGGGCGCCAGTCCGGTGTCGTCGGCCCAGGCCCGGCCCCAGTCGTCGCGGTGGGTGTCGGCCCACTGCTGCGCCTTGGCGAGGCGGATCACGTAGTCGCGGATCGCGGCGTTCGTGCCCGCGTCGGACAAGGCCTCGTGCCCGGCCACCTGGAACGTGTAGCCGTTGGCGGTGCCCTCGCCGTCGACCAGCACGCGGGCGCCGGCCTCCAGCTTGGCCTGGGCGGTGTAGGGGTCCCACACCGCCCAGGCGTCGATCCGGTGCTGGGTGAACGCGCTGTAGGCGTCGGCGGGCTGCAGGAACGACAGCGTGACGTCCTTCGTGGACAGTCCTTCCTTGCGCAGGTTCAGCAGGATCTGGCCGTGCGCCGAGCTGCCCTTGGCCACACCGATCGTCTTGCCCACCAGGTCCCGGATCGACGTCGCGGTCGAGTCCGGCGGCACGAGGAGTGCGTCCCCGCGCACGTCGCCCCTGGCGGAGCTGACGATCGAGACCTTGGCCTTCGCGGCCGCGGAGAAGATCGGGGGCGTGTTGCCCACCCCGCCGATGTCGATCGCGCCGGCCGAGGCGGCCTCCAGCAGCGGCGGCCCGGACGTGAAGGTGGACCACTCGATCGTGTAGGGCACGTCGCCGAGCAGGCCCGCGGCGGTGAGCAGAGCCCGTGACCCGCCCTTCTGGTCACCCACCTTGAGCGTGACCCTGGCCAGTTCGTCGCCGCTGACGGGCCCCGGCACGGCGGGGGCGGACGAGTCGCCCGAGCCGCCGCACGCGCTCAGGCTCAGCGCGAGCGCCGCGGTGACGGCGAGGAGGTTACGCAGTCGCATGGTCGGAAGCTCCCAGATCGGCGAGCACCTTGGCCCGCACGTCGAGGTGGTCGGACAGGGTGCGCGGTCGCGCGGCGGCCAGCTGGTGCTCGGCGACGATGTCGCCCTCGCCCAGAACGAGCACCCGGTCGGCGAGCAGCAGCGCCTCGTCGACGTCGTGCGTCACCAGCAGCACCCCGGGCTGGTGCTCGTTCCACAGGTCCTCGACGAGGCGGTGCATCGCCAGCCGGGTGAGGGCGTCGAGCGCACCGAACGGCTCGTCGAGCAGCAGCAGGTCGGGCTCGCGGACCAGGGCGCGTGCCAGCGACACGCGCTGGGCCTCGCCGCCGGAGAGGGTTCGCGGCCACGCGTCCGCATGGCCGTCCAGGCGCACCTCGGCCAGCGCACGGGTGGCCACCTCGCGGTCGCGGCCGCGGCCGGGCAGGCCGAGCACGACGTTGCGCCACACCTTTCGCCACGGCAGCAGCCGCGGCTGCTGGAACGCCACCGAGACGGTGCCGGTCACCTCGGCCTCGCCCTCGACCTCGGCGTCGAGTCCGGCGAGAATGCGCAGCAGCGTCGACTTGCCCGAGCCACTGCGACCCAGCAGGGCGACGAACTCGCCCTTGGCGATCTCCAGGTCCACATCGGACAGCACGGTGCGGTCGCCGAAGCGTTTGGTCAGCCCGTGCACCCGCGCGATCAGTTCCCGCGCCATCGCAGCGCCCTCCGTTCGATCAGGCGGACCAGCGCGTCGGTGATCAGGCCGAGCGCGGCGTAGACGATCAGACCGACGACGATCACGTCGGTGCGCAGGAACTCGCGTGCGTTGGTGATGAGGTAGCCGAGGCCGGCGTCGGCGTTGACGGTCTCGCCGACGATCAGCGCCAGCCAGGCGACCCCGAGTGACTGGCGCAGTCCGACGAGGGTCTGCGGCACGGCGGCCGGGAGCACCACGTGGACAAGCCGTTCCCAGCGGGTGAAACCGAGCGCGGTGGTGGCCTCGACGAGGTGGTCGTCGACGTTGCGGATGCCCGAGTACACGTTGAGGTAGAGCGGGAACGCCACCCCGAGCGCGACGAGCACGATCTTCGGTTCCTCACCGATGCCGAACCACAGGATGAACAGCGGGATCAGGCCGAGGAAGGGCAGGGTGCGCAGCATTTGCACCGGCGGGTCGATCAGGACGCCGCCCCAGCGGGACAGCCCGGCGACCACGCCCAGCACCAGTGCGACGGCCGCGCCGACGAGGAATCCGAGGCCGACCCGCACGATCGACACGGCGAACGCGTCGCCCAGTTCGCCGGAGCGCGCGGTTTCGATGCCCGCCTGCAGCACTGTCCACGGTGAACTGAGTTTGTCCGGCGGCAGTACGCCGGTCGAGCTGGCGACCTGCCACAGCACGAGCAGGGCCAGCGGGCTGATCCAGCGGCGCAGGTCCGGCAGGCGGCGTCTGCGGGCCGCGCGCGGCGGCGACCCGGTGACCTCCTCCGGGCGCGCGAGAACGTCCGTTGCGGACAGCGACACGACATCTCCCCGAAATCAACTGCGGTTTCCCCCGGAAATGCTTCCCGCCACGAACGGGTGAGGCAATGTCGTCCCGCATCGCGGACTCACATCTGTTGAACTGGGCGGAAATCGTTTCGCCGTAATGCCGAACCGTTGACAGCCGGGTTCGCCGGCGGGAAAGGTGTCGGACATGACCGAAATCCGGCCGCTGACGCACGTCGAGGGTCTGCCCCTGCACGGCGGACAGGGCGCGTTCCGTGTCCTGCAGGAGGGCGCGCACGGGGTGTTGCTGGACATCACCTACCCGGCGGGTGTCGGCTCGCCCGAGCACCGGCACGACCACGACAGCGTCGTCTACGTCCTGGAAGGCGAGCTGACGGGCACGATCGACGGCGCGCCGGTGCGGCTGGGCCCCGGGGACACGGCGCTGCACCCGCGCGGGGTGCCGCACACGGTGGTGGCGGTGACCGACGGGCGGTGGCTGGAGTTCAAGGCACCGCCGCCCGAGGTGGGCCGCGTCCTCAGCTGACGACGGCCGGGCCGCCGCTCGCCGGTGGTCACCGCGCGCACCCGCTCCGGCCGGACGGCGCGGCGCGCCCCGCGGCCGACCCCCACCCGACGACCTCACCCACGCCCGGTCCCCACCGACCCTGCCGGGCACCATGCGCCCCACCCCGCCCGGGACCACCCACACCACCCGGCCCACCGCCGAACCGTGCCGCGCGCCACACGGCGGACAACACGCACCCCGGGCCACCCGACGAGCTCACCCACGCCCGGGTCCCCACCGAACCGTGCCGGGCACCATGCGCCCCACCCCGCCCGGGACCACCCACACCACCCGGCCCACCGCCGAACCGTGCGGCGCGCCACACGGCGGACAACACGCACCCCCGCCCAGCACCGAACCGTGCCGGGTACCACGCGCCCCACCCCGCCCCGGGGGCGCCACCTCACGCGATCTCGGCGCGTCCGTCGAACCGGTAGCCGATCCCGCGCACGGTCGTGATCAGGCCGCGGTCGATCTTGCCGCGCAGTTTGCGCACGTGCACGTCGATCGTGCGGCTGCGGCTCGGTTCCGGCAGGCGCCACACCTCGCGCGTGAGCGCCTCCCGGTCGCACACCTGCCCCGGCCGCCCCGCGAGGAACAGCAGCAGCTCGTACTCCAGTCGGGTCAGCTCGACGTCCGCACCGTGCGCGGACACCCGGCGGGCGGCGGTGTCGATGCGCAGCGCGGGCTCCAGCCCGCCGAGCACCTCGCCCACGAGGGTGCCGATGCGGTCGGGGTCGCCGTGGACGACGATGTGCAACTCGACGGCGCCGTCCGGGCGGTCGACCCGGGTGAGGGACTGCGTCATCGGTCCATGACAGCGGTGCCACGGGAGCCGGTCAAACGCATCCCGGTGGGTGGGCCGCGCGCTCACCCCCGGGTGGCGGGTCCTCGTGCGAGACTCGGGGCATGGCGAGGCGGCCCACCGGCGAGTCCGTGCTCTCCCGCGCCGTGCGGATCCTCGAGGCGTTCACCCCGGAGGAACCGGTGCTGCGCGTGTCCGAGATCGCGCGCCGCACCGGGCTGCACCTGGCCACGGCGTCCCGGCTCGTCGCCGAACTCGCGGCGCACGGCCTGCTCACGCGCGACGACGACCGGCGGGTGCGCGTCGGAGTGCGCCTGTGGGAACTGGCGTTGCGCGCCTCGCCCACCGCGACGCTCCGCGACGCCGCGCTGCCGTTCATGGAGGACGTCCACGCCGTCGTCGGGCACCACGTGCAGCTCGGGGTCCTCGACGGCGGCGAGGTCATCTTCCTGGAGCGGTTGTCGACGCCGAAGTCGGTGGTCAACTACACCCGTGTCGCGGGCAGACTGCCGTTGCACGCGTCGTCCTCCGGGCTCGTGCTGCTCGCGCACGGACCCGCCGATCTGCGCGACCGGGTGCTGGCCGGCCCACTGCCCGGCTACACGGCCCACACCATCACCACCGCGGCCCGGCTGCGCCGCACGCTCGCCGACATCCGCAGGCAGGGGTTCGTCCGCTGCCCCGGCCACATCCACGACGCGGCGCTCGGCGTCGCCGTTCCGGTTCGCGACCCGCGCGGCGCCGTGGTCGCGGCCCTGTCGGTCATCGTGCCCAACACCGCCGACAACCGCGCCGTGACGGGAATCCTGCGAGCCGCCGCGCGCGGTATCTCACGGTCGTTGCCCCCTTCGCCTCTCATCCATTGAGAACCCGGTCGCCGCGCGCCCGCGTCGCGCCGCATCCTCGGCCGGGTCGGCGAACGCGAGGAGGCGTCCGGTGAGCGGAGTCGTGACACTCGAGGTCACCGCGCGGCGGCAGCGCGCCGAGGGCGTGGTGTCACTGACACTGGCCCGCCCCGACCGCGGACGGCTGCCGGACTGGACACCGGGGGCCCACCTCGACCTCGTCCTGCCGAACGGGGCGACGCGCCAGTATTCGCTGTGCGGCGACCGGTGGGACGCCCACTCCTACCGCATCGCGGTGCTGCGCGAACCGGACGGCCGCGGCGGATCCGCCTACGTGCACGACGAGCTGCGCGCGGGCGACCGGGTCGGCGTCGGCGGCCCGCGCAACCACTTCCCGCTCGTGCCCGCCGAGCGCTACCTGTTCATCGCGGGCGGCATCGGCATCACCCCGCTGCTGCCGATGATCCACCATGCCGACGTGCTCGGCGCCGACTGGACGCTGCTCTACGGCGGCCGCAGCCAGGCCTCGATGGCGTTCACCGACGAGCTGGCGGCGTACGGCGACCGCGTGCACCTCGTCCCGCAGGACGAACACGGCCTGCTCGACCTCGCGCCGTGGCTCGCCGCACCGCGCCACGACGCGCGGGTCTACTGCTGCGGGCCCGCTCCCCTGCTCGCCGCGGCCGAGGCGGCCTGCCGCCACTGGCCACCGCATTCCCTGCGTGTGGAACGGTTCGCCCCGAAGGAGCACGGCCCGGTGCGCGACGAGCCGTTCGAGATCGAGCTGGCCCGCTCCGGACGCACCCTCACCGTGCCACGGGGCACCTCGGTGCTCGACGCGTTGCGCGCCGCGGGCACCGACGTGCTGTCCTCGTGCCGCCAGGGCACCTGCGGCACGTGCGAGACCCCGGTGCTGCGCGGGGTTCCGGAGCACCGCGACTCGATCCTCGCCGACCACGAACGCGCCGCGGGCGACTGCATGTTCCCGTGCGTGTCCCGCGCCCGCACTCGCCGCCTCGTCCTCGACCTGTGACCCCAGGAGGCTGCCATCGTCACCGACGACACCGACCCCTTCGCCCGCGAGGTGCTGGCCGACCCGGCACCGCTGCACGCCCGGTTGCGCGACGCGGGCCCGGTCGTCCACCTCACCCGGCACGACGTCTTCGCCCTCGCCCGGTACGACGACGTGCACGCGGCGCTGGTGAACTGGCAGGACTTCCGCTCCGCCGCGGGCGTGGGCCTGGCCGACTTCTCCGTGGAGCAACCGTGGCGACCGCCGAGCCTGCTGCTCGAGGCCGATCCACCCCGGCACGACGCGCCGCGACGGGTGCTGTCCGCCATCCTGGGCCCACGGGCGTTGCGGCGGCTGCGGCAGGAGTGGTTCACCGCTGCGGAGGAGCTCGTGGACCGGGTGCTGGCCCCCGAACTGGACGTCGTGCCCGCGCTGGCCGAGGCGTTCCCGCTGCGGGTGTTCCCGGACGCGGTCGGCATCGGCCGGGAGGGGCGGGAGAACCTGTTGCCCTACGGCGATTTCGTCTTCAACGCCTTCGGGCCGCGCAACGAGTTCGTCACCACCGCCGCACCGCACGCGCCGCGGTGGTCGGGCTGGGTGAACGAGCAGTGCGGGCGCGAGCGGCTACGCGGCGACGGCTTCGGCGCCGCGATCTGGGCGGCCGCCGACCGGGGTGAGATCATGCCGGAGCAGGCGCCACTGGTGGTGCGTTCGCTGCTCACCGCGGGCGTGGACACCACGGTGCACGGACTGGCCGCCGTGCTGCACGCCGTCGCCACGCACCCGGACCAGTGGGACCGGCTGCGCGCGCGGCCGGAGCTGGCGCGCGTCGCGTTCGACGAGGCGGTGCGGTGGGCCTCGCCGGTGCAGACGTTCTTCCGCACCGCCACCACCGACGTGTGCGTGGCCGGATCGCCGATCCCCGCCGGGCGCAAGATCCTGATGTTCCTCGGCGCGGCCAACACCGATCCGCGCCGCTGGGCCGATCCGGACGCGTTCGACCTCGGCCGCGACCCGTCCGGCCACGTCGGGTTCGGCATGGGCCTGCACCAGTGCGTGGGCCAGCACGTGGCGCGGCTGGAGGCCGAGGCACTGCTGACCGCGCTCGCCGCCAGGGTGCGCCGGTTCGAACCGCTCGGGCCGGGCGTGCGCCACCTGAACAACACGCTGCGCGGCTGGACGTCGCTGCCGATGCGGCTGCACCTCACTCCGCGCCGGTGAGCGAGACCGGGTTGGGCCGTGTCGCGGACAGGGCGGTGCACGCGCTCGTCACCCCCACCACGGCGAACGCGCCCACCACGACGACGGCCACCAGCGTCCACGGCACCACCAGCACCGGCTCGCCCGCGATGCGCCCGGTGGTCGCCGAGATCCCCGCCAGCGTGAGCGAGGCGGCGAGCCCGCCGAGCACCAGGCCGATTCCGGTGACCACACCGGACTCCAGCACCGCGGCGCGCAGCACCTGACCGCGGGTGAGGCCGGTGACGCGCGCGACGGCGAACTCGCGGCGGCGGTCGGCGGCGGCGATGACCACGGCGTTGATCACGGCGATCACGGCGTAGAGCCCGGCCAGGCCCATCAGCACGGTCATGATGCCGGTGCTGGTGTCCTGTTGCGCGACCGCGGCGCGGGCGAGGTGTTCGTCCACTGTGCTCACCACACCGAACGGGGCGAGCGCACCGGGACCCGCGCCGGGTGCCAGCCGCACGAGCGCGTCGGTGGGCGCGGTGGACAACAGCGAGCCGGGCACGATGTCGCGCGGCAGGAGGAACTCCGCTCCGCCGAGGGTATCCGGCAGCACGGCCACCACGCGCAGGTCCAGGTCGCGGTCACCGATCCGCGCCGACACCGTCTCGCCGACCGGCCCGTACCCGCCCGCCACCGCGATCGTGGCCCCGGTCAGCGCGTCCAGCGAACCGTCGCGCGGTCCGCGTGCGTGGAGGGCGGCGTAACCGGACGGGTCGACCGCGAGCGCCTCCCCGTACTCGGTGTCGGTGTCGACCTCGCCGTCGCCGTCGTCGGTGCGCGTGGTGATCGTGACCGGCACGCGGGTCTGCGCCGACACCGCGGCCACCCCGGGGGCGCCGCGCAGATCGACCGGGCCGGTGGTGGTGACGACGACGTCGGCGCGCAGGTCCGCGCGCTGCTCGATCAGCGCTGCCCGGCCGGTCGTGGCCAGGGTGCCCGACTGCGCGACCAGCAGCGCCACCAGCACGATCAGTGGTGCGGCGGTGGCCGCGCTGCGGCGCGTCCCGTCGCGCAGGTTCGCCGCGGCGAGGCGCCCCAGCGGTCCGCGCAGCACCACTCCGGCCACCCGGCCGGCGAGCGGCACGAGCAGCGGCGCGAGCGCGGTCAGCGCGACGGCGGCGGCGAGCGCGGTGTTGACGGCCAGCGCGATCGCGCCGTCGAGCGGGACGATCGCGCCCACGATCGCCATCGCGATCGCCCCGGCCAGGAACAGCAGGCCGAAAACCCAGCGGGTCGCGGTCATGACCCGCCGCGCGCCGCCGGTGTCGCGCAGCGCCTCCAGCGGCCGCACCCGCGCCGCCCGGTGGGACGCCGCGAGCACACCCGCGACGGCGACCCCCAGGCCGACGCCCGCGGACACCCCCAGGATCCAGTCCCGCCAGGGCGGGGCGAACGAATCCGGCACGAACCCGAGCGTGCGCAGCAACCACGTCTGCACGCGCGACACCACCAGGCCGAGCGGCACGCCCGCCACCGTGCCGAGCACGCCCAGCAGCACCGCTTCGGACAGCAGCAGGCGACGCACCTGGCCGCGGGACCCGCCGACGAGCCGCAACAGCGCGAGGTCGCGGCGCCGCTGGGCGACGGTGAAGGCGAAGGTCGAGCTGACGATGAACACCGCGAGGAACGCCGAGATGCCCAGCGTCAGGCCGAGCAGGGCGACGGCTCCCGCGACATCACCGTCCCCGCCCGCCGCCGCGACGAGGATCAGCAGCGACGACTGGACGAGCGCGACACCGAGGCAGACGGTGAGGATCGCGCCGAGGAACAGCGGCCACCGATCGGTGAAGGTGTTCCAGGACAGCCGTGGCACGTCAGGCCTCCAGCCGGGCGAGACGGTCGGCGACCTCACGCGCGGTCGGGGCGGTGGCCGAGTCGACGATCCGCCCGTCGCGCAGGAACACCACGGAATCGGCGCTCGCCGCGGCGGCCGGGTCGTGGGTCACCATCACCACGCTCTGCCCCGCGTCGACGAGGTCGCGCAGCAGGCCGAGGACCGTGCGGGCGGCGGCCGA
>Ga0164243_10012964_pt1 | contig 11762 bp, 10 predicted proteins | sample OricompcompostOP_FD_108781 | JGI IMG/M metagenome (GOLD analysis project Ga0164243, IMG submission 108781) | Organic Plus compost microbial communities from Emeryville, California, USA - Original compost - Organic plus compost (OP) | ecosystem: Engineered > Solid waste > Mixed feedstock >...
ACCCGCATCGTGGGGTTGTCGCCAAAGCCGCGCCCCGGAATCTCGTAGATGCCGCGCACCCGCTGGCGCAGTTCGCCACTGCTGCGCCGGTGCTCGTAGTCCTGTCGCAGGAAGGCCTGGCAGGCCGGTGTGAAATAGGCCGACAGCGCGTGGAGGTTGCGCGGGTAGTCCTGCTCACCATCCGTCGGCCAGCGCTGGACCTGCTGCCAGACGTAGAAGGCGAATGCATAGACATTCTCGGGCGGCACGTCCCACCAGGCGCGGGTGCTGCCCGAGCGCAGATCGGGGGGCACGTGGATCGTCAGTTGCCTCGGCGCACTCCACCAGCCGAAACCGAGCAGAAGCGCCACCACGAACAACGCACCGGCGCCCAGGCGCAGCGTGCGCACATGGGCCTGCAGGTGATGGACTTCGTTCCTGAAACGGCTCATGAGGCGGCTGCTCCGCGTGAGCGCCGGGTGGTCCAGTACCCCGAACGCGTGATGAGACGGTGCCCACCGAGCCAGGACGCTGCCCGCGGATGGCGCAGCGCAAGGCGCCACTGCAGTTGCCGGTACAGCCAGGTGTCCGGGCGGCCGCGCTTCTGCCGGCGCAGGAAGCCGCCACCACCGAACACGCCGGCCGCCACGCCGGCCACGATCAGGGTCGGCACCATGGCGACGCTGTGCGTGGCCCAGGCCAGTGGCACGCCGGCGACGAACCCCGCCACCGCGGACAGGCCGGCGCAGATCCAGAGTTCGTCGGCGGTCAGGCCCCTCACCACCACAGGCTGGCGGTTCAGCCTGTGCGGCAGGAAGGTCACCAGCCCGTCATGCGCGATATCGTTCAAGGCCGCCATCGCCGCTCAGAGCACGCCGGTGGCCTTGGTCAGCAGCCAGATGCCGACCACCAGCAGGATCGCGCCCACGGCGACCGTCAGGCCGAACTGGCCCCAGGTGGCGCGGCCGGTATGGATTTCCGAATAGCGCGTATAGGCGTGGTAGCACACACCGACGAACATCGAGGCGACCACCAGCAGCGCGACCAGCAGCACGATGTCGTAGCCGTAGTTCTGCAACGTCTGCATGATGCCGCTGCCCTGGCCGCGCGACGGATCCTCGATGGTCGGCAGGCCCTGCGCCCGGGCCGCCAACGGCAAGCCCATCAGTGCCAGCGGCGCGAGGATGGTGGTGGCAACGCGATGGGGAATCGGATGGGTCTTCATGGCGGTCGGGCCTTTCGTGGTGGTCAGGACAGGAGGAAATAGGTCAGCACCAGGTACATCGCGACGAATCGCACGACGACACCCAGGAACTGACGCTGGGACAGGCGCTGCTCGGCCCACCCGGTGTAGGCGGTACGCATCGCCCACACGCCCCACAGGAGCAGGACGGCGAACACCAGGCCGAGCACCACCGTGGCCACGGCGGCGGGGGCGAAGCCGCCATTGGCCTGGAAGGCGCTGACCTGGGCGGCGTTCATTGGGGTGCCTCCTCGTCGGAGGGCGGGCTGGACTGGCGGTAGTCACCGGAGAGCTCGACCGGATCGCGCGGCTGGGCGCGCGGCGGCGTCAGGTAGTCCTGGATGCCCGCCCGGACGCGCTGAAGATCCTCGCGCAGGCGGGCATGGTCGAAGTGGTAGCGGGCGCGCTCCTGCGGAGCGGTATGGGCGGCGTGCTCGGCGAGGCGATCGATCAGGTCGATCTGGCGAACCAAGGCCGCAAGCTGCTCGCGTTCGATGCCATCGTCTGCTGCGGCCGCCGATTGGTAGGTCGAAGGTGCGATCAACAGTATCGCCACCCAAAGGCCTGTCCAATGCGTGCAACTGTCGATCCGAAGTGCCATGCCAATCCCCATGAAGCGAATGACACGATGTTGCGGTGAGGCAGTCTCTGGTACCTCAATCAATGCGAACCAGTCAGCTTCCGGATTCGTGCGCCGAAGCGGAAGCCGGCCAACTGCGACCGCGAGCCCACGTCAGCGACGGGCATCATGGCTGGCGTTTTCGTTTGTTTCGTTTTCGTTTGTTTCGTTCTAGAATGCTGTGCCGTGCACTTCAACTGACCGAGATATCACATGAACACCTCAGCGCACGCCCGCATGAAGCTGCCTGACGAGCAGGAGGTTCAATTGGCGGCCCAAGGTCAGCGGGCTCTCGCATCCTGTCTTTCTGGCAAGCGCAAAACCAGGCGTATCCGGCTTTACGATGAAGCAGACCGGGCACATGAGATGGAATTGCCTGTCTCGACGCTGCGCCTCGTGGAAGAAGTTCTCAACGGACTCGCTAGGGGTGACGCCATCAGGGTGGTGTCGGTAAACGCCGAATTGACTACCCAGGAAGCGGCTGATCTCCTCAATGTGTCCAGACCTCATCTGGTGAAGCTTCTGGAGGATGGTGAGCTGCCATTTCTTCGCACAGGCAAGCACCGGCGTGTTCGCTTGGCCGATCTGCTGCAGTTCAAGGACGCGAGGGAACAGGCCAGTGCGCAGGCCATGGACGAACTGAGCCGTCAGGCTCAGGAACTGGGGATGGGTTACGAATGAATGCCAAAGAAATCGGCACAGTCAAATATGCGCTCAATGACGAACAGCAGGAAAACGAGAAATGCCGATTCCAATAATCGACCTCTTTGCTGGTCCCGGCGGGCTGGGAGAGGGCTTTGCCTCTCTCAAGGGACACAAGCGGCAGCCATTCTTCGAGATCGGTCTATCCATCGAGAAGACTGAGGTTGCGCATCGAACACTGATGCTGCGAGCGGCGTTCAGGCGCCTGCGCGGTACCAAGGATGTCAGGCATTACTACAGCTACGTACGGGGTGAGCTCGACGAAGCTTCGTTCCGTCGGATTCCTGCCGTGGCCAGCGCCTTCGAGCATGCCGCCAAGGAAGCAAGATGTCTCGAACTTGGCAAGTCCGACGAAGCCAGCATCGACGATGAAATCCGGTCTGCACTGAATGGGCAGGAGACCTGGGTACTCATCGGCGGTCCGCCCTGCCAAGCGTATTCCCTTGCCGGACGGTCACGGCGCGCCAACGACAAGGATTTCCACAAGGACGAGAAGCACTTTCTCTACAAGGAGTACCTGCGGATCATCCAGGTTCACAAGCCCACCATCTTCGTGATGGAGAACGTCAAGGGATTGCTGTCGTCCAAGCACTCCGGAAATCCGATGTTCGAGAAGATCATTGCGGATCTCTCTTCTCCCGCGGATGGACTGGAGTATGAAATTCGCTCCTTCACGAAGAAGGGAAACAGCGCTTCTCTGGAGCCTGCGGACTACCTGATTCATTCCGAACGCTATGGCATACCCCAAAGCAGGCATCGAGTCATCCTGCTTGGAGTTCGAAAGGGACAGGGCGTGCCACAGCATCAATTGCTGGAACCTGTATCAAAGCCTGTGACTGTCAGGCAGACCATTGATGACCTGCCACGAATTCGGAGCCGACTGTCCAGAGGGGATTCTCTGGAGGCTTGGCGCAAGGCGGTTCAGGCGGCACCTGCCTACGTCAAGGGATGGAGAGCCGAGAACGAGTCCGCCATGGTCGAATCGATGCGGGCCTTTGCCGCTTCAGCCACCAGTGTCAGCACCGGAGGTGCCTTCATACAGAAGGAATACAGAAGGCCCAAGAAACCAACCGAACTGCAGCAGTGGCTGCATGATCGAAGCCTTGGTGGTATCTGCCAGCACGAGGCACGTGCGCACATGGCCTCCGATCTGGCCAGATACCTTTTTGCGGCGACCTTTGCTCATTCGCAGGGTTATTCCCCTCGGCTGGATGTCTTTCCGCCCAAGCTGCTGCCGGATCACTTCAATGTGCAATTCGGCAGTGAGTTCGAGGCCATCCCATTCAAGGATCGGTTTCGCGTGCAGTGCAAAAACGAGCCGGCAACAACGGTGGTGGCGCACATTGCCAAGGATGGGCATTACTACATTCATTACGACCCTTCGCAATGCAGAAGCCTCACCGTCAGGGAAGCCGCGCGCCTGCAGACATTCCCGGACAACTATTTCTTCGCAGGCAATCGCACGGAGCAATACACGCAGGTCGGGAATGCTGTTCCTCCGCTGCTGGCGCACAAGTTGGCCAAGATCGTGCGGAGTCTTTTGAACGAAATGAACAGGAAGAGGCGCAGGCAGGTCAGTGACCGAGCGAACAGCAAGCCGATGGAAAACCCGAGGCGCAACGCTCCCGAGCAGGCTCAGGTTCCGCTGCTTGCCGAGGCCGACTGACCGATCACCAAGGCTTCCTCGTCGCCATGCAGCCACTCCTCAACCAATCGCGCAGTGTCCTCGACCGACTGCTTCAGCGCGCACTCCCACACGGTGGCCACGCGCCAGCCAAGAGACCGAAGCGTCTCCACGTGTCGCCTGTCACGGTCAACATTGCCCAGGAACTTCCGTTGCCAGAACTCTTCGTTGGTTCGAGGGGTAGTGGTATAGCGGCAGCCTTCGTGCCGATGCCAGAAGCAGCCATGGACGAACACCACGGCTCTGTGCCTTGGGAACACAAGATCCGGGGAGCCGGGCAGATTTCTGACATGAAGTCGATAGCGAAATCCTCTGGCGAAAAGAAGCGATCGAAGGGTTCGCTCCGGCCAGGTATCCTTTCCGCGAATGCTCGACATCATGCGGCTGCGCTGAGGGGTGGTCGGGACGCGCATGACCTTGGGGACATCCAGCTTGGATATTTTCAGCAACCGCTGCTTCACACCGCTGTCAGTCAATCGGACAGAGGGGATGCAGACGCTGAAAGATTAGCAGAAGTCGATTCACTAGAGATCACGAGGGGGCATCCTGATGGCAAGGGAACATAGACATCCACCAAGCGCGGCCTGCCTCTCGGCATCGATGAGGGATCTCGGGTACTCCCTCGAAACGGCCATCGCGGATCTGATCGACAACAGCATTTCTGCCGGGGCAGACAGGATCGACATCATCTGCGATGTGTCCGGCGAGCTTCCTCTGGTCGTCATTCTCGACAACGGCAAGGGAATGACGGAGGAAGAGTTGCTGGCGGCAATGCGTCATGGAACCGATAGCCCCAGACGACACCGTTCGCCAAGGGATCTCGGGCGCTTTGGTCTTGGACTGAAGACGGCGTCGTTCTCGCAGTGCCGCTCCCTGACAGTGGTCAGTACAGGTGATGCTTCCATCTGTGGTGCCGAGTGGAACCTGGATCGCATCGATGCGGCAGACGACTGGATCCTGAGCATCCTTGATGAGGCCGACATCCAGGCGCTGCCCTATGTCGATCGCCTCGGAAGGCACGGCACCGCAGTCCTCTGGCGAGAACTCGATCGCATGCTCGAAGACGAAGTCGGGGATCGGCGGCAGGAAATCGTGAACGAGAAGCTTGAGGTGGTGGGGCGACATCTCGCCCTCGTCTTCCATCGCTTCCTTTCGGGCGAGGTCAAGGGGCATCCCAGAGTCACGCTTGCCATCAACGGTCACCCCATTGCCGCATTCGATCCTTTCTGCAGAAAGAATCCGGCCACTCAGGTTCTTCCGGAGGAAATTGTCCGCATCGGCGATGCGGAAGTGCGCCTGCAGCCCTATGTGCTGCCACACCATAGCCGTCTTTCCGCGTCCGAGTACGACTACTACCAAGATCGCAGTGACTTCATCTCCAACCAGGGAGGCTATGTCTATCGGAATGGGCGTCTGATGGCGTGGGGAGACTGGTTCCGGCTGGTGCCCAAGGGTGAGGCCACCAAGCTGGCGCGGGTGCAGATCGACTTCCCCAACAGTCTGGACGAAGCCTGGACAATCGACATCAAGAAGTCGCGCGCGCGCCCCCCACATGCGGTGCGTGAGCGCCTGCGCCAGATCATCGCCAAGATCACCAACCGTAGCGTGACGGTACATCGGGGACGCGGACAGAAGCTGTTTCAGGAAACCCAGGCACCGTTCTGGGAGCGCTATGCCGATCATGATGGCATCCGGTTCGCGATCAACGACCAGCACCCGATCATCGTCTCACTGGCAGAAAGACTCTCGCCAGAGGACGCAGACCTGATGCGCACGCTGCTTGATTCGGTTGCTGCCTCATTGCCGGTCGAGATGATCTATTCCGACTACTCGACCCACCCGCGCGAGATCAATCAACGATCGGTGGATGAAAGCCAGACCATGGATCGCCTGAGAAGCCTGCGCCAGGTGCTGTATGGCGACGGGCCGGGCGATGCGAAGGTCTTTCTTCAGATCGTGCGCTCCACGCATCTCTTCGATGGCCAGATGGATCTGGTCGAAAAATTCATCAATGAGGCCTTTGCATGAGCATTACAGCCATCACGGCAGAACGAAACATCGCCAACGCGCTCATCTCGGGCCTTGCCAACATGGCAGAAACGCCGACGCGCGATCAGGTGGAGGAAAAGGCAAGGCAGATTGCTTCAATCTTCGGCTATGCGGGAGACCTCCGCAACATTGTCACCGAAGCCATGGAATCGGTTGTGACCCGCATGGGAGCAGGCATTTCATTGGTCGATGTCAGTGCGAAGCATGACGATCAATGGGTTCACAAGCGCGAGGACGTCACCTGGACCTATGCCGGTGCATACGAGGAATTTCTTCGCAACGAGGGCTGGCCTCCACAGATGGTTCAGTCGCTGAGCGATGTGACCACCCGCATTCTTGGCCACCTTCAGGATCCACTGAGCGAAGGCACGAGCTGGAACCGCCGTGGCTTGGTCATCGGCCATGTGCAGTCAGGGAAGACGGCCAACTACACGGGTCTGATAGCACGTGCAGCCGATGCGGGCTACAAGTTCATCGTCGTCATCGCAGGCATTCACAACAACCTGCGCAGGCAGACACAGCAGCGAATCGACGAGGCCTTCATCGGTCGGTCGAGTGATCCCGAGGATCGCCGCAACATCGGTGTCGGTCTCGCTCCGGGATATCCGCATCCGGCAACGCTCACCAACATCAACGAGGACTTCAACAAGAATACAGCCGCCAAGAGTGGCTGGAAGATCAACGACTTCAGCAAGCCGATCATCCTGATCATCAAGAAGAACGTCACGACGCTCACTGCGTTGCACAAATGGCTGAAGGCACTGAACGCCGAAGGGGAAGACCGCATTTCCGATGTGCCGATGCTGCTGATCGATGACGAGGCCGACAACGCATCGATCAACACGAACAAGGAAGACCTGGACCCGACCCGGACGAATGCGATGATTCGCCGCATCCTGGGGCTGTTCGCGAAGTCCTGCTACGTCGGATATACGGCAACCCCGTTCGCCAACATCTTCATCAATCCGGATGCCTATGGCGATGACGTGCGGGAAGAGCTTTTCCCTCGCGACTTCATCTATTGCCTGGATGCGCCCACAACCTATTTCGGGGCGGAGAAGGTCTTCCTAAATGAGGCGACCAGCGAATCGATCGTCAGCCCGATCGACGATTGCGAGGATTTCATTCCCTACTCGCACAAGCGCGACGCCCCTGTCCATGAGCTGCCCCCGAGCCTCTATCGCGCATTCGACGAATTCATCATTGCACGCGCCATTCGAAACCTGCGCGGACAGGCCAGCAAGCATTGCTCGATGATGGTCAATGTGTCGCGCTTCGTGCCGGTGCAGAAGGCTGTGCGCGATTTCCTGAGCCTCAGGGAAAAGAAGATCAGGGAAGCGGTTCTCGCAAACTACGCGATGCCGGAAGATGTTTCTTCAAGGAACATGTACATGCAAGGCCTGAAGGATGCCTTCCTCGCCGAGTATGCCGATGTCGGGGTGACCTGGGAGGAAGTGAAGGCAGCCCTCGTCGGTGTCTTCGAGCACCTTCATCTCTACGTCATCAACAGCAAGAGTGACGAAGTGCTCGACTACACCCGGTACGAGAAGGAAGGCATCGGGCTGACGGCGGTCGCGGTCGGTGGCCTGAGCCTGTCGCGAGGTTTGACCATCGAGGGACTGACCGTCAGCTACATGTACCGCAACACGAAGATGTACGACACCCTCATGCAGATGGGGCGCTGGTTCGGTTACCGACCGGGATTCGAGGACCTCTGCCGAGTCCACCTCTCTCGCGATTCGATCAACTGGTATTCCCACATCGCTGATGCCGCCGAAGAACTTGTGCAGCAGGTCAAGCGCATGCGACGTGATCGCCTCAGCCCAAAGGACTTTGGGCTTTACGTCCGCTCGCATCCGGACAGCCTGCTGATCACGGCCGCGAACAAGATGCGGGCTGGTCAGGAAGTCACCGTCGAACAGAGTTTCAGCGGGCGACTGCGTGAAAGCTACATTGTCTCCACAGACCCCGATGTGAATGCCAAGAACTTTGAGCTGATCGCCGATCACTGGCGAAATGGATTCGGCGGACGGCCGGAGGAGTTCACCGAGAAAGGCGTCATCTTCAGAGACGTGCCCGTCGAGGTGATCGACGATTTTCTCACTAGATTCGAATGCCATTCGACCTTTGCGGGACAGAAATCAGACGTGGTGAGCTATCTCGAACGGATCGCGACGAAGCGTCCGCTTGCTGATGTCCTGCTGATTTCTCCCCCGGGTGGGTCGGGCGGCGAACGCCCATACACCTTGAGGAATCAGGTGCGTGTCGTCGGGAAGAATCAGCCGAATGGCACTGCGTGGCGCCTGAACAAGGACAGGGTTGCTTCGCGTGGTGACGAGAAGCTCGGGCTCAGCGACGAGCAACGCGCTGAGGCGAGAATGGTCGCAGGCGACGACGACGGCTCGGGGGCGGTATCCGACACACATTACCGGATGGTGAGGGACAGGCCCCTCCTCATGATTCACAGTCTGGAGCCCAAGGGCGATGCCGTGATGGGGCCGATCGCTGCCTTTGGCATGAGCTTCCCATACGGGGACTACTCGACAACCATCAATGTCGTCGTCAACAAGGTCTGGCTCCAGCAGATGCAGGGCTATGTGGACGATCCTGACGAGGAGGAAGACTACGATGCCTGAAACCTCGCCATGGGATGAAATTGCCGTTCCTGGCACGGACTTCAATGTCCGCCAGGTTGCGGCGAAAACGGCCGTGCCCTGCTTCTGGGGACGTGATGTCAGTGGTGCCTGCCTGTTCATTGTGGAGCTGCACGGCGACCACACAGCCCAGTACCGGAAGAACGCGGTCACGGTGAACGGCGTCGATGTCGATCTTCGTGCCGGAGATCAGGGGCAGCAACACCTGGTCCTCGCTCTTGAAAGACAGGTTGATCGCGATCTTTTCGAGGGACTGTGCCGTACCCTGGCATTCGCGCTGGAGCACGCCACCGATTCGGCCAGCTCTCTGGCAGTCTCGCTGGCGCACATCCGTCGTTGGAAGACTTTCCTCTCGGGTCGAAGTCAGCATCTGTCCGCAGAGGATGTTCGAGGCCTCTTCGCCGAAATCGTCTTCTTGACGGAACTGATCGATCGGGAAATGCCGAGCAACGCCGTCGTCGAAGCTTGGCTTGGTCCGGAACGGTCACATCAGGATTTCATCTTCGGCAACACGGCTGTCGAGGTCAAATCCCTCTCGGGCGCCGAGCGAAGCAGCATCCGCATTTCGTCGGAAGACCAGCTCGAATCGCTGAACGACGCACTGTTCCTGCGCGTGTACCGGCTGAGCAACCTGGCTGACGCGGCAGGTGCCCGCTCGCTCAACGAGCTTGTCGCCGCCGTCCAGGCGCGGCTCGACAAGGCAGAGGCTATCGAGGCCTTTGACCGGAAGCTGGTTGCACACGGCTACGCGCCGCTCCCTGACTACGATGAGCCGCGTTTTGTCGTCAGCGACGTGCGCAGCTATCGGGTCGTCGATGATTTTCCGCGTCTCATGCGATCGCAATTGCCGACGGGGATTGCCAAGGTAGCCTACGACATCAGACTGGAAACGATTGCTCAATACGAGTGCGACGGGGCCGCTGTCTTCGGAGGAGAGTGATGGAGCAAACCGGCGAAGAGTTCTTCCACGACTTCCGGCAGGAACTGCTGGCGGGAGCCGAGGCCAATGGCAGGTTTCAGCTCGACGAGTTCATGGAAACCATCGCTGCAGAGCTTGTCGAAACAGGCTTCACGGAAGGCTTCGAACTTTGTCATTTCCGGGCGCATCGTGGCGTGCGCGTGGACGGTTACTGGTTCAATGATGAGGGAGTCCTGCACCTCTTCATCGCAGACTTTGAGTCCCGCAACGAACTGGCATCCCTGACCAGGACGGATGTGGATGCGGCATTCAAGCGTGTTGCCAACTTCTTCGAAACAAGTATCGACAGGAATCTGGCGGACGATCTGGAAGTCACATCGCCGGAATACGGCCTTGCCAGACAGATTGCCGATCGCAGAGGTGCCATCGGCTCGCTCAACCTTGTTCTGTTCTCCGAGCGCACGCTCAGCGGGGCAGTGCAGAGCCTTCCGGATGGAGAAGTTGCTGGCGTTCCCACGAGTTATCACGTATGGGATATTTCGCGTCTTCATCGTCAGCGAAGTTCACGCAGCCACAAGGAACCACTCGATCTCGACTTCGAGCAGATGTTTGGCCAAGGCATCGCCTGCCTTCCCGCTCACTTGACAACCGATGCCTATCAGTCCTACCTCATGGTCATGCCAGCAGATGTGCTGGCGACCCTGTACGGAAGTTTCGGAGCGCGCCTGCTGGAGCAGAACGTCCGGACATTCCTGCAGGCTCGTGGCAATGTGAACCAGGGCATACGGGCAACGATCCTGAATGAGCCGGGAATGTTCTTTGCCTACAACAATGGGATCACGGCCACTGCGCAGAGTGTCGAAACCGAGGCAACGGATTCCGGTCTGGCGATCACAAGGATTGTCGATCTTCAAATCGTCAATGGTGGGCAGACCACTGCATCCCTGTTCCATACGCGGAAGCGGGACAAGGCGGACCTTTCCCAGATATTCGTTCAGATGAAGCTGTCCGTCATTGACAGCCAGCAAAGCGAGATGGTTGTGCCGAAGATATCGGAGTATGCGAACACCCAGAATAGGGTGAATGCTGCCGACTTCTTCTCGAATCATCCGTTCCATGTCCGGATGGAAGGGTTCTCGCGGCGCATATGGGCGCCGGCGCAGAAGGGGTCCCCCCGCGAGACGCGCTGGTTCTACGAGCGCGCACGCGGTCAGTATGCCGATGCACAGTCAAAACTGACACCAGCAGAGCAGCGTCGCTTCAAGGCCGAGCATCCCAAGCCGCAAATGTTCACCAAGACGGATCTCGCAAAGTTCGAAAATGTCTGGGATGACCATCCAAGATGGGTCAATCTTGGCTCGCAGAAGAACTTTGCGCGCTATGCTGCGCGAATCGGAAGCGAGTGGGAAAAATCGTCCGATGCCTTCAACGAGTTCTACTTCAAGAGAGCCGTCGCGCGCGGACTGATCTTCCGTGCCACCGAGCGCATCGTTTCTGCGCAACCTTGGTACAACGGTGGGTATCGAGCAAACATCGTGGCCTACACGCTGGCGGTATTGGCCGATATCACGAAGCGAAGAAAGGCGAGCATCGATTTCCTGGGCGTCTGGAATGCACAGATGGTTGATGCCGTGTTGGAGGATGCCATCGCTGTCGTGTCTGGCGTGGTGAACGATGACATCACCAAGCCACCACACGGTATCTCGAACATTTCCGAATGGTGCAAGAAGGAGGCATGCTGGACGAGGATACAGGCTCGTACCGACGCCATTGCCGATCTTCTCCCGCCGGAGTTCTACGATCGACTTGTTCCGCAGGATGATCAGGCAGCGATCGTGAAGACTGCGAAGCAGACGCAGAGGATCGACAACGGCATCGAGGCGCAGCGAAAAGTGCTGGCTGTTCCCGCTGCG
>Ga0164243_10012965_pt1 | contig 11761 bp, 13 predicted proteins | sample OricompcompostOP_FD_108781 | JGI IMG/M metagenome (GOLD analysis project Ga0164243, IMG submission 108781) | Organic Plus compost microbial communities from Emeryville, California, USA - Original compost - Organic plus compost (OP) | ecosystem: Engineered > Solid waste > Mixed feedstock >...
AGCCCGGTCCCTAGACTGAGCCTGCTCGTCCCCGCCGGAGTGGTGGAACTGGCAGACACGCGGCACTTAGGATGCCGTGCCTCAGGCGTGGGGGTTCGAGTCCCCCCTCCGGCACGACCTCACGCTCAGGAGAGAGATGACAGACCTGCACGAGCAGCTCCGCCGCCTGGTGGCCGAGCACGGCACCGGCATCCTCGCGACCGCCGAGCAGTTCCGGGCGGCCCTGGACGACTACCTGACCGAGCAGGACGCGAGCCAGGGTGAGCTGAACCTGCTCGTCGACGCCGTCCGGCTCGGGGGCGTCGACCGGCTGACGTCGATGCTCGACAACGGCGCCGACCCCGACGCCGCGGTGCACGAGGCCGGCGACGCGCTCGCCCGCGACCGCAGCTCCGACGCGCAGCGCGCGCGCTGGGCGGTGGCGGCGGTGGGGTACGCGCTCGGCCGGGTCGGCGTCGACGTGGTGCACCGCCAGGCCGCCGGCGAGCAGACCCGGGTGGCCCGGCCGCGCACCGCTCCGGCCGCGGGGGCACCGCCCGCGCAGAGCCCCCCGCACCAGCCGATCCAGAGCCCGCCGCACCAGCCGGTGCAGAGCCCACCGCAGGGCCCACCGCAGGGCCCACCGCAGGGGCCGGCGCAGAGCCCCGCGCAGGGCTGGCCCTCCCCCACGCCCGCTCCCGGCTACCCGCAGCCCGGCTACGGCACCTCGGCCCCGGCCGGCAAGAAGCGCACCGGCCTCTTCGTCGGGCTGGGCGCCCTCGCCGTGCTCGTGATCGCGGCGGTCGTGCTCCTCGTGGTCGCCCCGTGGGACGACGACAGCGGCGGCAACGGTGGGGGCGGCGGCGGTGGCGACGAGCCCGCCGCGGCCTGCGACCCCTGCGTCGAGGGCGACGGCTACAGCTACCAGCTGCCCGACGGCTGGCAGGACATCACCAAGCAGGTCAAGGACGACAACCCCGGCCAGCCCACGCTCGACACGGCCAGCGCCTGGGGCGAGTCGGTGGCGGCCGGCCGCGCGAACGTCATCGTCGAGGTCAACTCGTGGACCTACTCCGACCTCGAGGACGCCCGTGACGTGCTCTCGGGCAACCTCGGAGACCTCGGCGGGACCGTCGAGGACATCGAGGGCCGCACCATCGACGGCGAGGAGGCCGAGGGGGTGCTGCTCACCCGGACCAACGAGGCCGGCGTCGAGGTCGAGCAGCGCGCCTACATCGTGCGGCACGACGACGACGCCGTGGTGATCACCGCGACCAACCGGAGCGGCGACGACAAGCCGCTGGACCGCTACGAGGAGATCTACGACTCCTGGTCCTGGGAGTAGGCCGCGTCCGCACCGGCGAGCAGGGTCGCCAGCTGCGGGGCGATCGCCCGCAGCGCCCGGCCCCGGTGGGAGATCGCGTCCTTCTCGGCGACCGAGAGCTCCGCGGTGGTCCGGCCGGGCTGCTCGACGGCCTCGAACAGCACGTCGTACCCGAAGCCGCCGGTGCCGCGCATCTCCCGGATCACCCGGCCGTCCATCCGGCCCTCGACGACGAGCTCGCGGCCGTCGGGCAGCGCGCAGGCGACCGCGCACATGAAGTGCGCGCCCCGGCGCTCGTCGGGTACGTCGACCAGCTGCGCGAGGAGCAGCTCGTTGTTGCGCCGGTCCGACTTGGGAGGTCCCGACCAGCGCGCGGACAGCACGCCCGGCATCCCGTTGAGCGCGTCGACGCACAGCCCGCTGTCGTCGGCCAGCGTCGGCAGCCCGGTCGCAGCGGCGCCGGCCCGCGCCTTGAGCAGGGCGTTGCCGGCGAACGTGGGCTGGTCCTCGACCGGCTCCTCGTAGCCGGGGACGTCGTCGAGCCCCAGGATCCGCACCTGCGGCAGGTGCTCGTCGAGGATCCGCTGCAGCTCCTCGAGCTTCTTCGGGTTGCGGGAGGCCAGGTGGATGTCAGCCACCGGCCAGCGCCTCCTGCTGGAGCCGGGTGAGGTCGGCGCAGCCCTTCTCGGCCAGCGCGAGCAGCGCGTCGAGCTCGGCGCGGTCGAACGCGGCCCCCTCGGCGGTGCCCTGGACCTCGACGAACTTGCCGTCGCCGGTCATCACGACGTTCATGTCCGTCTCGGCGCGCACGTCCTCGACGTAGGGCAGGTCCAGGCGCGGCACGCCGTCGATGATGCCGACGCTCACCGCGGCCACCGACCCGGTCAGCGCCTCGGTCACGCCGAGGTGCGCGCAGGCGTCGGCGAGCGCGACGTACGCGCCGGTGATCGCCGCGGTCCGGGTGCCGCCGTCGGCCTGCAGCACGTCGCAGTCGATCTGGATGGTGTTCTCACCGAGCGCCCGGTAGTCGATCACCGCGCGCAGCGACCGCCCGACCAGCCGGCTGATCTCGTGGGTGCGGCCGCCGATCCGGCCCTTGACCGACTCGCGGTCCGAGCGGGTGTTGGTCGCCGCGGGCAGCATGGCGTACTCCGCGGTGACCCACCCCAGCCCGGAGCCCTGCCGCCAGCGCGGCACGCCCTCGGAGGCGGACGCCGCGCACAGCACCCGGGTGCGCCCGAACTCGATCAGCACCGAGCCGGCCGGGTGGTCCAGCCAGCCACGGGTGATCGTGATCGGGCGCAGCTCGTCGTCGGCCCTGCCGTCCTCGCGTGAAGTGGTCACGGCGTGACTCTAAGGGCAGCGGGTTTCGACCCGCCCGTCGCGACCTCCTTCGTCGGTCGCGGGGCTTGCTCAACCTGCGTGAGCCCACGGAGCCCGCTCGTCCCTCGCGGACTCCTGCTCACTTGAATTCCGTCCGCAGCAGGCGGCCGATGCCGAGCGCGAGCGGGACGACCAGCCAGATGATCCCGGAGACGAGGATCTGCGCCCACTCCTCGCCGGTCGGCTGGTAGTCGCCGGTGAAGAGCGGGGTCTGGGCGGTGTTGAACTCGATCCAGGGCGCGACCTTCTCGAACCCCTCGCTGAGCGAGGACAGGATCCCCACCGCGATCGGCAGGATCAGGCTGTAGGCGAAGTAGCCGACGATGGCGCCCGGCGTGTTCATCAGCAGCATCGCGATCGCGAACCCGATGAAGACGCCGATCACGTTGGCGAGCACGAAGCCGTTGAAGAGCAGGTTCCACTCGAGTCCCCAGTCCGGCGTGCCGCCGGTGGCCGTGCCGAGCACGGTGCCGAGCACCGCGATCACGGCCGCCAGCACCATGACGCCGGCCGCGAGGGCGATGCCTGCGATGAACTTGGCGACCACCACCCGGGAGCGCCGGGGCTCGAGGGTGAAGGTGACCAGGCCGTTGCGCTGGCTCTGCTCGCTGGTGACCAGCATGATGATCAGGATCGGCAGGAAGTAGCCGAGCACAGCGCCGGCGATGCCGAGGAAGTCACCGAAGTCCTTGTCGGTGTCCGGCGCCGCGAGGGCGTAGATCGTCAGCACGACCAGGCACAGCGCGAGGATCGAGAAGGTGAACCAGCGGCCGGCGCGGGTGTCGAGCGCCTTGCGGAGCTCCACGGAGGCGAGCCGGGACATCGGGACCGGGGCGGTCCCGGTGATGTCGATCGGGGCGGGGGCTGCGGTGGTGGCACTCATGCCGGGGCTCCTTGGGGGATGACGTCGCGCTGGGTGTCGGAGGTGAGCTCGAGGAAGAGGTCCTCGAGGCCGGCCGCGCCGGAGCGGAGGTCGGTCAGCACGACCTGGGCCTCGAGCGCGACGCGCCCGACCTCCTCGGTCGTGCAGCTGACCCGCAGGCCCTCGCCCTCGGGCGCCACGGTGTAGCCCTTCTGCTGCAGGGCCTCCGCGAGCCGCTGGTTGTCGAGGCTCATCACGAGGGTGCTCACGTTGGTGTCCATGGCCAGCAGCGACTTCTTGTCGCCCTGCGCCACGATCCGGCCGTGGCCGATGAGAATCATCTCGTCGGCGATCAGCTCGACCTCGTTGAGCAGGTGGCTGGACAGCAGCACGGTGCCGCCGCGGTCGGCGTACCCCTTGAGCAGGGTGCGCATCCACCGGATGCCGGCCGGGTCGAGGCCGTTCGCGGGCTCGTCGAGGATGAGCACCGACGGGTCGCCGAGCAGCGCCTGGGCGATGCCGAGCCGCTGCTTCATGCCGAGCGAGTAGTTGCGCAGCCGGCGCTTGGCCTCGGCGTCGCTGAGCGCGACCAGGTCGAGCATCTCGTCGACCCGGGAGAGCGGGAGGCCCATCGTCTTGGCCGCGATGGTGAGGATCTCGCGGCCGGTGCGGCCCGCGTGCTGGGCCGAGGCGTCGAGGAGGACGCCGACGTGCCGTCCCGGGTTGGGGATGTCGCGGTAGAGGTGGCCGCCGATCCGCACCTGGCCGTGGGTGGGCACGGTGAGCCCGACCATGATCCGCATGGTGGTGGTCTTCCCGGCGCCGTTGGGCCCGAGGAAGCCGGTCACGCGGCCGGGCTGGGCGACGAAGCTGACGTCATCGACGGCCTTGAACCCGCCGTACGTCTTCGTGACGCTCTCGACTGTGATCATGGCGACCACTCTGCCCGACGGCCGAGCGGTCACACATCGAACGCGCGAATGCTGTGGGAGAGACCAAAGTAGGGGTGTCGCCACACCCGGGTCGGCTGCTCACGCCCCGCGAGGGCTCTAGCGTTCGGGGTGTGGAGGACCACCCGCGCCCCGAGGACTACCAGCCGCGGCTGACGTGGTGGAGCCACGCCTGGCGGATGCTGGTGATGCTGCTGGTCAGCGGCATCGTGTGGATCGGCGTGGCCGAGGAGCAGACGGAGGCGCGGTTCGTCCTCGACGTGGCGGCCGGGCTGCCGGCGTTCGTGCTGGTCTTCTACCGGCGCCGCTGGCCGGTGCCGGTCGCGGTGGCCACCGCCGCGCTCGGCGCGGTGTCGACCTTCGCCGCCGGCCCGGCGACGCTGGCCGCCGTCTCGGTGGCCACCCGCCGCCGGTGGAGCCAGGTGCTGGCGGTCGGCGTGCTGAACGTGGTCTCCGCGCAGACCGTCTACCAGGTGCAGCCGCCCACGACGGACGACCCGGAGTGGCTCACCGTCGGCACCAACGTGCTCTTCGTGGCCGCGTTCATGGCGTGGGGCATGTACATCGGCTCGCGCCGTGAGCTGCTCTGGACGCTGCGCAGCCGGGCGGAGCGGGCCGAGGCCGAGCAGGAGCTGCGGGTGCGGCAGGCGCGCGGCAACGAGCGGGCCCGGATCGCCCGGGAGATGCACGACGTGCTGGCCCACCGGATCTCGCAGATCTCCATGCATGCGGGCGCGTTGTCGTTCCGCGAGGACCTCACCGCCGAGCAGATGCGCGAGAGCGCCGGCGTGATCCAGCAGAAGGCCCACGAGGCGCTGACCGACCTGCGCGGCGTGCTCGGTGTGCTCCGCGACGACGGCAGCGGGTCGGCCGAGACCGAGGTGCCGCAGCCGACGTACGCCGACCTCCAGGCGCTGGTCGCGGACGCCCGCGAGGAGGGGCTCAACGTGGAGCTCGTCGACGGCCTCGCCGCGCAGGCGGGATCGGTGCCGGACACCGTCGGCCGGACGCTCTACCGGATCGTGCAGGAGGGCATCACGAACGCCCGCAAGCACGCCCCGGGAAGCCTGCTCACCGTGCGGGTGAGCGGCTCGGTCGACGACGGCATCGACGTGGAGCTGCGCAACCCGATCGGGTTCGGGCCGGCCGCGGCGCCCGGCGCCGGCCTCGGCCTGATCGGGCTGACCGAGCGCGCCCAGCTCGCCGGTGGGCGGCTGGAGCACCGCCGCGAGGGCGACCACTTCGTCCTGCGCGCGTGGATACCGTGGTCCGCATGACCAAGGTCCTGGTCGTCGACGACGACCCGCTGGTCCGCTCCGCACTCAGCCTGATGCTCGGCGGGCAGCCCGACGTCGAGGTCGTCGGCGAGGCCGGGGACGGCCGCGACGGCCTCCGGATGGCGCGCGAGCTGCGGCCCGACGTGGTGCTGATGGACATCCGGATGCCCCGGCTCAGCGGGCTGGAGGCGACCGAGGCGCTGTGCGCCGACCCGGAGCACCCGCACGTGATCGTGCTGACGACGTTCGACGCCGACGAGCACGTGATGTCCGCGCTCGCCGCCGGGGCCGACGGCTTCCTGCTCAAGGACACCCCGCCGGCGCAGATCCTCGAGGCGATCCGCACGGTGGCCGCGGGTGACCCGATGCTGTCGCCGTCGGTGACCCGGACCCTCATCGACAAGGTGCGCAGCGACCCGGCGGCGGACCGGGCCGCCGGAGCCCGCGAGCGGCTCGCCAGCCTGACCGAGCGCGAGCTCGAGGTGGCGCTGGCGGTCGGCCGCGGGCTGAGCAACGCCGAGATCGCCGGCGAGCTGTTCCTGTCCGTGCCGACGGTCAAGGCGCACGTGTCCCGGCTCTTCGAGAAGCTGGGGGTCGGCAACCGGGTGCAGATCGCGATCCTCGTGCACGACGCCGGCATCGCCGGCGCCTGAGTCAGCTCCGGACCGCGGTCACCAGCCAGGCCGCCGACCCGAAGAGGACGCCCTCGTCGGTCCGGTGCGCCGCCGCGGTCTCGCGCAGGGCCGCCTCGGCACGGGTCCGCTCGTCCTCGTCGGCGCCCTGGAGCATCCAGCCGAGCTGACCGAGCACGAACCGGGTGGCGTCCTCGGCGTCCGCGCCGAACCACATGTCCTCCGTGAGCGGGTCCAGGCGGACGTCGGCGAACCCCGCACCCTCGAGGAGGCCGCGCACCCGGTCGGGGTCGGACAGCGCGAACGGCCCGGGGGCACCCGGCGGCGGGAGCGGCAGGTCGCGGCCGGGGGCGAGCGCGGCGGCGAAGGCCGGCAGCCACTCGTTCTCCGTCACCGGCCGCCAGGTGAGCAACGCCAGCCGGCCGCCCGGACGCAGCGCGGCCGCCAGGTTGGCGAAGGCGGCGTCGGGGTCGCCGAAGAACATCGCCCCGGTGCGGCTCAGCACCACGTCGAGGACCGCCTCGCCGAACGGGTGGACCTGGGCGTCGACCTGCTCGAACCGGGCGTTCGCCACAGCCTCGGCGACCGCCCGCTGCCGGGCGACGTCGAGCATCTGCGAGGAGAGGTCGACGCCGAGCGCCGAGCCGTCGGGCGCCAGGCGGGCCGCGTCCCGGGTGGTCTGGCCGGTGCCGCAGCCGACGTCGAGGACCTCGTGGTCGGACGCGATGCCGGCCGCCGCCATCAGCGGCCCGTGGTACGCCGCGACGGCACGGTCGTAGTGGTCCGCGTGGGCGGCCCAGTAGTCGCCCTCGTCGCCGTCCCAGGCGGCGAGCTGCTCGGCGTTCGTCCCCGCCACCCGCACGTCGAGATCCTCCGTCATGACCCGTCCTCCTGCTACAGTCCCTTTGGGAGAATTCAGACTGTCCCAAAGGGAGAATCATGTCAAGCCCCGCGCTGACCACCACGTCGTACGCCTTCCTCGGCCTGCTCGCGATCCGGCCGTGGACGACGCACGAGCTGGTCAAGCAGGTCGACACCAGCCTGCGCCGGATCTGGCCACGCGCCCGGAGCAAGCTCTACGAGGAGCCCAAGAAGCTCGTGGCGCACGGGTACGCGACCGCCGAGCCGGCCCCGGTCGGCCGCCGGCGGCGCACCCGCTACTCGATCACCCCGGCCGGCCGGCGGGCGCTCGCCGCGTGGGTGCAGGAGCCGGGCGCCGGGCCGTCGCTGGAGTTCGAGCAGCTGGTCAAGATCCACTTCGCCGACAGCGCGGACAAGTCGGCCGTGGTCGCGAACCTCGAGGCGACCCGGGAGTGGGTGCGCCGCGAGAACGAGCAGAACCTCGAGGTCGCCCGCGCCTACCTCGAGGGGCGCGGCGCCTTCCAGGAGCGGGCGGCGCTCAACCAGCTCAGTGGGCGGTTCCTCACCGAGTACTACGCGTGCGTGGCTCGCTGGGCGGACTGGGCGCTCGAGCAGGTGGCGGACTGGCCCGACGACGTCCGCGAGGCGCCGTACGACCGGGAGGTGGCCGAGGAGGCGGTCCGGCTCATCGAGAGCATCGGCGTGCCTCAGAGCTCGTAGACGGCTCCCGGGCGGGCCAGCTCGATCGGCCCGTCGAACTCGCCGGCCGCCTCGACCAGCGCCTTGTCCTTGGAGAACCACGGCGGGATGTGGGTCAGCACCAGCCTGCCCACGCCCATCCGGCGCGCGACCTCGCCGCAGTCGGCGCCGGTGAGGTGGATGTGCGGCGGGTTGTCGTCGCTGACCTGGAAGGACGCCTCCGCGATCAGCAGGGGCACGCCGTCCGCCACCCGGTCCAGCCCCTCGCAGGGCGCGGTGTCGCCGCTGTAGCCGAAGGTGGCGCCGTTCGCGCTGATCCGCAGCCCGTAGGCCGCGACCGGGTGGTCCACCTCGACCGGCTCGACCCGGAACGGGCCGAGCTCGAAGGGGTCCTCGTACTCGCGGAAGTCGAAGTCCTCGCGCATGCCGGGGTCGAGCGGCAGGTCGTAGGCGTAGGCCATCCGGTCGCCGATGCCGGGCGGGCCCCAGACCGGGATCCGCGGCTGCTGCCCGCGCGGCGAGTAGTGCCGCAGCACGTAGTAGCCGCACAGGTCCATGTAGTGGTCGGGGTGCAGGTGGCTGACCAGCACACCGTCGACGGTGAGCGGGTCGATGTAGTTGTGCAGCGCGCCCAGCGCGCCGTTGCCGAGCTCGAGCAGCACCCGCCAGCTGCGGCCCTCCCCCTCGGCCTCGAGCAGGTAGCACGAGGCCGGGGAGTCGGGGCCCGGGTAGGAGCCCGAGCAGCCGACGACGGTGATCCTCATGTCAGCCCGCCCGCGAACTGGGTGGCCGACACCATCTCGGCCCCGAGGAACCGCCGGCCGATCGTCTCGAACTCGTCCGGCGACCCGGTGGTGACGAAGGTGTACGTCGGCTCGCCGCCGCTGCGCATCAGGTCGGTGGTGGCGAGCATCCGGTAGACGTCCTTGGCGCACTCCTCCGCGCTGCTGACCAGCGTGACGCCGTCGCCCATCACGTAGGAGATGACACCGGTCAGCAGCGGGTAGTGCGTGCAGCCGAGCACCAGCGTGTCGATGTCGGCCCGGGTCAGCGGGTCGAGGTACTCGTGGGCGACGGCCAGCAGCTCGTCGCCGCCGGTCACCCCGGACTCGACGAAGTCGACGAACCGGGGGCAGGTCTGCACCGTCACGTCCAGGTGCGGGGCGGCGGCGAAGGCGTCCTCGTAGGCCATCGACTCCGCGGTCGACTGGGTGCAGATCACCCCGATCCGGCCGGTGTGCGTGGCCGCCACCGCGCGACGTACGGCGGGCAGGATCACCTCGACGACCGGCACGTCGTACCGCTGCCGCGCGTCGCGGAGCACGGCGGCGCTCGCGGAGTTGCAGGCGATCACCAGGGCCTTCACACCCTGGGCGACGAGGTGGTCGAGGCACTCGAGGGCGTACTCGCGGACCTCGGCGATCGACTTGGGCCCGTAGGGCTGGCGCGCGGTGTCGCCGAGGTAGAGCACCGACTCGTGCGGGAGCTGGTCGATCACCGACCGGGCCACGGTGAGCCCGCCGAACCCCGAGTCGAAGATGCCGATCGGCGCATCGGTGGTCGCGGACACGTGGGGCACTCTAGGGCCGCGACCGCGCCCGCGCACGAAACCCCCACGCCCTGTCGTATGTTCGACCGCATGGTGCTCCGCCCGCTGGTCGCCGTGTGCTCCCTGGTCACCGCGCTGCTCCTGCCCGGGGGTGCCCCCGGCGCGAGCGCGCAGACCGCACCGGCCGGCGCCGGGGACCGGCCGCGGGTGCTGGTGATCTCGGTGGACGCGCTCAACCCGGTGGCGCTCAAGCGACTCGGCGAGGCGGGCACCCCGAACCTGCACCGGATGCTGCGCGAGGGCGCGTACACGCTCAACGCGCGCAGCCAGGTCGAGCTCACCCTGACGCTGCCCAACCACACGAGCATGGTCACCGGGCGCCGGATCGCCCGGAAGCACGCCGGCCACGGCGTGACCTGGAACACCAACCGGCGGGGCAGCACCGTGCAGAAGGCCGCGGGCCACGGGGTCGGGTCGATCTTCTCCGTCGTGCACGCGGCGGGCCGCTCCAGCGCGCTGTTCGCCGCGAAGCCGAAGTTCTCGCTCTTCGCCCGGTCCTGGCCGGCGATCGACCGGGTCACCATCAAGGACACCAAGGACGCGGCGCTGACGAAGGCGGTCCGGACCGACCTGGTGGACCACCGGCGGGCGTTCACGTTCCTCCACCTCGGCGACGTGGACAAGGCCGGCCACCGGCACGGGTTCCTGTCCCCCGCCTACCTGGACGCCGTGCGCCGCACCGACCGGCGGATCGGGACGATCCTGCGCACCGTCGACAAGCACGACGAGCTCGAGGACCACCTCACGGTCGTGCTCACCGCCGACCACGGCGGCCGTGGCGCCAACCACGCCGACCCGCGACGGCTGGCGGACTTCCGCGTGCCGTTCGTCGTGTGGGGCCCGGGCGTGGCCCACGCCAACCTCTACGCCCTGAACCCGTCCTACCGCGACCCGCGCTCACGCCGGGTGCGCTTCCGCGGCAAGCAGCCGATCCGCAACGGCGACGTCGCCAACTTCGCCGCGTCGGTGCTCGGCCTCGGGCCGGTGCCGGGCAGCCTCTGGGACCGCGCGCAGCGGCTGCGGGCGAGCGCCAGCTAGCGGAGCTCGGCCAGGGTCGGCCAGGGGTTGAACCGGCAGCCCTGGGTGCCCTTCGACTGCTGCATCATCACCGGCGCCGGCCGGCCCTTGCCGGGGCACTTCGCGTGCCCCTTGCCGAGCCAGTGCCCGGTCTCGTGGTTGACGACCATGTGCCGGTAGTCGCGCAGGGACCGGTGCGCGGCGTTCCAGGCGGGCGAGGCCCAGCGCCAGCGGTCCTGGTTGATGATCACGTTGCGGCCGACCCGGCAGCTCCACATGCTGCTGCAGCCGGAGGAGAACGACGGAACCGTGCTCGCCGCCGCGAGCCACAGCGTGAAGGAGCCGCCCTTCTTCACGGGCACGAAGCGCACGCCGCGGCCCCGCCAGCCGCGCGGGTCGTCGTAGGTCTGCTGGGCGAGCCGGCGGAACTTCTTCACGCTGACGACGATCTTGCCCTTCGTCCGCACCGAGTAGGAGACCGTGCGCCGGACGTCGACCCGGTGCTCGACCCGGCCGGTGCGCGCGGACGTGGCGGCGCCCGGCGCGGTGCCCTTCGCCCGGGCGGTCACCCGCACCCGGAGGCTGCGACCCACGTCCTTCGGGGCGATCCGGTAGCGCCGGGAGGTGGCGCCCTTGATCGGCTTGCCCGCGCGCAGCCACTGGTAGTGCACGCGGACCGGCTTCCGGGCCCACCTGCCCGCGGTCGCCCGGACCACCTGGCCGAAGCGCTGCTCCCCGATCACGCGCGGGAGGCGGCGGTTCTCGAGCGGATCCTTGTCCGGGGCGGCGGCCGCCGCCGGACCCGTGAGCAGGCCGCCCAGCACGAGCAGGGCGACCGCGGTCACGAGTCTCAGGCCCAGAGCTGCCCCTCGAGCCGGTCCTCGGCCTCGTCGACCGTGCCCTCGTAGGCGCCGGTCGAGAGGTACTTCCAACCGCCGTCGGCGACGACGAACGCGATGTCGGCGGGCTCCCCCGCCCTCACCGCCTTGGCCGCCTGGCCGAGCGCCGCGTGCAGGATGGCGCCGGTGGAGATGCCGGCGAAGATCCCCTCGAGCTCGAGCAGCTCGCGGGTACGGCGGACCGCGTCCCGCGGGCCCACGGAGAACCGCGCGTCGATGAGGGTCTCGTCGTACAGCTCGGGCACGAAGCCCTCGTCGAGGTTGCGCAG
>Ga0164243_10012966_pt1 | contig 11760 bp, 8 predicted proteins | sample OricompcompostOP_FD_108781 | JGI IMG/M metagenome (GOLD analysis project Ga0164243, IMG submission 108781) | Organic Plus compost microbial communities from Emeryville, California, USA - Original compost - Organic plus compost (OP) | ecosystem: Engineered > Solid waste > Mixed feedstock >...
ATCGTGGATGTCTTCCGCAAGCCGAGCGACATCCCCTCCGTCATCGACGACGCCGTGGCCATCGGAGCCAAGACGGTGTGGGTGCAGCTGGGCATCTGGAACGAGGAGGCCGCGCGCTACGGCGAGTCGAAGGGCCTCACCGTCGTGATGGACCGCTGCGTCAAGGTCGAGCACGCCCGCTTCCACGGAGGGCTGCACCTTCTCGGCTTCGACACCGGCCAGATCACCGCGCGCAAGGGCGTGCGCTGACACACTCCGGAGCGATCAGCCGTTCTCGGCGCCGTGCCGCCTGCGGCGGGCGATCAGGAGCCCCACCACCACGCCGGCGATGATGAGCACCGCGACTACGGAGACGAGGACCGGCAGGACGGGGCGTGCGGCGCCAGTGGCCTTGTCTCCGCCCTCCCCCGCTGCCAGCCGGGGCTCGTGCCCAGGGATGCTGTCGGCATCCGCGCTGCGGATCGTCGGCGACGCCGCTGCGGGGTCACCCAGGTAGACGCTCGCTGTCGTGGTGACGCTGTACACGTCGTCGGGCACCTCACCGACGTTCACATCGAGGGTGAGCGTGACGGCCTGGCCCGGCTCCACGGTCACGGGCCAGCTCGCATCCGTTCCCGACACAGTGCCGTCGGGCGCGTCAGCGATGGACGCGTACGCGGGGACCGACGCGACGATCGTCCCCGTGGCCGCCTGCGCCTCGTCGTTGGTGAAGGTGATCGTGTACGTCACATCGTCGCCGGGCTGGACCTCGTCGACACCGTCGTCGATGGTCACCCGGAGGCCGGCCGCATGTGCGGCCTGTGGAGCGCTCACCGCGAGCAATCCGGCCGCCAGCAAGACGGTGGCCAGGCGCACGGGCAGAGACGGACGAGAACGGGGCATTCGAACAGCAGGGTTCACGGGTCACTCATTCCTCATTGAGCGGCCGGCGCCTGAACATGATCCGTGACTTCAGACGCGAGATCCCGCTCGGTACGACCGTCACCGTACGGCATCACTCACGCCTGTCGGTTCTGCGCGCCCGGGGCGTCGGGAAATCCTCTGCGCTTACACGGCGCTGACGTCCGGCTGTCAGTGCCGGGCCGACGGCACGCGCGCCGCGGGTGCGCCTCCCGCCGCCCTCATCTCGCGTCCGTGAGGGCGGCGCGTGCGGCATCGCCTGTGACCGGAAGGCGGCAGACGAACGCCGTGCACTGGTAGAGCGCGGCCTGCGCGTCCACGGTCGTCCGCCCCTGGAAGAGCTCGAACCCGGCCGCGGCGAACGCCCTCCCCTCGCTCTCGGTGACGACCGCGATCACGTCGGCCCCGGACGACCGGATGCCCTCGGCCAGCACCCCGGGACCCGGTGCCTCGTCGGGGGTCACCAGGACGAGTTGACTCGGGTCACGCCCCATGACGGTCGCGAGGGTGAGCATCGCCCCGTAGGCGACGGGAGAGTCGACCGCGACGGACCCGAGCGGTGCGACGGCTCGTCGCGCCGCCTCGGCATACCGGCGATCGGCAGTGAGGAGGAAGAGCCGGTACGCGGCCGTGGCCGTCGCACTGAGGCCTGACGGATACGCACCCTCCGATGGATCGCTCGTCAGCACGAGGTTGTGTGCCACCAGAACGGGGTCGCCCCCTCCCGGTACCGCGAAGACGACCTCGGGAGCGGACGGCTCGTTCTCGTCACCCGAGTCGTCGCTCGCACCGATGCGGATCGACCGGGACGCCTCACCGGCGACCAGCGTCGCGTCGATGAGTCGCCGCGCCTCATCGGCGTAGCCCGCGTCCGCGGCGACGAGCGAGAGCTCGATCAGCCCGCCCGCGAGCATCCCGTAGTCCTCAAGCGTCGCCGTCGCATCCGAGCGCCGGGGCGTGCCGTCGCCATCCCTCGGGGCGATCGACGCGCGAACGAGCATCCGTTCGTCGGCCACGTGGGTGGCGAGGAGGTAGTCGGCGGCTCGCTGCGCCGACTCCACCCAGGCCGGTTGACCGAACGTCCGCCCGGCGCGCGCCATCGCCTCGATCGCGAGCCCGTTCCATCCGGTGAGGACCTTCTCATCGAGCGCAGGGGGCGTGAGGGTGCTGCGGCCAAGAGCATCGCGCGCGTAGTACCCTCCTTCCGACCGCTCCCCGTCGATGATGCTCTCGGAGTCCTGGGCGCTCGCGTATCCGCCGGACGGGCGCTGCATGACACCGATGAGGAAGCCAGCGATTCCGGCGGCGGTCCTCGCCGCCCAGTGGCGCGACTCATCGGCCACCCATGCGGACGTGTACGCCTGCAGCAGCAACGCGTTGTCGTACAGCATCCGCTCGTAATGTGGCTCGCTCCAGTCGCGCATCGTCGCGTAACGGAAGAACCCGCCCTCGACCGGGTCGCGCAGCGGCGATGCGGCCATGCGCTCGAGCGTGCGAGCGGCGAGCCCCTCGTGTTCTCCCCCGAGTGCCTGCAGGAAGAGCAGTGCAGGGGCAACGGGGAACTTCGGCGCGCTCCCGAATCCGCCGTAGAGGGCGTCTTCCTGTGCGGCGAGGCGCTCAGCGGCCGCCTGGAGATCCTCCGCCGTCGGCAGCTCGCCTCCGGCCGGGGGGATGGTGCCGGAACGGACGGCGCCGACGACCGCCGCCCCGTTGCTCAGCACCTGCTCTCGACGGTTGCGCCACGCATCCGTCACCGCCTCGAGCACCTGCATGAACGAGGGGTGCCCGCGCACCGGCTCCGGCGGATAGTACGTGCCCGCGTAGAACGCCTTGCCCTCCGGGGTCGTGAACACCGTGAGCGGCCAGCCGAGCTGACCTGAGAAGGCGCTCGCCTGTGCCATGTAGGCCGCGTCGACATCCGGATGCTCTTCGCGGTCCACCTTGATGCTCACGAAGTTCTCCGCGAGATACGCGGCGACGTTCTCGTCGCTGAACGACTCCCTCGCCATCACATGGCACCAGTGGCACGTCGCGTACCCGATGGACACGAGCACGGGGACATCGCGACGCGCCGCCTCCGCGAAGGCATCGTGACCCCATGGCCACCACGCCACGGGATTCTCGGCGTGGGACCTGAGGTATGGGCTCATGGCCTCGCGAAGCCGGTTCGGCTGTGCCATGCCTTCAGCCTAGGCGCCCGCCGCGCCCAGGAGAACGCCCGTCACCACGCGCCGACGTAGTCGGAGATGTCGTTCCGTTGCACCCGGCCCGCGAGCGCGATGGGGAGGCCCCGCTGGATGGCCAGCTCGATCCGTTCGGACAGCACGGTGGAGCTGATCTCGTAGCCCGCGAAGTCCGTGTTCGATGCGTAGACGCCGAGCGGAAGGGTGAGCGCCTGGAAGAACCCGAACAGAGGCCGGAACTGGTGCTCGAGGATGAGCGCGTGGCGCTCACCGCCGCCGGTCGCTGCCAGGAAGACCGGCTTGTCGACCAGCTCATACTGGCCCACGAAGTCGAACAGGTGCTTGAACAGACCCGTGAACGTGGCTCGGTACACCGGGCTGCCGACGACGAGCAGGTCAGCCTGCTCGATGCGCTGGAGCTCGGACTCCACACCGGCCGGCAGCTGACTGCGTTCGAGGGCGCCCGCGAAGTGCGGCCCGATCTCGCTGATCTCGATGCGGTGGGCGTCGATGGGATGCGCGCGGCCCAGCTGGTCGAGGATGGCTTGAATGAGCGCACCGGTCTTCGATGGCGCGTGAAGACTGCCGTTCACGGAGACGACGCGGAGCGGGACACGCGTCTCGGCGCCGCGCATCGCGACGCCGCTGTTCTGGGTGGGGACCATGTCCTCGACGTTACGCCGGGACGTGCGCGAGCATCCGTGGTCGTGAAACACGGCGTAACGACCGGCGGCGCGCCCGCCTCACCGGGCGCGGACGACGCCCTTCTCACCGGCTCGCACGGGAACCGGGAGCCGGTTGCCCGCGGGCGGGAGCTGGCAGACGTAGAAGTCGCTGAACGCGCACGGGGGGAGATATGACCGATTGAAGTCGACGGTCACGTGCCCCGATGCGTCCGGCGCCCCGATCGTGAGGAAACGGAACGCATACGTCTCGTCTCTGTTGGTCGTGTCGCCGAAGATCGCCTTCAGCCCGTTCGGGCCGCCCGTCACGCGGAGGCGGAGTTCCTGCCCGAACAGCTCGAACTCGACGAGCCCGGCTGCGGGCTCCTCGCCCACATAGCCGTCGATCGCGGTGAGCTCGAGCCGTTCGCCAGCTGTCGCCGGGATGAAACGGCCTCGGACGGCCCACTCCGCTCCCGGCGCGTACGCGTCGATGTCGCGCAGGAGCGCGCGTGCAGGGGTGGACGGATCGTACAGGCGCAGGGCGAGCGAGCCGTCCCGCTCGAAGTGGCGCAGCCTCCGCTTCCCCCACGCGATCTCGTGCCCGGGCAGCAGGGCGACGGATGCTCCGGAGACGACGCCAACGGGCTCGCCCCGCTCGAGGACGGGCATCCCGTCGAGCGCGCTCGCCTCGCCCACGATCGAGGCGTCATCGGCGCGCCACTGCCCGGGAATCCCCTCGTAGGACGTCGGAACCGGCGTGAGCCAGTGCGTCGCCGTGAGAGACGCGAGCCCGAGCGGCGCCATGGTGGCGCGAAGCCTGGCCTCATGCCACGACTGCCAACCGCGCGTCAGCTCCTCGTCCGTCACGGTGCTCCTCCCCTGGTCCGTTCTCTCCGGTTCTCGGTCGGCCCGCGAGCGTCGAGCGCGCAGCACATGGGTGTCAACCCGGCGCACGCCGAGACGATTCCACAGAGACCTAGTCGACCTGGTTCGGGTCTCCGCCGACGCGCCCCGCACGCTCGAGCGCGTCGATGCGGGCGATCTCGGACGCCGCGAGCTCGAAGTCGAACACATCGAAGTTCTCCACCATGCGGGAACGGTTGTTCGTCTTCGGGAAGACGACGACGCCCTTCTGGAGGTGCCAGCGGATGATGACCTGCGCCGGGGTCTTTCCGTGCGCTTCCGCCGCCTCGGCGATCGCCGTCTCGCTGAAGGGGTCATAGCGACCGCCGCCGAGCGGGCTCCACGCCTCGGTCACGATGCCGTGCTCGCGACCGAATGCGGTGACGGCCGGCTGCTGGTGCGCGGGATGCAGCTCGATCTGGTTGACGGCGGGGACGACGGTCGTGGCGTCCAGCAGCCTCGTCAGGTGCGGGACCATGAAGTTCGAGACGCCGATCGCCTTCGCGCGACCGGACGCCAGGATCTGCTCCATGACCTCCCAGCTCTCGATGTACTTGTCCTGCTTCGGCGACGGCCAGTGGATCAGGTAGAGGTCGACGTAGTCCAGCCCGAGTCGCTCGAGGCTCGCGTCGAAGGCGGACTGGGTCGTGTCGCGCCCCTGGTCGCCGTTCCACAGCTTGGTCGTGATGAACAGCTCATCGCGAGGGATGCCCGAAGCAGCGAGCGCGGCGCCGACCCCCTCCTCGTTCCGGTAGATGCGCGCGGTGTCGATGTGTCGGTAGCCGACCTCGAGAGCGTCCGTGACGATGCGGGTCGTCTCCGCCGGGTCGACCTGGAAGACCCCGAATCCGAGCTGCGGGATCGCGGTGCCGTTGTTGAGGGTGAGCGAGGGAACTGTCATGACCCCAGCATATGGTCGCGGCGGGCCCCGCTACGACGCATCCGGTTCTGCCTGGTCCTCTCGACCGAGCCGGTGCCCGATGATGCCCACGACGATCGAGATGACCGCCGGAACCAGGAGGCCGAGGCCGATGCTCACCTTGAGCAGGAGGGCACCGACGAGGGCGCCGAGGAGGATGAGGATGACGGCGAGGATGCGCCGCGCCCACAGGGAGCCGGTGCCGCCGGCGAGTCGTGAGTCCATGGACAGCCCGGTGATCGTCGAGGTGACGACCACGGTCGTGACGTCTTTCACCGCGATGCCGCGAGCGGCCGCGGCCTGCATCCCCATGACGAGCGCGAGCACGGCCGTGACGACGAGCAGCGCCGGCTCTGGCGGGTCAGCCCAGAGCACGAGGACGACGCCGAGGACGGCGAGAACGATGCCGACGCCGATGAGCAGGCCGGTCGTCCCGACCGTCCATTCAGCGGTGCGGCGGCGCAGGGCGCGCCCGCCGACGACGGCACCGGCCATGAAGAAGACGAGCGCGATCACGGGCCCGACCACGGGCAGGTCGTCGGCACCGGCGAGACCCATGCCGAGGATGACCACGTTGCCGGTCATGTTCGCTGTGAAGACGCGGTCGAGGCCCAGGTAGCCGAGAGCGTCGATGATGCCCGTCGAGAAGGTCAGGACGAGCATGAGCAGAAGGTGGATGCGTTCGGTTCGGCTCACCGGACGATCCGCCGGTGAGAGGAGGAGAGGTCGAGCATTCTTGCAGCATAGCGGCGGTTGGGTCGTCATGATCGCGGTGGCAGCCGGCAGGCGCGCACCCTCTCGGTCCGCGCCCCGGAGCTCAGGGGACGAGGATCGGCAGCACGAGGGCCGGAGCGCTCGTGGCGAGGTTGACGAGCAGGTGGGCGACGATGAGTGGCATCAGCCGCCGTTGCCAGTGGAAGATGAGGGCGGCTCCCACTCCCCACACGAAGAAGGCCACCGCATACACGACCATGCCCGGCGCCGTCGGCGCGAAGAACACGTGCTGGAGCGCGAAGGCGGCCGACGGGACGAGGATGCCTGCCACCACTCCCCAGCGCTGCGCCGTCCTCGGCTGGCTGTACCCGCGGAAGACCGCCTCTTCCGTCGGAGCGTTCAGCGGGGCGAACGTGACGAACGCGAGGACGCCGAGCAGGAGCGAGAGCGAGGTGTCCAGTTGCGGCAGGGCCGCCTCGTCCGGAGTGAAGACCTGCTCGAACCGCGAGAAGGCGTCCGCCCCGTAGATCGCGAGCATCGTGCCGACCACCGCGAGCGCGAACGGGAGGTACAGCACCGCCAGCCAGAGGAGTCCCCACAGGACGTCGCGGCCGACCCGCGCTCGATCGAACCCGACGATCTCACGCAGGGAGCTGCCCTCACGGTGGAGAAGCGCCCGGACGACGATCAGGCACACGACGTTGACGGGGAGGAGAGCGAGGGCGGAGAACAGTGACGCCGACGCCGGAGAGGACGGCTGCCCCGTCGCGGCGAGCAGTCCCATCGTGGCAAGCGTCGCCAGCGCGACGAGGCCGACCCTCCCGTACGGCAGAAGCACGGCCCAGCCGGCGGCGTCGCGCATCGGCCGCGTCGGTGCGGTCATCGTGCTCCTCTCGCCAGCCACTTTGTACCACAGGGCGTGCGAGGAATCGCGCCTCCATGCCGATCGACGCGAACGGGAATGCGCGAGGCACGTCGCCTGTTCAGGTTTGGTGACGCATCAACCATTGGGTTATGCTCATCATCGTCCGGTGACGTATCAACGACTCCTCAGAGAAAGACACAACACGCATGCTCAAAATCGCCATCATCGTCGGCAGCACCCGTCCGGGTCGCAAGGCGCGCACAGTCGCGGACTGGGTGCACTCCCTCGCCTCCCAGCGCACCGGTGCCGAGTATGAGATCGTCGATCTCGTCGACTTCGACCTCCCTCATTTCGACGAGGCGCTTCCCCCGGCCATGGGCCAGTACGCGCTCGAGCACACCAAGACCTGGGCGGCGAAGATCGCGGAGTACGACGGATTCGTCTTCGTGACGCCCGAGTACAACCACGGCACGTCGGGCGCTCTGAAGAACGCGATCGACTTCCTCGGTGCCGAGTGGGCGAACAAGGCGGCCGGGTTCGTCGGCTATGGCGTCTTCGGGGGCGCCCGCGCCGTCGAGCAGCTCCGTCTCGTCCTCTCTCAGCTGCAGGTGGCGACGGTGAGCGCCCAGGTGGGGCTCAATCTCGCAACCGACTTCGTCGACTGGAGCGAGTTCAAGCCGGGCGACTACCAGCTTCCGGCGGTCGACACCATGCTCGGCCAGGTCGAGACCTGGGCCGGTGCCCTCGCCGCTCTCCGCGACGCGGAGGTCGCCGACGAGGTGGCCGCGTAACGCAATTGCCAGCAGTCCGCGGGACGGGTCCGCTCCACACGGGGCGGACCCGTCTGCTGTGTGGCATCCCTCCCCGAGCGGCACGAGGTCGCGAGCTGACCCCGCGCAACCCCGCACGGCACCGTCCGCAGGGTCTCCGGCCACGGCTCGGCACGGGTGCACGGGACGGCCGTGGCCCACGGCGTCGTACGATGGAACGCTATGCCTGAGCAGATCTCCTATCCGCCTGAGCTGCCGGTCAGCCAGCGGCGAGACGACATCGCGCGGGCCATCCGCGAGAACCAGGTCGTGATCGTCGCCGGCGCGACCGGTTCCGGCAAGACGACGCAGCTGCCCAAGATCTGTCTCGAGCTCGGCCGCCAGTCGATCGGCCACACCCAACCCCGGCGCATCGCCGCACGCACGATCGCCGAGCGCATCGCCGAGGAGCTCGGCTCGGAGCTCGGCGACCTCGTGGGATACCAGGTCCGTTTCACCGATCGGGCGTCGGCATCGACTCGCATCAAACTGATGACCGACGGCATCCTGCTGAACGAGATCCACCGCGATCGGCTGCTCCGGAAGTACGACACGATCATCATCGACGAGGCGCACGAGCGCAGCCTCAACATCGACTTCCTCCTGGGCTACCTCAAGCAGCTGCTGCCCCAGCGTCCCGATCTCAAGGTCGTGATCACATCGGCGACGATCGACCCTGAGAGCTTCTCCGAGCACTTCGGCGGGGCGCCGATCATCGAGGTGTCCGGCCGCACCTTTCCGGTCGAGATCCGTTACCGGCCGCTCGTGGCGGAGTCCGACGGCGATGCCGACGACGAGGATGCAGCGGAGTCGTCCGGCGCCGACGACCGCAACTACATCGAGGGGATCATCGACGCCCTGGACGAGTTGGCGCGGGAGTCGATGGGAGACGTGCTCGTCTTCCTCAGCGGCGAAGCGGAGATCCGCGACACTGCGGATGCACTGAGGGCACGCTACGCCTCGGAGACCGGCGTCACCGAGGTCCTCCCCCTCTACGGCCGACTCAGCGCGGCCGAGCAGCATCGGGTCTTCAGCCCCTCCGCGACTCCGGGCGTGAGACGCCGTGTGGTGCTCGCGACGAACGTCGCGGAGACGAGCCTGACCGTGCCGGGCATCGTGTATGTGATCGACGCGGGAACGGCACGCATCTCCCGCTACAGCGTCCGGTCGAAGGTTCAGCGTCTGCCGATCGAGGCGATCTCGCAGGCATCCGCGAACCAGCGCTCCGGCCGGTCGGGCCGGACCAGCCCGGGGATCGCGATCCGGCTCTACTCGGAGGAGGACTTCGCGCGACGACCGGAGTTCACCGAGCCGGAGATCCTCCGCACGAATCTCGCCGCCGTCATCCTGCAGATGGTCTCGCTCGGTCTCGGCCATATCGAGGCGTTCCCGTTCCTGCAGCCACCGGACCCCCGCGGCATCAAGGACGGCCTCGACCTCCTCACCGAGCTCGGGGCGATCGCGCCCGGGTCGCGCGGTGGCAGTACGCCCGCCCTCACGACGGTGGGCCGTGACCTCGCACGCCTGCCGATCGATCCGCGATTCGGCCGCATGGTCATCGAGTCGAAGCGGCACGGCGTCTCTCGAGACGTCCTCGCGATCGTCGCCGCGCTGACCATCCAGGATCCTCGCGAGCGGCCCCTCGAGAGGCGTCAGCAGGCGGACGAGAAGCACGGCCGTTTCACAGACCCGACGAGCGATTTCCTCTCCCTGCTCAACCTCTGGAACTACCTCGAGACGAAGCAGAAGGAGCTCTCGTCGAGTGCGTTCCGTCGCCTCTGCCGGGCGGAGTTCCTCAACTACCTCCGCGTACGCGAATGGCAGGACGTCTATCGGCAGCTGAGGCAGCTGGCGAAGCCGCTCGGTCTCGTGATCGGCGAACCGTCGGTGAACGCGGACGCCATTCACCGTTCCCTTCTCGCAGGCCTGCTGTCCCACATCGGCGTCAAGGATGCCCAGTCAGCGGCTGCGAACCAGTCACGCGGTCGGCAACCCGGCCGGCCGGGTGCTCCGAAGAAGGGTGATTACATCGGCGCTCGCGGAACGCGCTTCACGGTGTTCCCCGGCTCCGCTCTGGCGAAGAAGCAGCCGAACGCGCTGATGAGCGCCGAACTCGTCGAGACCAGCCGGCTGTTCGCCCGCACGAACGCGGCCATCGATCCCGCCTGGGCCGAATCGATCGCCGGCCCGTTGGCGAAGCACAGCTACGCCGAGCCGCACTGGGAGAGGAAGCAGGGCGCCGTCGTGGCGTGGGAGAAGGTCACGCTGTACGGCGTGCCCATCGTGCCGCGGCGACGCATCCAGTACGCGCGCGTCGATCCCGACCTCTCGCGTGAGCTCTTCATCCGGCATGCCCTCGTGCAGGGCGAGTGGGACTCTCCGCAGGCCTTCGACCGCACCAACCGCAAACTGCGCGACGAGCTCGCCGAGCTCGAGGAACGCACCAGGCGCCGCGACATCCTCTTCGACGACGAGGCGGTGTTCGACTTCTACGATGCGCGGATCCCCCACGACGTGTTCTCGACACGCACCTTCGAGGGATGGTGGCGGAAGGCCCGCCAGCAGACGCCCGATCTGCTCACGATGACACCCGCCGACCTCCTGCCCGAGGATGCCCCCGGCGTCGACGAGAAGGAGTTCCCCCCGGCGTGGCATCAGGGCGACCAGAGGCTGTCTCTGCGATACCGATTCGAGCCCGGTTCCCAGGAGGACGGCGTCACCGTGCAGGTCCCGCTCGCCCTGCTCCCCCGTCTCTCGCCCGCCGGTTTCGACTGGCAGGTGCCCGGGCTCCGCCACGAGCTCGTGACCGCGATGATCAAGTCTCTTCCCAAATCCATCAGGCGCCACATCGTCCCCGCGGCCGACTGGGCCACCAGGCTCATGGCCGAGCTCCCGGAAGCGCCACCGGGAACCCGGGGTGCACGCGACACCTCCGGCTCGCACACCACGGACGGCGACTCCCTCGCCGCCGAGCTCGCGCGCACGATCAGGCGCCTGGCGCATATTCCCGTCGAGGCATCCGATTTCGACCTCGATCGCGTCCCTGCGCACCTCAGAATGACCTTCCGGGTCGTGGACGAGCGAGGCCGGCGCGTCGACAGCGGCAAAGACCTGCGCGACCTGCAGCAGAGGCTGCGGTCTCGGACGAGGGAGAGCGTCGCGCGCGCTGCAGAGGCGACGCCCAACGCGCTCGAACGGACCGGCATCACGCGATGGGACTTCGACGAGCTCCCGCGCTATGTCGACACCCGCCAGGGCGGCAACGTGATCCGCGGCTACCCCGCCCTCGTCGACGAGGGCACGTCGGTCGCGATCAGGATCATGGCCACGGAGACCGACCAACGGCAGGCGATGGCCGCCGGCGTCCGCCGGCTCCTCCTGCTCGCCGTGCCCTCGCCTGTGTCGTACGTCCAGCAACACCTCACCTCCGCGGAGAAGCTCAGCCTCTCCGCGAGCCCCTATCAGAACTCCCAGGCGCTCTTCGATGACTGCCTGATCGCGTGCGTCGACGACGTGCTCTTCCGCGTGAAGGACGACGGGGCGGTCTTCACCCGAGCGGAGTTCGAGACGACACGCGACCGGGTCTCTTCCGTGGTGATGAACACCATGTTCGAGACGGTCTCGCTCGTGGCGAGGATCCTCACGGAGCATCGTGCGGTGGAGAAGGCGCTCAAAGAGGCGACGACCATCACCCTGCTGCCCGCCCTCACCGACGCCCGCACTCAGCTGGACGGCCTCGTCTTCGCCGGCTTCATCTCGTCCACTGGACTGCAGCGCCTGCGCGACCTGCCGCGATACCTCG
>Ga0164243_10012967_pt1 | contig 11760 bp, 10 predicted proteins | sample OricompcompostOP_FD_108781 | JGI IMG/M metagenome (GOLD analysis project Ga0164243, IMG submission 108781) | Organic Plus compost microbial communities from Emeryville, California, USA - Original compost - Organic plus compost (OP) | ecosystem: Engineered > Solid waste > Mixed feedstock >...
AGCCAGAGCCTGAGCGGCTGCGCCGCCCCCACCGACACCATACCCAAGGCACAGGTCCGCGCCTCTTCCGCGGCGCCCAAGCCCAAGGCCCAGCCGAAGCCGGCGGCCCCGGCAGCGAAGCCGGCCTCCGAAACCCCAGAGCCCGAGACTGCGGCTTCCGAGACTGCGGCCTCTGAAACCCTGACGCCCCCGGCCGCCGAGGCCGCGCCGGCCGAGACCGCTCCGGCGACCGGCGCATCCGGGGCCGGGGCGCCGGCCCCCGGTGCTGCGACCGGCGCCGCGACCACCGCGCCCCCGGCCGCGGAAGATGCGGCGACGCAGGCGCCGGCCGCCGCCTCGCCGCAGGGCAATGCGCCGGACATGGCCGACGAGGCCCCGGATGCGGGTGAGGCCACGGCGGGCAGCGACGCGACGGGCGCAGCCGGTGGCGTTCCGGCCCCCGAGCTGGTCCTGCCCGAACCGCCGGCACCGGCCGAGGAATAGGGATTCCGGCGCCGCGGGGCAGGTTCCGCGCGGCGCCGGCCATCCGCAGCCCGCTGCGGGCCACGATCTGAAAGGAGCCGCCGATGCGTGCGCATTCAATGCTGACCCGTCGCCTGCTGGCCTCGACCGTGCCGGTGGCGCTGCTTATGGGCCTTGGCACCGGCCCGGCCCGCACCGATCCCCTGATCGGCAATGTGCTGAACAGCTATGGCCTGCCGGGCGGGGTCGAGACGCCCACGGCCGAGATGCTGCCCGATGGCACCCTGGGCGGGACGGTGTCCTATAACGAGCTGGGGCGGCGCCACGACATCGTGTTCCAGCTGCATCCGCGCATCACCACCGCCCTGCGCTATTCGCGGGTCGAGGGGATGAACGACCACAACGATCTGGGCCATATCTGGGATCGGTCCTTTGACATCCGCTTCCAGTTCCTGGACGAAGAGGGCTGGCGCCCCGCCGTCGCGGTCGGGCTTCAGGACTTCATGGGCACCGGGGTCTATTCCGGCGAATATATCGTCGCCAGCAAGACCATCACCCCTAGGATCCGCGCCAGCCTGGGCATCGGCTGGGGGCGCCTGGCCGGCCAGTATCGCCCACCGGATGCCGAGGACGAAGGCGGCAAGCCCAATCTGGACGACTGGTTTTCCGGCAGCCCCCGGCCCTTCGGCTCGGTCACCTGGCAGGTCAACGAAAAGCTGAGCCTGGTGGCGGAATACTCCAGCGACAAATACAAGCCCGAGACCCGGGACGGCCGGGTCGAGGCGCCGGGCAGCCAGGTCAACCTGGGCGCCTATTACACTTTCAACCCGCAATATCAGCTTGGGCTTTACACGCTGGGCGGGGACGTGTTCGGGGCGCAGTTCAGCTTTGCGCTGAACCCGCGCAATGCCCCCTATCCCTCGGGCCTGGAAAAGGCGCCGGCGCCGGTCAGGCCGCGCCCGTCGCCCGCCTCCGACCCCGAGGGCTGGTCGGGCGCCTGGTCGGCGGATCCGACCGCGCAGCCCGCGATCCGCGCCGCCTTGGCCGATGCGCTGGCCGAGGAGGGGCAGATCCTCGAATCCATGGCGCTTTCGGCCGACCGGGCCGAGGTCCGTATCCGCAATACCCGCTATATCCAGCAATCCGAGGCGGTGGGCCGCACCGCGCGGCTGATGACCCGCGCCCTGCCCCCGTCGGTGGAAACCCTGGTCATCACCTCGAATTCCGAAGGCATGGCGACCTCGTCGGTGGTGCTGCGGCGTTCCGATGTCGAGCGGCTGGAAAATACCGAGGCCGGCCGCATCGCCGCCGCCGCGCAGCTGGTCGATGCCGAGCCGCGCCCGGCCGGGCTGGTCAAGACGCCGGACCTGTTCCCGCGCTTTCGCTGGAACCTCGGACCCTATCTGGAACTGGGCGTGTTCGACCCCCAGGATCCGCTGCGCTACGAGGTCGGCGCGCAGCTGAAGGCCAGCTATGAAATGATGCCCGGCCTGATCCTGTCGGGCACGGTGCGCCAGCGCGCCTTCGGCAGCATGGAGCAGCGCGGCCCCGGCATTCCCGGCCAGCGCGGCGACCATTACACGCCCGAGGAATATCTCTCGAATCCCGCTTACGAATATAACAACGGCGTCCCGCGGGTCCGTTCGGATACGCGCATGTATACCGGCAATGACAGCCCGACGGTGCCCGAGCTGACGCTGGCCTGGTATGCCCAGCCGACCGAGCAGGTCTATACCCGCATGACCGTCGGCCTGCTGGAACGCGCCTATGGCGGCGTTTCGGGCGAGGTCCTGTGGAAGCCGGCGAATTCCCCCCTGGCCCTGGGGGCCGAGGTCAACCGCGTCAAGAAGCGGGAATTCGACGATATCTTCGGCTTCCGCGACTATGAGGTGACGACCGGGCATCTGTCGGCCTATTACGAATTCGCCAACGGCTTCACCGCGCAGCTGGATGTCGGCAAATACCTGGCCGGCGACAAGGGCGCGACCATCACCCTGACGCGCGAATTCGCCAATGGCTGGCGCATCGGCGCCTTTGCCACCAAGACCGACATGAGCGAAGAGGAATTCGGCGAGGGGTCATTCGACAAGGGCATCACCATCTCGCTGCCGATCACCTGGGCGGCCGGCACGCCGACCCGCGACCGCGCCACCAGCACGCTGCGGTCTCTGTCGCGCGACGGCGGCGCCAGGCTGGACGTGAACGGCCGGCTCTACGACAAGGTCCGCGACGCGCAGTCGGTCAAACTCTATCAAGGCTGGGGGAGGTTCTGGCGATGATTGCGACCCGCATCCATCGGGCGCTGTGGCCTGCGCTGCTGATCGCCGGGCTGGCCGCCTGCGGCAACGACGATACCGGCAACAATGCCAATCCGCTGCTGATCGCGGCCCAGACGGCGGGCGGGGCCCTGTCCGGCCTGCGCGACGGCCAGGCCGGCGCCGATGCCCCCGCCCCGCGCACGCCCGAGCAGATGGCGGCCGAGGCGCTGCGGGTCAATCCCGCGCCGCTGATCATGGTCGGCTTCGAGACGCTGGGTCGCACGCAGGTCATGGCCATGACCGGGCAGAACGGCGCCGTGCGAACCTATATGGCCCCGTCGCAAGAGGCGCTGATCCTGCGCGACGGCATGCTGATCGGCACGCGCGGGCTTGGCCACGACCTTTCGGTGGCCGAACCGCAGACCGAGCCGCTGATCCGTGCCGGCCGCGCCGGCTCGGCCCGGCGGGTCATGCGCTATTACAGCGGCGACGGGCTGGAACGGCCCCTGGTCTTTGATTGCACCACCGGGCCGGGCCCCAGGGCCGGGGTGATCCTGGAAAGCTGCGAAGGCCATGGCGCGCGCTTCCAGAACAGCTTCATGCCCCAGGGTGGGCATCTGCCGGTCTCGCGCCAATGGGCGGGCCCGGAGCTGGGCTATGTCACCATCCAGGTGCTGCGGCCCTGACAGCGCGCCGCCCCGGCCGGGGCGGCGACCGACCGGCACAACGGAAAGGACCGGCCCGCGCGGCCGGTTTTTTCATGCCCGCCGGCCTGGCGTATGGCGGCAAGACGGGGCGCAACAGGCGCCTGGCGGCAGCAGGGCCAGACGCCAGCAGACCCGGCCGATGAAACCGGCGAATGAAACGGGCGCAACGAAAAAGGGCTGGCCAATGGCCAGCCCCTCTTGGCTTTGCGGAACCCGGGTTCCGCTTGGCGATCAGCTGTCGTCGTCATCCGAAGCGACGGCGGCGATGACGCCCAGCAGCAGCAGAGCCGGAACGACGAGGCCAGCATTGGTCGAAGCGGGCTTTTCGTCGACGACAACCGGCTCGACTTCAACGACCGGGGCAACATAGCCACCGGCGAGAGCGGTCGAAGCCGACAGGCCCAGGGCCAGGGCGAAGGTAGCGAATTTGGTCATGATCATGCTCCGTTCAGTACTTTGACGGCTGCCGTTTCCGGCAACATCGCAGAGACAGTCGCATAATCCCAAGGACTTGGAAAGCGGTCTTGATCGGGGAATCATGCGCGTCACAGGCGACTGTTGCATAATAGCCAATGCGTCCCGCCCTAGGCGAGATGCCGCCGCCGCATCGGCGGGAAAGCGCAGCTTCTTGCCGATGCCGCGGCGCGGGTCATCTTCTGCAAATCATTAATGTTACGACATAAATTATTGCGGAAATCGTCACGATGGACGGCCCGGCCGGCGTATCCAGCCAAAGGCTGGCCGCAAGCCCGCCCAGGACCGAGATCGCACCGATCACCGTGGCGGAACCGGCCATGCCCTCGGGCGTTGCAGAGAATCCGCGCGCCGCCGCGGCGGGCACGATCAGCATGGCCGAGATCAGCAGCGCCCCGACGATGCGAATCGCGATGGCGACCACCAGCGCCAGCGCCAGCGACAGGATCAGCCTTTCGCGCGCCGGGTCGATTCCCGCCGCCATGGCCAGCTCCTCGTTGACCGAGGCGGTCACCAGCCGTTGCCAGCGCCAGACCAGCAGGCCCAGCACCGCCCCCGCCCCTGCCCAGATCCAGGCCAGGTCGGTTCGGGTCACCGCCAGGATGTCGCCGAACAGAAAGGCGTCCAGCCCGACGCGCAGCGAGGGCACGAAGCTGACGCCGACCAGCCCCAGCGCCAGCGCGCTATGGGCCAGCACCCCCAGCACCGTGTCCATCGACTGGCCGCGCCCGGTCAGATGCGCCACGATCAGCGCCATGGCGACCGCCACGGCCCAGGTGCCCAGATAGATGGGCAGCGACAGCACAAAGCTCAGCGCCACGCCCAGGATCGCGGCATGGGCGGTCGAATCGCCGAAATAGGCCATGCGCCGCCATACCACAAAAGACCCCAGCGCTCCCGTCGCCGCCACCAGGCCAAGCCCGGCAAGAACGGCCCGGGTCAGAAAATCGTCAAGCATGGGACCTCAATGCGAAAGGGCGCAGGCCGGGCCGTCGGGCCGGCCATCTGCGACATGGTCATGGTCGTGGTCGTGATCGTGGTGATGCTGGTAAAGGGCCAGGGTGCCCTGCGCATCCGCTCCGAACATGGCGCGATAGGCCGGCGCGGCGCTGACCGCCTGGGGCGTGCCCTCGCAGCAGATATGGCCGTTCAGGCAGATCACCCGGTCCGAGGCGCGCATGACCACCAGCAGGTCGTGGCTGACCATCAGCACCGCGGCGCCGGTTTCGGCCCGCACCTCCTCGATCAGCTTGTAGAAGGCGACGATGCCGGGCTGGTCCAGCCCCTGGGTCGGTTCGTCCAGCACCAGCAATTGAGGATCGCTCAGCAGGGCGCGGGCCAGCAGCACGCGCTGGAACTGGCCGCCCGACAGCGCGGTGATCTGCCGCCGCTCCAGCCCCGGCACCCCGGTCCGCTCCAGCGCGGCGGCGGCCCGGGCGTCGCCGATCCGCCGGGGCAGCGACAGAAAGCGGCGCACGGTCATCGGCATGGCGCGTTCGATATGCACCCGCTGCGGGACATAGCCGATGCGCAGCCCCGGCAGGCGCTCGACCCGGCCCGTGGACAGGGTGACATGGCCCAGCAGCGCCCGCACCAGCGTCGATTTGCCCGACCCGTTCGGGCCGACCACGGTGACGATCTCGCCCGGGCGGATCTGGAAATCCACATGGCTCAGCACCGGCAGATCGGCGCCGGCATGGCTGACCGACAGGTCGGTGGCGCGGATCAGGGTCGTCACAGGCCGGCCTCGGTGCAGCGCGCGCACAGTCCCAGCAGCTCGACGGTCACCCGCTCGGTGCGGAAATCCGCGGCCGCGGCCAGGCTTTCCAGCGCCTTGCGCAGTTCGGGCGCCTCGGCCTCGGCCACCTGCTCGCAGCCGCGGCAGATCAGAAAGGCGGGCGAATGGTCGCGCTTGGCCGAAAGACAGGCCGCATAGGCGTTCAGCCGCTGAACGCGATGGACCAGCCCCTGTTCGACCAGGAAATCCAGTGCCCGATAGGCCACGGGCGGCTGCTTGCCGAATCCCTCGGCCGACAGCCGCTCCAGCACCTCATAGGCGCCCATGGCGCGATGCGATTCCAGCAGGATCTCCAGCGCGCGCCGCCGCACCGGGGTCAGGCGCACCCCCTCGGCCCGCGCCTGTTCCTCGGCGCGGCGCAGCACCGCGGCGGCGCAATGGGCATGGTCATGCTCATGGAACGGATCGGAGGGGAAAGAAGATGGGCTCATGATGTTATACCGTTACATTTTCGCTTGACGAGTTACAATATAACATAAATAAACGCAGCGTTTCCGCAAGTGAGTTCGCCATGATCCGATATCCCGCCTTTTTCCTTGCCGCCGCGCTTGGCGCAACCGCCCTGCCCGCCCTGGCCGAAGTGCCGCGGGTGGTGACCGACATCCCCGTCGTAGGCGGGCTGGTGGCGCAGGTCATGGGCGATCTTGGCCAGCCCGAGATCCTGGTGCCGGCCGGCGGCAATGCCCATGACTATCAGCTGCGCCCCAGCCAGGCGGCCGGTCTGCAGGATGCCGACCTGCTGGTCTGGGTCGGTCCCGGCCTGTCGCCCTGGCTGGAACGCGCCACGACCAGCCTGTTCGCGCAGGGCGAGATGCTGGTCCTGCTGGACCTGCCCGCCACGCATCGCCGCACCTATCCCGAGCCCGAGGGCGTGCATGACGAGGACGGGCATGAACATGCCGAACACGATCATGCCGGACACGATCATGCCGACGAGCATGAAGATGATCATGCCGCCGAATCCGCCGGGGCGGATCACGACCACGACGAATCGCACGATCACGTCCACAGCGGCACCGATCCCCATGCCTGGCTGGACCCGGCGAATGGCCGGGCATGGCTGGCCGCGATTGCCGAGATCCTGTCGCGCCAGGACCCGGACAATGCCGCCAGCTATGCCGCCAATGCCGCCAGGGCCGCCGAGGAAATCGCCGCGCTGGACGGAGAATTGCAGGCCATGCTTGCCCCGGTCCGCGGCAAGCGTTTCGTCGTCTTCCACGATGCCTATGGCTATTTCACCGACCATTACGGGCTTGAACCGGCCATCGCGGTCAGGCTGGGCGATGCCTCGACGCCTTCGGCCGCTCGGGTGCAGGCGATCCGCGACGAGATTGCCGACAAGGGCGCGGCCTGCGCCTTTCCCGAGGCGAATCACGATGCCCGGCTGATCGCCGCCGTGGTCGAGAACAGCGGGGTCCGCCAGGGCGAGGCATTGGACCCCAGCGGCACCAGCCTGCCCCCCGGTCCCGGGATCTATGCCCAGGTATTGCGCGGCCTGGGCCAGGCCCTGGCCGACTGCCTGGCCGCTGCAGACTGACGGTTTTCCGAAGTCCGCCCCCCTCCCAAAGGGGCGGGACAGGGGCGGGTGCCGCATCGGCACCCGCCTTTTTTCCTGTCTGCGCAATGGATTGCGCAAGAACACTCCCAAGGGCATTATACCCGAGTATTTTCCTTTGACATCTCTGAGGAAATTTGTCAGGTTAACCTCACCGCGACAGAAACGAGGAACTGGACATGACCGCGACCCGCCCCGCTGAATTCACGCGTCCCGGCGTGACCGCCCTGCAGCGCCTGCCCGAATATGATGCCGAAACGCTGACCGCCGGCGGCAATCAGGCGCTGATCGTCCTGGGCGATCAGGTCTATAACCTGCGCATCACCCGCGCCGGCAAGCTGATCCTGACCAAGTAAGCCGCAGCCGGGGAACCGGCCCCTGCAGGTGGGCCGTCCCTCGGCATTCCGCGATGCAGCGGGGCCGCGATCGACCCGGCGTTCCGCAATGCCGCATGATGCAAGACGGCGCGATCAGCCGCGCCGCGGGCCTTTTCCCTCCGGTCGCGCTCCCTTTCCGGGGGCGCGACTGGTCTTCGGGGCAGCGGGTTTCGCGCCAGGTTTCGCGCCGGGCTTGCCGGTCTGGGACGCGCGGCCGGGCTTGCCTTGGCCCTGGCTCTGGCCCTTGGGCTTGAAGCCTGCTTCGCCGCGCGGCTTGAAGCTGCGCTCGCCCTCGGCGGCTTTCGCGCCGCCCTTGAAACCGGGCTGACCGCCGCGCGGACCCTTGCCGAAAGGCTTGGCATCGCGCGCTGGCTTGCCTTCGCCCTCCGGGCGGCGGGCAAAGGGCTTGCGCTCGCCGTCCTCGCGCTTGGCAAAGGGTCGCGCCCCGTCCTCGCGCCGGGCGAAGGGCTTGCGTTCCCCATCCTCGCGGCGCGCAAAGGGCTTGCGCGCAACATCTTCCCTGCGGGGAATGTGCCCGCTCTCGGCCCCGCCTTCACCGCGCGGGGCGGGCCTGCGCGGCCGGGTCTCGTCGCGGCTGCCGTCGCGGCCTGCGCTCCGCGGACCGTCCTTTCGCGCGCCATCTGTCCGGGCCGCGCCGCGTTCGCGAAAGCTGCGCGGCTTTTCTTCGGTCTCGCCGGTCAAAAGCCCGCCCAGCTGGTCGCGCAGCACCTTGCGCTTGACCTCGCGCACCTCGTTTTCCTCCAGCCCGGTCAGCTTGAAGGGGCCGTAGCCAATGCGGATCAGCCGGTTCACGATCAGCCCGACATGGGCCATGGCGCGGCGGATCTCGCGGTTCCTGCCTTCACGGATGCCGACGGTCAGCCAGGCATTGGCGCCCTGCTGGCTGTCCAGGTTGATCTCCATGGGGGCGAATTCCTCGCCGTCGATGGTGACGCCGCGGCGCAGCGGCGCAAAGGTCATGTCATTGGGCTGCCCGTTCACCCGCACGCGATAGCGGCGCAACCAGCCGGTGGCCGGCAGTTCCAGCCGGCGCTTCAACTCGCCGTCATTGGTCAGCAGCAGCAGCCCTTCCGAGTTCAGGTCCAGCCGGCCCACCGTCATCACCCGCGGCAGGTCGCGCGGCAGCGCGTCGAAGACCGTCTGCCGGCCCTTTTCATCCGCGTTCGAGGTGACCAGCCCCAGCGGCTTGTAATAAAGCCACAGCCGGGTTTCCTGCGGCGCCTCGATCGGCTTGCCGTCCACGCGGATGCGGTCCGTCGCGGTGACGTCCAGCGCCGGGCTGGCGATCTGCTGGCCGTTCACGGTTACCCGGCCTTCCAGGATCATCCGTTCGGCCTCGCGCCGCGACGCCAGGCCGGCGCGGGCCATCACCTTGGCGATGCGTTCGGGCCTGGCCGCCGGTTGCGGGCCGGATTGCGGGTCGGATTGGGGTTTGTCGGTCATGGCGATCTCCTGCGCATCTCTGCGGTGGCAAAGGCCGTGCTTACGCCTAATGCCGCAGGATGGAAAGCGGTTCTTGCGCAGGACGCGGGGCCGGGCGAAAAGCGCGCATGGAATTTGCCTCGCATATGCCCGCCGCCCTCGACGAGGCCCGCGCCGCCGCCCGGCGGGGCGAAGTGCCGGTCGGTGCGGTTCTGGTCGGCGCCGACGGGCGGGTGCTGGCGCGTGCCGGTAACCGCACCCGCGAAATGTGCGACCCGACCGCCCATGCCGAAATCCTGGCCATCCGCGCCGCCTGCGACGCCTTGGGGACCCAGCGCCTGCCGGGCGCGCGGCTGTGGGTGACGCTGGAACCCTGCCCGATGTGCGCCGCCGCCATCGCCGCGGCGCGCATCGCGGTTCTCTATTACGGGGCCGAGGATTCGCGCATGGGCGGGGTGCGCCATGGGGCGCGGGTCTTCGACCATCCGCAATGCCACCACCGGCCAGAGATCGTCGACGGCAGTTCGGCAGCACAATCGCGGCGATTGCTGGAAGACTTCGTTCGCGGACGGGGCTGACATGAAAAAAGCCGGGGCTGGCGAAGGGTGCTTGCGCTGCACCGCAGCATAGTTAGGATACCTGCCGGCGAACATGGGGGGACTGATGTTTCGGAAAATTCTGGTTGCGAACCGCGGCGAAATCGCGATCCGGGTGATGCGGGCTGCGAACGAGCTGGGCAAGAAGACGGTCGCGGTCTATGCCGAGGAGGACAAGCTGAGCCTGCACCGCTTCAAGGCGGATGAGGCTTACCGCATCGGCGGCGGCCTGGGGCCGGTGGCGGCCTATCTGTCCATCCCCGAGATCATCCGCGTCGCGAAGGAATCTGGCGCCGACGCCATCCATCCGGGTTACGGGCTGCTTTCGGAAAACCCCGATTTCGTCGATGCCTGCACCGCGGCCGGCATCACCTTCATCGGCCCCGGCTCGGACACCATGCGCGCGCTTGGCGACAAGGCCAGCGCCCGGCGCGTCGCCATCGAGGCCGGCGTGCCGGTGATCCCCGCGACCGAGGTGCTGGGCGAGGACATGGAGGCGATCAAGCGTGAGGCCGCCGAGATCGGCTATCCCTTGATGCTCAAGGCCAGCTGGGGCGGCGGCGGGCGCGGCATGCGCCCGATCATGGGCCCCGAGGAACTGCCCGAAAAGGTGCGCGAGGGACGCCGCGAGGCCGAGGCCGCCTTCGGCAATGGCGAAGGGTATCTGGAAAAGATGATCCTGCGCGCCCGCCATGTCGAGGTGCAGCTCTTGGGCGACGGCCATGGCGGGCTCTACCATCTTTACGAACGCGACTGCACCGTGCAGCGCCGCAACCAGAAGGTGGTGGAACGCGCCCCGGCGCCCTATCTGACGCCCGAACAGCGCGCCGAGGTCTGCGAGCTGGCGCTGCGGATCGGCCGCGCCGTCGGCTATCGCAATGCCGGCACCGTCGAATTCCTGATGGATATGGACAGCCAGCGGTTCTACTTCATCGAGGTGAACCCGCGCGTCCAGGTCGAGCATACCGTGACCGAAGAGGTCACCGGCATCGACATCGTGCAAAGCCAGATCCTGATTGCCGAGGGCGCGACACTGGCGCAGGCCACCGGCGTCGCGCGGCAAGAGGATGTGCAGCTGAACGGCCACGCCCTGCAATGCCGGGTCACGACCGAGGATCCGCTGAACAATTTCATCCCCGATTACGGCCGCATCACCGCCTATCGCTCGGCCACCGGCAACGGCATCCGGCTGGACGGCGGCACCGCCTATGCCGGCGGCGTCATCACCCGCTATTACGACAGCCTGCTGGTCAAGGTCACCGCCCATGCCCAGACGCCGGAAAAGGCCATCGCGCGGATGGACCGGGCGCTGCGCGAGTTCCGGGTGCGCGGCGTGGCGACGAATATCGAATTCGTCATCAACCTGCTGAAACACCCGACCTTTCTGGACAACACCTATACGACCAAGTTCATCGACACCACGCCGGACCTGTTCGCGTTCCGCAAGCGCCGGGACCGGGCGACGAAACTGCTGGTCTATATCGCCGACATCACCGTGAACGGCCATCCCGAGACCGCCGGCCGTCCCCTGCCCCCGGCCGAGCCGCGCAAGCCCGTCGCCCCGCCCCTCCGGGCCGAGCCGGCGCCGGGCACGAGGCAGCTGCTGGAGGAAAAGGGCGCCAAGGCCGTCGCCGACTGGATGCTGGCGGAGAAGCGGCTCTTGATCACCGATACCTCGATGCGCGACGGGCACCAGTCGCTCTTGGCGACGCGGATGCGGTCCATCGACATGATCCGGGTGGCGCCGGCCTATGCCGCGAACCTGCCGGGCCTGTTCTCGGTCGAATGCTGGGGCGGCGCCACCTTCGACGTCGCCTATCGCTTCTTGCAGGAATGCCCCTGGCAGCGGCTGCGCGACATCCGCGCCCGCATGCCGAACCTGATGACGCAGATGCTGCTGCGGGCCAGCAACGGGGTGGGCTATACCAACTATCCCGACAATGTGGTGCAGGAATTCGTCCGCCAGGCGGCCAGGACCGGGGTGGACGTGTTCCGGGTCTTTGACAGCCTGAACTGGACCCCGAACATGCGCGTCGCCATGGATGCGGTGATCGAGGCGGGCAAGATCTGCGAAGGCACGATCTGTTATA
>Ga0164243_10012968_pt1 | contig 11760 bp, 9 predicted proteins | sample OricompcompostOP_FD_108781 | JGI IMG/M metagenome (GOLD analysis project Ga0164243, IMG submission 108781) | Organic Plus compost microbial communities from Emeryville, California, USA - Original compost - Organic plus compost (OP) | ecosystem: Engineered > Solid waste > Mixed feedstock >...
GTCGAGGTCGGTGCCGCGCGCGAGCTGCACACCTCGCCGCGGCACCCGTACACCCGGGGGCTGCGCGACTCGTTCCCGCCGCTGACCGGTCCGCGCCGCCGGCTGACCGGGATCGACGGTACGCCACCGGATCCGCGCCGGCCGCCCACCGGCTGCCGCTACCATCCGCGCTGCCCGATCCGGCAGCCCGAGTGCCGGACCCGCCACCCCGAGCTGACGGTGGTCGGCGACCGGCTCGTCGCCTGCCTGCGCGCCACCGACACCGTCGAACCGGTTGCGGCGCAAGCGAATCCGCCCGCCATACCCGCCGCCCGCCCGGCACCCGACGCGGGCACCGACCCGCCGGTACTGTCGGCGATCGACGTCACGCGGCACTTCGGTGCCGGCGGCGGGACCGTACGCGCGCTCGAATCCGTCCGGCTCGACCTGCACCGGGGCCGCATCGTGGCGCTGGTCGGCGAGTCCGGATCGGGCAAGAGCACGCTCGCGCGGTTGCTCGCCGGGCTGGATGTACCGACCGCCGGTCGGGTCGAGCTGCACGGCGAGCCGGTGCGGCCGGACCGGCGACGCAGCAGGCGCCGGTACCACCGACACGTCCAGATGGTGCTGCAGGACCCGTTCGCGTCGCTCAACCCGACCCGGCGGGTACGGCACGCCCTGACCCGGCCGCTGCGCGCGTTCGGGCACGCGCGTACCGACGCCGAGGTGACCGAGCAGATCACGGCGCTGCTGGAGCGGGTCAACCTGCGCCCGGCGGCCGACTTCGTCGACAAGTTCCCGTACCAGCTGTCCGGCGGGCAGCGGCAGCGGGTGGCGATCGCGCGGGCGCTGGCGGCGAAGCCGGCCGTACTGCTCGGCGACGAGCCGATCTCGATGCTCGACGTGTCGATCCGGCTGGACATCCTGAACCTGCTGGCCGCGTTGCGGGACGAGGACGGGCTGGCGCTGCTGTACATCACGCACGACATGGCCTCGGCGCGGTACTTCGCCGACACGGTGGCGGTGCTGTACGCCGGGCAGCTCGTCGAGTCGGGGCCGGCGGAGCAGCTCACGCGGGACCCGCGGCACCCGTACACCAGGCTGCTGCTGGCCGCCGCGCCGGACCCGGACCGTACCGACGGCGGGCCCGGGTTCGACCAGGACGCGGGGGAGCCGCCGAGCCTGCTGCGGCCGCCGACCGGATGCCGGTTCCATCCGCGCTGCCCGCACGCGATGCCGGTGTGCCGCAGTACCGTCCCGGACCGTACCGAGGTGTCCGGGGAGCGGTGGGTCGCCTGCTGGCTGTACGCGAACGAGCCGGTCGCCGCGGCCACCGGTGAGGAGCCCGGGTGAGCGTACTGGTCCTTCCGGTGGTCCTGGTCGCGGCGGTGCTGCACGCCAGCTGGAACGCGCTCGCGAAGGCGATCCCGGACCGGCTGGTCGCCTCGTCCCTGATCGCGTGCGCGTACCTGTTCGGCGGCGTCGCCGGCCTCGTCGCGTTCGGGCTGCCGGCGGCGGGCTCGGTGCCGTACGCGGTGGCCTCGGCACTGCTGCAGGCGGTCTACCTGCTGCTGCTCACGGCGGCGTACCGGCACGGCGAGTTCGCCCGGGTGTACCCGCTGGCGCGCGGCATGTCGCCGCTGCTGGTGACCGCGGTGACGGTGCTCGTGCTGGGCCAGGTCGTACCGGTGGGCGCGCTGCTCGGGATCGCGCTGATCGTCGGCGCGCTCGCCGCGCTGGTGTTCGTCGGTGGGCGGCCGAAGCGCGGCGACGGGATCGGGCTGGCCGCGGCCACCGGTGCGGTGATCGCCACGTACACGCTGGTCGACGGGATCGGGGTGCGGCACACCTCGAACGCGCTCGGGTACGCGGCGCTGCTGTTCGCCCTGCAGGGACCGCTGCTGCCGACGCTGGGCCGGCTGCTGTCCGGCCCGGGCTTCGCGGCCCGCCTGGTACGGCACGCGCCCATGGGGCTGCTCGGCGGCGTGCTGTCGCTGCTGTCGTACGGGGCGGTCGTGTGGGCGCAGAGTGTCGGGAACCTGGCGTTGGTGTCCGCGTTGCGGGAGACGTCCGTGTTGTTCGCCGGTGCGATCGGTGCGGTGTTCTTCGCCGAGCGGTTCAGCCGGGCCCGGATGCTCGTCACCGCGGTCGCGGTCGGCGGCATCGTGCTGCTCGAACTGGCGCAGTGAGACGCCGTTGGCCGTACCGCCGCCGCGGGTACCACAATGGCACCCGGTGAACGAGCGTCAGCGAGTGAATCACGGGCATCGTGCGCCGTGCCTCATCGGCGTTCCCACCCGGGAGGAACGGCACATGAGTGAGCGGAGCGAGCGAATCATGGGTGTCGCGCGATGAGCGCTGCCGAGGAACCGGAACAGCACGGCTGCTGCGCGCCGCCCCGCGCCGAGGCGTCGGAGGCCGCGTCGCCGCCCGACGTCGTGGCCACCGCCCGGCCGGTACGGCGGACGACGGGGAAGCCGCGGTTCGGTGGCCTGGTCGCGGTGCCGGGCGGCACGTTCCGGATGGGTACCGACGACCCGGACGGGTTCCCGGACGACGGCGAGGGGCCGGTCCGGACGGTCCGCGTCAGCCCGTTCCGGATCTCCGCGACGACGGTGACCAACGCGCAGTTCGGCGCGTTCGTGAAGGACACCGGGTACCGGACGGACGCCGAACGGTTCGGCTGGTCGTTCGTGTTCCACCTGCTGGCGCCGGCGCGGCTGCGTACGCCCGGTGCGCCGGCCGCGGGCGGGGCGCCGTGGTGGCTGGGTGTCGAGGGCGCCCGCTGGGACCACCCGGAGGGCCCCGACTCGGACGTGGCGCAGCGGCCGAACCACCCGGTCGTGCACGTCTCGTACGCGGACGCCCTGGCGTACTGCGAGTGGGCCGGTGTCCGGCTGCCGACCGAGGCGGAGTGGGAGTACGCGGCGCGTGGCGGGCTGGATCAGGCGCGCTTCCCGTGGGGCGAGGAGCTGGAGCCGCGCGGCCAGCACCGCTGCAACGTCTGGCAGGGCACCTTCCCGACGCACAACACCCTGGACGACGGCTATCTCGGTACGGCACCGGTGAAGTCGTTCCGCCCCAACGCGTTCGGGCTGTACAACGTGGCGGGCAACGTGTGGGAGTGGTGCGCGGACTGGTTCACGGTGGACCGTTCCGGGCTGCCCGACGCCGACCCGACCGGCCCGGCCGAGGGGACCACCCGGGTGATCAAGGGCGGCTCGTACCTGTGCCACCACTCGTACTGCAACCGCTACCGGGTCGGCGCGCGCAGCAGCAACACGCCCGACTCGTCCACCGGCAACATGGGGTTCCGGGTCGCCGCCGACATCGGCTGACCGACCGCCGGTCCGCGGTGGACGCGCCGGCGCCGGCGGTACTGGCCGGAGGAGGCGGCGACGGTCTTCCTGGCGCGCTGACGATCGTGCGGTGCGCAGTGCCACATTTCCGCCTGTTGGATGGCCCGCGAAGTGATTTCGGAGTCCTATACTTGACCGGTTCAGTTGAACGGGTCCCCGGCTCCGGAAGGCGGTACGCATGAAGCGTCCGACGATTTTGGACATCGCCCGTGCCGCGGGTGTGTCCAAGGGTGCGGTGTCGTACGCGCTGAATGGTCGGCCGGGCGTTTCCGCCGCCACCCGGGCCCGTATCCTCTCGATCGCCGAGGAGATGGGCTGGGTACCGTCCAGCGCCGCGCGGGCGCTGTCCTCCGACCGGGCCGACGCGGTGGGTCTGGTCGCCGCACGCACCCCGGAGCTGCTCGCCACCGAGCCGTACTTCATGCGTGTCGTCGCCGGTATCGAGGAGACCCTGGCCGGTCGCGGTACCGCACTGCTGCTCACCACGGTGCGGGACGAGGCGACCGAGCTGGACACGTACCGCCGGTGGTGGGTCGGCCGGCGGGTGGACGGCGTGCTGCTGCTCGACATGCGTACCGACGACCCCCGGCCGGCGCTGCTCACCGAGCTCGGCGCGCCCGGCGTGGTGATGGGCGCGCAGCGTGGCTATGCGGGGCTGTCCGGCACCCGGGTGGACGACCACGACGCGATGCGGCGGGCCGTCGGGCACCTCGCCGAGCTGGGCCATCGGCGCATCGCCCGGGTGTCCGGGCCGCGCCGGTTGGAGCACGCCGCGCTGCGCAGCCGGTACTTCGACGAGGCGTGCCGGGCGCTGCTCGGTGCCGAGCAGGTACAGGTGGAGGCCGACTACACGGCCCGCGGCGGGCTCGCGGCGACCCGCGGACTGCTCGCCGAGCCGTGCCCGCCGACCGCGATCATCTACGACAACGACGTGATGGCGGTGGCCTCGGTCAGCGAGCTGACCAGTGCCGGTGTCCGGATCCCGGCCGAGCTGTCGGTACTGGCGTGGGACGACTCGCCGCTGTGCGAGCTGGTCCGGCCGACCGTGACCGCGTTCGTGCACGACGTCGAGTCCGAGGCGGGCGCGGCGGCGAAGTTGCTGCTCAACCGGTTGCAGACGGGGTCGGCGGAGGACGTCTGGCTGGGCCCGCGGCAACTGCGGGTACGCGCCTCGACCGCGTCCGTCGGCATCAGCCGCTCCGCGTAGCTACCGCCGGGTCACCGGCTCATATCGTTCAGGTGAACCGGTTCAGAAATCTCGTCCCGTGGGTTAACATCGCTGACACCTGAACCGGTTCACGTGATGTACCGGGCAGTCCGCGGGCGGTACCGGACGCCGCCCGCCAGCGCGGTGCGAAGGAGTCGATCGTGCGTAAACGGATTCTCGGGGCGGTGGCGCTGTCGGCGGCGATGCTCGCCGGTACGGGCGGGCTGACGGCCTGCTCGTCGGACAGCGGCTCGGACTCGAAGACCCTCACCTACTGGGCGAGCAACCAGGGTTCCAGCATCCAGAACGACAAGGACGTGCTGGGGCCGGAGCTGAAGAAGTTCACCAAACAGACCGGCATCAAGGTCAACCTGCAGGTCATCGGCTGGAACGACCTGCTCAACAAGATCACCACCGCCACCACCTCGGGCGAGGGGCCGGACGTGGTGAACATCGGCAACACCTGGTCCGCCTCGATGGCGGCGACCGGCGCGTTCGTCGACTTCGACAAGTCGCACATGGACCAGGTCGGCGGGCAGGACAAGTTCCTCGCCACGAGCATGAGCTCGACCGGCGCGAAGGGGAAGACGCCGGCGTCGGTCCCGCTGTACGGGCTGAGCTACGGGCTGTTCTACAACAAGAAGATGTTCGCCGACGCGGGCATCTCCAAGCCGCCGGCCAGCTGGCAGGAGCTCGTCACCGACGCGCAGAAGCTGACCAAGGGCAAGCAGTACGGGATCACCCTCGCCGGCGCGAGCTACACGGAGAACGCGCACTTCGCGTACATCTTCGGGCAGCAGCAGGGTGGTGACTTCTTCAAGAACGGGAAGCCGACGTTCACCAGCCCGCAGAACGTCAAGGCGGTGCAGCAGTACACCGACCTGATCGCCAAGGACAAGGTGGCGACGCCGGCGTCGGCCGAGCACACCACGACCAACGACGCGATCGAGGACTTCACCTCCGGCAAGGCCGCGATGCTGTTGGGGCAGAACAACACCAACACCGGCATCGAGGCGGCCGGGATGAAGAAGTCCGAGTACGCGGTGGCGCCGATCCCGATGCTCGACCCGCTCCCGGCCGGCGGCAAGGCCATCAACTCGCACGTGGCGGGTATCAACATCGCCGCGTTCAAGGGCGGCAACGAGTCCGGCGCGATGAAGCTGATCAAGTTCCTCACCAGCGCCAAGGAACAGGTCATCCTGGACAAGGCGTTCAACGCGCTGCCGGTGACGACCGAGGCGGCGAAGGCGCCCGAGTTCCAGACGCCGGAGAACAAGATGTTCGTCAACGTACTGGCGAAGACCTCGGCACCGATGCCGATGATCACCGACGAGTCGCAGTTCGAGACGACCGTCGGCAACGCGATGAAGGACCTGATCGCACAGGCCGCCACCGGCAAGTCGGTGACCGCGGCCGACGTGCGGAAGTCCCTCGCCGACGCTCAGCAGAAGATGCAGAGCGGCGGCTGACCCGGCGAACGAGGGCGGAGACGTCTGATGACGGCAACTGACACCGCCGTCCGGGAAGGGCGGCGCGCCGGCAAGGGGTCGAAGGACTCCCGCGTCCGGCGCGTCGCCCGGCACCGGTGGCTGCCGTACGTGCTGCTCGCGCCGGCGATCATCTTCGAGCTGCTGGTGCACGTGATCCCGATGCTGACCGGGATCGGGATCAGCTTCCTGAAGCTGAACCAGTTCTTCCTGCGCCGCTGGCTGGAGGCGCCGTTCGCCGGCCTGTCGAACTACCGGTACGGGGTGGACTTCCACGGCAGCATCGGCATGGCGCTGCTGAAGTCGTTCGGCGTGACGATCGCGTTCACCATCGTGGTGGTCGGGTTCTCCTGGCTGCTGGGCATGTTCGCCGCGGTGATGCTGCAGCGGTCGTTCCGCGGCCGGGCGCTGCTGCGCACGCTGTTCCTCATCCCGTACGCGCTGCCGGTGTACGCGGGTGTGATCGTGTGGAAGTTCATGCTGTCCCGGGACAACGGGATGGTGAACCACCTGCTCGCCCAGCTGCACATCACCGACGGGCACACGTTCTGGCTGTTGGGCAACAACGCGTTCGTCTCGATCGTGGTCGTGGCGGTGTGGCGGCTGTGGCCGTTCGCGCTGTTGACGTTGATGGCGGGGATGCAGTCGTTGCCGACCGACGTGTACGAGGCGGCCGCGGTCGACGGTGCCGGGATGTGGCAGCAGTTCCGCAAGCTGACGCTGCCGATGCTGCGCGGTATCAACCAGGTACTGATCCTGGTGCTGTTCCTGTGGACGTTCAACGACTTCAACGTGCCGTACACGTTGTTCTCGTCGTCGATCCCGCCGTCGGCGGACCTGATCTCGATCCACGTGTACCAGTCGTCGTTCCTCACCTGGAACTTCGGCCTCGGTTCGGCGATGAGCGTGTTGCTGCTGCTGTTCCTGCTCGTGGTGACCGGGCTGTACCTGCTGTTCACGTCGAGGAGGTCGCGCCGTGCGTGAGTCCACGTCGTTCAAGGTGATCCGGGTCGTCGGGCTGGCGGCGCTGACCCTGTTCACGGTGGCGCCGCTGTACGTGATGATCGTGTCCGGGCTGAAGCCGCTGTCCGACGTGCAGGGTGCGTTCTCCTGGATCCCCAGCCACGTCACGGTGCAGCCGTTCGTGGACATCTGGCGCACGATCCCGCTGGCGCGCTACTTCTCCAACAGCGTCATCGTGTCGGTGTCGGCGGCCGCGTTCTCGGTCCTCATCGCGATCTTCGCCTCGTACGCGATCAGCCGGTGGGACTTCCGCGGCCGGCAGCTGTTCCGGATCACCGTGCTCAGCACGCAGATGTTCCCGGGCATCCTGTTCCTGCTCCCGCTGTACCTGATCTTCGTCAACATCGGGCAGACCACCGGGATCGCGTTGCAGGGGTCGCGCGTCGGGCTGATCATCACGTACCTGACGTTCTCGTTGCCGTTCTCGATCTGGATGCTCGTCGGGTACTTCGAGACGATCCCGCGCGGGTTGGACGAGGCGGCCCGGGTGGACGGCGCCGGCCCGATGCGTACGTTGTGGTCGGTCGTGCTGCCCGCCGCCAAGCCGGGCATCGTCGCGGTCGGCATCTACTCGTTCATGACCGCCTGGGGCGAAACGCTGTTCGCCTCGGTGATGACCAACGACACGTCCAAGACGCTCGCGATCGGTCTGCGCGAGTACTCCACCCAGATCTCCGTCTACTGGAACCAGGTCATGGCCGCCTCGCTGGTGGTCAGCGTACCGGTCGTGGTCGGGTTCCTGTTGCTCCAGCGCTATCTCGTACAGGGCCTCACGGCCGGCGCAGTCAAGTAGAACGAAGCACGACACCGGAAGAGGTAAGACATGCGGCGTAACTCCGCGAAGGTCACGGTCGGCGATCGGCCGGTGGCCTGGCTCGGCGCGAACTTCTGGTCGCGTACGGGCGGACCGTTGATGTGGCGCAGCTACGACCCCAAGGTGGTACGGGACGAGCTGCGGGTCCTGGCGGAGCACGGGCTGCGGCAGACCCGGTCGTTCTTCTACTGGCCGGACTTCCATCCCGAACCATCCACAGTGGACGAAGAGAAGGTGGCGCACTACCGGGACTTCCTGGACGCGCACGAGGAGTACGGGATGAGCTCGATCCCGACCTTCATCGTCGGCCACATGTCCGGGGAGAACTGGGATCCGGCCTGGCGCGGCGGGATCGAACGCGACCTGTACGCCGATGTCTGGCTGGTGTCCCGGCAGGCGTGGTTCGTCGAGCAGATGGTACGCCGGCTGCACGACCACCCGGCCGTCGCCGGCTGGCTGATCAGCAACGAGATGCCGATCTACGGCCGCCGGCGCGGCCAGCCTGCCGCGCCGCAGTCGGACGTGACGAGCTGGGCGACGCTGATGGTCCAGGCGGTACGCGCCGGCGGCGGGCACCAGCCCGTCTCGCTCGGCGACGGTGCCTGGGGCATCGAGGTCACCGGCGGCGACAACGGCTTCTCGGTACGCGAGACCGGCGCGCTGGTCGACTTCGTCGGGCCGCACGTGTACAAGATGGACAGTGACCAGGTGCGGCAGAACCTCAACGCCGCGTTCCTGTGCGAGCTGTCCGCGGTGGCGAACAAGCCGGTGGTACTGGAGGAGTTCGGGCTGTCCACCGACTTCGTGTCGGAGCGCAACCAGGGCCACTACTACCGCCAGTCGCTGCACAACTCGCTGCTGGCCGGTGCGACGGGCTGGATCGCCTGGAACAACACCGATTACGACCACCTGAACACGCAGGACCCGTACCGGCACCACCCGTTCGAGATGCACTTCGGCATCACCACCAACACCGGTGAGCCGAAGGCGCCGCTGCGCGAGCTGGACGCGTTCGCGCGGGTACTGTCCGATGTGGACTTCGTGAACACCGAGCGGGTGGACACCGACGCGGCGCTGGTGGTGTCGTCCTATCTGGAACGGGACTACCCGATCTCGACGGCGCCGGACCGGGCGCTGGTGTTCGACACGTTGCGGCAGGGCTACATCGCCGCGCGCGAGGCGCACCTGCCGGTCGGGTTCAGCCGGGAGGAGGACGGGCTGGTCACCGACGCGAAGCTGTACCTGCTGCCCTCGACGCGGCAGATCCTCGCGCCGACCTGGTTGCAGCTGCACGAGTTCGCGGGCAACGGTGCCGTCGTCTACCTCTCGTACTGCTCGGGTGAGCACTCGTTCCACCGTGGCCCGTGGTTCCAGAAGCTGGACGAGATGTTCGGCGTCGAGCACCAGCTCGCGTACGGGCTGAACAACCCGATCGACGACGACGTCGTGGAATTCACCTTCCAGCAGGACTTCGGTTCGATCGCGGCGGGGGAGACGCTGCGGTTCACCGCCGCCGGCAACGAACACAGCCGCGCCTTCCTCCCGGTGGTACCCAGGGGCGCCACCGTCGTCGCCACCGACCAGCACGGCAACCCGGCGCTGCTGCGGTACGCGGTCGGGACCGGCGAAACGATCCTGTGCACGTACCCGTTGGAGCACATGGCATCCCGGCAGGGCCGGGTCAACCCGGAGGAGACGTACCGGATCTACGACGCGCTGGCCGAGGTGGCCGGCGTGGCGCGGGCGGTGACCGTACCGGATCCGAAGGTCTTCACCGATGTGTTGGTGCACCGGGACGGTCGCCGCTTCGCCTGGTTCGTCAGCCAGCACGACCAGGAACGCAAGGTGGCACCGGTACTGCCGGCCGGCGGTACGCTCCGCCCACTGTCCGGCGGCGACCCGGTGTCCGCATTCACCCTGCCGGCGTACGGCGTCGGCGTGTACGCGCTGGAGGGCTGACGTGACAGCGGAACTCCCCCGTTTCGCCAACGGTTTCCTGTTCGGCGCGGCGACCGCGTCGTACCAGATCGAGGGCGCCGTGGACGCCGACGGCCGCGGACCGTCCATCTGGGACACGTTCGCGCACACCCCGGGCGCGGTGGCCGGCGGCGACACCGGCGACGTGGCCTGCGACCACTACCACCGGTACGCCGAGGACGTGGCGCTGCTGCGGCAGCTCGGCGCCGACGCGTACCGGTTCTCCATCGCCTGGCCGCGTATCCAACCGGACGGCAAGGGTGGCATCAACACCGCCGGACTGGACTTCTACCAACGGTTGGTGGACGAGCTCGTCGAGGCCGGCGTCACCCCGATGGCCACCCTGTACCACTGGGATCTGCCACAGCCGCTGGAGGACGCCGGCGGTTGGCGGGTGCGCGACACCGCGGAGCGGTTCGCCGAGTACGCGGCGGCCGTGCACGAGGCGCTCGCCGACCGGGTGCCGTACTGGATCACCCTGAACGAGCCGTTCTGCAGCGCGTTCATCGGGTACGCGGAGGGCCGGCACGCGCCCGGTGCGCAGGAGGGGCACGGCGCGCTCGCCGCCGCACACTACCTGCTCGTCGCGCATGGCCTTGCGGTACAAGCGATGCGGGCGCAGCGCAAGAACGATGAGCGGTTCGGGATCACGCTCAACATGAACCACGTGACGCCGGCGACCGACTCGCCCGCCGACGTCGCCGCGGCGGCGCGGGCGGACCTGCTGTCCAACCGGGTGTTCGCCGATCCGATCCTGGCCGGCCGGTACCCGGACGGCGAATCCGCGCTGTGGAGCCCGATCAGCGACTTCTCGTTCCGTCTCGACGGGGATCTGGCGCTCGCCAACGAACCGATCGACTTCCTCGGCGTGAACAACTACTTCCCGCAGTACGCCAAGGATGCGCCGTCGCAGGAGCCGGACCTGTCCCGGCGGACGGCCACCGACATCGGCGTCGTCGACGTACCGCCGGCGCACCTGCCGCAGACCGCGATGCCGTGGCCGGCCGAGCCGGACGGGTTGCGGCGGCTGCTGCGCTGGCTGCACGACGAGTACCCGGGGCTGCCGCCGATCTACATCACCGAGAACGGCGCGGCGTTCCCGGACCAGGTCGTGGACGGTACGGTCGACGACCGGGCCCGGATCGCCTACCTGGACGGCCATCTGCGTGCCGTACGGCAGGCCATCGACGAGGGTGTCGACGTGCGCGGCTACTTCTGCTGGTCGCTGCTGGACAACTTCGAGTGGGCCTACGGGTACGCCAAGCGGTTCGGCCTCGTCTACGTGGATTACGGTACGCAGCAACGGATCCCGAAGGCGAGCTTCGACTGGTACCGGCGGCTCATCGCGCAGCACCGGTCCTGATCCGCGGCGCGGCGACCCGGGACCCCCTGCCGGGTCGCCGCCCGCCCTTGCGCCGCGTTCCTACCGTGGCGGCGCTGGCGTTGAGCGTGCTGAGCGACGTTGTGGGGCTGCTGGCGGGTCGCGCTCGACGAGTTCGTCGCCTCGGTGGCAGACCGGCGCCCCGGCCCGACCCAGGCCCGGCCCGGCGGTGAGGCATCACCGTCCGGGTAGCGGGCGTGCCGGCGGTGCTGCGTCATCCGGTCGGGAAGAGCTTGTCGTGCAACAGATCCAGCGCGGTGAGTACGGCACCGCGCAGCGCCGGATCGCCGGCGACCGTGCCGGCGCGTACCCGGGTGGGCAGCGGGATCGCGGCCGCCACCCGGTCGGCGACCTCGGCGGCGAGGCGGTCACCGCCGGCCCGGCCGATCGGACCGCCGAGCACGACGGTGCCCGGGTCGAGTACGGCGGCGACACCGGTCACCGCGACCGCGACGGCATCGGCCAGTTCGGCCAGGTAACCCGGATCCGGCAGGGCGGCGAGTACGGCGTCGACCGCGCCCGGCGGCCCCGAC
>Ga0164243_10012970_pt1 | contig 11759 bp, 13 predicted proteins | sample OricompcompostOP_FD_108781 | JGI IMG/M metagenome (GOLD analysis project Ga0164243, IMG submission 108781) | Organic Plus compost microbial communities from Emeryville, California, USA - Original compost - Organic plus compost (OP) | ecosystem: Engineered > Solid waste > Mixed feedstock >...
CCGGTTGCCCCCGTAGCTCAGTGGATAGAGCGACCGCCTCCTAAGCGGTAGGTCGCAGGTTCAACTCCTGCCGGGGGCACCAATGAAAACAATAAGTTGCGATAACTCTCGCTGGTCTCGAAAACCGCTGGATCTGATCGTGTAGGCGCCATGTAGGCGCCACGCGAAGAATTCGCTTCCCCCTCGGCTCGCTGGCCTTCTCGGCAAGCGGCCGCCGCCGGTGCGTCAACACCGACGACGGCCTACCACACCACGTACAGTCGAGGTACGCAGTCATGGGTTCACGACCCTTCCATTCTACCGGCCGCCGAGCCGGATTACGTCGCACTCCTTCAATCCGATTCCGCATCGTTCGCGGATGCCTGTTCTATCAAACGGCCGACGTGTTGTTTCCTTCCTTCGCTGGGGCCGCTTGCGCTTGGATCACCGCCGAGGCGAACCGGCTCGCAATGCTAGAAACCAGGGGTGCGTCATGAGCGGCCTCGATGCCGAGGACATCATCGTCCTTACACTTGGCCTTGATTTGCTCAGCCGCCATGCCGACATCGAGCTGGCGAATGCGCGTCGCCGAGGAAATAGCGCTAAACAGCTGGCGATGCTCAACATGCGCCAGCAGATCGCCACCGTACGAGCGAAGCTGAGCGCGATGCAGGTGTCGCCATGAGCCGCGCCAAGATAACGGAGAGAGCGGTAGTCAGCGAAGAAGCGTCGAAGCGGTGCGAGCAGATCAAAGCCGGCATTGGCGAGGAGCTGGGTCAGCTGCACAAAACCAACGCGCTGCTGATCGCCACGCAGTTCGCTGCCAATCATGAAGCCGACTTCGACGTGAGCGACGCTATCGCGGTCATTGTTGAGCGCGTCGAGCAAACCATCGCGGCATTGGATCTACTGACAGTGGAGGCGTCGCCATGAACGCCCCTACTGTGAGAGCAGAGTCGCGGGCGTACTTTAGAGCGCTCGGCAAGCACATCAGCCAATTGCGTAAGGAGTTGGGTATGACGCAGGCTGAGCTGGCACGTGCGCTCAATGTCTCGCAGCAGGCGGTGTTTGCGTATGAGTTGGGCGACCGGCGCGTGTCGGTGCTGATCCTCGTAAAACTGGCGCGCATCTTCGATACCTCTGTCGAAGAATTGTCGGGCATGAAGATGCCGATTCGGGCGCAGCGTCGCCTGTCTCCTGCCGGCGTGCGGCATGCTCAGCGTTTTCAGCAGTTGAGCAAAACGCAGCAGCGCTTCGTAAAGCGCATCATTGACATTTTGCTGGAGCATCTAACGCCGCAACCATCAGGCGATTTCGGCTGATCGAAAATCTGCATGGCCTACAAGCCCTGGTGCTCTTGGCTAGGGCTTTTTTTTCGCCGCACTCGCCCCGCCCGAACCCGAACTAGTCCGCATAGTCACCGCCGAACTCGCGCAGCAATGACAGATCAATTCCGGGGATGTCTCCGTCGTCAATGAATATTGCAGTTAGAGATCGATTCAGTTCATCTGCTTTGGGTCGTTTTCTATTCACCCGCGAGAGTCTCATGACGCATGAGGTGTGGTGCGTTCCCCCGCCTTCAAATGCGAAGTTGTAATTCGCCACGCCAATTACATATGGAAGGATGACCGCCAAGCCTTGCGTAACGCTCGCAAACTCCTCCTTGCTCAATCCAAACTCAATCGGGTGCGTTAACGACTCGCCGGGAAATAGAGCATAACCCCACGCGGAAGTCGGGCCTGTTTTCATTATCTCCAACAGCTGTCGTTGCACTGACCGAACATCGCCAGCGGCAGTTATTCCTACACCGTCTATATGTAAGCTGGCAGAAAAGAACACGTTCATGGCTGGCGAATTTCCGACGTTCTTGAGCGTCACTTCCAGCTGGACTCGAATAGCACCATCAACGTACCGAAGGCCCGCTGGTTTTAGACTGATAGTGATCCACGGTCGTTGAGTCCCCAGGAAGATATCCCGACTAAGCTCGTTCGCTGATCGTGCGGACTCGGCGGAGTCGCGAGCATGCTGGACCTGCTCATCAAGCTGTGTCTTTTGCTCGGCGAGCGCCGTCAGAGTCTTGGCCTGGAGATACACGGTGAGTGCAATCGCGAGCAATGTTGAGGCACCGATCACCGTACCAACGAATCCACCTATGAAGTCACCGAACTGGCCCCATTCTTGCGCTTGTGGCATCAGATCGCGCCCAACGGTTGCAGCATACAGCCACCAACTCGCAGCGAAGACGACTAGCGGAGCAGCAGCGAGCACCCCCACAAGGAAGACGATCTTTCTATGTGATGACATATCCCACGTTTCTGGCTGTTATTATTGGAGCCCTCATGATGAATCATCGCGCTGCCAATTACGAGACAAGCACTGAAAATTAGCGCTGTTGAGTAAGGAGGAAGCGTGCCGCCGGGTTCGCGATCATTTTCGATGCCTGCGCGTCAGCCAGTACACTGCCTCAAATTCCGCTTCCAGCTGCCGCTGATAAATTGATTCGAATGTCGTCCAGCGTTTCCATTTGGGACTGACGTCGAACTCTCTCAGACGCTCCAACAGTTTTCCACGCTTGCGCCGCAGACGGTCGAACTTGTCTTCAGTGACGCTGGTGTGGACAAGTCGCATGCAGTGGCGGCATTCGAAACCATCGACAGAATGGTAGAGCACAGCGCGCCGGGTTCGGCAGCCGGGACACAAAAACCATGGACGGGACCCGCCGTAGTTGCAAGCAGTACGCTCGATTGCGATGAATAAATCGGCGCTGCCATGGATCACGTGCACGGCATCGCCCATTACTGATACCGCAATTCCGCTCGGTGGCGGGTACTGCCACGGTTCGCGCCGCCCAAAGTCTATTTGACGAACGTCGATCTGCTGAAAGTTTTCACACCGGCGCCTCATTCAAAGCTCCACAAATCATTAGGCAAAAACAAATAGTGGTACTCGCCGTGGGGGTATTGTTGGGGTTCACGCCGGTCACGCAGAATTTGAGGCCACACGGCTCTCGCTGGTCGCGGCTGGTCGCCCCTGTTTTCCTCTTCTCCCTATATACGCAACATTTGCAACCGGAAGAATAGGAAATCAGACGCGACCAGCCGCGACCAGGGACAGCGGTAAACCTAGGCGACGCGCACCCATCGTTTGCGAGCCTTGCCATCCACCTTCATATCGCGCGGTTCATATCCCAGCTGCCGCATTACGCGTGACACACGTTTCTCTACCTTCGCATCCTGTCTGGAGGTATCAATGCGCAGGGCGCTTGCCATCACTTCACTGAGCGCGAGCGGGCGCGTGCAGGGAGGCGGAAACGGCGCCTGCCCCGGTATTGTTGGGGCCGCCGTGTTCAACCATCGCTCGATATCGGCTTCCCAAACGTCAGTGGCTTCATATTTGTGATGACGTCCGGCGGCGAGCTTTTCTGCCTCAGCCCACAGCACACCACGCGCCCGCCATATCGCCGCACCCTCAGCCCACAACTGCAAGCAGTCAGCAGCGATGCGGTCGCGGTCGAGCCCTGCCACTTCCACGGGCAACCAACGGCGTTGGCCTGTCTCATCGGGCGGCAGGAATCGTTCTTCGTTCGTAGTGGCGAACAGCATGCAGCGGCGCGGGTAGCTCGTCGGCTGTGTCTTCCACTTTTCGATCCATTCTTCCTTGCGGCGCGTAATCGATCGTTTCAGGTGCGTGATGTCGGCTTTCGAGAGTCCCGCCATTTCGGCGATTTCTACGACCACTTTGCCGCGAATCAGCCGTTTGAAATTATCGTCATCCTCGTGGAGTAAGAGACCATCGGTGAACCACTCAGGCGTGGGCACCATCGCCTGGAGCCCGGTGGATTTATGCTTGCCCTGCGGTGATTGAAGCGCAACCACCATATCGAGCTGACATCCTGGATCTAACATGCGCGCAGCGAGGCCACTCCAGATGTACAGGCTCACAGCACGCGCGTACTCATCATCAACGGCGCCGCAGTGAGTAACGAGAAACCGTTCGACGCGTGGCACTCCGTCCCATATCAGGCGATTCAGCCACGAAATCGCGCTGTCGAACGCATTGCGTTCGGCGACGAGTTGTAGGGCGTCGCGGATCAGGTCTTGGCTAATCGGGGCGAACCGCTGCTCACGACCTAATGTTTCTCGGAGCCGGATCATGTCCGTGTCGGATAGTGGCCGCCATTCTTCACTGGCTCCCGGTGCGATCATGATGCGGTCACGGAACTGGTCGTAGCCCAGCGTTGCGTGTTTCTGCGTGCTCAGCAGGTGCACGAGGTTTTCGATGGTAGCCTCGTATTGACCCTTGCGGTTGAACGTCATTGCATGTGACGCCGGAGATGCTGTCGCTCCAGCTGGAGCACTGGACTGTGGCACTTGCATGGCAACCTGAGCAGCGCGTGAGCGGGGATTCACCCAGCCGAAGCGTTGCGCGATGGTGAATACGTGTCGATAGTCGCTGCGGGCTCCCTCGGATCGATGCGTGTTCCACCATTCCTCCGGTGCACCCACTGTGTAGCCTGGGGCTCGTGCTGACCATTCGCACCAGATTTCGCGCCCTTGATCGGCAAGCGACAACAGCGCATAGCCGACTTCGGACCATAGCGCGTTGCTGGCAATGTCTGGCACCAATGCAAGGTGATTCAGTGCGCTCGTCAAGTCCGCCAACGATTCACCGTCTATGCATCGAAGCTTGAACGCACTGGCAGTCGGTGCTGTTGCTGCCGCTGCCTTCGGCGCGCCCGCAAGATCAATCAACCACTGCGGTGCTTGTGCAGGTGGAGTGCTTGGGTTTACCCATTCATAGCGGCCAGCCTGCTGCTTGCCGGGCACCTCGATAGTCACTGATGGCGGCGCTACGACGTAACCCCCGCGCGATTTGATGTCGAGGCCGGCGCCGATCTTCCCTGCGCTGTTGCTTACGTCTGGCGCGCTAAAGTAATAGTGCCAGCCGCCACTTGGAGTGCGTACAGCCAGCGTCACGGGCAGCGCGCCAAACTGCTGTTGAAGTGCCGCCAGGGATACATCGCCACCGTGGCGCGGGTCCACATCTAAAACCAGCAGACTGTTGCCACCAACGATGGCGATGTTTGCTTCCGGCTGCTCAGTCCACCACTTCGATATGACCGCCAGATCGCTGGTAGCTAGCGCTGGCCAATCCTTCGGCCCTGGCGCTTTCATTCCCGGCGGCAGCGGTACAATGCGCCAACCTACGCGGGCAAGGCTGAGCGCACCGTCATGCAGGGTGCTCATAGTGTCTTACTCACGGCTTTATTTTTCTTGCTGGCAGCGCGTTCGTAGTGCTCCTGCATTCGGCGCTGCCGGCGGTTCATCGGCGGGCCATAGAACAAGTCGCTGACGCTGCGATCAGGCATTACTGATCGCATGTGTTGAAGTTCGCGCGAAGCCCACGTAGGTAGTGGTTGTCGGTGGCTGGTCACGGCCCATCACTCCGCTGCACTCAACAGCTGGCGAATGGAGGCTACTGACCAACGCAGGCGACCATTTACGTGACTCGGCCGGATCGGCCCGGAGCCTTGGCAAGCCCACCGTCGGAGGGTTTGCGACGCGAGGCCGAGCAGCGCGGCAGCTTCAGCTGTGGAAACGGTGTGATCGACGGCGGCTGCTTCGCAGAGGTTGCGAGTGTCGCGGATAGTTGGCGGGTGCATCATGAATCCTCGTATTGGGCGCGGCATGTCGCGCCATGGACGGGGATGTTCCGATGTGCCTGCCGGCTAGCCCGGCTAATCCGGCTTTTTCAGATTCTTACGAGCCTGCCGAAGCAGGTCGCAGTAGTGCTTATAGGTGAGCGTTTTTATTCGACCCGAAGCCGAAGGATATCGGTATGCTGGTGGCGGTCCGTCCACTTCCTCACATTCGCCCGCCCAAGACTCAATAGCACTGCCGAGATGGGTCCATAAGTCGCGTGGCGTGTCTCCGACGTGCCCACGCGCAAGGTCAGCCACTACATCGCGCATAGTCCGGCCATCATCGCCTTTGCCGCGCGGCTTTCGTGCCTTCCTTGCCTGAATTTCCTTGTGTACAAGGGTTTCCCTTGCAAGCCTCAGCATCTCATCCTTGAGGGCCGCAACGAGTCTTTCATCTCGGTTTGGCTCCTTTTCGAGTAGGTCGAAGTTTCGCCGGAACCCCTCACCTTTAAACAGATGTGCCAAAGGAATGGATTTCTTACGCATGCGCTATGACGCCTGCACGCTATCGTGGGCGTTCGCCGCCAAGCGGCCGGGAGACTTTGGTGGTGAGAACTGCACGCCCCCTTGCTCAAGAATCCAGGCTTCTAGTTTCTCGTGCCACATGCGCAGTAGGTCGAGTGGCCGGCGCCGATAATGTTTCTCGGCGATTGCTGATGGCTTGTGGCCTTGAATCTGCGCGACGATGCCGGTCGGCATTTCAATCCATTCGGCGAGCGTGCCGAAGCTTCGGCGTAGCCCGTGGAGCGTGATGTGTGGGAGTCCCCCGCGTTGAAGGGCGGCGTTGTGCGCAATGCGCGGCTCAGTTAGCCGGCCGTCTTTCGCCGACGTGCTTGCAAACATCCACTCGTTCTTGCTCGGCAGGGCGGACAGCAGCGACGCGACGTATGGCGTGAGCGGAATTGTTCGCGTACCTTCCACCTTGTCGCGAATTGTGATGCTGTTCCATTTGAAATCCACATCATCGCGTCGCAAGGTCGCCAGTTCTTCGCGGCGTGCACCTGTCAGCAGCAGCGTTTGCAGATATGCGCGGATGACGGGATTCGAGAGCTTGCGCACGGCCGCGAACCATGCCGGAAGCTGTTCACGCTGCAAACAGTCGCCATCCTTAGTTTTTGCTCTCGGCACGACATCCCGCACGGCCCGCGCCGAACAAGCGTCGGAGGGAACAAGGCCCTTGTACTCGGGCACGTCAGCAGTCCACGCGATGAATGCACGAAGCGCACGATAGGCTTGCCCGGTGCTGGTCGGGCGTCTCGCAGTCTCACGCTTCAGCCATGCAGCGATGCGTTCGGATGTTAGCTCCGAGAGCTTCAGCCCCATGAGCGACGCCAGCGGGCCGGCCTTCGTTAGTTTTCCCTTGCCGCCGCGTCGCCAGCGCTCGCCCCCGGCATGCGCCAAAGCGATGTGATTCGCGAGATGTCGCGCGCCCCAATGTTCCTTGCGCGCTTCGATGTACGCTTGCCAGACACCTTCCACGACGAGATCCCGGCGCGACGCTTCTACACGCTGAGCTTCGGCCCGTGCCGTCTTCTCGGCTGCCTCAAGGCGTGGATCGACGCCGCGATCAACGACAGTGGTTAGGCGGCGCGCTTCCTTGCGGGCGTCATCGAGTTTCCATGAGGAAGGATCGCCGATGGTTGTCCGCACTGTGCGGCGATGGACGCGCTTCTCGAATACGTAACTGCGGGCGCCGTTCGCTGTGACACGCAGGCCAAGCCCTGGCGTCTTCGCATCCCAATGGATGACGTAGCTCTTGCTCGGGCGTTTGAATGCTTTTACGCGACCTTCTGTGAACTGCACCCTGTCCGCCACTGCCGATTCTCCCCGTGTAGGCACCATGTAGGCCGAATTCGGCTATAGTGTGCAACACCGAGGAATACCCCGGATAGTCGAGAAAGGGCGTAAAAGGCTGTTTTTCGTGAACTTGTGAGATAGGCAGCAACACTGCGCAACGGTTCGGAATCTTGTTTCCTGACGACTCCTAAGCGGTAGGTCGCAGGTTCAACTCCTGCCGGGGGCACCAGTCCTGATCGATAAGCTCGCGTATATCCGACGGGGCTACTGCGGCCAGGGCACCGCCAGTATTGGCTTTCCAACCTTCGCTAACCAGGCATCGCATAGCGCAGACCTCTGGGGCTCGTCGGCGTCATCGGCTTTCTGGGACCAATTCAAGTACATAATGCTAAAGCCGTAGGCATTGTGGCCCTCTACCTGAGTTACCAGCTCGGCAAACCCGTGATGCAGCGGCTGTACAGCTCCGTGTGTCCAAAGCCCCCAATGCTCATTCTCGCTTTCGAGTGTCAGTTGGCGCCATCGAGTACGCGGAACCCTGCCGGGTCCGACAAGTTCCGCAACCTCACTCTTTCGCAGCAATATCCTTCGGCCGACTATGGGCAGGCAGCCTAAGAATCCGTTGTCTCGTCTATAGTCCGTTATGCCAAGGACGCCCCTAATGTACTCAATGCGGCTCTGCTTGCTGTGCGTAATCGGATCTACGGCCGCGTAACAGTCGGCAGACTCAATGATGACTCTGCTCTCCCAGCTCCCACGATTGCCAATTACGTTGGTAGCATCCAGAAGCAACGATTGCGGTTGCTCCATGCGGAGCAGAGAGAGGTCGGCCGGGAGCACGCCTGCGCGAGTGAGAAATATAGGAGCTACCGCGGGTTTCCGAACATAGCTCGAGAAATATGCGCGGACCTTGGGGCGCACTGCGGCCTTTATGCTCTCGTGGCTGAAGTTGTTGGTGCACTCCTTATATGACTCAACGAGTTCAGCCACGAACTCGATTGCCACGGCCTGAGTGAGTTCCTGCTGGAATGGTAACGGCCCGGAAAGTGCGTTCCGCTGTAGATTGATGGGAAGACGCCCATCGGGATCGAATACCACCAGTGTAGGTGGCGTGACAGGAAACAATCCGAGTTCGGGTGAAATCTGTGGAGCTACTGCGTGCAGTGAGCTGGTGACGTAGATTCCATTCGATATTAGAACACTGTTTCCGTACGGGTCGCGCACGTGCTCTTTGTGAGTCCACAGGACGTCATCAAAATTGGATGCGCGGATGCGCCTCCACCCGCTTCCTTCGAGTGGAGCGCCGCACAAAGGGACAGTAAGGCGTTGCGGTAGGGTGGCCTTAGATTGCGTGATGAGATGTCTCGTCACTTTGGGCTGTGCTGCGCAGTACCAGTCCCACTCTCGTGGGGAAGTCAGAAGCCTCCTTACTACGGGAGGAGAAAGACTGATCTCGATTCGTGTTCCGTGATGAAACTGTGTTGGCCGAACCTCGATTGAGTCGTCACCACGTCGGCAGGTAAATGTGAATCCTTCGTCGCCTGAATCAATGTGAGTGGTTGTGACAGTTATTTCGTCCCCTAGCAAGAACGCAGCGAGGACGCCTACGCCAAATCTACCGGTGCGGTGGACGGTTGAATGACCGTCGACTTCATGGTCACGGCGCCAGATGTCACTGCTTCTATATGAAGCGCCGATATTAAGAAAGTAGTTGTCAATGACATCCAAGGACATTCCGACACCGTAATCTTCTATGACGAGTTTTGCTGTCCCTTCCTCTAGTGCGTAGAGCGAGACGACTACGTCAGTTTCAAATAGGTATCCATTCCGTGAAATCCGGCCCTTTTCTAGGAAATCGTTTCGTTCTAGACATGCATCGACTGCATTCTGCACTAGCTCTCGTATGCCGATCTCGGGTCTTGCTCCGTATAGTGGCGCTACTAGTAGATCCATCAGTTCGCCACTGGCCGTTCGGAAACGGAACTGTCGCGGTATGTATGCTAGCCGCTTGCTACGAGCGAAATTGGATGCGTCATCAAGAGAGCTGCGGATCCGACGAACTATGATCCCGAGGGAGTCAAGCGGGATTAGCCGCCCGTATACCTCGCCCAATACCGCCCATGTCTGATCTAGTTCTCTCTGGATATCGGAAAAAAGTGATCGCAGAGCGAGAAATGTTCGAACATCGCGAGGCTCCGCGTCGGCGTAGATCGCCTCTGGATCGTCATGCACTTGATGAAGCTCTATGATGGCTTCGTGCTTTCGCCACTCGCCACGGGACATCGGGCTTGTCAGCGATTTGAGTCGCAAAAGCTGCTTTGGTGCCCGGCTTGAGTGAATCTGTATAAAGTCAGCTATCCTCAGAACGGACATTACGAATGGGACGTGACAGTTCAAATGAACGCGTCGTTTCCCCCCGGGGAGGGCATCAACTGCGGCACGCAGATGAAGATTGTGGCTCCGCGCGACAAAACCGCAGAGATCCAGGAAGTCCGTCGATGCAAAGCCAATGGAGGTGCGGCTGCTGTCGGCCCCGGGGATGCCGGCGAGCGCTATTTCATGTGCAAGTCGTGCGTGATGTCTGCGTAAGAATTCGCCAATTAGCAAACGATCACGGAGCGTCAGCAATAGTTTGTTGTTCGGGATGGCGGAAACTGGATCTGTATCGCCGAAAATGCTCATCAGTTTTCGCTGATCGAACCGTCGAGCTTCCGACCAAAAATAATTCCATAGTTCTGGCCAAGGTAAATCGTTTTTGACGTAATTCGAAGTAACAGGCTTGTATCTGCCACAGATCAGCTCGAAAAAGCCATCTTCCGATAAATGAAGCGCGCTATCGTGCAGTAGAACCGAGGTGACTAAGAGTGCCGCATCTTCTGCTGTGAGTTCTGGCCATGACTCGTCCGAGATCAGGCTATCTGCTGTGGCAAGGACCTCGTTGAGGTGAATGAGGCTATGATCAGTGTATTCGGGGAAGAATACAGTCTTGTTGTCGCGCGCCCATGGCGCGATAGTAGCAGCCGTTCCCAAGACGAAGGAATGAAGGCTTTGATCTCTGCTCAATAGTTCGTTGAGGCGGCTCGGCAGTTGGAGCATACGCGGGAAATTCCTCGTCAAAGACTAGGCCACTGGTGCCATTCTGCCATTTGCGACGACAACGGGCGAGACATGCGGTTGAGCATGGTCGGCATAAGTTGAACTGACCAAAGCATAGCCAAGTGGCGGCCTAGATGGCGCTGCTGCGCAACTTCCGTGAGGCTGAATATCCTTCCGACCACGCAAGAGCCCGGCACCGGGGCTCCAACAAGAATTCCAATAGCTTGGCTGACGATAAGTATGAATCTAGACCAGGCCGTCTCCTGCCGGCATCGCCATCGTCGGATCCATTTACAGCAATACAGGCGGTCGCCTTTCAGCCGCTCCATGTGATCGCAAGTCTAAGGCAGGTTCAAACTATGTTCGCTTAGGGGCACCGCTCTCAATGCGCCCCTTCCGCCCTCGCGTGCGGAGCAAGACGTGCCAGTCGGCAGACTCAATGTAAGCCGGTTGTGCGTTCCAGATGCGTCCACCTTCAATGCGATTCTCCGATGGACGGGAGATCAGTCTTCAGGAACGACTGCGCGCACTACTGGACCAAGAACACGCGTCGAGAATACGCGCGCGGCTTCTGAAGGGTTGAAGCACTGGAAAGTTTCGCCTCAGGCGGACTCATCAATGAGATCGAGGTTGACTCCATGTGCGCTCCGATATCGTACATCGCAGCTCAAAACCTAAACGCGCACGTATCGCGAGCCAAGCGAGAAATGTCATCGATGATGACGACGTGTCTTTCCTGTCGATGCTTACGAAGGTAAGTGAGCATCGTCTCCGTGCCAGCTCGCACGGTCAGAACGAATAAGAATGAACGAAACACTAGACAATCACCTGGGCCACCGTGAGTTGTCTGCCTGGTCCAGAACATCGTCCTCCCGCTCGCATATGATTTTTCTGGCGGAGATCGGCGCGAAGCTGTGGTTCGCTCGCTATCTGCGTTCAGCAGGTGTTGCCATTCGGCAGCGCTGTCCTGATCCAGGAGACACCAACCCGAATGATTGGGCTGGGCCATGCTTGCGCTCGGGATTCGACCGGCTTTATTGCACCGGAACCAGTGCTTCGAGCCCCGCATTGCACGCGAGTGCGGAACATCCGTTTCAGCGCAGTCCGACTTCGGGTGAGCTGCTGCAGCGGCCCACCTCAACTATTACATGAGGAGTTCTGCCATGGCACTCAGAGATTTGTGGCGAGG
>Ga0164243_10012971_pt1 | contig 11758 bp, 10 predicted proteins | sample OricompcompostOP_FD_108781 | JGI IMG/M metagenome (GOLD analysis project Ga0164243, IMG submission 108781) | Organic Plus compost microbial communities from Emeryville, California, USA - Original compost - Organic plus compost (OP) | ecosystem: Engineered > Solid waste > Mixed feedstock >...
ACGACTCCCACCCCTTGCCCGCACCCGAGCAGTTGGCGAGCAGCGACACCATGCGGTGATCCATCGCGCGCGCCCCAAAGTGCAGGTCGAGCCGCCGCACCTCCGACACGTCGTACATCGCCGAGCAGATGTAGAGATCGGCCCCGGCATCACGAGCGGCCATCGCATGGGAGGGGTTCGCCGCGTCGAAGCAGATGGCGAGGGCGACGCTCCATCCGGCGATATCCAGGGGGCGGGGCGGATAGGACGCGGAGCAGAACCAGGCGTCCTCGCTGGCGTGGACGTGCATCTTGGCGATGATGTGCGCCTCGCCATCTGGATGCAGCACAAACGAGGCGATCCGCCCGGCATCGCCAGCATCCGGGTCGCGCCAGGCAGCGCCGACGATGGCGGTGACGCCCGTCTCCCGGCACGCGACTGCGATCGGCGCCAGCCGGGGATCGTCCGGCGTGAGCCAGAGGCGACGATCCGAGAGCTGGTCGAGATCGTAGCCGATCAGGGAGAGCTCCGGGGAGACGACAAGCTGCGCGCCCCCGACCGCTGCCTCCCGGATCATACGGACGGTGATGGCGACATTCGCGTCTACATCCCCGAACACGGATTCCATCTGCGCCGCCGCCACAACCAGGGGATCGATCACGGTCGCACGTCCTTACCTATCGCGACGATTCAGGCTCCCCGGCTCCAGACGCGACGGGCGGTCGTGGTCCCTGGGACGAGGAAGCCGACGGAGCTTCGTTCCAGGCACTTGGACTCGCCATGACGGAGCCAACGACCGGCCTCCAACCGCTCGCCATCATTGGCGCGTGCGAGCTCCACGATGGCGTCCCGATGCCCACGCAGGACTGGCGGCAATCCGTTCCGTTCGCGTTGCAATCGTCTCGGTCGTCACGTTCCCAACGTCGGCTAGTTCGGCATCGGGCCTGACGACTCCTCGGACGATTCTCCCGCACCGCCGCCTTCGACGGCATCATGAAGCGCCGCTGCAATCGACTTGCGCAGGATCGGGAGGAGCTCCGTCACGATCAGGAAAACCCTTCCATCGTCGATATCGTTGTAGTCGTGGACGATGACATTCCTGAGCGCGATGGCGGAACGCGCGTCCGCGATGCTCCCGAACACCTCCTCGTCACGCTGCCGCACCCGGATGAGCGCTTCGACGACGGTGATCAGTTTCCGCTCGACAATGCTGCGGACATCCTCGTTGCACACATAGTCGCTGCCGGATAGCCCTGCGATAGTCGACCTGATGTAGTCGCAGGCGGCCAATGCATCCGTGAGGACGCTACGAGTTCGCGGTTGCATCGTAGATCACTCGGCGCGTCCTCGCAGCGTCCTCGCGAAGTGCGTCGCGCCGAAGGGCGTCGGCAAAGACGAGGTCGAACGGTACAGGCAGCTCCGCCTCAAGCGCCTCACCAAGCGCCACATACCGGCGAAAGTCGTCCAACGCTCCCCGTTCCCGCATGGAAACGAGGAAATCGACGTCGCTGCGTTCGGGGTCAAAGCGGTCGGTCATCACGGAGCCGAAGACTTCCAGCCGCTCCACCTCATATGCACGCGCCAACCTCACGATGGCATCCAGGTGCTCACGAATGATTGGCGGCAGATCGGTTGGGGTCGCGATCGTCTCGGCCATGGTTCTTCTCCGGACGGAGGGCGGTTGCTCGCCTCCATTGTACGGGCGCACGACGACAGCAGCGGGAATCTTAGTCTCCGGCCATCGCGATCAGCTTCCGCACCGTGGAGAGATTGCGCGCCGTGGCCGTGACGTTCAGCAGGCGTTCGAGAACCGCGTTCGTCATCTTCGAGCTCTGGATGTGCTCGCCATACCGCGCGAAGAGGTCGCGGCCGACCACCGTCCATTCATCCTCGCCGAAATCGCGCGCTCGCAACGCTGCGACGCCATCGGGGTCCGGTTCGCGATCCATGAAGACGATATGAGCCAGCTTCGGATTGTGCTCCGGCCAGGGATAGGCGGCGAGCGCGGCCTCCAGCTCGTCCCGCGTGCGCACGATCGCCCGCGTCGTCACACCCATCCTGTCGGCAATCGCCGCCTCAACCTCGGCCGCCAGAGACGCCTCGTCGCGGGCCTGCGGCACCGTCGCGACGATGTTGCCGCTCTGGATATAGGTCGCGACCTCGCGATACCCGATTTCGGCCAGCACTGCCCGAAGCTCCGCCATCGGCACCTTCGCCGTTCCGCCGACGTTCACGGCCCGCAGCAGCACGATAGCCCGTTGCTCGCTCATCGATCTCTCCATACGAGCCGAACATGCGTACGCATCCCTATCGTAGCAGCCCGGGGAAGATGCGAGAATATCAGCGCACACGTGGGGAGGACGATGGACGAACAACAACCGGCACGATTCGAAACGGTTCCGCTGGAGCAGATCGGCAAGACGTGGGGGCCGCGCCCGACCGACCGGATGGTCCAGCATGTCCGCCGCCACGGCATCCTGTCGCCGGTCCTGCTGGCGGAGACCACGGATGACGACGGGGTGCTGGGGCTCCGGCTGGTCGATGGCAATCGGCGGGTCGCAGCGGCGCGGGAGGCCGGGCAGACGCACATCCCAGCGATCATCGTGCCCGCCGTGGATGATGCGGAAGTGGCGGAGCTGACCCTGGCCGTCAACACGCTGCGCACGAACAATCCGGTCACGGAATGGTGGGCGATCGACGACCTGCATCAGGCTGGTCTCCGCGACGCGACGATCGCGGAACGCACCGGCATGACGCCGGCCACCCTGAAGGCCCGCGCCCGCTATGGCCAGCTCGATCCCCGCATCTTCTCCGGCCTGGTCTACGGCCGGATCGCGCCGAGCGTGGTCGACAAGGCCGCCCGCCTGCCACTGGAGGCCCAGGAGCGCATCGCCGAATCGTTCCACGAGACCGGCTCGTTGCAGACCTGGCAGGTGGAGCAGGAGGCCAAGAAGTTCCGCCAACCCCGCCCCGGCTCCGCGCCGCAATCGCTGGAGGACCTCACCTTCCAGCTGGACACGCTGGCTGCCGCAGCCCAGGCGCTTGGGCTCGACCGCGATGCCTTCCTGCACGCCGCCGGGGAGGCGTTCGCTCGTGTCCAGGACGAATCGGACAACGACTGATGCGCAGGATCGTGGCCCAGCGGCTGCGGCGCCTATACTTTCGCCAACAGGCCGCGATGCTCCGGGTCACCCGGCATCCCTATCGCCCCGATCATCGGAGTTCCACATCATCATGACCGAGCACGAATCCACGACCGCCTCTTCCGCCCTCGCATGGTCTGGCCCCAGCCCCTACTGCGAAATCGGGCGCAACCACCCCCGCGATCGCCACCGCATGAAGGCGCTCGACGGCTACGATCTCGTCTGGTCCTGCGACCGCCATTCCGTCTTCGCGAAGCTCATCGATGCGGAGACCGCCAGCTCCCTGAAGCGCAACGATCCCTTCCCGATGCACGACGGGGGCGAAGGCATCATCACCGGCATCGGCGATGAGCGAGGCGGCGGCACGCTCATCTACTACCGCGCCAAGTAGCGCGCACCGGTGACCTCAGCACCCCAGCACAGGCACGCACCGCTCGCCTTCGCTCTCGATGCCGGGCCTGGCGAGTGGGTCGCCGCGCGCAAAGACGGCGTGGCCGCGTATCGCCGCGCCGTCGATCGCACCATCGCCCTGGCGACGATCGCAGAAGAGGCGGGTATCGCGTCGTTCTGGGCTCTGGAAGACCCGGACGGCTGGGATGCCTTCGCGGTGCTGGCGGCGGTGGCCCGCGCCACGGAACGGCTCCAGCTCGGGACCGGTGTCACCAACCCCTACTACCGCCATCCCAGCCAGATCGCGGCATCCGTCTCCACACTCGATGCCTTGAGCGATGGCCGTGCCTTCCTCGGCTTCGGGCGCGGCCAGGCGGAGTGGTACCAACGTGCGCTCGGCATCCACGTCGGACGGCCACTGCGAGCGCTGGAGGAGGCGATCGACCTCTTCCGGGAATGGTGGCAGGCCCCCTCGGAGGCGAGCTCGCCCAGCGGAGCGACCGAATTCCACATCACCTCCTGGAAACGCGGGATCTACCCGGTCCAGCGGCACGTCCCGATCTATCTCGCGGCAGTCGGCCCGCTGGCCCTGCGCCTCGCCGGGCGGAAGGCCGATGGCGCGCTCTTCAACGATCTCGCATCCCGCCATTTTCTGGCAGATGCCGTGATGGCGGTGCGGGCGGCGGCAACCGAGGCGGGGCGCGATCCCGCTTCCCTCCGCTTCGTCGCACGGGCGGCGGTGACGGTCACCGACGATCCGGAAGCCATCTACGAGCAACGCAAGGCAACCGTCGCCATGATTCACGCCCTGCCGGGCATGGAGCGTTTGTTGGCGACACCCGGCTACGACATCGCCGGCATCATCACCGAGGTCCGTCGCCTGATGCGCACCGACGAGGTCCTTGCGCGCGGGGGAGCATTCACCGACCTGCGCGAGGCCGGCGATCTCGCGGCGGCAAAGCGGGCGATCCCCACCGAGCTGATGCGGGAACTGGTGGTTGCCGGGTCGGCGGAGACCATACAGGTCCGGCTGGCTGAGCTTCAGGCGATCGGCATCACCGATGTCGTTCTCACCCACCCTGGTCCCGACGCCACCGTGGAATCCCTCGCCGCGCTGATGGCCGCCGTGACGCCGCGATGAGGGAACGATGTCAATCCCCGGCGGCCTTCGCATCCGGCGTGCGGTCGGGCGCCCCCATTCCGGGAGCGTAGACAACCGGATTGCCATCGCGGGTGGCTTTCGCCGCGTAGAGGGCGAGATCGGCCGCCCGCACCAGCGCAGCCGCGTCGCGGAACGCGGGATCGCTCATCACCAAGCCGACTTCAGCAGAAACGGTGCAGGGCTCTCCATCGAGATCGATCGGCTCGGAGACGCGGCGGATCAGACGCCGCGCCAGGCGGAGCGCCCGGAGCTGGGAGGTCTCCTCGATGCACGCAAGGAACTCGTCCCCGCCAAAGCGCGCGATGAAGGTGTGCTCCCCGAGCTCCTCGAGCAGCCGTCTCCCGATCTCCGCCAGCACGGTGTCCCCGACCTGATGCCCGAAGCGATCGTTGATCGCCTTGAACCCGTTCAGGTCGAGAAACATTACGCACAGGCGGTGGGCGGCACCCTGCGCAACCTCTCGCGCCAGCGCCGCCTCGACACGTTCGACAGCCGCCCGCCGGTTCGGCAGGCCGGTCAGCTCGTCGACCAACGCCTGCCGGGAGAGCATGGCCTCGACCGCGACCCGTTCCGAGATATCACGGGCCTGGACCGTGAACCCACCCAGGCCCGGCACATCGAGCATGTTGACCGCCGAGAGCTCGAACCAGCGCCATTCCCCATCACGCCGCATCACACGAGCGCGTCGCCGCTTCTGCGTGTGCGACCGGTCATCCCGGGCATCGAAGAGCTGCGCCACCTGCTCCCGGTCGTCGTCCAGCACCAGCTCCGCAAAGTCCATATCGACCGCATCCTCGGCGCCGAGCCCGAGCGTCGGAGCGATGGCCGGGCTGGCATAGCGGATCCTCCCGTCCGGGCCGACCAGGAAGAGCGGGTCCGGCGACACCTGGGATAGATGCCGGAACCGGGTATCAGCGTACTGCCAATGCTCGTTCACGCCGATCAGGTCGTCCTGCGGGGTGTAGGTGTAGGCGATCTGACGCGGGACACCTTCCGTATCGCGGATCAGCCAGGCCAGCATCTCGAACCAGACCATGTGGCCGTCCTTGTGCCGGAAGGCCGTCATGCGGCGGACATGCGAGACCTCGCCGGTCGCCAGCTGGATGAACACATCGCCATCGACATCCGGCGTTTCCGGTCCCATCAGCTCGGAGTCCGGAATGGCGTCGAACTCCTCCAGCGTATAGCCGAACATCGCCGCCAGTGCGGCGTTTCCCGCGATCAGCCGGCCACGGGAAACGTCGAAGATGGCGAGGGCGAAGGGTGATTGATCGGCGACGGCAACCAGCCAATCGGGATCGAACTCGTAACGGCCCGACTGGTGAGGCCGTGCCGCCGCCCGCCGCACCAGTTCCAGCTCCTCGCCCGAGACGGCGTAGCCCCAGGCGATCCCGGTCAGTACGTCCTCGAATGCATCCGCGATTGTCGCCCCGAGCTCTGCCGGCATGGCTTCCGCCACCGACCGGCGAAGCGCCTGGCACAGTCTCGTCAGCGCCGAGGGCTGGCCGCCACAGAGATCGGCGATATTCATGCCGATCCCGCGCACATGCAGCGGAACCGATGGCGGGGTGAGGGTCGCGCTGACGATGACGCTCAGATGCCCTTCCACCAGCCGGCGAATGGTGGCGAGCGATGCTCCCGCATGGAGATAGGGTGTGATCGCCTCCAGCATGCTGGCCACGACGGTATCGCCGTGGATCGCGAACCACGCCTCGACCTGCTGCCGGGCCGCGAACGAAGGACCCTGCTCCCTGCGAGCTGGCGCCGGCGCATCGTCACTACCGAGGTGTCCTGGTATCGAGTGCATCATGGGGCATTCCAACTCGTGACAACCTCTACCCATACCGCAGGACGTTGACATTCCCGGACACAACTATGCCATACCCTCAATATCACGACAGCCGCCTCATCGATTCCTGGGAGAATCCCTCACGACTTCGGTGAAACACCGCGCCTGGCTCCGGCACGATGGGAGGCATTGCCCTCAAAGAAGAAGGACAGGCCGGGATCACACCGCCGTATCATGGCTGTTGCAATCCGCACGCCGCATCGCCCTGGCCGTCGCGCTCCCCGCGGCCGCCTACCCTGGAAGGAAGGTCTCCCCATGTCGATCGCCATACCGCACGACGCGGAAGAACCCACCTGGCTCGCGTTGATCGCCCAGATGACGCCCGCCGACAAAGCCGCGCTGCTTGGCGGCATCACCATGTGGGAGACACCGGCCATCGAGCGGCTCGGCATCCCGCCGATGCGCGTCTCCGACGGGCCGAACGGCGCGCGCGGCAGCATGGGATTCGTCGGCGGCAGCATCACCTCGGCGGCATTCCCGGTCGGTATCGCCCTGGCCGCAACCTGGGACGTGGACCGCATCGAGCAGATCGGGGCAGCGCTCGGGCAGGAGGCGAAGACCAAAGGCGCCCGACTCCTGCTCGGGCCGACCGTGAATATCCACCGCTCCCCCTTCAATGGCCGCAACTTCGAGTGCTATTCGGAAGACCCCTATCTCTCGGCGCGGATGGCCGTCGGGTACATCACCGGACTCCAGCGCACCGGCGTTGGCGCCACCGTGAAGCACTTCGTCCTCAACGATTCCGAGTTCGAGCGCAACTCGATCGACGTCGAGGCGGACGAGCGGACGCTGCGCGAGATCTATCTCCCGCCCTTCTACGCAGCCGTAAAGGAGGCCGGGACCTGGGCGTTGATGACCGCCTACAACCGCATTGACGGCCTCTTCGCAAGCGAGAATCCCTCCCTCATCCGCGACCTGCTGAAGGGAGAGTGGGGGTTCGATGGCCTGGTGATGTCCGACTGGTTCGGCACGCACAGCACGATCGAGGCGCTGGAAGCCGGGCTCGATCTCGAGATGCCAGGTCCGCCGGTCTGGCGCGGGGCGAAGCTGGCTGCTGCGATCGAGGCCGGCCAGGTCGATGAGGCCGCCGTCGACGATGCCGTGGAGCGCGTGCTCCGCACGATGGAGTGCACAGGGGTCTTCGCGGAGCCAGAAACCGGCCCCGAACGGGGCATCGACCGGCCGGAGCACCGTCTCCTGATCCGGCTGGCTGGTGCAGAAGCCATGGTCCTGCTTCGCAACGAGCGGGCGGCGTTGCCGCTCGACCGGCAGCGGGTGAAGACGATCGCAGTGATCGGCCCGAACGCGAAAGCCGCGCAGATCATGGGCGGCGGCAGCGCCCAGGTGAATGCCCACTACACCATCTCGCCGTGGGATGCGCTCACGACCCGCCTGCGCGGTGAGGCGGAGCTCACGTTCGCGCAAGGCGCCTCGAATCATAAGCACCTGCCCGCCATCCCGGTCGGCCTTCTTCAGGATGGCGTCTTCTCCTATGCCTTCTACGAAGGCGCGGCCCTCGGCGACGAGCCAGCCGGGTTCCTGACCACCCCGGCGTCGGAGCAGATTTGGTTCACCCCGCCCGTGCCGGAGCTCGGGTTCGGGCCGTTCTCCGCCCGCGCCACCGCGGCATTCACCCCGGACGAATCCGGCACCCACACATTCAGCCTGACCAGCGCCGGACTCGCCCGGCTCTTCGTGGACGGGGAGTTGCTGATCGACAACTGGGACGACTACCAGCGCGGAGACTATTTCTTCGGGTTGGGGAGCGCCGAGCGCATCGCCACCGTCGAGCTTGAGGTCGGCACACGCCACGAGCTGACCGTCGAGTACCAGGCCGCGGAGGTCTCGCCCCTGAAGGCGGTCCGTCTCGGCTATCTGCCGCCGAAGGACCCGGATGCCATCGCCAAGGCCGCGACGCTCGCGGCGGATGCCGATGTCGCCCTCGTCTTCGTCGGCCGCACCGGCGAATGGGACAGCGAAGGGGCGGACCTCCCGGATGACCTGCGGCTTCCGGGCGAGCAGGACGCGCTGATCGCCGCCGTCGCCGCTGCGAACCCCCACACGGTCGTCGTCCTCCAGACCGGCACCCCAGTAGCGATGCCATGGCTGGACGAGGTCGCAGCCGTGCTCCAGGCGTGGTATCCGGGACAGGAATGCGGCAATGCGATCGCCGATGTCCTGCTCGGCGACGTGAATCCCTCCGGCAAGCTGACCCAAACCTGGCCGAGGCGGACCGAAGATACCCCATCGTTCCTCAACTATCCCGGAGAGAACGGCCACGTCCACTACGGCGAGCGGATGTTCGTCGGCTACCGGTGGTACGAGGCGCGGGACATCGAGTCGCTGTTCCCGTTCGGCTTTGGCCTCTCCTACACGACATTCGCATACAGCGACCTCGCGCTCGACCGCAATACCCTCCACCCCGGTGAGACTGCGACCGCGACGGTCCGCGTCACGAACACCGGCCCCGCTGCCGGGGCGGAGGTCGTCCAGTTCTACGTGGAAGACGTCGCGTCGTCGCTCTCCCGGCCACGCAAGGAGCTGAAGGGGTTCCGCAAGGTGATGCTCGCTCCTGGCGAGTCGGCAGACGTGAGCGTTCCGCTCGATCGGTCGGCACTCGCCGCCTGGGACGACGGCATCCACCAGTGGCGCGCCGAGGCCGGCGAATTCGTGATCCACACCGGGGCCTCCTCGGCAGACATCCGGTCCTCGGCGCGGCTGACGCTCGCCGCGGACGAGACCTTCCTCCATCCATAACGCGAGCGAGCTGGGCGGGACAGCGGGTGGGCCGTGCATCGACGCACGGCCCACCCGCTGTCAGTGCTCCTCTGGTACGATCTGCCAACCATTTGCCCGTCCGTCGCTCATCGACGGATTCGGCCACCGGATGCGCAGGAAGAGGAGGTTCCCATGTCACTCCCCGTTGGGTGCGGTCAGCTCACCTGGAACAGCCACGAGTTCACGCCGGAGCAGGTCCTCGCCGAGATCGCCGCCGCGGGCTATGACGGAGCCCCCACGCCCGGCACCGATATCGAGGCGATCCGCCGCGACTTCGCGAACGCCGGGCTGAAACCGGCTCCCGGCTATCTCGGTGCCCCCTTTTGGGACGCCAGCCAGCGAGACGACATCCTGGCCAAAGCCCGGTCAATGGCTGCCGCGCACCGGGCGCTCGGCCTCACCGAACTCTATGTCGCCGCCAATGGCACGCCGAAACGCCATGCCGCATCCGGGCACGTTCGCCCGGAGGACGCCCTCTCCGACGACGGGTACGCGACGTTCGCGGAGACGCTGAACCAGGTCGGACGCGCCACACAGGAGTATGGCGTCTCCATCTGCTTCCACAACCATGTGGGCACCTTCATCGAGACCCGCGCCGAGCTGGACAAGCTCTTTGCACTCGTCGATCGCGATGCGGTCTTCCTAGGGCCGGATTTCGGCCACCTCGCCTGGGCGGGCGACGATTCGGTGCAGCTCGTGAAGGACTATGGCAGCGCGATCCGGACACTCCACATCAAGGACATCGACCCCGCCGTGCGCGAGCAGGGCGCCGCCGAAGGCTGGACCTATCGTCAGGCCTCCGACGCCGGCATCTTCATCGAGCTCGGACGCGGGTGCGTCGATATCCCCGGTGTCTTCGCGGAGCTCGCGAAGCACGGCTTCGCCGGCTGGGTGATTGTCGAGACCGATGTCACCCAGCTTCCCAGCGCGAAGGAGAGCGCCATCATCAGCCGCGAATACCTGCGCACCATCGGCATCTAGGAGGGAGAGCGCCAACCATGCCCGGATTCCATCCTACTCCCGCCCGCGAGACCCCCGAGGTCCGCGTCGGGATGCTCGGCTACAACTTCATGGCGAAGGCGCACACCAATGCCTACCGCACCATTCCCTACATCTGGTGGCCGGATGCGATCCAGCCCCGGCTGCATGCCATCGCCGGCCGCACGGAGGTGAAGGTCGCCGACGCCGCCCAACGCTATGGCTACGATGGCTATTACCTGTCGTGGGAAGAACTGATCGCCGATCCGGAGATCGCCCTGTTCGACAATTGCGCCAGCCATCACATGCACGTCGAACCGACCATCGCCGCGCTCCGGGCGGGCAAACACGTGCTCTGTGAAAAGCCGCTCGCGCTCTCCGCCGCCGACGCCCGCCGGGTGCGTGATGCGGCGAACGCGGCCGGACCCAACGTGAAGCACATGACCGGCTTCAACTACCGCTTCGTGCCGGCCATCCGCTTCGCGAAGGACCTCATCGACCGGGGGCTGCTCGGCGATCTCTACCACGTCCGCATCCAGTACTTGCAGCAGAGCATCCGCGACCCTGACGCCCCGATGCGCAAGGTTCCCACGCCGGAATCAGCCATAGCCGGGTCGCAGGCGATCCTCGGCTGCCACGCCGTCGACCTGGCCCGCTTCCTCGCGGGGGAGATAGCGACGGCCAGCGCCCTCCAGCCCCGCTTCGTCCCGGAGCGCCCCGGTCCGGACCGCACGCCGATCCGCATCGAATGGGACGATGCGACCCTCTCGCTGGTCGAGTTCGCGAATGGCGCGGTGGGCACGATCGAGGCATCCCGCGTTGCAACGGGGCGACGCAATTCGCTGCGGCTGGAGATCAACGGCTCGCAGGGGAGCATCGGCTTCGACCTGGAACGGCTGAACGAGCTCCAGGTGGCCCTGGCCGACGCCTCCACCACGGACCTGACCGGCATCGCCTCCCAGGACGTGATGGTGACGGAGGGCCAGCACCCATTCATGAACGTCTGGTGGCCGGCGGGTCACATCATTGGCTGGGAGCATGCCCACATCAACGAGATTCACCATCTTCTGCGAGCAATCGTGGACGATGGCGACGTCGCCCCCTACGGCGCGACGCTGGAAGATGGGTATCGCGCCGCCGTCATTGCCGATGCCCTTGCGGAGGCCGCCCGCACCGGCCGCAAGCAGACGATCGCCTACGATTGATGTCGGATCGGGGCAGGAGAATGAGGGGCGGCATGGAAATCCGCGCACCGTCGATGTCCGCCCGCCTCACCGCTCGCCCATTTCGGACGACGCGCGAAGCGCCCGACCGGCCCCACCACGACAGGAGCGATCGGTGACCCGAAGATACACGCTGATCGCGCTGGCGATCGCGGCGATCGTCCTCGTCAGCTTCCTGGTCGTGGAGGCGCTCGGTATCCCGCTGCTCATCGACCCGTCGGACCGGCTCGGCCGCGGCGGGGTCGGTGCGGCGGCG
>Ga0164243_10012972_pt1 | contig 11758 bp, 9 predicted proteins | sample OricompcompostOP_FD_108781 | JGI IMG/M metagenome (GOLD analysis project Ga0164243, IMG submission 108781) | Organic Plus compost microbial communities from Emeryville, California, USA - Original compost - Organic plus compost (OP) | ecosystem: Engineered > Solid waste > Mixed feedstock >...
CGTTTAGAGCACATAGTCTATGAGCCATGGCGTCCATGGCAAAGCTGGCGGAGAGATCTACTTGACAAACGTTCGATCCCCATCCCCAAGGCACCCCTATTTCTAATATTAACATCTGAGCTGCAGATTTCAGACAATTGGTGCGAGAAAGTCTTCCCAAAACGCTCAAGACATTGTCAGTTTTTGAAGATTTCAACGACGATCTCGCGGTAGCACTGAACAATGGCCGGCCACCCTGGCTGGATGAAGTGACCACCTCCCGCATCGTAGACCCCAGAGTCGGCGCCGCGTTTGCTCTTCGAAGCCTCAATCTCGAGCAGCTTTCTGTCTCCTACATGGTCAACGCCGAGGATTTCTTCCAGGCTTGCTTGCCAACCTGGAGATGGCATAACCTCCAGTCTCTTTCGCTGACGTCGCAGCTCCTACGGTGTACGACAAGCCGCCAGACGATCCATACGATGCTATGTAGAGCTGGTGATGCTGCACTTCAGATGCCCCGATTGCATACTTTGCAGATCTGGAACGGCACTCGAGGGAATGCCTGTGCATTCATATACCAGACAGTCAGAGGATGTGCATCTATCACTTGGCGTGGTACATGGGATCTGGAGCTAAGCCCTCATCTAATAAAAGTATGGCAGGGCGTGGCCTCCAAGATCCAAGAGTGTGGGCTGCGGGTGAACAAGCAGCGAATTCAAGGCGTTATGGTGTCCCATGGCGATGCCATCCATTATTTGGACTTGCCTTGCCGCGTGGTTGCTCGTGCGTCTCTCTGGCAAATACGCAGGGAATTTGGAACTTAGCACATGATGAAGGTAGCTCCCCTAATCAAATAGAACGCTCCTTCCTCGATTCCTTGAGATGGTGATTGAAGCAAGACATTGACGATTGTACCACCATCACCGCCATCACTACCACCACTAGCCTGGCTAGCTAGTTTGATAAATACAGCACAGCAATTCGAGGACCTCCAATCTTGCAATACTACCTCTGGCAACAGTTCATCCCTGCCTGCACCGGAATGCTGTGCTCCAGTTCAATGCAACCCCGAAAGAATGACAGGTACGAAGTACCTTTCCAATGGGACAGTTGGTCGTACGACGAGCATTATAGGGCTGCTTGGCCAGGTCACCCCAGCCCTGGATCCCGAGGTTCGTCCTGCCGCCGGCCCAGGTCCCATCCCACCGACCTGTGGAATGACGTGGAGACTGAGCGGAAAGGGATATTGGATATTGGATCCTTTTCTTCACACCTCAGTCCTTCCAGTCTTAGTAGTACGAGGACCGAAGTAAGTAACAACCCAGAGTACTCCGTACGCGTATCGAGTAGCCAGGCACTAAATTATCATCTCCGGTATCCCCGTCCAGCCTCTTCTCAAGTGTGTAAAAATAGAGAAATCAACCATCCCTTGTCGGGGATAGGTTTTCATCCTGCAATGCAGAAGTCGATCATTGCCCAGAGAGGCATGAAAGCTTGTCTTGACTGCAGGATTTGGGTCTGAATATTTTTTTTTCTTCTGATCCCCTGTCTGGTGTCCAAGTGGGACGAGGAGTAATTAATGTTCAGGGTCTTGCTCTATAATATAGCATTTTGGGTCCTTGGAAGAGCCACGACACGGTTGAGTATGACCTTATAACGGCGAGGCTATCGAGTGGGAACCGCCTTGCCTGGGGCAGTTTGGGTTTGGGTCAAGGTCAGGGTACTCAGACATCTAAAGATACGAAGTAGCTGTCTCACCAAGGTGAGAGCTCGCCATCTGTCTTGACATTGCATTGGCCAACTCCAGGCTACAACCTGGGAGGTCTACGACTCCAGTTTACTTCGTACTCCGTACGGACGCAGGAGAGAAACCCATCTGAGCGCCACTTACCACTTCGACTAGGGTTTGCCGCCAAGCTCAACACTCAACCAGGATCTTCACTTGGCTCCCTTGTCATAGTTGAACGCCACTAGCGCCGCGACTCATTTGATGTTTTTTTTCCCATGAAGAGTGGGAAATGAGCGCCTTGCTTAGGTCGAATCTTCTTTGAACGCCACGCGGGCCGTCGGTAGGAACCCACAGTCCGACACAAAGGTATTAGGGGCGCTGTGGGTGTCGATTAATCTAGGATTTTCTCATCCCTGAACAATTTTCCGTGATTATGGGAGGACCCGCCTTGGTTGGCGTCGATCTTGACTCCGCAGGTTCCAAAACAATACGGGTAGAATAAGTGAAAACTTCTTCCATTTTCCCTCCACCTCGCCGACTAATTTCTCCCTCACACACTCATCCTCTCTTCCGGCGGAGCAGGTGGACGATGGAACATCGTGTGAGATTAATTATTGCCTCGCCCTTTCCTACTCCGGTCTGGCTTGCTCGTGGAAACCTTGGTTCTTCTCGGGCCTATCGTTGGGTTCCCAGCCTATAACAGAGAACTTCAGCGTTTCATCCTATCTCCGACTGTACGAAGTAGGACAACTGTGCGCTATGGATGGATTGTTGTGGAAACAGAGACCCTAGTGGGCGAGCAAACTTCTCTCCCAAGCCAATGGTCGCGGTTTTGTTTCCACTTTGAACCGGGGCGAGGTGACGAACGGGTCCCTGTGGGTAGCACTCTGCGAGGTTGGACACGACGTCGTTGTCCAGAAATAGGGTCGGTCTCCTTCGTAGTTACTGTGCCTTTAGGGGATGCTACTACACTACACTACATACGTTCGCACCCCCATATAATTGCCGCTGTTATATATCCCACCTGCGGATCGGCGTGATTTCCGCGGATTTTTTCAGTATGCAATTTTTGCCATCACGGTTTAAATTTTTTTTATTACCATTATTTTTTTAAATGAAAATTTTGATGAAGAAAGCCTCGGTCTACTTCATCCGTCTTAGTGAGGATGATGGGACGAAGGGCCATCTTACAACGAGGCGTAATATTTGGTTAAAGCCGGCCAAGCTCTTCGATGGCGTATACAGCATTCACGAAAAGGAACCGGCCAGAATGCAATGTTGACCAAAACCAAACGTGCTGGTATCTACTTCATATTACTCGAAGCTCGTCGTAAAGAAAATCAATACCTTACCACGTCAGCACATTCGTAAATCAAGCTAATGACTACACCTAAGGGAGGAGATTTGTTCAACAGCCAAGTCATTATCAAGTCGAAGGGCCGAGAAACACTTTCTCCAGTTTATTATAGCTATCTTCGGCTCTGGGAAGCAATGGCCTCTTCGAACATCTGGATCATTCCGTCGTAGAGCCTGTCTGCGGCCTCGAGCGAGTCGTCCGTCCCTGTCCAAATTATCCCATCCCGTACTGGGAATAGAATTTGACGTAGACTTTCGGCGAGAGGCTTAAGGGGGTGGAATTCAGGAGGAAATTCCTCCAAAATACCCTGGAAGCCGCTCTGATCCATGTCAAGAGACTTGCGTGTCGCTAATTCGTCCCAGTCGCCATCACTCCACTGTCGAAGTTTACTTTTTTCCGGGAGCTTCTCCGTATGATTCGTGATTATGGTCCACAGGAAAACGTAAAGGAAGGACTCCAGGTCGTGTCGATAAGTATGGCATCCACCTTTCAGAACGCCAATCGCCATGAATGGTCTGGTGCCAACAATTCCATGCTCTGTTTCTAACCCCTCGTCGAGCTCTATTGCGGAATCGAGATCTATCAGGATCCCCTTTGGCTTTCTTTCATCTTCGTTATCCAGAATGATCATGTTCCCCGAGGATATATCTTGGTGAAGAATCTTGGCGTCATCATAGAGTGACCGGTGACACTTGATAGCATCACGAAACACTTGAAGCAACTCTAGCAAAGACTTAAAGGTGTGAAGCGGTCTGCCGAGAGGGGACGTAACGATGCATGCAAGAATCCGGTTTTGAAAGTAGCTGTCGGTTTCTTGTGTATAGTCGGCAAGTCCGCCGGCATCCCCAGACCCGTTTTGTCGCAGCTCTTCGACACGTCCAGGTTTCTCAGGAGAGTCCATCTTGGCGAATTTTCTGTGTGTCCCCCACCGCATGCCTCGTCGTAGATTTGCCGTACTCTCAACTTCTTTGTAATAATCGACTGAGACGGCACCCCAGACGCATTTCTTCTTGGCCAGCTTCAGAAGTTCATCCTCCGGACGCTCCCTGGCCCAGCGCCATTTGAACTTCAAGACGTAATCCCACCGATTCGAGCCAGGCAACCTAGCCCGGTAGCAAACAGTCCCGGTGCCAACAAGGCCTTCGCGAGACGTAATTGCTTGGCTTTCGAGATAGAGCTTGCCCAAAGAGGGTATCACCGCAGTATCAGGGATAAGGTAGCTGCCGCCCTCATCAGTCTCAATGATGTTGGTTTTCCCCAGATCCTGGTCCGTCATTCGCTGGTAGCTGAGGATGATTGATAGAAATTGGATGAAGTCTTTCTCAATATCCAAGACTTCGCTGCAATATAAGCCGGATCGATCAAAGACCCAAAGTTCGATGAGTGGACCACGTATGTAGAAGCCATGCAAGAAGAGCCGCGTAGGCTGGCTAGCGAAGACCTCGTGTGCGGACCGGCAGAGGCGCAATAGTCCATCCTGATAATGAACGTGACGGCGAGGGTAGAACTGGCCAATAACCTGGACGTCGTCCCACCTCATCTGTACGTTGGAGGGCGGCGAAGCAGGCACGGTCAAGAGGAGACGTGCACCGTTGTCAGGACCCCCATGCTTAGGTGCACCACGGTCTCCGGATATATGCCACGAGCCTCGAGCGCCGCCAAGCTCCCGCGAGACATAGCTGGAAAACCATTGTAGGAAATTGCCGGGCGATGGGGCCGCTGTTGGAACAACACAACGGCCAACAACCTTTCCGGCGGCGTGAATTTCCAATGCAGCATCCTGGTGGACATATTGAAAATTGGTGAAATATCTCTTGATAAACCCGCCCATAGGGCCGTGCATGCGGCCGTCTATGTTATCAAGGATTTCTTGGTCGCTCGTTCGGGAGGCCGGCGAGGCTAGCAGGTGATTTCCTAGCAAGCGATTTTCCATGATAATGGAACACGCTTCGCGGTGTGAGGACGGTCGTAAATAGTAGTAAGAAATCTGAAGGTGGTTCACAATTTCCGGCGAAGACTTGATTCTCCTAGGTCAACAAGGTCGTATGGGGATTCCGGTTTAGCGCCAGCGGGCACGAAGGTGTGTTAGATATTACAAGGTCTCCAGTGCGTGGTGCGAATGGTGGTGGAGGAGGAGGAGGAGGTTGGCAGCTCCTGGAAGAGTGAGCTCAGGAGCTGCATGGAAATATCAATGTTGCATGGAAAGTTAGGAGGACCGAACATTCGAGTGAAATCGCCGATGTTGAACTGATGAGGGGAGTTAAAATCAGGTGTGATTAGAAACGTGGACGGCACACAGCCTGCCCAGGAAACGAGTGCATGTGATGGAGCTTTTATACACATCGGGCATTTGGGAGGGAAAGGGGCGGGGCGTCGATGCCTACCATAAGCCCCACGACAGGACAGCCAGCAAAGGCCTAGCCAGGCCAAGTCTGAGCTTGAAGCGTTGGACTGTATCGAGGAAGCATCTTGACCTAGATACTACCTTTACGATTAGTCGGCATTACCAGAAAAGATCCTCGTCATTAATTGTAGCAATGTTCTTTTATTTCCCCTCCTGGCGAACAATGTGATTTAGAACTCGAAGTTGTCTTGAAGTGTTCTGGTTCCACCTTCCAGTTGAGCAAGCAGCCAGCACGTTTAGGATCACGTTGAGCTTGAATGGTTCCTGTTCGCGTCTCTCTTCCGGTGTTCATTGTGGGTGCGGCTGATCGACGCTGCCGGGTCGCATTAAATACAATTAATTGATCAATTGATGTTTCCACTCCAAGCCTCTCAGCTTACAATTGCAGCCAAGGCCCCCGGGCTGTGCCATTGATGTCATTCTCTTGGATGATGATGATGTGCCATTAGTACGAAGTGATGGCTGAGTCGTGGCGGGGTGAAAATTGTGGGGTATTGACCAGAAATCGAATATTAATATATCGTCTTTGACCAGCAGGATCGATATCTCACAAACTGCTTTTTAGCTTGGAAGCATTAATTCTTGAACTCTAATCCTAGTTGCACAAGCGATCTTGCCTTCGATACTATACATGCTTAATTACCATCAATGTTACTTTCACGGTTATGAATGGGCCTGTGAATGCTTGGACGGAACAGTTAGACTCGAGAGCCTCAAGGAGCAAAAACAGGTAGTTGATAGGGAATTCTAGGCAACCGATTCTTGTTACTACCCTATCCAACCCTCGTCAGCTCTCTTTATTTACTTTATTTATCAATTTCGACACTCAGCAGAGCATCACCCTGCCATAGAGCTGGCCTGACCGCACCGTATGACCGACCCAATATGAAAATGCCAGCCGGCCAACATGAATGGCCACCAGGGCTAACAGGGCCAACAGGGCTAACAGAGCCAACATGAAGGACGAACAGGCCGACAGGAAGAGACCAGCAGGCCATCATGGAAAAGCCGAACTCCCCAGAGATTGACGGAATAGGCATCTGCTTCGGATTCGGTCTACAAAAGGCGAGATAGCTGCCCTTCCTTCTTGATGTGAATTTCAACCCAAATCCCATCAACATTTTCTTTTCTCTTGAGCTAACAGCTTCCCTTCCATAACTACTGATTCCATTATTACAATCCCATAACTACGATTTCAGAACTACAATTCCACAACTACTGCCCCCTCAGGTGTCTTAGAATGGCCTGTCTGATCGATACCTTCGTGCTTTCCAGCACCTACAACTCTCTGCCCTTAATCAGCCAAGTTGCCACGGCACCCGAGGATCATTCCAAAGATCTCCAAGACCTCCGCGAGCTGCTGAGCAAGCATAATGTTCCCAAGGGCGTCAGTGTTCGATTGATCCACAAGCACTTTGACACCACCAAGGGGGAAGTCATGGCTTTTGAAAAGATCCCTGTCCCTGGATACGGAGCCGTGCAGATCATGAAGCCCATTGTGCCCCCAAATGACAGCCAACTCCGGGGCATCCATTATTTCGTCAAGGGCAATGGATCCCTCCAGGCCTATGAGTATGGCACGTACGACGTGCCCGACATGAAGGGCTTTGAGTCGTTCCTAGCCGAGTTCTGCACTCTCGTTTCTGAGCGAGGTCTGCAGCGCAAATTCGGGCTCAAACTCCACAGCGAGGATGATGCGGACCAGACAGGATGGACCGAGTACGAACTCCACGCGAAGCGTGGAACTATCATGTTCCCTGATGGCATGCCCATGCCCGACGGAGATAGTGACTTCAGTGTCATCACTGAGTGGAAAGCGATTTTCAATGAACTCCCGAGGACTTGCAAGCATAGCACGATCTGTCGACATGGCCGAAGCACGTGCAAACACTGCAGACACTGCAACGCCCATCCCCACGAGAATGTTGCCAACTACGACAATGAGTCCGGTTTTTGCTTGGGTGGGCAGAAGATTCTTCCGGGAAGCCCTGTCCATGATATCGTCGATCGAATTATTACCGCGTTTTAGTTGGGAGAATGGCAAGTTGTTCGGATTTCGTTTCTTTTATGTTATGGTCTACGGTGGAATATTATATATGTAGCTAGCTAGATGGCTTCGTATGAGGTCGACTCCTCCTACCTTCTAGGAGTATCAATAGAAACACACGCCCTTATAACCCCTTGTGTCTTAAAATATGCCGACAGTGACTCTTAGTCCCACTGCCAGTGCTGTCCCCAAAGTATAGGAGTCTCCTTAGTGCCGGTAATTATATAAAAAATGTCCCTTCAAACCCACGGCCCGGCACTTGCGAGAGCCCGTTTCGGAGCCGAGATCGGGGTTCATGAATAGAAGAGTTCATCCCAACACAACGCCAATATTCGATCACGTGATGTTTACAGTTGGTTTCAGTTGCTACAACCATGAATTTTAGGGTGGCGACACGGACGTTTTGGGAGAGGTGAGGCTATTCCAGGGGGTAAGTTTCGTTTCAAAGGCTAGATGAAACGGGCGGCTTGAGGATTCTCAAATGTGAATTCTCAATTTTAGATATTCACCCTTCCTCTTCTTTCCTGCTTTTTCGCTTCTCTTCTTTTAATTGGACTTCTCCAGGAGAGAAAAAAGAGTCCCAGTTTTATAATCATACAATTTCTCATGAGAGATTGATAAAGGCACAACTGTGGGCGGTCGCGTGTATACTTTTGGTGTCTAAGATCGAGTTTCATCACCGGGAACATCGGAGCTGAGAGAAAACTCAACTCAGTTATCAATTCCACCATGTTCGACTTCACTCTGGAGGAGGCCATTGCGGTCTTCGACGTCCAAACCACCCTTGTCTTCCTCCTCACCCTCTGCAGCTTCGTGGTGCCCGTCGTCATCCTCTTCCCGCCAGTACCCATCCGCATCTCCGAAGCACTCTCTCAAACTCACACAAAGCTGGGGTTGGAGCCTGGAGCTTCCAACCTACCGAAACCGGAGGAGAAGAACACGCAGCCGGCAACCGGATCCTCACCAACTACCAAGACGAGAATCCAGAGCCTATTCATCTACCCTATCAAGTCGTGCAAGGGGATCGAGTTGTCAAAGGCGAAAGTATTCGCTTCGGGCCTGCAATATGACAGGCTGTACACCTTTGCGAGGCTAAAGGACGTGCCTGCCGGAGAGGAACCTGTTTGGGATTTCATCACGCAAAGGCAATTCCCACGAATGGCTAATGTCGCCATCGATGTTTGGTGCCCCGACGCCGTTAAGACCCGAGGCAAGCTTACCGAGCGGGGCTCGGATGAGACCTTCATGATTGTGCGCTTCCCGTGGAGCAGGCCGGGCTTGCTCGGCGTCCTTGACCACATCGCTGCTAAGCTCGGTAAAGGCTGGCGCGGCGTCCCCGAGAAGGAGATCCTGTTGCCGGTTAACCTGCCTTCCGAAGCCGAGATCGCCGGCAGGGGGTATAGGTACGAGAAGGTGAGGGTGTGGAGGGATGTCGTTACGGCTTTGAACATGGAGGCGGAGGTCCCCCGCGAACTCACTACCTATCTCGGTGTCAGTGAGAGGTTGGGTGCTTTCAGGATGGGCCCGGATACGTTGAGGGAGGTCTATCGAAATGCGCCCAAGGAGGAGGAGGCTGGGTATCAACCCTCGGTAAGATTCCAGGACTCCGTAAGTGCGAAAACAACCTGGCTTTGTGATCTCGAACTGAGGAAGTTAACGGCGGCCAAAGTACCCGATTCATCTCATCAATCTTGCTAGTGTCGAGGACATGGAGGAGAAGATAGCCGATCCCACTCTCAAGAATTTCACCGTGCGGAGATTCAGGCCCAATGTTGTTGGTATGTTGTCTCTCTCCTTGCCGACACCCCCTCTCGACCTAGATGATCCTGGTTTCTAACCTTGTCTTCATAGTCTCTGGGCCTCCGGCTTATGATGAGGATGGCTGGAAGAGCCTCCGCGTCACACAGGGAACGGCATCAGTCAGCTCAGATTGCACTTATCATGTCTCATGCCGCACCTCTAGGTAAAGAATCAACAAGCCCCCCTCGTATCTTTATCCTGTTCATTTTTTTCTAACGGTGCCGATATAGATGCAAACTACCTAATGTAGACCCCACCAACGGCATCCCCCACCCCGTAGAGCCTGACCGTTATCTCCGAAAGCATCGCAACATCGATGATGGATGCCCCAAGAACGGATGCTTGGGCATGATGCTCACGCCTCTCTTCTCGGAAGAGTCGAGACGGGTGGCTCTGGAGACTTGGCTTGAGGTTGGCATGGAAATTGAAGTTCAAGAGCGAGGCGAGCACTTCTTCCTTAGGACTTAGATGTGGGAAAAGGTTGTGTAAAGTGTGGAGATGTGTGTGTATGAATGGTCGGTCGATATATAAGCATGTCAATGGTAACTTCAACGGTGTTGGTCTCGCGCCTGTTGGCGCGTATGTACGAGAGGAAAAGAGACAATTCAGCTTCATTGCTCCGTAAAACGCATGTAACTCAAAAGCGTAACTATACAGGTGCCGTAGCCAGTCATTATTTCAAGCAAAATTTGTCCCAGAAAACAAGATCCAGCGCAGATGATCCGTCACCCCCAATACCCCGTCATGACACACAATAAAACGCAACCGTACCCACGCCTCCGCCATCCCTTTGCCCGAGATATAGAAAAAAAAAAGGCCCCATCCGCTGTTCCCCAGTCTATAGTTGCGTCGCGCTCATTCCATCTACTTGAGGTCTGCCGGTGTTAGCGCCTGCACCATACTCGTGCCTTCGCTGAACCTTGTTCGGAAGATGCGGTTGGCGTTCTGGAACATTCCGTCCTTCAAACTGACGACGATAAACTGCGAGCCCTTGAACCTTGTCTTGATGAGACGGCCGATATTCTGCGTATGTGATAAGTCAAGTGCGGCGTCTACCTCGTCAAGAATGTACATGGGTGCCGGCTTGAACTGGAGTAGTGCCATGATAAGGGATAAGGCGATGAGAGATCTAAATCCAGTGTTAGCTATTTGCCGAGCTTAAAAAAAACTGGAAGGGGAAATAAATAATACCTTTGGCCACCGGACAGTTCAGTGAGGCTCTGTTTCCAGACTTTACCAAGGCAGACCTTGACTTCTAAGCCGTCGCTGATAGTCTTGCCTTCGGGAGGGTCTAGCTTGGCAAAGCTGCCTGGGAGTAGCTCCGCAAAGATTTGACCAAAGTCCCCGTTGACCTTCTCCCATGTCTCCTGTAGCGCCTTCTTCTTGTAGTCGTCAAGCGAGACAATAGTCTCTTCAATCTTCCGTTTATCACGGATGACGGTCTTCATCATGTGCTTAAGCGAGACCTCCTTCTTTTCGACGCTGTCGATCATAGTCATCACCTTGGGGTTGATCTTCTTCTTCATGCCTTGGAAGCGCTCCGTCAAGTTTCGATGTGTGGAGCGACATTCTCGGATGTTCTGGCTGTTGAAGTCATATGGCGTTCCCTGCCGGCCGAACTTGTCTCGCTCGTCTACGATCCAGTCGTGCCTGGCCTCGAGCTTCTTAACCTCTTCGGCGGCGTGCTGCTGCTCCTTGTCAAACTTCTCGATTTGGTGACCAAGTTTTTGCAGCTCGAGACCTTCCTCGGTGATTCTCTTGTTCTTTGACCGAGTAGCCTCCTCAAGAGCGCGGAGTTCATCATCGAAGATGTTAAGCTTAGATCGCTCGTCTTCCAGCTCTGCCTGGGCTACGTCGTGCGTCTCTTTGACCGCAGCCTGTTCCTTGACCAATGCCTTGATCTCGTCTTGCTGCGCGCGAATGGCAAGCTCAACCTCCTGCAGCTGCTCGCGGGTGCCTGAGAGATCTGCACCGACCTGCTCAGAGTCGAGCTGGGCGGATTGAACCTCCTTTTGAAGGGCCTTGACCGAGCCAGAGTTCTTAGCGATAGTAGCTGTCAACTTGTCCAGGGCCTTCTGGAGCTCAATCAGCTTGGCGTCTTTGTTGTTGTCAAAGTCCTTCATGTCCTTCTCAATCCGCTTGACATCTGCTGTGGCTTCAGCATGTCGCTTCTGTGCGTCGGCAATATCTTTCTTGAGCTGGGAAATTGATTCTTTCATGGCCTCCACTTCCTGGATAATGGACGAGGCCGAGTTGCTACCAATTTGTTCGTCGGCAAGCTTGATTTCGTGGGCCTTGAGATCAAGAGCCTGTTTGATCTGCTTTGCCTTGTCTAGTTTGGATTTCTCTTTGCTGATCTTGACCTGGAGCTGTTTAAGAGTGGCTTCGGCCTCGTTCAGCTGCCTCGTGAGGAGGTTCAGCTTTTGCAGCGTGACAAGCACA
>Ga0164243_10012973_pt1 | contig 11757 bp, 11 predicted proteins | sample OricompcompostOP_FD_108781 | JGI IMG/M metagenome (GOLD analysis project Ga0164243, IMG submission 108781) | Organic Plus compost microbial communities from Emeryville, California, USA - Original compost - Organic plus compost (OP) | ecosystem: Engineered > Solid waste > Mixed feedstock >...
AAAAAAAAAAAAAAAAAAAGGTGCAAAAAGCTCACCCCGGGCGTCGAAACGACCGAGGCTACGAAAAACCGCAGTTTTTACTGTAACAACCATTGAGCAAGTTTGGGGAAGGCATCCCCGAGTGCACCCTGCAGTGCTGCTCGGTTGGAAACTTTGGGGCTTGGGGGCGTATATAAAGCTTTGGTGGGTGACTGGCGGTTGGGGAAGGGGCGAAGGGAGGAGACTCCTTCCCTTTGGTCTGGGTGCCGGATTTTTATTTGGTAAAGTGTCTCTCTTGCCTTCCGGAGAATCCTCCTTATCTATATAATCTAAACCTATGACCGCACACTGCGCCTCTAGGACATCCCTGACCTTTCTGGTCCCCGGCGCAGCACGGGATCCGCCAATCGCGAGAGACGGAGGAGCGCGGGAACGGGGGGTGGGGGGTACGTCTCCCGGAGCGGTCGACGATGGTGGGGGATGGAGAGCTCGTGGAAGACGGAGAAAGGTGCTGGCAAAGCAGGATGAAGTCCCCGAAGATAAGTGGCTAAGTGGCGAGGCGCATAATAAATGACGTGGGACTAGATGTCGGGGTCAGCGGAGGAAGACGGGAGAAAGGATATTGGTCGTACAGAGGCGAGGGAGTTTTTGAAAAGGACTTGATATTGTGGGAGGAGGGGTCTTCTCCGAGCGGGTGCGGGGAAGAGGTTGAGTTGGTCTTAGGAAGTCTGGCATTGGTATTGGCAAGGCCGACTGATACCGTATATACATACACTATGATGGCGCCTAAGTAGTCATATCTTCGAAGAAGCTAGGCTCGTCGTCGGGCTTGGGAACCCTGATGATGAGATGTGGCAGGATTAGGACCGTTCCAAGAGGATCATGTTATAGGTGTGCAGACTCCCGCCGTCAGCCCTCCTCTGGAGCGCTGGTTGTACACACCTGAACGGACTTGGGGAACATGATGGCGGCAGTGCATCTTGGAAGTTTTGGTGTTGATTGTGGAGTCCATGGTCGAGGCGGTGATGAATGTTACGGATCCACTTCAGGTCGACTGCGTCGTGAGGGGGACCGAGAGCTTGTAGATGGGATGATCTGAGTATCCCATCTGCTAGTCTTTTAGGATCGCTACTCTCAGCGGTGCGGCAATGCGGCGGGTTTCGCAGGGTCATTGATGAGCACGTTGAAGAGTGGAATCTTGTGAAACCCATACCGCACATCCACCGTCCACTCCCCACAACCATATCGCCAATAGGCCAGCCAGGGCTGCGATGCGTCCCGTAGGATCCTCTCCTTATCCGCGTCGGACGCCTCGCTCACTCTCAACCGCCCTTCCTCAATCTTCTTTTCGCCACTCCTACGCGCGGACGATACTTCTGACTCCGATCCCGAAACCATTGGATACGCCGAGCAACCGTCGAAGCCGCCCGCGTGTCGAAGGCCTAGATCCCCCAGCGACGAGCTTCCCCCACTCGTTGCAGGAGAATTCAGATGGGAGTGCGGGATTGAGGAACTCTCCTATCATTGCGAAGGATGAGGAGGGAGAATCTGATGGAGCGGGTGAGGACTTGGTGTGTTGCTCGTGGGCTTGGGGGTTGCGAATGTTGAGGGAGATTGAGATTGAAAATGGATGCGTCGGTTGATCGAGTGTGGAAATCGCTAGTGTCTTTGCCCAAGAGGGCTTGTCGCGAGAAGGATTCAGACAATGACCGAGATGGAGTGGGTTCGGAGAACTCCATTAAGATTGACGGATGGTAAAGTCTGGCCTCTCTGGTAAGGAGATTCGTTGCTACAGGGTCGCCTGGCCATTACGCGGAACTGTTGGCCCTAGTCGCGTGGTTTAATAGTGGAGTGCCCCTGCCTCTCGATGGGCAGCCAGAGAATTAATTTCCCCAATTAGGCCCGGCTGGATGCTCTCGTTGGTTGGAACTTCGGGAAGTACGCCGAAGCTTCATCCGTTAGTGCGATCTGGAACAAGCCCTGTCCCCGGTCCGAGGTACCATGACGTCAACGTCAAGGGTCTTTGCGGAGGGAAACAAGCACGGGAACTCGCGAAAAGGAAGGCCTCGCTTTTCCTGATCTATAAGGTCACTACTAAGACCCGACCGCAGGGTTTAAACGGTAGTGGTGCAAACTTACCCACGAGAGGTCCAGAAAGGTAACGTCTCTAAATTAGGCGGAACATAGGAACGACAGTCCATTTCGAAATTGTAGGCCCACAGATAGGCGTCTGGAGCGGCGGGTCGCGACAGGCCAAGAGTAGATGGGTCATAGGAAAGAAGGCTATCGAGGCTGCCCTGTGGATACGGACTGAGGGTTGCTGTGATTTCCTCTTGAATGAATGTTGTAGTGATTGGTACTACAGGTTCCTCAGCCCTAGTCTGAGAGAGCTGGGGTGAACTGTGGACTACTCCAATCTCTACTATCATTGAGTTAATGACTGGATATGGTTCAGGGGACTGTTCCATCGTGAGAGTTCTTGCTGATTGTAAATTGTGTGTAACTGTGATTGTTCTTGTTCTTGTGGCTGGTGGCTGTGAGGGCGTGACTGTTATTGGCTGTCCCTGGGTTGGATGTCGACGACGTTCCCATGCGAACCCATACCGAAAATGCTATGGCCGATCTCATCACGGGGCTCATTGATCGCCTCATGTTTACCCTGCCTGATAGTCCCCGTCCAGGCGTCGTATCTACAACGGACCAGCTGCGGAACACCTAGCTGGAGGAAGGGCGACCTGGACAAAATTCAAACTACTACGATGTGTCGACACTCGACAGGTACCATTGTCTATCTATCCATACGGCCGCTCGTCTATCCGGGCACAACCAACAAGTCTGCCTACGGAATGCACTCGTGTCTAGACTTTGATTTAGATTAGCTTTCATACACCTCGGGATCTCCACCAAAATTCATCGTCCAGGGGTTTCTTTCCTCTTTCATCTCATACCTGTTGGATCAGAGGCTCTGATTGGCGAACAACACCGGCCATTAAAACACAAGAACCAGGCTTGCATTGTCAGTATTGTGATTGGATGATTGGTTGGAACGATTTGATGGAACGATTCGCTGGAACGAATAATCCGTCATTGTTCGTACCCAGGTAAACGACTTCTGCTTCGTCATGTTAGTTTTGTCGGGATTGATTTCTATCCCAGAAAGACAGGACTGACTCGACAGAGCAGTGCGTGAGCTGCGCTTATTATATCAATAACCAAGGCTCAAGAGTGATAGGGCCGGATATGGCTGTCAGATTGCAATGACAACTTGGGCGTCCTTTCGAGTCCCGGTTTTGGATTTCGAGAAGCTGCCCTGGATCAGGCTCTCGGCTCAAGAGGGACCAATGTACATCACTAAAGCCTAAAGTCTGGGCGGTCGGGCCAGACTCCCCGGTCCCTCTTCTTTCGGAGGAATTGACCAATTTCATCAATTTGGTAATTGAATGCGGGTCCTCTGGTCGCCAGAGCGGGATTTCAGTCGGCATGTTTCCCCGTCGACACATCAATTCGGACAGGGTCATTGGCCCGGATCGAGGGCCAAGCATATTAGTTTTTGTTTCAGGAGCGCGCCGCCATTGACGAGACTTCGAATAGTGAAGACGGGAAGGCGAGAGTTAGCCTCTACTCTCTAGGTTACACGTCCGATGCCGAAAGCTCGCGGTGCACCTGCGTTTCCAAGCAATATGGAGGGTAATATGGGCGGGCCGCTCCCCTCTTTTCACAGCTTCGAAAGGAGGAGTTCTGCGAGAGATGGGCCCCCTCAGATTCGGCAGGAGTCAAGAGCCCAATTGCTCTACCAGTTCCTCTCTCCTGCCAATTCCACTCTCAATAACGTCGAATTGGTAGCGAGAAAAACCCTTGAAGGCGATGTTGCGAACACTGCTTCTCGTCACGTTGGCGATCGTCTTTCCGGCGCATGCCCTCGATGCTCCCGAGCGATTCTACCCCTCAACTTGGGGTTCAGGCGGACCGGACGGCTGGGACGACGCGTACGAAAAGGCGCGGGAGTTTGTTTCCCAATTGACCCTCGCTGAAAAGGTGAACCTGACGACGGGTACTGGATGGCAAGCTGATCGATGTGTTGGCGTGACGGGATCCGTTCCGAGGCTGGGATTCCGGGGATTCTGTCTCCAAGACGGCCCTCTTGGTGTTCGATATGGTAGGGGGCATTCACTTTCCTAGGATATTCAATAGAGGTTAAAAGGAATTGGGGCAGATTTGCTAATAGGGTTGTGCTTTTTTCTCTTGCAGCCGACAAAATCTCTGCCTTCCCTGCCGGTGTGAATGCCGCCGCAACCTGGAGCCGCTCGCTCATCCGAGCCCGTGGCGCTGCGATGGGCGCCGAATTCTATGGTAAGGGTATTGATGTCCAGCTCGGTCCGTCGGTCGGCCCCCTCGGTTTGTTTCCTGAGGGTGGTCGCAATTGGGAAGGCTTCGGTTCGGATCCGTATCTAGCGGGGGCGGCGACTGCGTCAACCGTGGAAGGCATTCAGAGCGAGGGCGTGATTGCTTGCGTAAAGCACTACATATTGAACGAGCAAGAGCATTATCGAGGGTCGGTATCGAGCGAGCTCAATGATCGAGTGATGCATGAAGTCTATCTCTGGTGAGTTGGGAGCGTTTTTGGCCTTGTCCAGATGATGAGATGATGGGGTCATCTGACACACTTTGTTCAGGCCGTTTGCGGATGCTGTTAGAGCTGGTGTGGGCTCTGTGATGTGCTCATACAACCGCATCAACGGCACGTACGCTTGCGAGAATGCGTACACAAACTACTTGCTAAAGAACGAACTGAACTTCCAAGGTTTCGGTATGTATAAAACACTCGGGGATTCAGAAGCCATCTCTCGATTCAGTGCTGATTAATCCGCGCAGTCATGTCGGATTGGGGTGCTCAGCACGCGACTCTCGAATCTGCCCTCAATGGCCTCGACATGACCATGCCCGGTGACCGGTTCGGCCGCGACTCTGCAGGCTACAACTCGCTCTGGGGTGGTGCCCTCACAGAAGCCGTCCTCGCCGGTCTGGTGCCCCAATGGCGGCTTGACGACATGGTCGTCCGCATTATGGCCGCTTTCTACAAGGTCCATGTCGGCGACAAGGAGGAGCGCCCAGAGGTCAACTTCCATGCGTGGACGACCGAGACCGAAGGGCCTCTCTACTTCGCATCCAACAAAACCTGGGCCATTGTCAACGAGCACGTTGATGTGGCTGCCGACCATGCTGATTTGATTAGGGAGATTGGCGCCAAGTCCATCGTCGTGCTCAAGAATGAGGGGGCCCTGCCTCTGAAGAAGCCTAAGAGCATAGCCGTCATTGGAGAAGATGCACAGGATAACCCCGACGGAGCGAACTCTTGCGCGGACCGGGCTTGCAACAATGGTACGCTCGCGATGGGATGGGGCTCGGGGACGACGGAATTTCCGTATCTCGTGGCTCCTGCCACGGCTTTACTGTTGAGAGCCGAAGCGGACGGCACTGCGTTTAGTAATGTCGAGTCGAATTGGGACTTGGATGCAGCCATTGAAGCTGCCACAGATGTGGACGTTGCTCTCGTCTTTGCCAATGCCAATGCGGGTGAGAACTATGTCTTTATCGAAGACAACGAAGGAGACAGGAACAACCTCACTCTCTGGAAAGGGGGCGACGCCCTTATTGAAGCCGTGGCCTCCGTTAATCCCAATACCGTGGTCGTTCTGCACACCGTTGGGCCTGTACTCATCGAGGAGTACAAGCAGCATCCCAACATCACCGCGATCCTCTGGGCTGGTCTTCCCGGTCAAGAGTCCGGAAATGGTCTCGTGGATGTTCTCTACGGCGATGTCAACCCGCAGGGAAGATCTCCCTTTACCTGGGGCAAGAGTGCCGAGGACTGGGGTGTTTCCCTCTTGTACGCAGCCGAGACGCCGACCCCCTCGCAGGATCTCAACGCGGGCCTTTTTATCGACTACCGACATTTCGACAAGGAGGACATCGAACCGAGTTACGAATTCGGCTTCGGGCTTAGCTACACGACCTTTGAGTATTCCGATCTCCAAGTCGAGCTCGTCGCCGAGACTTCGTCCTACGAAGCCGCCGAGGGCGAGACGGAAGAAGCACCCACCTTTGGGGAGATTGGATCGCGGGAAGACGCGGAAGCGCCTGAGGGCTTTGACGCGATTCCGAGGTACGTGTATTCGTGGGTCAAGGAGGGGGGCAAGCCTCCCGAAGATATCGAGATTGCCGAATCGAGTAGGAGCGGCGAGGCTCAGAGGGTTCATCCTGCTGGGGGTGCGCCTGGGGGGAATCCCGGACTGTATGAGGTTGTTTATCGTGTTTCGGTTACGGTGGAGAATACTGGCGAGGTTGCCGGTACCGAGATCGTGCAGCTGGTAAGCCTTTTTCTTTTCCTCCCTTCTTGTCCTTTGGTAGGGATTGTTCGGGTTTTATGGCTGACGAGTTATCATTAGTATCTATCCCACGGAGATCCTGATGGTCCTGTACGCGTCCTTCGAGGATTCGAGGACGTGGAGCTGGAGCCAGGGGAGTCGAAGACCGTGGCGTTTGATTTGACATATCGAGACCTCGCGACTTGGGACGAAGAGGTAGAGAACTGGGTGATATCTGATACTAAAAAGACTGTGTATGTGGGCGCGAGTTCGAGGGATTTGAGGTTGAATGCCGAGTTGGACATATGAAGTTGGCAAAGGAAGACAACCAAAGCAGTCGAGATGATAAATCGACGAGGGAAAACAAAACGCGTCATCATCATCATCATCATCCACTCGCTAATCCTGGGCCAATGAAGACGCGAGGCTCGATGGGAACATCTACTGGTGTACGAAGATGAGGAACAGCTACAAGAATTAAGGGGGAAAGGGACTTTCATTCATTCGTAACTCATTACCGTGCCCATGTTCTGTCCTGTCCGCCAGAATTTTCAAACGTATCCTCCCAGTACCATTGTCCTCCTCTCAGATTCTTTTTCCATGCCATCTCCCTTTTTTTCTTGCAGATTTTGTAATTTTCAAATTTTTTTTTCAATGATTTTGTGCATTTTACGCCCTTTCCCCCCTGCGCCGATCCTAGAGGGCAAATGCCCCTCAAACAAGCCTAATGGTGGTGGCCACCACTGAAAGGGATCCTGCCAGAAAAGAAAGGCCTTCCACTCTCAGACTCCGGCGAGGCGGTAAGCGTAACATCGCCAACCATGCTGGTGTAAATGATGGGCTGGTTAGGTTCGTTGTCACAGAAACAAGCGAGCTTGCAATACCGAGTCGCGACCTCCAGGCCGGTCGCGGAGTTGTGAATCCAGGAATCATCCCTGAGGACAAGGCCGGTACCGTCGGCGAGGCAGGCGAATTCGTCCTCGCAAACTCCCTCGGTTTCGGCGAGGCAGGTGACCTTGGCCCAAGGGTTGATGGCGGGCTTGGGGGCGGCGGGGGTAGGCTTAGGGTCGGGCTTGTCCTTCGAGTAGATGGTGGTGAAGGAGTGACGAGTGGGATGAGGGGTGAAGGTGGTCGAGGAGTCAGAAGCCTTGCCGTTGGGATGGTTGCTGGACACCGTGCGGAGAACGGTCGTGTAGATCGTAGTATGACCACAGGGCTTGTGAATATGGCCACGTGCAGTGGCCTTCGCAGGGCCCTCGGAAGGGATTGGGACGTCCTTGTCAGCTCCGGGGCCAAAGGGGAGACGAGTTCGGAGAGAGATGGGGACAGGATCGACGGCCGATGTGGGCCAGTCGTGGCCGATCTCCGTGGGCACGTCGAGGTAGGAGTCCTCAGTGGGCGAGCTAGAGGTGGCCGAGGCGGTCTCGTCCTCAGCAGTTACCGAAAGCATGACGGTCGATTCGGGGATGGGAGTCGGTCGGGGAACCGAGTACCGCTGGGTCATCTCGTCTGGACAGTCGGATGTGCCAGAGTTGACGGGTCCATGACCCATGGGGCTACCACTCATGTTGGGGAAGGGCACACGCGTATGGTGGCCATGAGGACCATCGTGAGCGGGGGGGCCGGGGCGGGGGAAGGGGATCGGCTCGGGAACGATTTGACGGGGACGATGGGCTTCAGACTTGCCGATATCCTTATCGTTGGAGCACGCACACAGGCTCATGCAGTCGAGGAAGTCTTCCTTGATACGCGGATTGGCCTTGCGCACAACGCGAGAATCGGAACCGTCGTTGGTGCACTCAAAATCGAGCGCACAGGCACAGTCCAAAATATCCTTGTTCCGACTAATATCGCGATAGCTACACGTGAGAGCGCTTCGTTGGTGCTCGGCACAAGCGGCGAAAACGCCGTCGACCCAGGGCTGGAAACGATCGGAACGGATCAGGAGGTAATGGTCTTCGTCATGGCTAGTCTCGGCATCGTCGTCTGCAACAGGTTGGTAGGGACCGGCATCCTGGTGCTCCTTGCCTTCCGATTTAATGCTGTCGTCGTCTTCGACAGGCTGATAGGGTCCAGCGTTTTGATTGCCCTTGCCCTCACTCTTGAGGCTGTCGTCTGTGACAGTGGGATGGGGGAGTTCGGGGGGACAGCCGGTACAGTGAGCTTGGACAATACCAGAGAGGGCGGCAAGAGCCGAAATGGGGATAAGGAGCTGCAGGACGAGGCATCAAATGGTGGTTAGATGTCTGCGTTCGGGATAAACAAAAGGGGATCGATGGATGGTTGAAATAAATCAAGGGCAGGGGGCTGCATCACAGACTGAGGAAGTCTACTTGTAGGTAGGGGAGATCGAGGGCAATGAGGATACAGGACAGTCAAGGCAGTATGGTCATGGAAGTGTGAGGTTGGATGAGACATTATCATGGCTCAGGGCACCAAACTCAGGGAAGGGGTGAAGGAAAAATGATGTGCTCGGCTTCAAGTGTCTTCCCCATTGCTCACGAGGGAAGTCCAAACACTTCTTGCCCTACCCCTGAGGCCACAGGAAGGGAGAGGCAAAAACTGTTCGGAGTTCCCACCTGAGCAATTGAAAAAGCACCCAAAGCCAGCAGGCCGGAGATGGTGCATGGTGCGTAGGGGAAACAGACATGTCTGGAAAGGGGGAATAGATTGTAGACAAAAGAAATGGCCAACTTACCTTCATTACTATGAAGGGAAAAGACAATGGAATTGATAAATGGATGTGATTTGGATTGAGAAAAAGGACAGGTCAAGAGAAATGTCTATGACCGCGAAGGTTAGGAGATGTGTTGAGGAGAAAAAGAAAAATCTCAATGAGGTCCGCGAAGAATTGGGGGTATTTATAGTTTGCCAGTGAGCCCTCGATCACTCCTTTTGAACTGGAGCAAGGAGTGAATATTTTATTGATCTGGAGCTATGAGAGTGATTCAGCAGAATATCTCAGGGGAGGGAAGGAGCAAGATGTTTTCCTCTTGGGGTGGATGTTCTCATGAATCACGAGTTTGGCTATTCACCATTTGCAGGCTGAGGATCGTGACTTCCAAAACCAGAAGTCTTTGATGGGCCATTGATGGGGGCTACCGAGGAAAGCTAGGTGAGGTATTGCGAACAATGGACAAACCTAGATAGTGGCACAAGGAGACTAAGGTGAAAAGGTGTTTCGGTTTTGCTTGAGTGTATATTGCTTGCTCAGTTCCAGCTCTTGAGCGGCTGCTCCTAGCTCCATGTTAACCTCGCTGTCTCGACGCGGCATGGGAGCTTCGACATAACCAGTCGCTTCATTGGAGAACGGCCTCGTTCGAGCCTGGAATCGCAAGGCTGTGGATTAATGCGGTCTGCTTTGACAGAGGAAAGGAGGGTCTCATGGGCATACTTCGAACGCTGAGGAATCGTACACTCATGTTACATTGTCGTGTTCTACCTCATCCTTTTTCTATTTATGTTGGACCTTAAATGACGTGAATTGGCCTTCGTCGTATTGACGCACCCCTATGAGCGCAGATGGAGATGGGAGAAGGAACAAAAAGGGGGAGAGGGGGAATTCGAAACTGTTCATCTCTAAAGCCAACAAATATCAATCAAGCGAACCGGCTGAGTAGAGAAATGTACATAATACTGTGGCGTCGCTGGGAGGACAAAAAGGGGGAGAGGAGGGACAGGAGCAAGGCGGATCCAGGGGAGCAGGATAGGAGCTGCGGCAATCAATTGTCTTGTGATATGTCAAGGAGATGTGCGTGCGGATGACCGGTGCGCTAATCTGCGACTGGGCTTTACTGACCTCCAGTCCACTGCCTTCCAATCGCTTGACGGTTCGTCAATCCCCTAAACGTAGTCAGTGGGCGGAAAGCGAGGCACACGAAGGCGTTGCGACGACGCTTCCTGGAGCGAACGCGTCTGTCTTGTCTCCAGCTCCGTACGTGCGTCAAATAATCGCCAACTTACCTTGCTCTTCTCCCATAATTCTTCTGCATGACGTATCTGGGGCAGCAAATCCCATGCAAAGCCCAAAATCAGCCCCCTGAGCCAGCACAGTTTCCATACACGGTCTCCAGGCCAGCTACCTCAATGCGAAGCACCATGCCCAACCCGAGGGGAAGTTGGAGAAGAGAAGGAGAGAAGAAGAGGCGCACGTTCAATGGCAACTCTATAGCACGACCCCTGCCAATGAGAAGTAATCGATCGGTTTGTTGACACAAAGTACTATATGTAATATGGAGACGACGTCTCATGCGAGACATCTATAGTACGAAGTACAAGCACTGGTTCGAGTGGGGACTTGGGCAGCACTAGCTTCGAAAATGACTTCGACTAAGCTTAAAGACCCTGGTGGACCAGGGGAGGAGTCGAATTGAACCAAGGATCATTTTTGCGATACTACGTTAGCTCGTGCAGGGGTGTAGGTTCGAGGTTCGAGGTGGAGGACCAGCGAGACGCTGCCATGGTGTTGGATTCAGAACTCGTTCCTCAAGCACTCTGGTGAGACGACAAAAATGGCACAGATCGGAGTGGCCAGACGGGCTCTGTGGGCATCGCGGGGTAGAAAATACACGAGGGAAGCTGGGAAGGTGTGAAGCTGCTGTGGGGTGTACGCGTGGGGTGGGGAAGCAGCCGGTAGCTGTTAGCGACACGCAGCATCCCAGTCCACCCTTGTCGATCTTCCAATGAAACCGAGAGTCGGGATGTACTGTAGCTGGGGCGGGATAATCACGGCACACACTTGGGATTGCTTCGTTGGCTCAGGAGAACCTGATCACATAAGCAGCTGTGGATGAGGGACGAGTGGACAAGGGTCAACGTATTCTGGGAATTTCTGGTTCGATGATCATCAGTTCGACCAAGGAGTTTCGGGAAGGGGTGGACTTAGACACCTCGGCTTTTTCCTTTATTCAGTATCCCCAACTATTACGAAGGAATGAAATAATTGCGCACGTCCAAGTTATATGTATCGGGAAGGGCCCCGTCAGGGTCCCCAACTCCTCTCATCCCGCAGCCAATCTTCCCCTCGTGACCTGGGCCATTTCAGCCCCATATACGAAGTACTTCGACAGGCTTCGTCTCCGTGTCGGCGGACAATTTAAGGAGTGGCAGCGGTCGGCTCGGCGGGGGCAGCAGAGCTGCTGGGCGTTTCCCCTCCCTCGACCGGGGTCTCAGGCTCGGCCGGGGTCTCAGGTTCGGCAGGCTTCTCCGGGGGTTTGTAGTTCACGATGGCATCGAGGGTAGCTTGGTAAGCGGGCTTTTTCTGGAAGTTGTTGTTCCAGAGGAGAGCATCTCCCTCACTAAGAAAAAATACCCGTTAGAGTCGCAACATCCTGAAGGTAACGGGGAGAACAGGAAGGGGAAGAAGAGAAAAAGCAATGTACCCAGAAAAGGTTTGCGGAACCCAGCTGTATCG
>Ga0164243_10012976_pt1 | contig 11755 bp, 11 predicted proteins | sample OricompcompostOP_FD_108781 | JGI IMG/M metagenome (GOLD analysis project Ga0164243, IMG submission 108781) | Organic Plus compost microbial communities from Emeryville, California, USA - Original compost - Organic plus compost (OP) | ecosystem: Engineered > Solid waste > Mixed feedstock >...
CCCCTCCGGGTGGATCTTCGAACCGGCCGCCACCGCGTGGACCCGTGCCCCGCGGCGTGCCAGGCGCGCGCCCGCGTACAGGGTGTCGCCGCCGTTGTCGCCGCTGCCCACAAGGAGCACGACGCGCGCGCCGTACACCCGGTCCAGCAGCCCGGCGCAGACGGCCGCGAGCCCGGCGGCGGCCCGCTGCATCAGGGCGCCCTCCGGCAGCCGGGCCATCAGCGCCCGCTCGGCCGCCCGAACCTTGCCGACCTCGTGCGCGTACCTCATCCGCCCTCCGTCCCCAAGTCAGTCCACTTTCGAGTCTGCCCAGGTCATCCCGGTCATCCCGTCTCGGCGACCACGATGGCGGTGGCGATGCCGCCGTCATGGCTGAGCGAGACGTGCCAGCGGGTGACGCCGCGTTCGGCGGCCGCGGCGGCGACCGTGCCGGTGACGCTCAGCGTCGGACGGCCGTCGCCGGCCCGTCCGATCTCGGCGTCGGTCCACAGCAGCCCCCGCGGCGCGCCCAGCGCCTTGGCCAGCGCCTCCTTGGCGGCGAACCTGGCCGCCAGCGAGCGCCCGGCCAGGTCGCGCTCCACCTCGGTGAACAGACGTCCCCGCAGCCCCGGGGTGCGCTCCAGCGCACGCTCGAACCTGGCGATGTCCACGACGTCGATGCCCACACCCACGATCACCCGTCCAGAATCCCACGGCGGTGCCCTCCGTCCCCGCGCACCCGCTGACCAATCCGCCGTGCCGCGCCTGACCTGGCGCGACCACCCGATCACCGCCGCTCGGAATACAGTGGCGTTGCGATCGAATACCCGCGCGCGCAGGTTGCCGTGCAAGTTACGGTTTCCTCTACACGGGCGATCCCGTACCCCACAGTTTTGAAGAATCCCCATCGGAGAGCCTTACCCCGCCGCGGCGTCGCAAAGGCGCGAGCCGCGCGGGAAGGGCTCGGCAGGGGTGGAGAGGCCGCAGCGATGAGCGCATCCCCCCGTCCCTCCGTCCGGCAGCGCCGGCTCGCCGCCGAACTGCGCCGGATGCGCGAGCAGAACGGGCTGACCGGTGACGAGGTCGCCGACCGCCTCACCTGGTCGACCGCCAAGGTGAGCCGGATCGAGAACGCCCGCACCGGCGCCAAGATCGCCGATGTGCGGCTGCTGCTCGACCTGTACGAGGTGGACGGCCCGCGCCGGGAGGAGATCATCGCGCTGGCCCGGGACGCGGCCGAACGCGGCTGGTGGGAGGAGTATCGCGACCTCATCGGCGGCTACCCGGACTACATCGCCATGGAGGACGAGGCGAGCCTGATCCGGCAGTGGGAGACGCACATCATCCCGGGGCTGCTGCAGACCGAGGCGTACGCCCGTACGGTCGTGTCCGGCTACAACACCATCGCGGCGACCCCGCCGCGCGAGATCGACCGGCGGGTCGAGGTGCGGATGCGGCGCCAGGGGATCCTGCACCGCGTCCCCGATCCGGCGGAATTGTGGGTCATCATCGACGAATCAGCGCTCTGGCGACTGGTCGGGGATAATTCGGTCATGCTGGATCAGATGCGGCATTTGACCACCACTATGCAGTTGCCCAATGTACGGCTCCAGGTATTCCCAATGAATGCGCCACACCCACTCATGGAGGGCTCTTTCACGCTGCTTGAGTTCGCCGCTTCCCATGACGTGACGTTCCCCGATATCGTGCATACCGAGAGTCTGGCGGTAAGCCATTTCGAGGACGAGATGACCACCCATCTCTTCCGTCTCGCCCACGACACATTGGCCGAGGCGGCGCTGGGTGCCGCCGAGTCCCGGGACTTCATCGCGGAGATTCTCAACGCATGGCAGGAACAAGTATCGAATCGCAGCCACTGAACTAAAGGATGTCGCGTGGCCTCCGCTGAAACCGACCCGATCTCCTGGCGCAAGAGCAGCCGTTGCGCCGCCAACGGCTCCTGCGTCGAAATCGCCGCACTTGCCCCGTCACGGGCGATCGCCGCCCGTGACGCCACGTACGGCGACGCAAGCCCGGTCCTGCTGTTCTCCGCCGGGGAATGGCGCTCGTTCACCGACCGGATCAAGCGAGGAGATCTCGAACCGTCCTCCTGAGGACACGCTGGGCCCGGGCCGGAACGTCCGCCCGGGCCTTCGTCATGTCCGGGGGCATGCTGCCGGGGGGCATGGTGCCGGGGCCGTGGTGTCCGGCCGGTCACCCACCCCGGCATGGCGCGCCAGTATGCGGTGGCGGGCAGGTCAGCCGACTCGTGACCTTTAATGGCGTTTGGAGGCATTTGGCGTCGGCCACACCGCGGTGGCCGCAGGGTGGCCACACGGCGGCCGGCACCGTGGCCGGCACGGTGGCCACGGCGTACCGGCCATGGCGCGCCGGGCCACGGCGAGGAGATCGGATGCTCACCGACGGGACGAGCGGGCACGGCTGGCGGCGGAGCAGACGCTGCCAGTCCAACAACGGCTGCGTGGAGGTCGCCCGGGCGGAGGCTCCCACCGGACCCTTGATCGCGATCAGGGACGGGACGCTGCCCGCCACCGGAGCCCTGGCGCTGGAACCCGGCGCGTGGCGCGCCCTGCTGCACCGGCTCAAAGCGGGCAACCTGGACCTGCCCACGGACATGCCCGTACGCGACGCCTGACCCGCACGGCCGTCAGGGCGATCCGCGGACCCCGCTACTCGACCGTGACGGACTTGGCCAGGTTGCGCGGCTGGTCGACGTCGTGGCCCTTGGCGGTGGCCAGCTCGCAGGCGAACACCTGGAGCGGCACCGTGGTCACCAGAGGCTGGAGCAGCGTCGGCACGGCCGGGACGGCGATCAGCGTGTCGGCGTACGGCTCGACCGAGGTGTCGCCCTCCTCGGCGATCACGATGGTGCGGGCGCCACGGGCCCGGATCTCCTGGATGTTGGACACGATCTTGTCGTGCAGCACGTCCCGCGCGCGCGGCGGGACCACCACCACGACCGGCAGGCCCTCCTCGATCAGCGCGATCGGGCCGTGCTTCAGCTCACCCGCCGCGAAGCCCTCGGCGTGCATGTACGCCAGCTCCTTGAGCTTCAGCGCGCCCTCAAGGGCCACGGGGAAGCCCACGTGCCGTCCCAGGAACAGCACGCAGCGCTCGCCCGCCAGCGACCGGGCCAGCTCCCGGACGGGCTCCATGGTCTCCAGGACCTTGTCCACCTTCTCCGGCATCTGCGCCAGGAGCTGGATCATGGCGAACACCTCGTCGCCCCACTTGGTGCCGCGCACCTGCGCCAGGTACAGCGCGATCAGGTACACCGCCACGAGCTGGGTGAGGAACGCCTTGGTGGACGCGACGGCGATCTCCGGGCCCGCGTGGGTGTACAGGACGCCGTCGCACTCGCGCGGCAGCGTGGAGCCGTTGACGTTGCAGATGCCCAGCACCTTGGCGTGCTGCTCGCGGGCGTGCCGGACCGCCATCAGCGTGTCCATCGTCTCCCCCGACTGGGAGATCGCGATGACCAGCGTGGAACGGTTCAGGATCGGGTCGCGGTAGCGGAACTCGTGCGCCAGCTCCACCTCGCAGGGCAGCCCGGCCCAGTGCTCGATGGCGTACTTGGCGATCAGCCCGGCGTGGTTGGCGGTGCCGCAGGCCACGATGATGACCTTGTCGACCTCGCGGAGCTCCTGGTCGGGCATCCGCATCTCGTCCAGGATCAGCCGGCCGTCGGTGCCGATCCGGCCGAGCAGGGTGTCGGCGACCGCCCGCGGCTGCTCGGCGATCTCCTTGAGCATGAAGTAGTCGTAGCCGCCCTTCTCCGCGGCCGACACGTCCCAGTCGACGTGGTACTCCTTCACCTCGGCGGGACGCCCGGCGAAGTCGGTGACCACCACCCTGTCGGGGCGCAGCTCCACCACCTGGTCCTGGCCCAGCTCGATCGCGTCGCGGGTGTGGGCGATGAACGCGGCCACGTCGCTGGCCAGGAAGTTCTCGCCCTTCCCCAGGCCGACCACCAGCGGTGAGTTGCGGCGGGCGCCCACCACCAGGTCGGTGTCGCCGGTGTGGACGGCCACCAGGGTGAAGGCCCCCTCCAGCCGCCGGCACACGCGCCGCATGGCGTCGGGAAGCCCGCCGCCCCGCTTCAGCTCGTCCTCCAGCAGGTGCGCGACGGCCTCGGTGTCGGTGTCGGAGCGCAGCTTGTGACCGGCCTCCTCCAGCTCGGCCCGCAGCCTGGCGAAGTTCTCGATGATCCCGTTGTGGATGACCGCGACCGTCCCCGTGCAGTCGGTGTGCGGGTGCGCGTTGCGGTCGTTCGGCGGGCCGTGCGTGGCCCAGCGGGTGTGCCCCATCCCGGTGGTGCCGGCGGGCGGCGGCTCCTCTTCGAGCGCGTTGCGCAGGTTAACCAGCTTCCCCGCACGCTTGGCCGTGGTCAGCCTCCCGTCGGCCAGGACGGCCACCCCGGCCGAGTCGTAGCCGCGGTACTCCAGCCGCGCCAGTCCTTCGACCACGACGTCCAGTGCCGGCTTGGCGCCGACGTACCCAACGATTCCGCACATGGGGGCAAGCCTATGCGGTCGCCTTCCCGGGCCCCACCTTCATCCACCGTAGAGGCGTGGCTATAGCGTGAACGACCGCGGAAGCGCCGGTATACGCGTGAGACCGGTGATTACTGTTCAACCATGACGAGCGGATGGAACAGCGTGTCTGGTCCTCACAGCGTTCCCAGCCCCTATGTGGAACTCTCCCGCGACGCCTGGCGCGCGCTCCGGGAGAACACCCCGCTGCCGCTGACACCGGGCGAGCTGGACGCGTTGCGCGGCCTCCGTGACCCGATCGACATCACCGAGGTCGAGGAGGTCTACCTGCCGCTGTCCCGGCTGCTCAACCTGTTCTTCCTGGCCGAGGGCGGCCTGCGGGACACCGTCGGGACGTTCCTGGGCGAACGGGTGGAGCCCACCCCGTTCATCATCGGCGTGGCGGGCAGCGTCGCGGTCGGCAAGTCCACCACGTCCCGGCTGCTGCGGACCCTGCTGGCGCGCTGGCCCGAGCACCCCACCGTGGAACTCGTCACCACCGACAGCTTCCTGTACCCCAACCGGATCCTGACCGAGCGCGGGATCATGGACAGGAAGGGCTTCCCCGAGTCCTACGACCGGCGGGCGCTGGTGCGGTTCGTCTCGTCGATCAAGGCGGGGGCGCCCGAGCACGAGATCCCGGTCTACTCGCACCTGGAGTACGACATCGTCCCGGGCGCGTCGCAGGTGGTGCGGCGTCCCGACATCCTGATCGTGGAGGGCCTCAACGTCCTCCAGGCGCCGCCGCCCGGACAGCTCGGCGTGTCGGACTTCTTCGACTTCTCGATCTATGTGGACGCGCGGGTCGAGGACATCCGGCAGTGGTACATCGACCGGCTGTTCGCCCTGCGCCGCACCGCGTTCACCGATCCCCGGTCGTACTTCCACAAGTACGCGCACGAGCTGGACGAGGACGAGACGGCCGCGTTCGCGCAGCGGGTCTGGCGGGACGTCAACGAGATCAACCTGGTGTCGAACATCCTGCCGACCAGGGCCCGCGCCACCCTCGTCCTGCACAAGGCCCGCGACCACAGCGTCCAGCGATTCCGGCTCAGGCGGATCTGAGCCGCCATGTCGGGCCCGTGTCCTAGGGTTCCCGACCATGGACTCCCTTCCCGAGCTTCTGGTCGATCCGCCCTGGGAGAAGGCCGCACGGCGGTCCGCGCTCACCGGGCAGAAGGAGCCGGCGCAGCGCGTCGTCCCCGGCCTCGAACCACCGTCCGGCCTGGCCGTCGCCTGGGCGCCGGGGTGGCGGGAGCAGTGGCGGGAGGCACCGGTCTACCTCAGCGCCTACACCCGCACCCTGGACGAGCTCATCAACAACTACCTGGCCGGGCAGCCCGTTTACCCGCCGATCGAGGCCGCGATGCTCGCCACGGGGCCCGAGGAACGGATCCGCCCGCTCGTCCCGGACTGGCGCCCGAAGTACATAACTCCGCGTTTCGGGCAATACCTGCGGCGCATCGTGGAGCGCTACGAAGGTGAGGCGCGCCCCGCGATGCTGTACTGCGCGGGCCTCAGCGCCCCTTACTGCGGCGAGGCGCTGCTGCCCTACCTGGACGCCGAGGTCGTGCGGCTGATGGCCGACTGGATGTTCCGGCTGAAGTCGGCGCACCATTTCACCCGGGACTATTTCACCGGCCATGGCCTGGCGACGGTGCCGTTCCTGGTCCCGGACGCGGTGGGGAAGGCGCGTCCGTCCCGCCGCAAGGCCACCGCCGCTCTGGCCTTGGTGGCCGCGGAGCACGGCGTGGACGCGGTGGTGAAGGCCGCCCGGGTGTTCGGCGACGAACCCGCGGAGATCGTCGCGGAGGCGCTGTCGGCCGGGACGCCGATCCCCGGCGTGCACGGGAAGCCCGCCGAGTCGCCCAAGCCGCCCAGACTCGCCTGGCTCGACGTGGCCGCGCTGCCCCGTCCCGTCCTGCGCGACTCCGGCGAGGCCCTGCCTCCCGCCGCCACCGGCAACCTGGTCTCGTTGCTGGCGCTCTCAGGGCAGACGCCGTACGAGGGCCTTCCCGAGATCTTCGACCTCTGCGCGCCCGGCTCGCTCGCGGCCTTCTCCTGGGCGATCTTCGAGGCGTGGCGGGCGGCCGGCGAGCCGTCCCGGAACGGCTGGGTGCTGTCGCAACTGGCCTGGCTGGGCGACGACGGCACCGTACGGCGGCTGACCCCCATCATCCGCGTCTGGCCCGGCCAGTCGGGCCACGCCAAGGCGGTGAAGGGGCTTGAGGTGCTGACCGCGATCGGCACCGACGTGGCCCTGATCCACCTGAACGGCATCGCGCAGAAGGTGAAGTTCAACGGGCTCAAGAGGGCCGCCCGCAGGGCGATCGCCGAGGTGGCCGAGTCCCGGGGGCTGACCCCCGACGAGCTGGCCGACCGCCTCGTCCCCGACTTCGGGCTGGACGCCGAGGGCGGACTGACCCTCGACTACGGTCCGCGTTCCTTCCGCGTCTCCTTCGACGAGCAGCTCAAGCCGTACGTCACCGACTCCGACGGCAAACCCCGCAAAACACTTCCCCAACCCGGTGCCAAGGACGACCCCGGCAAGGCCCCGGCCGCCTACCAGCGCTACGCCGCCCTCAAGAAGGACGTCCGCACGATCGCCGCCGACCAGATCCGGCGGCTGGAGGCCGCCATGGTCGCCGGCCGCCGCTGGACGCCGGAGGAGTTCCGCGCCTCCTTCGCCGATCACCCGCTCATCCGGCACATCGCCCGCCGCCTGGTCTGGCTCGCGGACGACCGTTCGTTCCGCATCGCCGAGGACCGGACCCTGGCCGACTCCGCCGACACCGAGTTCACCCTGCCCGCCTCGGCCCGGATCGGCATCGCGCACCCGCTGCACCTCGGCGAGGACGCCGCGGCCTGGTCGGAGCTGTTCGCCGACTACGAGATCACCCAGCCGTTCCCGCAGCTCGGCCGGCCCGTCCACGCCCTCACCGGGGACGAGCGCGCCGCCTCGCGGCTGGCCGCGTTCGCGGGCGCGCGGGTGCCGACGGGCATGGTCCTCGGCCTGATCAGGTACGGCTGGGAGCGCGGCATCCCGCAGGACGGCGGCGTCGAGCACGACATCTCCCTCCAGGTCACCCCCGACCGCGCAATCATGATCTATCTCGACCCCGGCATCGCCGCCGGCGCCGTCGACGTCTTCCCCGAACAGACCATCCGCGAAGTGCTGATCTACAAGACCGGGGGCGTGAAGGGCGACGCGGCGTTCGGCGAACTCGACCCCGTCATCGCCTCCGAGGTCCTGGCTCAGCTCACCGCCCTCACCGGCGGCTGACCGCGCCCCCCGTCAGGCCCAAGCCTCGGATCCGGCCGCGTCCGCCTGGACGATGACCTGGATCTGAAGCCGGACATCAGCGGCGTTCCGGTCGGCGGCCACGGGCCACGCCGCACGGGCCTCACTCGGCGCTGGCCACCGACAGGGAGCGCAGCCGCACCACGGCGAGCAGCGTGCCGGCGACCGTCACCAGCGCCAGCAGCGGGACCGCCACGCCCAGGTCGACCGTCGAGGTGACGTCCGCGACACCGGTCAGCGCGTCGGTCACCGACAGCGCCCACTGCTGGACGGACGCCGACCTGGCGCCCGGCGCGAAGTTGCCCAGCAGGCTCTCCCACACCAGCGCGTACAGCAGCCCGACCGTGACGGCGTTCCGGCTGATCACGCCGAGCGCCACGAAGATCGCGCCGTAGGCGACGCCGCCCACCAGCACGCCCACCGTGAACGCGGAGGCCAGTCCCTCGGCCGTCCCGATCAGCAGCAGCCCGGCCACCAGGGTCGGCAGCACCGCGAACACCACGATCAGCCCGATCGCCACCGCCAGCTTGGTCAGCACGATGACCTGCCGCGGCACGGGCTTGGTCAGCACGTACATGATCTGGCCGTCGTCGATCTCCGGGCCGATCACCCCGGTCCCCGCGATCAGCGCCAGCAGCGGCAGCAGGGTCATCAGCGCGATGCGCTGCAGGACGGTGACCGACACCTCCATGTCGGCGATCCCGGTCGCGCGCAGGATCCCCGCCAGCACCAGCATCAGCGCCGGCAGCCCCAGCAGGAGCAGCGCGCGCCGCCGCCCCAGCATCGACCGAAGCGTGATCATCGCGATCGTCGCGTTCATGCTCTCCCTGCCTCGCTCACTGCGCGTCCCGGTGCATGGCGGATGTTCATCGGGGGGCGGCCGTTCATCGGGCCACCAGGTAGGAGAAGACGCTTTCGAGGGACTCGTCGGAGGGCGAGACCTCCCACAGGCGGACACCGGCGTCGCGGGCCAACCGCGGCAGGAGCCAGGTGAAGCGCTGGAAGTCGACCGCTTCCACGCGCAGGCCCTTCTCGGTGAGCTGGACGCTGCGCGCCGAGCCGTCCGCGATGACGGCGGCGGCCAGCCGGCGGTCGTCGGCGGAGCGCACCATGAAGATGTGCGGGCGGTCCGTCATCAGCCGGCGGATCTTGCGGAAGTCGCCGGAGGCGGCGTGCCGGCCCGCCACGACCACCTCGATGTGCTGGGCCAGCCGCTCCACCTCCTCCAGGATGTGCGAGCTGAACAGGATGGTCCGGCCCTCGGCGGCCATCCGGCGGATCAGGTCCATGAGCTGGAGGCGCTGCCGCGGGTCCATCCCGTTGAACGGCTCGTCCAGCAGCAGCACCGGCGGATCGTGGACGAGGGCGGACGCCATCTTGATCCGCTGCTTCATGCCCTTGGAGTAGCCGCCGATCGCGCGGCCGGCCGCGTCGTCCATCTCCACCAGCGCGATCGCCCGCCGCGCCGCCTCGGCCGGGTCGGGCAGCTTGTGCAGCTTGGCCATCGCCAGGATGAACTGCCACCCGGTGAGGAAGTCGTAGGCGGTCTCGCGCTCGGGCACCAGGCCGAGCCGCCGGTAGACGTCCGGGTTCTTCCAGACCGGCGCGCCGTCCAGCGTGACCGTCCCGGACGAGGGCGGCAGGAAGCCGCCCATCATGTGGATCAGCGTCGACTTGCCCGCGCCGTTCGGCCCCAGCAGGCCCGTCACGCCCGGCCCGATCGTCATCGAGATCCCGTTGACCGCGACCACGTTGCCGTACCAGCGGGACACGCCCTCCAGCCGGAGTTCGACCGTGCCGCCCCCAGGGGAGGGCTTCCGGACGTCCTGAACGGCCTCGCCGCTGCTCATGAAAGCCCCGCCTTCCGGAACCGCGCGTACAGGACGGCGACCGAGCCGGCCGCCAGGCCCAGGCACGTCGCCAGCGCCACCAGCCCGCCGGGCAGTCCGGGCGCGATGGCGATCGAGGAGCTCTCCGCGCCCAGCAGCCGCACCTGGACGATGTCGACCAGGTTGAACGGCGCGAACAGCCCGGCCCAGCCCGCCAGGGACCAGTTGGACTCCATCTCCGCGAGCCCCTGAATGATCGCGACGAAGGCCGCGGTGACCAGGTACACGGCGATGACGGCCGCGACGCCGAACCCGCGGCGTGGCGTGAACGCCGCGATCACCAGCCCGATCGCCCCCAGCACCAGCGCGTACAGGACGCAGCCCACCAGCGCGGTGAGGAAGCGCACGAGATGCTCTCCCGGGTCGGGCGCCCTGGTCACCAAGGCGCCCGCGTACAGGACGGTGATCGGCACCGCCATCAGCGCGAACAGCGCCGTCACCATGGCGCCCAGCTTGGCCAGGACGAAGTCCAGATGGCCCACCGGGCGGGAGAAGTACAGCGGGATCACGTGGAAGCGCAGCTCCCGCGAGGCCAGCACCGGCGCCTGGGTGGCCATGAAGATCGCGATGATCGCCTGCATGGTCGGCGCGTACGCGGCGTAGGGGATCAGCGCCTCCGCCTCCTTGGTGATCGCGAACGCCGCCACCGAGCCCGTGGCGGGCAGCAGCATGATCGCGGCCAGGAGGAACGGCATCACCTTCGCCCGCGCCGGTCGGCCGAGACCGTAGGCGGCCCGCAGGTTGTGCAGGTACAGCGACCGCGTCATGTACGCGCGGCCCAGCCTGCGGCCCTCGTAGTGCCGGTAGCCGATGTCGTGGATCGTGCTGACGCTCATCGCGGAGCCCCCTGAGGCGCGTAGTCCACGGGAGGCGGCGGCGCTCCCCCGCCCTGCGGGCCGGGCGGCCCGGTGGCGAAGACCTCCTCGATGCGGTGCCTGCGCTGCTCCATGCGGACCAGCCGCAGCTCCAGCTCGGCCACGGTGTCGCGGATGACGTCGTAGGTGGACTCCCCGGCGATGTCGACGAGCAGGAACCGTCCCTCGGGGCGCACCGAGAGTCCCGCGTCGTACAGGCGCCGCCCGAGCTCGTCGCGCCCCTCGTCGACCTCGACGGTCAGGACGCCGCTCTCCGTGGTGTACGCCTCGACCGCCTGGGAACGCAGCAGCCGGCCGCCATCGATGATCACCACATGGTCGCAGACGCGTTCGAGCTCGCCCAGCAGGTGGGAGGTGACCAGCACGCTGATGCCGAACTCGGTGCCGATCCTGCGGATCAGGTCGAGCATCTCGTCGCGGCCGGCCGGGTCGAGCCCGTTGGTGGGCTCGTCCAGGAAGATCAGCTGCGGGTCGTGGACGAGGGCCTGCGCCAGCTTGACCCGCTGCCGCATGCCGGTGGAGTAGCCGCCGATGGGACGGTAGCGCTCCTCGTACAGGCCCACGTGCCGCAGCGTGTCGGCGGCGCGCTCACGGGCGGCGGTCGGCGGCAGCCCGCACATCCGCGCCATGTGGACGACGAACTCGGTGGCCGAGACGTCGGGCGGCAGGCACTCGTACTCGGGCATGAACCCGACCCGCTCCCGGATCGCCTCGCCCTCGCGGGCGATGTCCAGGCCCAGGACGGACGCGCGGCCCGAGGTGGGCGGCAGCAGCCCGAGCAGGATCTTGATGAGCGTGGACTTGCCCGCCCCGTTGGCCCCGACCAGGCCGACGACGCCGGGCTCCACGGCCACGGAGAGGGCGTCCAGCGCGGTCACCCGGGGGAACCGCATCGTCAGCGCGTCGGTCGCGATGATCGGCATGTTATGAACCTAGTCCCCTGCCGGCACCCGGACGTCCCTCTGGAGGGCCATGGCGCCTTGGGAACATCCCCTTCTTCCGGAGGAACAGCGACCATATCCATCGTTGCAGGAGGAGCGTGAGCGTGCCCGCGATGATCATGCCCGCCACGTTGACGCCTAATTGTCGTAGCGACCCGGTGACCTCGGTGCCGTGCTCCAGCGCCAGCGCCACCCCCAGGTTCCCCGCGGCGGGGAC
>Ga0164243_10012977_pt1 | contig 11755 bp, 8 predicted proteins | sample OricompcompostOP_FD_108781 | JGI IMG/M metagenome (GOLD analysis project Ga0164243, IMG submission 108781) | Organic Plus compost microbial communities from Emeryville, California, USA - Original compost - Organic plus compost (OP) | ecosystem: Engineered > Solid waste > Mixed feedstock >...
AGAGAACTCGACGTGTGTCTGCAAGTCAGGGGTTTAAAAGAACAGTCCGTGGTTTCCACCAGGAGTCTATTCAAAGGGAAAAACGGCACGTCAACCCGCCACCTCCCCCTCCTTTCCTCCTCGGTAATCAGCGGAGGAGGCCAATTCATTTTACACATGTCGTCGTCGAGGCTGCCAAGTCCGGCATTGTGTAATGACACAACTCCAAGGAAGAAACAAAAGCACACACAGGTACAAGAGGGTATTTTACCTGGCGCCGGCCTCCTTCGCTGTATCCTCCTTGTCTGTAGCTGCGGCTGCATCAGCGCTGGCCTTGGGTCCGTTACCCTTTTTTGTGTCCTGCTCGGCGTCACCTGCGGTTTTAGCCCCTTCCGTGGAAGCAGGCTCTTGGGCCTTGTCATTCTTTGACTCTTCCGCCTTATCCTCTTCCTCATCATCTTCTTCCTCCGAGTCGTCCTCCTCCCCCTCTTCTTCATCCGCTCTGTAAAACCTCTTCAATGCCTTAGCAATCTCGTCGAAATCATCTCGGAGTTCCGTTAGAGTATTCTTGATGCGCTTCAGGCATAGTTCCTCGTCAGGCTCAGGAGTTCCGTCCACGTTTTCTTTCAAACCATATCGTTGAATCTTCTCGCAGCTGTCTCGGATCTTGATTAGGCCTAAAGTCGCCGATGATCCCTTGAGGTAGTGGCCTTTCGATGAGAGGTCTGGAAGGTCTTGTTCGTCTCTGTGACACGGATATTTCGAAATTAGCCACGAACGAAGCCGTATGGAGATCGTCACCGCGGCCATAACGAGGCCACCACTACGTCGCAAGGACCGAAATGCCATACGACCATCAACCGGGTACCTCACAGCGAAAGTACGTCGAGATCGCTACGGAAGGATACCGAGCGGGATCTGGGATCGAAGAGGAGTGAACGTACAGGCTTTTTTGTATGCGCCCAAAAGTATCTTCAGCCTGCTCGAGGAACTCGAAAACGAGTGTCCGACTAAACTCCCTCTCCTGGTCATCGTCCATCTGCAAGATCTGGTCGAAGGTCGGGATGTCGATGCTCTTCGAGAGGTCACCGAAGAAGGTCCTGAGCTCCTGCTCCCATACTTTTGGTCAGCGCCCCGTTGGCTTCAGGGATGTTTTGTCCCACGATAATATTGCAGGCTTTTGCGACGCACGTTTTCGGAGGCTGCCATTTTCAAGGATAAAAAAAATTAAAATATAAATAGGCCTTATGGGAAGACAATAATAGGAGGCGAATCGACCGTCCGGCTGTGATACTCGATTTCGGAGGGGGATCGGTTTATTGACCTCACAGGAGCTGTTGCGGGGTCAAGGTTAGGCCGTGTAAGAGGCGACAATAGCCTTGTTCTCGGAAGACGATGAAGTTTTCGTAAAAGAAAACAAAAAAGGACCGAGAGGCTAGCTTTTCTCTAGAGCAGGGAGTAAAGTTAGACGGTAAATACAAGATAAAAAAAACTCAACGCGTAATTACTTGGCAAGGGAGGACAACGAGGCGCGAAGATGGCCCCATCGTGTGCTCAATCAAGGCGCGAGAGGCAATGACGCAAATCCAATTCACCATTGATGGCACAAAAAAGGAGATTAAACCCCTAAAATGTGATCAAGCGCCAAGCCGGGAGATGTGTCATGGTGGTCACACCGCTGGGATTGGATAAAATGAAAATCACTCTTACCTGGCCAAATATCGTCTCGTGATATTTCTGCTTACCCTTTCACAAGAGGTTAGCAGGAGGGGTGGTGATGGCGCGGAGAGAGACGCTGGTACAGAGGGCACCTCGCATACTTCGTAGAAAGATTGATAGTTCAGTGTTTACTTTTCAAAACAAGCGGGCAGGTAAATGTCTCTAGCTCCAGGACCTTCGGAGAGAGCGAAGAGCAAAGACGAGATAGCGTAGAGCAGAGCGGGGAATCGATGTGGGCGTGAGCTGGTGCGCGGGGTTAAAGGCCACTAGGGGATAAGAAGTGGTGACGCAACGAAGAGCTGAGCTTATGCGAAGAAAACACTAAACACTGGCAAAACAACTGCAACGACGTGGTTGAGGCAAGGGAGGCTTGCTGGATGATTGGGGGGGCTTTCTCTCGCCAAACTTGTAGACAAGAGAGAAAATGAGGAAATGAATCAAAAGGTCTCTTGGATCTGGGAAATAAATTCACATTTCAGGACTTCAGGAGATGGAGGCGGTGGAGGGGCTCCTTGTTGCTATTATAAGGAGACTTGAAGAAAAAGTGGCCTTGACTGGGTGGGCTGCAAGTTGGCGGGAGTTGGTTTCGATCAATCGCGGCGCTCCCTCGCTTTACCCCTCGACCCAGACATCCACATCCAAGTCCACATCGACTTCCACATACGCAGAGACATTCACACACACGACCAAGCGCACCACCCACACCTTCCACACATCGACGGCATCAATCTAGACCGTCTACGGAGTACAGCTACAAGTACATACGTAGTGTACAAGCACAGAAGTACACAGACGCTGGCTGGGCCGTCTAGACCCGAAAGGACCGCAGCAGCGCAGGCAACTGCTACCGCGACGACCTGCACGAACGAAGTACATCGAGCGGGTTCAATTTGCGATGTGGGTCGAAGCTGCCAAACTTGACAGGACTTAGACGTCAATATTGAATGTGACAGGGTCCAAATCCAAGGACAGGACGGACCGAGTCTATCAAGTCTTCTGTGAGTATGTACATGAAGTACATATACTCCACCATCGAATGAAGGAGACTCTTGGCTAGAAGATATGTTGTGCTGCTTGCTATGTACATGTACTCGATTCTCGCTCCATTGGAGCAATCATCTCAACATATTGAAGACTTCCAAGCGGCGATCAAGACGTCCAAAAAAAAAAGTCCCAATACGTTGAGATGGGTCGCGAGCCTCGCCCCTTGGTAAGTTTATGTTCTATCTACATTGATTCATCTAACTCATTTACCTTCCTTCCTAAATTTACGAGTGAACGAGACAACTTGAGGTGCTGGGACCCCTGGGATGCCCGTGCTGTTTCCGTCTATCGGCCAATACGTTTGGGATTCGCGGGGGTTTTTGCCAGTGTGTGGCTGGGTCATTGCTGTCCTGTCTCACATCCGCGATGCCACCAACGGTCGGCGCATCTCCAAAGCCTCGTACTCCGTAGAGACGGACATGGGTCGCGATCAGCATTAGTGGCGCATGCGGATGGGTGGTCTAGTGAGATATGAGTACTTTTTGACTCACCTCCTTCTCTCCTGATGTCAAGAGTTCCCATCGGCTGTGTACGATCGCGGAAGCACGCGTGCTCGGTAGCCCCAGCGCATCTCTGGAGGGCGCTTGCTCCCTAGGACACTTACCAAAACAGTACGTCCCACGTTCTATCATGTAGCATGCATGTACCTAGTTCAACGAATCTCTAGGCACATGGTGATCCGCCTTGGGCGGCGATATACTCATGGTGGTACTCCAGATGTCGACCTGAGCGGCGAGAGATTGCGATGTTTATCTAGCTCTCGATATTGTTACAGGGTGTACCAGTCGACAAGGCAGAGAAGCTCGTTATGCCGCGGAATTCCATAGGTAAGGGCTCGCATTTTCCCACGAGTTTGGAGATGTCGTCCCTTTCGAACTTAATGATATCGCAATCAAGGGATATCGTGCCCATGCCAACCAAAGGCGTCAAATCCCGCTGGATTTGGGCAAGGCTGTCCAAGGGGGATACAAAGAACATATTATTACCAAGGATTATGCTGATGGTGATGGACTGTGCAGTTGGATCCCCCGCCAGAGTGTACCAGGGTCAACAACCACTCCACGTCACGATTTGAATGGCCCCCGCTATCCTTCTCTACTGACGTATCGACCGCCCCTATCTCCAGACCGGCTTCTTTAATCTAGCCCCGGTGCACAAATGGTCTTCTTTCGTTGTTGTACGAAATATGTGCCGAGAAATCACGCCTCTCGGCGCTGTTTGGCTTCGTATGTCGTGTGATGTCCATACTTTGGACGTACGTACGTGTCAGCGCCCTATCAACAACCAGCACTAGCATCCCTGGTATGGAACTCAAACTGTAGTAAACTACAACTGTAGATGTATCGAGAGTAATAGCGCGTGAGTACTATGAAGTAGTGGCGTCCAAGCCTACGAGGTAGGGGGCGTTAGGTGGCTTTCGACTTGTGCCAAGGGATTGACTGCGGCAGTAAGTATTATAACAGAGACTATGTCGTTTCGAAGCAGTCCAAGAACTACATAAATCGGCATCCAACAAACCCGTATTGCCTCAACTGCAAAAGGAGGTTGCTTTCTCGAGAAGAGTGCCGGGCTATGGAGCTACTATGTACTTTGACAGGGCCCCTCCTCCAAGCTACTGTCAATATCATTTACGGAAATCATTCTTCCTCGAGTAGAGAGAACATCGTAATGTCGGTGCGCAACCCCCGGCTTGCAACCCAGTTCCAAGGCAGCGGAATCTGGGACAAAAACGTAACCTTGAAGCCCCCAAACCAAACATAAGAACCGGGTCTCTGCCGCTACCATTCTTGTTTCATTAACTTTCCAATATCGCTAGAAGAGATGACAGAAAGTATAGTGCCTTCAGAAATTAAGTTTAGTTACACAGTCGGGATGCCGAGATCTGGATGAGAGATCTCGAGGAAGTCGGCACCGTGGTACAATGTCAGTAAATGAGTTTAAATGTTGACTTGGTACGCTTTTATACTTGTGCTTCGTACTTCCTACTTGGTCGGGATTTTTTTGCCGTGTCCGGGTCAAAGTGGTCAGTGTGGTCACTGTTGGAGGGGGTGGTTCGGGTTATTATTAAGACGTTACCCCTCCCTGGGTCCAAACTACGTCATAGTAACGTTAGTTCGCAGGCTCAGCAGTCACGCTTTCACCGGTTTGCGAAAACTCCGGCCAAAATGGGTAGAGACGGGTGGTGGCACAGCAGGTACCTTCTCCATGCAGTACCCATTTCCAGAACATCGAAGAAAGATCTGATGTCCCGTGTAACTTCTGAATTCAATTAAATTAGATTAGTTGGACACATGTTCGGAAAGATCAATTGATTTTTAAGTAGGGACGATGGAGGAGCGGAAATTGTGATGAGGTGGAGAAGGCGGGGCTTCTCTTCTAATCTAAGCTACCATCTCCGTCGATTGAGTCCCTGGTTCTGTTTAGGATGTCCTTTTTTCAGCTCGCTTGTCAAATTTCGCTTGGGACTAGCTGGGGCATTATGAGATTAATGTTCCTATCTAGACCCGGCCCTAATGCGGTCCTAGTTTCCCTCCATACATAGTCCAGGATGATCGTGCATGGAGAGACCAGTCTCACGACGGTCACATCTTAAACGACATTGAAGACCTCGACTCCCCTGGTCGTGGATGTTATTCGATACCCAGCACGGTGTTTGCGCTAAAACTAGTGGTTCTGTCCCTTGCCAAGATGGTCATGTTGCAGGCTTTCCTCTCATCCTTTCCACCCCTTTGTTAGTTGGGGATTCGTCAAAAGGAGAATAAGTCAAATGTTCTGGACTAACATTCGCATTACAGATGACAATCAGATCAAACAATTACATCAAGTTTCGTTGAGAACCCGAACTCTCTCATCAGCGCCTTTCTGGACAACCCCAACTTCATGACTGGGGGAGGTTTCCGGGACAGGGCTGTCATCTCGAAAATGAGAGCCACTAAACCAATTTCCCACATTAAGAACAGAGATGCTCATTAAATCTCGCTCAAAGGAGACTCCGTGTCAGAATAAGGAGAAGTTGTCACCCAGAAGCCTTAGGAAATACCCCATCGTCAATACAACATGCTCGCTGTCTACCTAAATCCTTCGGAGATAAGACTCCACAAGAAAGAAGCCACACAAGCTCCGTCCATCAAGAGCGGGACTCGGATATCGTGTTGAGAGGGGACGGATTGCGAGCATCGTGATATATTCAGAGCCGCCGAACGAACCCGCATTCGAGCCTTACCGTCAAGGTCAAGGGCACCTCTCTTCCTCAAGACTCTATTCATGTTTGGCAAAATCAAGCTTGGCCAACAGGAGAGCAACCCTTTTCTCCCAATGTGGGCCCTCCGTTTCCGCCCCTCATCCCAACCTTCACTTTTAACCTCTTGAACATGAGAAATTCCACAAGGAATTTGCCAAGGAGCTATCACATTCTCGTCCCTCCCGCCTAGTATGCAATGCTACCGCGTCCTAAGCCCGCCCGTCTAAAACAGGTTTGGGGTCCATGTATGACCTCGGAACACCCAAGGACTAGTCCGAGCATCGAGAATGGTGGTGCCCCTCGCGTAAACGACATGTACAGGGGGATTGCAAATCCTCATCTGTGCTGTAGGGCCTAGCGATGGTCGCCAACTCATCATGCGCACTTTCGTGGCATATGAGTGGCTAGGATTCATCGGAGAGGAGAAGAGACGCTTCCTCTTTGCTGACTTCTGTCCGCGTAATGTAGCCGAATGCAACTCATTACTAAATCGACATAGCCTGGGCCTTCTCTTCCCTGCAACCATGACCGCATGCGAACAAAGCGGGTGTGATAATGAACAACATGACAAAACGTATATTGAAGTAGTATCAGGCGCACATATCTCGGAATCATGTCGATTCAATATTAAGTGATTAAAGAACTCTCAGGTCTCTCCTTCTAGAATAACACCGTTGTTTCCCATGCAACGCATCTGAAGGTTGCTATTAGTAGTCCCAAAGTGAGCCCGGCCCGGCCTATCCCATGCTGCCACAGGCAACTCCGCCGGGGTGCGGGGGGGAAAGCTTCCTCCTGTACCAATAGGCGTTGAAGACCAGGCTTGGAGTGCGGGAGGATATCGTTGGCAAAGTGTCTGGATGTGACCCAAGAATGGCGTAAGCTACGCGGACACCTCGGGCGGGCAAGGCGATGCAGGGAGTCTTGCTAGCGCAGACCCTCGTTAGGTGATAATGTGGTATGGATGCAGAAACTGGTCCGCCTGCATTTCAAAAGTCTGCCTGTTCGGGGTTGAAGCAAACCCAGCGCGTTATGTGCAATCGTGTACTTCGATGTAGCGAATACTCAAACAAGATATCCGTCTTCGTTTACGCCAGTTTATGTGTGGAAAAAAGGACAACTTTTAAGTCATATACTCCCTCAGAGTATCACCTTGGATGCCACACTTAAAAGCCACGCGGCATCATTCCATCCGCCCTCATCGGCTTGTGGCGGAGGGATCGGTTCCTCAGGGAGTTTAGTAAGTCTATCCAGATGTATCGCCGAAGAGCTCCTGCTGCTCGTCGTCGGCCTGCCCTCCGTGTCCGCATCAGTATTGTCATCGTCGCTTTCTGATTCGTCGTCATCCTCCTCAACCGCGAAAAGCGACCACCCCAGGACGCTGGCAAGCCAGGAGTCCCTGCCGGTCTGGCCTCGCCGGACTAATCTCCGGACGGCAGCCTCGTCATCCTGAGCGGCCTCTTTGCCGAGGGCCTCGAGACGTTCGTCAAGGTTGATAAAGTCGGGCCCGGCGATGTAGTCTTCGCCTTCTGGGCTTTGACCGAAGTACTCATCCAAGTCGGCCCGGTCCACAGGGGTGAACATGCGGGCACGGCTCTCAGGTCTGCTGTGTGATCGGCTGTGGGGCCGGCTTTGGGACCGGCTAATCGACCGGCCGTTGTGGCTACTCTCCGAGGTCCGAACATGGTTCAGATTGGCAAGACTGCCCCTGCGACTGGAGTGTCGGCTCGCATATTCCCTCTCACGTTCAAGCTGCTGCTCAAAAAGATCCTCATCCTCATCTTCCCGAGGAAGCGTGAGACTGGTCGAGCTAGCTCTCGACACCAGCCAGGCCTGGCCCTTGAATTCCCTAGCCTCGCTGCTCATCAACGCGCCGGTTCGGAAGAGCCAGTCTCGATCGGCAAGGTCTGATATTAAAGGTTCTTCTTTCCGGCGTCGGACGGGGGAGCCAGTGCCTGAAACGACCCCTCGTTCTCGGATTTGTGTGGTAGATAGTGCTAGGTGGGTCGCTGATTTGCTCTTGGGGAGGGTTGTCCCTGATATCTGCGAGATGCGGGCACGCGTTGGGGACCGAGCCGCGGAGCGGGAGAGTAACCTCGGAGTAGTTGGGGCTGATTTCCCCTCGATATATGATATGCTACGTTGCGAGCGGTGTCCAGAATATGCATCGGTGTTGCCGTCCAAGTCTTCGAGGGGTAATCGAGAGGTTAAGGGCGCGAGGGAAAGTCGATTGAGATTCGTGGAGGATCGGTTCTTTCGCCGAGAGGCGTGTTGATTGAATGCTTCGTCCATGCTGGCGTCCGTAAATCTAAAGAGTCTAAAACCAAGAAGTAATGATAATATTTTGAGATTCTGGGGAAACAGGGGGAGTTCAGCTGGCAGGGCGAGCGCGGCAAGGGGGACGAATGAATATAAGAGGTTGGATGGCTAGAGAGAAAGTCTTAGTCGGCAGTCGGAGGTGGAGAGAGATACTCGGCTCGGTCAACTGATCGCCAGACACACACCAGACTAACGAGGCGAATTGTTTTGCAGAGGGTTGATTGAGGCAATTCAACACGCCACAAAGTTGTCGGGAGAGCCCAAAAAAAGAAGGAATAATTTTTTTTTCCTCTCCAGATCCGTGAAGTTTTCGTTCGGATTAAGCTTTGATTGCCTTTTCGATCTCGGATTCAGCTGGACACGAGATCTCTTCTACGACTCTGACCTGCCCATTGTAACGTCATGCGGTAGGACCGAGAGCAATTGAGTCCATTGATGCCGAGGATTTTTTGCATCCAAGCACCACTAAATCCGGGCTCAGCGTCACTTGCCGTTCACTGGACTGGAGACGGTGTCGATATACATCTTTTACTGTGCATTCCAACTTTGGAAGGCGGTCTGCCCTCACCATCCTGAACAACTCTCATTGGTTGGATGATGAGATACAATGTGTAAGTTATGAAAAGAGTACTATATACAAATTTACAATGCTAAATGCAGCGAATATAATTGTACTCGATACTAAATGTTTCTGTACCACTATGACTCTGCCCTCATCCAAAAAAAGTATCAAGATTTGTCAATGACTTCAAGGCTTGTAAATTGAGAGCTTCAAATATCACTACATTGCAACCGACTCTCAAGACAGTTTTACAGCTCTTTCTGCTTGCCCGCGATGCGCAACCTGCGTACCATTCGATATGGCTCGTGGAAGCATCCAGGGCCCATTACAGCCACCTGCTGGGACCCCGCCAAAGACGAAGTGATATGCGCGATTGGGCCTAGTGAAGGAAGATCTACCATAGAGCTCGTAAGGCTTGGAGAGAAAGGATCAGAAATGTAAGTCCAAAAAAGGCTCTGTGAGAAAACCATAACGGAGCTAGCATGAACTAACTTCGTAAAGAGTTGAAAAGTCCATCGCGTCTTGGGAGCTTCAGGTTGCAAGCCCTGATGCACCGGTGGATAGAGTTTTAAGTCTTCATCATGCTAGCGATACCCTCACTACCTCGCTTATTTTCGCAAATGGGGACTTCGTTATAGTGAGGGAGAGCGAGTCTCTGGACCCAGAAGACGGTCCCCACATCGAGATTGTGGGCAGCATAGATGATGGGATCGCTGCTGCTCGCTGGTCTCCGGATGAAGAGCTTTTACTCGTAATCACTAAAGCTGACGAGGTTCTATTCATGGACCGCGACTTTGACCCTATCACACAGACCAAAATGACGGTTGACGACCTGAAGATTTCCAAACATGTGTCGGTGGGATGGGGTAAGAAGGAGACACAATTCCAAGGACGCGGAGCAAGAGCCTTGAGGGACCCCACGATACCTGAAAAAGTTGATGAAGGAGTGTTGAGTCCAAATGACGATAACTCCACCGCCATCAGTTGGCGTGGAGACGGCGCTTACGTCTCAGTAAACTCCATCCAAGATGGCAAACGGAGAGTGATCCGTGTCTATAGCCGTGAGGGGGCGCTCGATAGCGTCAGCGAGCCTGTCGATGGGTTGGAGGGCGCCTTGAGCTGGAGGCCGTCGGGAAATCTCATTGCGGGTATCCAGAGGCTATCAGACCGTGTCGATGTTGTGTTCTTCGAGAGAAATGGTTTGAGGCACGGACAGTTCAGCTTGCGCTCCTCCAGTGAGAGGATAAGACTCGAGTGGAACTCTGACTCTACAGTCCTGGCCGTGATATTCTCCCATTCTGTCCAGTTATGGACGATGGGTAACTATCACTGGTACCTAAAGCAAGAAGTTCCCCTTGCACCATCTGAGGTGGTAGGGCTGGCATGGCACCCCGAGAAGGCGCTCCGGCTTACAACCGTTATCAAAGGTATCGATCTCCAGTCCTTCCCAGGCAGGGAATCACGCTCACACATGCCAATAGATACCGTACTATTCTCCGAGTACAATTTCACCACGACGCAAGGAACCCTTGCGCCTCCCAATGACTTCGGCGCGGCCGCCGTCATCGACGGCAGCACTATCAACCTCACCCCTTTCAGGACAGCGAACATTCCGCCTCCCATGTCCATGTTCCAAGTCACCGTCGAGGGAAATGCTATAGATGTTTCCCTTGGCTATAACGACGATCTTATCGCCGTTTTGCATACCCGAGGTGTCGATGTATACTCTTGGACGACGAAAAATGGGCGCAGGGTTGCCCCTAGTCTAGTTGCAAAGGGCTCTATCGCAGACGCTGACCAAGCCTTTGGCAAGGAGTCTGCCCTACAGATATTCCAATCCGGTGAAGGAGAGTTCAGTATCCTAAGCCAATCATACACCACTCTTGCACGACCGTTTGCAATCGATCCTTCAAACAACAGTGTACAGTGGCTCGACTCGATCCCGCTTGCTCCGGACGCCTCGGTCCTGTTGGCAACCACGTCAAGTTACATGGACGGAGCTACGGTCAAGGGTTATGTGCAAGGGCGCGGCGGAAGTGTACAGGCGGTATTTGGAGGCTTCGCCGAACCACTGGATCTCAAGTTTGCTAGCCTGCTGCCCTGGAGCCGAATCGTCACTGTTGGTGAGGACCTCCTTGCTATTGGCCAGACGAGAAATGGCCTCCTCTACGCCGGTAACAGGGTCCTTGCAAGGAACTGCACGTCGTTCTTGGTTACCCCCAATCACATAATTTTCACTACCAATAACCATCTGGTGAAGTTCATTCACCTCGATGACGTTGACTCGATGGAGGTCCCCGCGGATGATCCCGAAACGGACGAGCGGTGTCGGAGTATCGAGCGAGGAGCTCGACTTGTGACGGCCATCCCCACCAATATGAGCCTTGTTCTGCAAATGCCTAGGGGCAACGTGGAGACCATCTTCCCTAGAGCCATGGTCGTCGCCGGAATCAGGAAGCTTATCGACGAGAAGAACTATAAGCGGGCGTTCTCCTACTGCCGTACCCAGCGAGTTGATATGAATATTCTTTACGATCACCGCCCAGCGCAGTTCATTTCGAATGTTGGCCTGTTCCTCGACCAACTAGAAGACGTCACTTATATTGACCTCTTTCTCTCGTCTCTCAAGTATGTTTTCAATTCACAGTCTTTTTGTTTACACTCTACAGCGCATACTAACTAGAGATCAGGGAAGAAGATGTCACTCAGACAATGTACAAAGATACCAAACGCCAAAATGCGGCTGTTGTTGACGGCTTTGGTGAAGCAGCTCAAGAGAAGGAGGCGGAGGAAACTGACAAATCCACCAGCAAAGTAAATAGGATCTGTGATGCAGTTTTGCGTGGTCTCCAAAGCCGCAAGGCAACGAACCTTCAAAATACGATAACTGCCCA
>Ga0164243_10012979_pt1 | contig 11754 bp, 7 predicted proteins | sample OricompcompostOP_FD_108781 | JGI IMG/M metagenome (GOLD analysis project Ga0164243, IMG submission 108781) | Organic Plus compost microbial communities from Emeryville, California, USA - Original compost - Organic plus compost (OP) | ecosystem: Engineered > Solid waste > Mixed feedstock >...
GAGGATCGTCCCGAAGGCGACGTGCTCCAGGTCGACCTTATCGAAACCCCAGCGCTTCGCGACGGCGAAAAGTTGCTTGAAGTGGTCGCCCTGGCGGTGGTCGACGACGTAGAGGATCTGGTCCGGGTTCCACTCACGAACGCGATACTTGATCGTCGCCAGGTCGGTGGTGGCGTAGTTGAACGCCCCGTCGCTCTTGCGGACGATGAACGGGGCCTTCGACTCTTCGGTGAAAACGACCGTCGCCCCCTTGCTCTCGACGGCCAGGCCCTTCGACTCCAGGTCGGCGACCACGTCGGCGAGCATCGGGTCGTAATAGCTCTCGCCGAGCTCGACGTCGAACCGGGTGCCGAGGCGCTCGTACATCGCGTGAAGGGCGCCGAGGCAGTGGGGCATGAACTGCGACCAGAGGGCGCGGTTCTCGGGGTCGCCCGCGTGCAACTTGGCGGTCTCGGCGCGGGCGGCGTCCTCAACGCCCTCTTCCTTCGCCGCGATCTTTGCGGAAGTCAAACGGTAGAGCCGGGCGAGTTCGCCGACCGGGTCGTCCGCGTAGGCGGCCTCGTCGCGGTGGTTCTTCCAGCCCCAAAGGATCATGCCGAACTGCGAGCCCCAGTCGCCGAGGTGGTTGTCCCGGACGACGGTATGCCCCAGGGCGGCGACGATCCGCGCCAGGCTCTCGCCGATCACCGTCGAGCGCAGGTGGCCGACGTGCATCGGCTTGGCCACGTTGGGCGACGAGTAGTCGATGACGACCGTCTTCTGATGAGCCGGCGCGGGGACGCCGAGCCCCTCGTCAACGAGCAGGTCGCCGAGGGTGGCGGCGACCCACGTGTCGTGCAGCCGGACGTTGAGGAAGCCGGGGCCGGCGACCTCGGGGGCGTCCGCGAGCGGGGCGAGGTCGACGGCCCCGGCGACCCCCTGCGCCACCTCGCGCGGGTTCTTTTTGAGCGACTTGGCCAGCGCCATGCAGCCGTTGGCCTGGTAGTCCCCGAACTTCGCGTCGTTGCTCGGGCGGACGGCGGCCGCGAACGCGGCCGGGTCGCCCCCCTGGGGGGTCGCGGCGGCGAAGGCGTCTCGGAGGCGTTGAAGGACGTTCATGGTTTTCGAAAAGGCGCGGCTTTTTGAAGAGTTTTTAAACCCGTTGAGAAGGGCACGCGCGGCCTCAGCCGGCGTCCGAGGGCGGGGCGGCGGGGCGAGGGCGGTCGGGGTCTTGCCAGTCGAGCCGTTCGGCGTCCCCCCAGATCTCTTCCAGGGCGTAGTAGGAACGGGCCTCGGCGGAGAAGACGTGGACGACAAAGTCGCCGTAGTCGATCAGCACCCACCGCCCCTCCTCAGAGCCCTCGACGGCGAGCTTGGCCTCGCCGCGCTTCTTCATCTCCTTGTCGATCTCTTCGGCGATCGCGTGGCTCTGCCTCCTTGAGGAGGCGGTGATGATCACGAAGAAGTCGACCAGCGAGGTGGCCTTGCGGAGGTCGAGCAGGAGGATGTCCTTGCCGCGGTTGTCGTCGCCGATGCGGGCGCAGACGGCGGCGAGTTCCTGCGCGCGGGCCATCCGCCCGGGCGTGGTACGGGCGACGGCCGTATGCGGAACGTCGTCCTGGACGTCGATCTCGCGGCGGGCGCGGCGCTTCCGGACGTCGCTCTCGGGCGGAGCGGGGTCGTCCTGCACAGGGGCGTCAGTCGGCTGAAGGTCTTCGTTGTTTTCGTCGGGTTCGGCCATCACAGACTCGTCCGGGGTGTCGGGGCGACGGGGGCGGTCCAAAATCGGTCGCCTCTCCCCCATTTTGTTTTGAAAAGACCACATCCCCCACAGGACGGCACACGCCCGGTCCCCCGACCTCACCGTGAGGGTCGGGAACGACCAGGCCCGTAACCGTCTCGGGGCCTCGGCGGCGGAACCGCGGGTCCGGGAAGCGCGTCCTACCGGGCCGACCCCGCACTCTGGCTTCGGGAGCCGACACCTGGACCCTCCGGCCCCGATTCGGGTTCATCACATCATAAGATTCTACCCGTTCGCCGCCCCGGTAACCACGCGGGAATGGGAAGCCCGGTTCGGCGGAAACTCCCTTCCATAAATTCGCACCTCTTTCTTGGAGCCGCGGCGGTCGAACCGCGTCACCGCACCCCCGCGCACGGGCCGACGTGGGGACACACCGGTGGTCCGCAGCCGCGGCGTGATCGGCCGGATCGCAAAAAAGCCCCTTGCAAAAACGAAAGTCCGGCCGATAATGGGCTGATGTCGGGTGTGGACGTTCGACACAACGACCTTGTAGACGGGCTTATGCTTCTTCTTGCCAGACATCTTGCGTTCCTCGCCTCCCTGCTCTCGGGCAGCGGCGGAACGTGGGCCCACTGTCCGCAAGAAACGATCGGCCGGACTACGGTCCACACCCTCTCCCACCTCCCACGCACCGAGTTCGTCCACTCCCCTGCCAAACTCCCGTCGAAACCCCGGCCCGTGGTCGACTGCCTCCACGAGAGCGGGATCGATGAGGAGGATACGGACAAGCTCGACACCGCCATACCGAGCGTTTTGGCGGAGGTCGGCTTTGACAGGGGCGTTCTGAGGATCTCGTCGTCCTATCCCTCCCCCGATCGCATCCACCTCGAAAGTTCCACGGCAACCGCCGTACTTCGCTGCTGATCGCGTACGCGCCGATTCACCCCGGCTCGGACCGATGGGGCTCTCCCTCCCGCTAAGTCCGCTCGCCACGTTCGACGTTCCATAACGTCTTACGAACGCCGTATCCGCCGACCCGCTTTCGCGGTCGCGGCGCGGTTCCGAGCGGCCCGGCACACGGGCCCAATCCGTCAACCCCGGCATGGACGTCCCCCGCGGTCGAGCGTGGAACGGCGGTAGGCCGTGCGCACGGGCTCGTACCGGTGTGACCCCTAGCCGAAACGCGATGCGTGCGAACACCCCCCTTATTTCCCCCACTCCGAGGTCAGACCGGTCATGTATCAGTTCTTCTTAGAGTTTTGGGAGAATTTTCGTCATAATCTGTTTAAGCCAATACTTTTATTCTTCTACATGGGGTTCCTCGTCCCGATCCTCAGGGTGAAGCTCGATTTCCCGCACGTTATTTACCAGGGCCTGACGATCTTCCTGTTGATCGCGATCGGTTGGCACGGCGGCGAAGAACTCGCCAAGCTGAGCGCGGCGGACCTGACCCGCGCGGGCGGTTTCATGGCCGTCGGCTTCGTCACGAACTTCGTCATCGGCTGCACCGCGTACATGTTCCTGCGGTCGTTCACCCGGCTGCGGCGGATTGACGCGGCGACCGTGTCCGGGTACTACGGGTCGGACTCGGCGGGGACGTTCGCGACGGCCGTCGGCGTGCTCGTCTCGGCCAAGATCGCCTACGCCCCGTACATGCCGGTCATGCTCGCGGTGATGGAGATCCCGGGCTGCCTGGTGGCCCTCTTCCTCGTCTCGCTGCTCCGGCAGAGGGGCATGGACAGCCTGGGGAATATGCCCGACGAGCCGGGCTATAATCCGCTCAGCCGCCCGGCCGCACAAGCATACCCCGCGCCCCGATCGGGCGGGCGCTCGGCGCCTTCCCACGGCCACGGTCACGACCACAAGGAAGACGCCGCTCGCGTCAGCACGGCGGTCGTTGAAGAGACGGAGACCGATGAGGAGGCCCCGGTCGAGGCGCACACGGGCAATAAGCTCATCTCGGCCGAACTGCTCCACGAGGTCTTTCTGAACCCGGGCATCTACCTGCTGATGGCGGGGATCGCCATCGGCTTCATCAGCGGTAAACAGGGGCCGAAGGTCACCGCGGACGACGACAACCTGTTCATCGGCCTGTTCCAAGGTCTGCTCTGCCTCTTCCTCTTGGAAATGGGGATGACGGCTTCGAGCAAACTGAAGGACCTTAAGGACGCGGGCTGGCGGTTCATCGCGTACGGGATCATCGCCCCGAACATTTACGCGACCATGGGTATCATTGTCGCCCATCTTTATAGTATGATTATCCATCAGCCGATGGAAATCGGCACGTACGTGATGTTCTCCGTACTGTGCGGTGCGGCGTCGTACATCGCGGTCCCCGCGGTACAGCGGCTGGCGATCCCCGAGGCGAGCCCGACGCTCCCCCTGGCGGCCTCGCTCGGCCTGACCTTCTCGTACAACGTGACCGTCGGCATCCCGATCTACATCCAGATCGCCAAGCTCGTCGTGAAGACTTTCCCCGTCGCATAGGGCGACGGGGGGACTCCCCGGACCGCCCCTTGCGGTCCGGGGGCCCCGTCCCTCGGTCGATCCGTGCCCCCGGGGGGGAAGGCTCGGGTCGGTTCGCGGGACGGGGCCCCCGGGCCGGCGGGGCGGACCCAAAAGGGTGATGGACACAATCATCCACCTAAAGTCACGGCCTCACGGCCGTCTCCTCTAGGGGGAAAGGACCGGAACGAAGCAACCACGCCCGGGGCCGTCGACCGATCGACGCCGGGCGGCATCCCAACGGCCCGACGGCCCCGGCCTTCGGAGCGTTACAGGCCACCGGGGGGAAGGCTTGTGGCGATCCGCGGGCCGGGACCACCGGGCCGTTGGGAGAGGGTTGACCAGGCCGTATACTAAATGAAACGCTCTCTTCGACGTCCCAAGGACCCCGGCCTAAGGTCGGGGTGGTGTCTCCGGGGGGATGGCATTGCCTCCCACCCTGGGCCGGGATTCTGGGGACGTCGAAGAGGAAAATTCGGCAGCGGAACCGCGACCGATAACACAGGCGGTCCGTCGGTTCCCGGCCCGTGGCCGGCCGTCGTGTCCCCGGGGGGGGAAGACTCGGCGGCGGTTGCGGGCCGGGAACCGACGGACCGCTTTGGCATTTCCGCCGCGCAGCGTTACAGGCGTCATAGCAAAGCGCACAAGCCCCGCGGGCCGGACGCACGGCGAAGGGTCACCCCAGCCCCACGCCCCGGGGGGTAATAGACGGGCCGCTCAGGGTTCCCCGGCTTCGAGGGCGGCGATCCACTGGGTGACGTCGCGGTTGTACGGTTGGAGTTTTGCGGCCCGCCTGAGGGTCTCGATCGCCGGGGCGCGTTGGTCGAGACGGAGCTGGCACTTCGCCAAGCCCGAGAGGGCGCCGATGTGGTAGGGGTTGCGGTCTAGGACGAGGCGGCAGTCTTCCGCGCTCCCTTCGAAACGGCCGAGGTAGTAGCGGGCGATCGCCCGCTGATTGTACGCCTCGGCGAATCGGGGGGCCCGTTCGATCAGCCGGGTGGCCAGGTCGATCGCCTCTTCGAACCGCTGCTGACTGATGAGCGCGCCGACCCGCTCCAGGGTGCCGTTGTTCTCGGGGGTGTCGGCCCGGAACCAGATGGCCCAGAGGGCGTTGTCGGCGATGCTGCGTACGGTCGGGTCCGGGTCCCTGAGCGCCTTGGCGACCGGCGCGTTCACTTCGAACGAGCCGAACAGGCCGAGGGCGAGGAGCGCGGCGCGGCGCGCCTGGATATTCGGCGCCTCGATGAGCCGGACGAGCGTCCCCTCCATGTAGCGGGCCGAGACGTGCTGACGGAACGCGTCGATGTCGTGGTCGCGGAGGTAGGTCTCGTAGTAGTCCACGAGCAGCGACCCGGTGTGAGGTTCCAGCATGCCGGGGGCTCCAATGCGGCGGGTCGGGGCGGGGGTGGGGCCGGCTAAGCTTTCCGGCGGCGAGGCGGCAAGGGGTGGAGTGAGGCCAAGGAGGATCAGCGTGCGAAGGCGGAAGCGGGTCACCCGCCGGATGCCGGGCGGTCCGGTCCGGGGCGGGCATGCCGGTCGGCGGGCCATGACTGACGCTCCAAGATCACGTCACGCGGGGCGCGTCGCGGCGGGTCGAAGGTTTCGAGGCCGTCGCGGCGGGTCGAGGCGAGGCGAGGGATTCCGGCACGGGAGAGCGAACGAGGTACTTCCGCCGAAGTCTAGCAACCGGCGCGGATGACTTCCACGAGAAAATCTCACACCCGAACCGCCGCCCACATGGACGCTAAACAGATAGCCCTCGAAGAATTTACATCGCAAGCTCGGCAGACCCTTGGGTGAAAAGTCGCACGCCCCCACGGTGCGACCGGACGGCGTCAGACGTCCGACCCCCATTTCGTCTAAAAAAGCGGCTATCCCACTGTGCGACTTGATTGTAGTCGGGGGGCGAAGTCGCGGCTACGATACGCGGCGGTGATCTTCGGCGTGCCGTTCGCGACCGACAGGATTTGGGCCGGCTTGAGGGTACGGTAGATAAAGCCGTCTCGGTGGGAGAACTGCACGGCGCACGCCGACGTTGCGACCAGCCCGACGGCCTCGCACGACGACAGCGGCCGTTCGGCTTTTGCCCCTCGACTACCACCATCGTGGAGTCCGGCCGCCGCGCGGCTCGCCGACGTCGTAAACCTGAAATGCTGTCATCCGGGCTAGGGCGTGCCGTGGCAGGCGCGCCGTCTCGCCCTTGGTCGGAGGCCTGACATGTCGAGCATGCGCGCGGTCCAGGTAACGCACCCCGGCGGTCCCCTCGAACTCGTCGAGCGCCCGGTCCCCGAGCCGGGGCCCGGCGCCGTGCGGATCAAGGTCCACGCCTGCGGCGTCTGCCACAGCGATTCGATCACAAAAGAGGGCCTTTTCCCGGGGATTCAGTACCCGCGGGTCCCCGGCCACGAGGTCGTGGGGGTGGTCGACGCGGTGGGCCCCGAGACCCCGGGGTGGGAGACGGGCGAGCCGGTCGGCGTCGGGTGGAACGGCGGCTACTGCGGCTACTGCGATCACTGCCGCCGCGGGGAGTTCTTCGCCTGTGTCCACAGCCAGACCACCGGCGTCACCTACGACGGCGGCTACGCCGAGTACATGGTCGCCCCCGCCAGCGCGGTCGCTCGGCTGCCCACCGGCCTTCCGCCCGTCGAGGCGGCGCCGCTGATGTGCGCCGGCCTGACCACGTTCAACGCGCTGCGCAACAGCGGGGCGAGGCCGGGCGACGTCGTCGCCGTGCTCGGGCTCGGCGGCCTGGGCCACCTCGGCGTCCAGTACGCCGCGAAGATGGGCTTCCGCACGGTCGGGATCGCCCGCGGCAAGGACAAGGAACCGCTCGCCCGCCGGCTCGGCGCGTCGGTCTACATCGACAGTCAGGCCCAGGACCCTGCGGCCGAACTGCTCAAGCTGGGCGGCGCGAAGGTCATCCTGGCGACGGCGACGAGCGGCGAGGCGATGAGCGCCGTCCAGGGGGGCCTGGCGGTCAACGGCACGCTGCTGGTCGTCGGGGCGGCCGAGTCGCTACAGGTATCCCCCATGCTGCTGCTCATGGGGTGCCGGTCCGTAAAGGGCTGGTACTCGGGGACGTCCATCGACTCGCAGGACACGCTGGCGTTCAGCGTCCTGTCCGACGTGCGGCCGATGACCGAGACCTATCCGCTGGAGCGGGCGCCGGAAGCCTTCGACCGCATGATGAGCGGCAAGGCGCGGTTCCGGGTCGTGCTGACGATGGGAACCCGGGAGGGTTGACCGATAACGCGCCCCATCCTCGCGACGGGCCCCACGGCCCGGACCGGGTCGGGGCAACCGCACGTAGCGAACGCGCAGCCCGCGCGCCGGGGTCGCATAGGGCCCGTTGTCTCCGCCTATCGGCCCCGACCTTTCCCAATCCCTCACCAACCCCGCCGGCCCGTCCGGCGGGTGAACCGTGACCCCCGAAGCGGAGCCTGTCATGACCCAGCTCGACAAAGTGTTGTACACCGCCAGGGTCCACACCACCGGCGGCCGGGACGGCGCGGCCCGCAGCTCGGACGGCCACCTCGACGTCAAGCTCTCGACGCCCGGTACCTCGGGGGACGGGACCAACCCGGAACAGCTGTTCGCCGCCGGCTGGTCGGCCTGCTTCATGAGCGCGATCGGGCTGGCGGCCTCCCAGAAGAAAATCTCCCTCCCGGCCGACCGGGCCATCGACGCCGAGGTGGACCTCGGCACGAATGACGGCGGTTACGTCCTCCGGGCTCGCCTCAACGTCAGCCTGCCGGGCCTGGACCGCGAGACCGTCCAGGCCCTGGTGGACGCCGCACACCAACTGTGCCCGTACTCCAAGGCCACCCGCGGCAACATCGACGTCACGGTCAACTCGGTTTAGACCGCACCGACACGAATTGCCGAACAACCGGCCGGCGCGGATCACCCTCGCCGGCCGGAAACACAAGGTCGCCGTCATCACCGTGACGTCGTAGGGGATCGGGCCCACCCGGTTCGCCTTCCGGCCCCCATAGGCTCACAGCAAGGAACGCCAGATTATCCGACCGAGACGGGACGACAGCGACTCCGGCATCCATTTCCCCGGAAGGAGTCACATCCATGTTTGCCGGCACACCGATCCTGGTCACGGGCGCCGCGGGGCGTATCGGTGGGGTGGGCGGGGAGGTCGTCAAGATCCTCCGTAGCCGCGACCTGCCGGTCCGGGCGCTCGTGCGGACTGACGACGACCGGGCCGAGGCGCTTCGCGCGACCGGGGCCGAGGTCGTCGTCGGGGACCTCACCCGGGCCGCGGACGTCGCGCGTGCCCTGGAAGGCTGTCGACGCATGTATTTCGGCATGAGCGTTTCGGCGCCCTACCTGGAGGCGACCGTCACCGCCGCCGCCGTCGCCCGCGAGCGCAGGGACATGGAGGTGTTCGTCAACATCTCCCAGTTGACCGTCTCGCAGATGAGCCTGACCGCGATGACCGACTCGCTCCAGCAGCGGATGCACTGGCTGGGCGAGCAAGCCCTGAACTGGTCCGGGCTGCCCGTGGTCCACGTCCGAGCGACGGTCTTCCTCCAGCACTTTTTCTTCTCCCAATGGGCCGCCGAATCGATCGCGAGGGGCGGCACGATCCGCCTGCCCTTCGGGAACGCGAGGACGTCCCCGATCGACACAAGGGACGTCGCCGAGGTGATCGCGGCCGTCCTGGAACACCCGGAAGCCCACGTCGGACGGGTGGTCGAATTGACCGGGCCGAAGTCGGAGGACATGCGGGCCGTCGCGGCGGAATACTCCGAGGCCCTCGGGCGGACGATCACCTACGTCGACGTGCCGATGGCGGAATGGCAAGAGCGTGAGCTCGCCGCCCGCGGACTGCCCGAGCACGTCGCCAGTCACTTTAAGACGATGGCCCAGCTCCACGCCGACAACCGGTATGACCGGCTGACCCACGATTTCGAGGCGATCATCGGCAGGCCCGCGACGAGCGTCCGGGAATACGTCGCGAAACACCCCGAGATATTCGGTTCAAACAACCAGCCCACGGCAAAAAACGACGATTAATTATTATCGAATTTTCTAAAAAATTTACTCTTTGGTTCAGTCTTCGCTTGACCGCACTGGTTAATTCGGTGGCCAGATATCCGCCATCGGTGAACCGGCCGACGATGTCACCGGGGCGGGTTGCCCGCAACGCCTCGCCAATCGCCTCGGTCAGGTCCTCTGTGGTCCCCACGGCCTCCGACCGCAGCACGGCCTTAAGTCACGGCAGGCTCTACCCAAGGCGGTCGGCCGGAGTGGAAAATCTCCATCCGGTCGGGCCGGCCCCCGTCCTCTCGCCCGAACTGATCGCGTCCAGTCCGCAACACTAGCAGGCTGCTGATAAGACGTACCCGCTAAGTTCTGGGCCCCGCTCTGACCGTCCGTCGCGTGGTCCGGCACCGAAGACGGGTCGAGAGCGGGATCGCCCGTGGGCGTGAAAGGCGATAGATTAAGGCCTTTTAGGCAACCGGGATGTCCGCCAGCCCCTCCGCCGCGCAGGGACGTCGATCGGGAAACAACCCTATGAACCGACTCTGTCTTGCCGTAGGCCTCGGCTGTTTACTACTCACAGGACTGGTGGAGCGGCTCAACGCCGGGCAAAACGGTAACGACGACCTCGCCGCGTATCGACACGCCGGGCTCGGCGGCGGGGACCCCGCCCGGGGTCAACCCGTGTTCGAATCGGACGCGGCCGGCTGCAAGAAGTGCCACACCCTGAACGGCGGCGAACTCCGCGCGGGTCCGGACCTCGGGGCCGTCGGTGATAAATACGGGCGTGAGCAATTGATCCAGTCGATCCTGGAGCCGAGCGCCACGATCCACCCCGATTTCGGCACGGTCGTCGTCACAACGACCGACGGCAAACTGCATTCGGGCGTGCTGCGGAAACGCACGGAGAAGGAACTCGAACTGATCGACGCCGAAGGTAAATCCGTGCGGCTGCCGAGGGGCGAGATCGATCAGGAGAAGCGGACGGGCACGTCGCTGATGCCGACCGGCCTGCATAAGGCGTTAAAGCCCGAGCAGTTCGCGGACCTGATCGCCTACCTTGAATCGTTGAAGCAGCCGGAAGGTGGGCCGCGGGTCGCGGGCATGCCGGAGGAGATCCCGACCGTCGAGCGGCCCGTCCGTCTCGTGCCGCTCCACGGGGACGCGCAGCGGTTCGACCACCCGGTCTGGGTCATCGCCGTACCGGGGAGTCCGCGGGCGTATCTCGTCGTCGAACAGAAGACGCGGAAGATCTGGCGTATCGAGGAAGGCGCGTCCGAACATCAGAAGGAGTTGTTCGCCGACCTGAGCGGGGAGGCGACGACCGGCGAGTTCGAGGGCGTGGTGTGCCTCGCGTTCCACCCGCGGTTCGTCGAGAACCGGAAGTACTACGTGAACTACCACGTCCGCAACCAGGGCAGCTTTTTCTCCCCCGTGATCGTCGAGCGCCAGGCAACCCCCGACCTGAGGCGCGACGCGGGTATTCCCTCCCGTCGGCTGCTCCAAATCCATCAAGACACCGACATCCACTGGGGCGGAATGATCGCCTTCGGGCCCGACGGGTTCCTCTACATCGGTACGGGCGACGCCGGCCCGCAGGAAGACCCCGAGGGGCATGGCCAGGACCTTAGCTTGTTAACCGGGGCCATCCTGCGGATCGACGTCGACCGCCAGCAGGACGGCAAGCCGTACGCCATCCCCGGGTCGAACCCCTATCGGGACGCCGCGCCCCCGGTCCGCCCGGAAATCTGGGCGTCGGGGTTTCGGATGCCCTGGCGTTTCAGCTTCGACGCGGCGACCGGCGACCTGTGGGTCGGCGACGTCGGCCAGAACCTGTTTGAAAAGGTCGCGACCGTCCGCGCCGGCGAGAACCACGGCTGGAACGTCTACGAGGGCTTCATGGGGTTCTCCGACCGCTACCGCCGGGAGGGGGTGAAATACACGCCGCCGGTGATGGCGTACCGACGCAAGTACGGCGTCTCGGTGACCGGGGGCTACGTCTACCGGGGGAAGCGCAACCCCTCTTATGAGGGCGCCTACGTCTTCGGCGATTTCGAGTCGAAACGGATCTGGGCGCTGACGCAGACCGACCGCCGGCTGACGAAGGTCCGACAGATCGGGGAGTCGCCGCAAAGGATCGCCTCGTTCGGCGTCGACGCGGACGGTGAATTACTGCTGGTCGGCTACGAGGGGACGATCTTCCGGCTGGTGCTCGACGGTTCGGAGTTCGGGCCCGAGCCGCGACGGACGACGCGCGTCAAGCTGCTCCAGGGGGACGCGCCCGCGGCCGCCCGCGTCAGCATCGTCGGGCCCGACGGCAAGCCGGTGGCGCCGGCCGGCGCCGCGGTCCGCAAGACGACGCGGGGTGAATCCTATTTCTACGCGGACGGCTCCTTCGACGTGGCGCTGCCCCCGGGCCGCGTGCGGATGAACGTCAGCGGCGGCATCGAGACGATCCCACAGACGGTTACCGTGGACGCCGGGACGACCCCCGAGTTGACGGTGCGGATGCGGCGCTGGATCGACCTGGCGGA
>Ga0164243_10012980_pt1 | contig 11754 bp, 8 predicted proteins | sample OricompcompostOP_FD_108781 | JGI IMG/M metagenome (GOLD analysis project Ga0164243, IMG submission 108781) | Organic Plus compost microbial communities from Emeryville, California, USA - Original compost - Organic plus compost (OP) | ecosystem: Engineered > Solid waste > Mixed feedstock >...
AACTCGCCAGCGGGCGGGCCATCGCCGCCCGGCCGACGCGCCCCCACATCCCGGACGACGGCGCCGTGATCCCGCGAAACGCCTTCGGGCGGTAGCGCGCCAGCAGCACGAGCAGGGCCGGGGTCAGCGACAACGTCGCCGCGAGCGTCAGCACCAGGCCGACGGCCACGCTCGGCCCGGTCGTGGAAAAGAGCTTGAACTTGTTCACGCCCATCAGCGAAAGGCCGACGATCACCGTCCCGGCGCTGGTCAGCAGCGCCAGCGTCGACCGCTTCAGCGTCGTCTCCATCGCGCCGACCGGGTCGGCCGGGTCCCACGACTCGGCGAACCGCCACGAGACGAACAGGCAGAAGTCCGTCCCGCTGCCGAACAGCACGGCGACGAGGAACAGCTCAACCAGCGACGAGATCTCCCAGCCGGCCAGGTTCATCCAGGCGAGCAGGCCCCGGGCGACGACCAGGCTCACCCCGATCGTCGCCAAGGGGACGAGCGAGAGCCAGAGCGAGCGGTAGACCGCCAGGAGCACGGCCAGGAGCAGAACGACCGTGGCCACCGCCGCGCGGTCGAGCGACGTTTGAACGCCCCCCATGTAATCGCGGCCGATCACCGCGTTACCCGTCCAGCGCAGCTGGAGACCCGCCGGGGCAGCCAGGTCGGGACGGCCGGCGATTTCCTGAAGCCGGCGCACGGCTTCGTGGGTCGTCGGCCGGACGAAGTGCGTGGACAGCGGCAGGGCCAGCAGTTCGACCGAGCGGTCGCGGCTCAGCAGCCGTTCCGCCACCTCCGCCTCGGAGTTCGGGCCGATCACCCGCAAAAGTTCGCGCGGGCGATCACCCCCTTCGAAGGCCGCGGCCAGCCGACGGGCGTACGCGCGGTCGGCGTCCGTCAGCCCGTCGGGGCGGTAGAGGACCGCGACGGCGAGCGATTCGTACGCCTGGTCGGGCCAGGCCTTGGCGATCGCCTCGGAGGCCCGTCGGCTCTCGGCCTCCTCGCCCAGCGCCTTCGCCTGTCCTTCGGCCGCCAGCCGGGTCAGGTCGGGTGCCGTCACGCCGACCGCCACCGCGAGTGCGAACCAGAAGCCGGCGACGACGCCGGGCCGCCGGCTTACGAACCTGCGCAGGGAGTCACTCGCCATCGACCCATTCTCCGTCGAACCTGACCGGCTCGGTCCGCATCCGTACGACCCCGGTACGTCCCCGCAATGCCCGCTCCGTCCCGCCGTAAACGACCGCTGAATTTGGCACAGCTTGATCCGAATCCCCGGCGCCAATCCCTACGGGCCGGGGCCTTCAACTTTGTTATCAAACGGAGAAAACTCGGTCGGCGGGCCGGAGGCGCGGGCCGTCGGCTTCTCGCCGGCGGCCTCGCGCGAAAGGAGGGAAGGCGGCCAACTGTATCCGCCTTGAGGGTTTCGCACAACGCGATCGTGGAAAACCCCAAGAAATGATGACAGCCCCGATCCCTTTTCGCAAGAAAAGTTTCCGCCACCCGCCCCGCTTCACAGGCTCACACGGCCATGACAAATATGGCTTCATCGATCGGTCGAGTCAACCCGCCCGGTTCCCTCCGGCGAGTCCGCCGGAATCACGCGGCGGGGCGACGCCGGGGTCGCCCAGGGCCGGTACGTGTTACAGAACTCGATCCGCTCGGCAATGCTGGGATGGGTGGATCGAAACACCGTTTCGAGCCACGAGTGGCGGGGGACGGACAGGTTCTCACGTTGGAGGGCGACGAAGGCGCGGGCGGCCGAACGGTTCAGGCGGGTGAGGTCGAGGGAAAATCGGTCGGCTTCCCGCTCGTGGTAGCGGCTGAGGGCCAGGCCGACCGGGCCGAGGACGATCGAGGAGACCGCCAACAGGAGGAGGAGCAGGGGGGTCGAGGCGACGTCGGCCAGCGAGTCGAACCCGAACCGGCGGTGGAACCGCGCGAGCAGGGAGCGGCCGGCCCGGTCGGCCCAGAAGAGGCTGACGAGTAGGGCGAAGGTGGAAAGGGCCACGGCCTTCGGGATGTGGTTCAGGACGTAATGCCCCATCTCGTGCCCCATGACCGCGAGCACCTCGCGGTCGTCGAACTTCGCCAGCAGCGTATCCCAGAGGACGATCCGCTTGGTCCCAAAGAGCCCCTTCACGTAGGCGTTCAGCGCGTTGGTGTCGACGCTCTTGTTCACCTCGAAGACGCGGCTGCCGGAAATCCCCGCGCGCCCGGCGAGGTCGAGGATCTCACGCTCCAGGGCCTTGTTCTTCATCGGCCCGTAGTCGTTGAACAGCGGGTCGATCCAGACCGGCGCGATCATGGCCACGAAGGCGATGAACGGCACCGTAAGCCCGCTCAGAACGAGCCACCAGCGGCGCGGGAACCTGCCGATCAGCCAGAACGGGACCCAGGCGAAGCAAACGCCCCCCACCGCCTCGACGGCCAACGCCTTGAGCGAGTCGCCGAGCCACTTGCCGAACGTCTGGTTCGACAGGCCGTAGGCGTGCGCGCGGACGAACCCCGCGTAATAACGGAGCGGCAGGTCGGCGAGATACCGGATGACCAGAAACAACACGACGTAGACGGCCACCGTGCCGTACCACGTCCGTCCGACCTTCTTGGCCCGGTCGCGGAGCCCGGCCGAGGCGCCCGTGACCAGGATCGCCAGGGGGACCGCCACGTCCCAGACCCGCGCGAACGCCCAAAGCCAGAGGCCCGTCCGGTGGTACTCGACCGCGCGCGGCGTCGGCTCGGGGACCGGTACCGGGGTTTCCTCGTCGACGTCCACGGCGGCCCCGCCCCCGACGGCCCCCGACCCCGCCTCCGCCGCGCCGACCGGACCGGCCGCGTAGACAGGTCTCATGGGCCCCCAGGACCCCGACAGGGCGAGGAGGAGGGAAACGGCGAGGAAACCCGTTCGGACCTGGCTCATGCGGCGGGCGGGACGAATCGTACCGCCTCCCGTGAAAGGGTAGCGAACGCTAAACCGTTCGCGGAAACGGCGCTCGGACGCGAACCGGCGACGCGCGGTCGCCCGTCAAAAAACTATAACGGGCCGACACCCGGCTCGAAATAGACGTGTTCGGTCCGTCCCGGACGGTCGAAACACCGGCGCCGAACCGCGGACAGACGTCCAATAAACGGAATAGGTATTGAAGTCATTTCCGCATCAACGCGTCCCACTCCGCGGGATGTCGACGGCCACCTCCGCAACGGCCGGCGCCCCGTAAACCCGCGTCGTTTTCGTTGACACCCCCGTTGCGCAAAAAAACGCACGGGCCCGGGAAGGCCCGCGCGTCGTCCGTTTCGACATTTCCGCATGGAGGAAGGCCGGCATGCGACCACCCCCGCCTCGACCGGCCGATGGTCAGCCGACGGGGGGCCGGTCCTCCGCCTCGTCAGACGGCGGGAGGTGGTAATAGACGTAGCCGCCGGCGAGGGCCAGGGCGAGCACCCCGCTCACGACCCAGCCGGCCACGGCGGCGTACCAGACCCTGCGTTGTTGGGCGGCCCGGGCGGCGGCCTTTTGCCCCTCGGGGGTTTTGAGGATGCTTTCCAGTTCGTCGATCGAGCGGGCCTGGCGTTCCTTAAAGACGCTCAGATCGGCGACCCGCGCACGGAGGTTGGCGACCTCCTCCGCGTCCTTCTCGAATTCCTTGGCCTTCTCGTACTTAGCCCGGAGTTCTTTTAACTCGCCCTCCTGCTCCCTGGTCCGCGCGACGAGGAGGTCGTTGACCGCCTTCTGGTTGGCGGACTCGCCCTTGGCCTCGTCGCGCTCGCGGACCAGCCTTCGAAGTTCCTTGTCGGTCGACGTGCCGGCCGGTCCACCGAGGGCAAGGTCGAGGGCGGCGCGCTGGCGGTCCGCAGTCTCGGCGACCGTCTTCCGCAACTCGTCGACGGCCTTGGTCTGTTCGGCGACGTGGCCGCTCAGCGCGCTCAGCCAGAGCACGGCCGAGAGCGCGAGCATGCCGAACAGGGCCCCGAAGAGGGCGAACACCATCAGGGATTGGGCCCGGTCGGCGACCGGGGGACGGTGGGCGTACGTCGCGGGTCGGCTCAACATGGCGATCAGCTCGGCTTCCAGTCGGGGGGAGAGCCCTCCCAGGCCGCCGGCTGGGTCGGCGTTGGGGAGGTTTTCCAGGTCGTTCGCCAGGCGGGCGAGCGCGAGGCGCTGGCCCCGGTCGGCCGTCAGGTAGTACCCGCCGGTCGGCTCCATCTCGCCGCCGCGCCAGCGGAAGAACCCGCGGGTCTGGCGGATCGGGTCGACCACGTAAGCCACCTGAAGCGGCTGGCCGAAGAAGTGTTGCTGAATAAACAAGTCGTGGTGTGAGAGGAAGATCCCGAAGTCGGGGTGGGTGTGGTACCAACCCACGATGTCGAGGTCCGGAAACTTCTGGTCGCGCTCGCGGGTGATCTCCTCCCACGACTCGTGGGTGTACGTAAAGCTCGCCTGCGTGTTCTCGTAGTGCTTGGCTTCGAGCGACCGGGTGACCCAGACGAACGGCTCGCCGGTCTCGTCGTCGACGCACTCCTTCCCCAGGAGGATGCCGCCGAGTTCGACGGACGTGTCGCGGAGGGCGTGCCGCTCGATCGCGTCGGCGGCGGCGAGGTCGAGGAAGATGGGGAGGTCGCCCGGGCCGGGGACCTCGTACGCCAGGCAGGCGCAGCGCCGGTCGCGGTCGGGGCGGCGCGAGCGGACCGGCTCGCGGTAGCGGACCTCGTCGAAAACGATCTCGTCGTGACTCAAGCCCGCCCCCTCTCCCTCGCCGCCCACGCCCCAACCGTCCGTTTCCTCTATCTTCGCACGGCACACCGGTTCATTTTCGAAAGAGACGGGGGCGATCTTCGGCGGCACACGGCCTCACACCCCGAACGGCCTCGGATTTGCCTTAATAAATCGTCCCGCCCGATTCTTCCCGGGACGGGCTCTTCCCAATAAGGCACCCTTGACCGGTCGCACCGGCGTCGGGGTTCGGAACGCGCACGCCGGCCGGCGACCCGCACCATGATGGAGGATGGCCCACCATGTTCGCACGATTGAAGCACGCGATCGGATCGTCCCGCAAGGCCGCCGCGGGGGCCGCGCGTCGCGACCGGCGCCTCACGCCGGCCGTTTCGGGCCTGGAATCCCGGGCGCTGCTCACCTCCATCCCCCTGGTCCCGAACGGAGCCCCCCTCTTCGTGACGGAACTCTATAACGACCTGCTCCAGCGCGACCCCGACCCGGGCGAGTTGAGCTACAACGTCAACTACCTCCGGAACGGCGGCTCGATCGAGACCCTGACCCACAAGATCGTCACCTCGACCGAGCGCAAGGCCGTGGTCGTCACCTCGTTCTACGAGACCTACCTCGGCCGCGAGCCGGACCCCGACGGCCTGGCCTTCCAGGTGAACCTGCTGAACCACGGCGTCAAGCCGGTCGACGTCCAGCGCGGCATCATCGCCTCGCCCGAGTTCCAGAACGCGCACGTCTCGAACGTCTCGTACGTCGACGCCCTCTACGTCGACATCCTCGGCCGCGCCCCGGACGCCGCCGGCGAAGCCTACTGGGTCAGCGCCCTGGAAAACGGCATGTCGCGCGACCGGGTCGCGCTGAGCTTCTTCAACACCCAGGAATACGCCACCCGGATCATCAACGCCGACTTCAACCTCGTGCTCAACCGTAACGCCGAGCCCGGCGCGATCCACTACTGGACGCCCAGCCTGGCCCAGACGGGGAAAGACGGCGAGCTGCTCGTCGCGCTCTTCGCTTCCAACGAGAACCTCAACAACATCCGGACGATCGCGACCACCTAACCGGGCGGCGGTACGGCGCCGCGTCGCGGGGCCGGGCTCAGCCGGGCGACGTGCCCCGCCAGCCCGTCTCGCGACCGGCGCGGTCGGCGTCGAGCAGGAAGAAGCCCGAAGACTCCTCGCCGTCAACCCGTACGACGTCGTACGGGGGGACGCCCAGGGCCGACAACGAACGGTCGGCGAGCGGGGAGTCTTCGCCCACCGCGCTAACCGTCTCGGGCCGGCCCGGCTCCCGACACCGGGGGCAAACGGCCTCCGACATCGCCACCTTCGTCCTCGGCCGCATCACCTCGGCGTGCCAGCCGCACCGCGGACAGTCGACCGAGACCACGAGGTCGCGCTCCAGGGCCAAGGTTAACGGCCCGGACAGCGTCGCGCGCGCCGCGTCGAAGAGGGCCGAGGCGGAGGCGTCGGCGCCGAGGGGGAGGGGGGTCGGCTCGGGATAGGCTTCGTGGCTGAGGCAGTCGTCGCGGTAGGGGAGTTGGGTCGTGTAAAACCGGTTCGACACGCCGTTGAACACCAAGGCCGTCCCGGGAACGACCGGGAGGCCGTGGATCAGCTTGAGCGCCTCCTGGACCTCCAGCGCGGCCATCATCGAGGCGATCGTCGGCGCCGTGGGGACCTTCCCCTCAAGGATCTGCTCCCGGCGCAGAAGCGGGCAACTGTAACGCAAGTTCAGGAGTTGATAGTCGCGCGAGGTCATCGCGCATTCGTAGCAGGCCGTACCGGCCGCCCGGGGGTCGAACACCTTCACGACCCCTTGGATCTCCTGGATCCCGGCGTCGACCCAGGGCGTTTGCGCCTTCCAGCACTGGCGGTTCACCCAGAGCCGCGCCTCGCGGTTGTCGAGACAACCGATCACGACGTCGACGTCGGCGAAGAGGCCGAGCCCCAGGTCGGTGATGACGTCGCCCCTCATGGGCACGACCACGACCTCCGGGTTGATCTCGCGCGCCCGCTCGGCCACAACCTCGGCCTTGGGTCGGCCGCCGTCCGAACCCCGAAACAGCACCGAACGCGACAGGTTCGACGGCTCGACGTCGTCCAGGTCGATCACGTACGTCGTCCCGACGCCCAGGAGCGCCAGGTTCTTGATCACCTCGTTGCCCAGGGCCCCCGCGCCGACGACGAGCACCCGGGCCGCCGCCAGCCGCTCCTGACGCCACCAGGGGATCAGCCGGAGCCGGCTATAACGGTCGTCGTCGTCGATCACCAGCGCCGGCTCGTCGGCGCCGGCGTCTTCCGCCTCCGGCCGGGGGGTGTCGTCGAGGAACGTCAGCGTCGGTTCGTCCATCGGGTTGTCCACATCGGGAGATGGGGTGTGAAGCGCGCCCCGCGCCCGCCGGACTTCCCGGGGGCGTTGAACGCGGCGACGTGTGACGGCCCGGGTCGCGCGACCCCGTCACTCGATGAACACGATCTCTTCGTCCGCCGCCCGCAGGCGGACCGGGGGCGAAGCCTCGTGCGGGGGACGCCCCGCCTCGCCGGGGCGGTCGTCGAGCACGACGAGACCCTCTTCCCCGCTTTCGGACGCGACCGGGGCAGGGGGCGGCTCGGCGGCCACGCCTTCCGGGCCGCCCGACGTCGCCGGGGCCGGGGAGGAGGGGAGCAACCCCGTGGCCAATCCTGTCGGGGTGATCGAGCGGAGGTCCGTCGCGAACTTGCGGACGAACTCCGCGTACCGGCCCGCCTTGGAACCGGTTTTGCCGGCCTGTTCCTCGGCCTCGGACGCCTCAGCGGGGGCTTCGGTCCGGGGGGGGACGGGCGGGGCCGGTTCGACCCGGCCGAGTGCGGCGCGGAGGTCGCGGAGCGGCCGGGGGTCGAGGGGGAACGCGAAGGCCGTCTGGTGGGCGACCCAGAGTGCGGCCTCGCGGTTGTACGGGCTCCGCACGTCGTAGTTGTGGTAGCGGGCCATGTCCCAGAGCATCCCGCAAAGCTCGTCCAGGTTCAGGCTGGGGACCCAATGGGTCCCGTAGCCCCCCAGGCAAACCATGCCGATCTCGGAGATGTTCGGGTGGTAGATCGGCGAGAGCCAGCGGATCTCGGGCATCGTCCGCGGGTACGACGCGCCGAGCTTGATCTCCACCTCGTGGCGCTCGACCACCGTCACGCGGCCGCGGACCCTCGCCAGGCTCTTGCCGCGGAACTCGATCGCGTACTGTTGCGCGGGCTTGCCCGACGTGCGGAAGCGCAAGACCGTACTCTCGTCGCGCAGCCGCTCCAGCGCGGCGAGGTCGTTCCGCAACCGCCTCAGGCGGGGTGACTCGTGCATGGCTCGGCGGCCCCCTTACGCCCCGTCGTCGACTCCGCTCGTCGGCCCGTTGCGCCCGCCGGTTACGACCGGCCGGCGACGACCTCGGGGTAGACGATCAGGTGGTCGCCGTTCTGCACGCCCGCTTCGAGCAGGGTCTGGCTCTCGACCAGCCGGCGACCCCCTTCCTTGTGGTCGAGCGAGTAGCTCATCGGCTGGCCGTCGGGACTGGTCGTCGGCAAGTTCATCTTGGTGATGATGTTCGGGAGAATCCGGCTGACCGGAACGCTGAAGGCGATCACCGCCTTGACCGACTTCGCCCCCGTCTGGTCCAAGAACGTGACCTGGATCCCGGTCGGGTCGGCATTTCCGCCATAAGACATGGTCAGGATACCTCCTCAGCATCCCATTCGGCCGACGGGGCCCGTTATTTGGGTGCAACGACGAGAATTCCGGGGTGCCCGGCGGCCGACCCTTTTAGGATATCCGCCCGAGGGCCCCGCCGGAACAGGGAACACGCCCCCCGGCGACGGTTGCGGCGCCCCCCGGCCCGATCCGCCGGCCTATAGCGGAGTTCGCTCTGACGGCCGTCTTATTGACCCGCGCGGTTCGCATTCCGCGCGCGAATCGGTTCGGCTTGTCGGGCGGCGCTCACGCGATGACCTCAGCCGGGACGCACTGGCGGCCGCTGCACCCGTAGATCGAGCACGACCCGACGAACTCCCAGCAGTCGCGGTGGTGGGGCGTCAGACAGGTCGAGCAGAGCACCGTGGGGGGTTCGATCGGTTCGCCGCAAACCTTGCAGATCGCCGGGCCGAGTTCTTCCGGCGCGGCCGACCCGGTCGCGACGATCTCGATCCCCTGGCTCAGCCGGCTGCAAACGCCCAACTGGAGCCCGTCGTGGATCACGAGCGACTCGTGCACGGCGAGGAGCAGCGCATCGGGCTGCGGGGCGAGGTTCCTGTCGACCTGGACGAGCAGGCGCTCCGGGTTGATCGAGAGCAGCATCCCCGACGGCGGCGCGAGCCGCTGGAGGTTCGCCACCGACTGCCGCACCGGCTCCGTCAAGAACGCGCGGGCCATCTCCGGGTCGTTCGCCTGGACGACGAACCAGCGGTCGAACTCGACGTCGCCGACCCGGACGGGCCGGGTCCCCCGCGGGGGTTGCGGCGGCGCGGGTCGGCCCGCGGGGGCGAGTTCGAGCCGGAAGGGGAGGCCGGTGCGGAACCGGGCCACCACGCGCGTCCTCGGCCCGAGCGTCTGGCCCGGCACCAAGGGCGCCAGGCCGACCCGCACGCTCGACCCGTTGTAGCCGAAGCTGACCGTCGGCGGGTCGGAAAGGCCGCGGTTCTCGTACCGGCCGCGGTACCGCGCGGCCAGCATCCGGTACGCGCGGAACCGGTTCCCCGCGACCCACGCGCTGGCCGTCGCGGCGAGCCGGATGGCGATGTACACACCCAGGATCACGAGGGCGACGACGATCAACCCCATCGACCCGCTTCCTCCCCGCGCACGGCGGGCGTTCGACCCGCGGCCGGCGTCGGCCGCGTTGCTTTCAAGTCTACTCGCCCGACCCGCGGGAATCCAACGAAAGGGCCGCCCCTAGGCCCCGAGAAGGGGACGAGGTGGCGGTTGTGCCGGCAACCCGGGCAGGCTACGATGTGTTCGTCGGTCTAAAATCCAGAAACGTTTGCAGATCAACGGCGAAGGCGGGTGTCGGGCCCGTCGTTCAAGGTTGTCGGTCGTCCCGTCGTCACGACGGGGAGGGGGATCGGGCGATGACGTGGAAAGCGGTTCGAAATCTGGCCGCGCTGGCGACCTCGATCGCGGCGCTCCAGGGCGGGGCGGCGCGGGCCCAGTACGGCTATCCGGTCGGCTACGGCGCCTACGGCTGGGGCGGCTGGGGGGGCGGCGGCGAAACCGTCCAGGGGAGCATCGCCCGCGGGCTCGGGGCCTACGCCGCGGGGGCCGGCTACTACAACCAGCAGACGGCCGTCGCCCGCTCGATCAACGCCGACACGGTGATGCGCTGGAACCAATACTGGTACGAGTCGCAGGTTAATGCCAACCGCTCCGAGCGCGAGCGGCTGGCCCGGCGCCAGCTGGGCAACGCCAAGGCCCACGATCAGATTTACAAGCGGCTCCGCGACAACCCCGAACCCCGCGACATCACGCAGGGGGACGCGCTGAACGTCGCCCTGGAGGAGATCAACGACCCCCGGGTTTACTCCAAGGCGCTCGACGCGGCCAAGGTGAAGATCGGCGGCGAGACGATCCGCGACATCCCCTTCCAGTACGCCGCCGCGGCGATCACCACCAGCATCCACCAGATCACCCGGGGCGGGCCGCCGAAGTCGCTGCTCGACCCCAGGTTTGACGCCGAACGCGCCACCATCAAGGCGTTCGGCGACCAGATCCGCGAACAGATCCGCAACGGCGAGCACCCCGACCCCGCCACCGTCGACAAGGCCCTCGCCGCCGTCAACGCCCTGGAGGCGAAGGTCGACAAGACCCTGCCCCGCAACGAGCGCGGGCGGGTCGAGGCCGACAAGTTCCTCAAGTCGGTCCACGGCCTGCTCGCCATGATGCAAACCCCCGCCCTCGACGTGCTCCTCGCGGGGGTCGAGAAGCGGCCGGACGCGACGCTCGGCGAGCTCTTGAACTTCATGAACGCCTTCAACCTTCGCTTCGGCGCCGCCAACACGCCCCGCCAGCGCGAGATCTACAACGAGCTCTACCCCCAGTTGGTGAAGCTCCGCAACGAGGTCGCCCCCGCCCTCGCCGCCGCCACCCCCGCCAAGACCACCGGGGGCGAGGCCGGCGAGTTCTTCTCCGGAATGCCCTACGAAGACCTCCAGAAGAAGGCCCCGGCCCCCGGCATCAAGGGCCAGAAATAACGGCCGGCCCGGTCCCGGCCCGTCCCGCCCTTCCCACGCACCGGCCGCCGTGGCTACCATCGGCGGCCGGTGCATTTTTATCCGGCCCCGGGGCGTTCGCCGCTCCGTCGCCGCGGCACAATAAAGGGACATCGCGTGGCCTCAGCGGGAGCGGGTCGTGGCCGTTGGTTCGTGCTCGCGGCGGCGGTGCTCTGGAGCGTGAGCGGGGCGATCACCAAGTCGATCGACCTCGACGGCCAGACGATCGCCTTTTACCGCGGGCTGTTCGCCGGCCTCGTGCTCGTGCCGCTCGTCCCCCGGGGGAAACGGGTCTTCCGCCCCGCGATGGTTCCGCTCGGGCTGGTCTTCGGCGCGATGACCGGTTTTTACCTCGCGTCGATGAAGGCGACGACCGCGGCCAACGCGATCTGCCTCCAGTACACGGCGACCTTCTGGGTCGTCCCTTTGGCTTACCTTTTCCTCGGCGAGCGACCCGACCGCCGGTCCGCCGCCGGGATCGCGTTCGCGCTGGTCGGGATCGCCGTGATCGTCCGCTACGGCCACTCGGGCCGGGACGACGAATGGAAGGGGATCTTGCTCGGGCTCGCGAGCGGGGTCGCCTACGCGGGGGTGGCGATCGGCATGCGCGGGCTCCGGGAACTCAACCCGATCTGGCTCAGCGCCGTTAACAACCTCTCCGGCTCGCTCGCCCTCCTCGCCTGGATGACCGTGACCCACGGGCCGCCCGTCCTCCCGACGGCCCCCCAGGCCCTGGCCCTCGTCGCGTTCGGCCCGGCCCAGATGCCGCTCCCCTACGACGCCTTCGCCCGAGGCCTCCGCGAGGTAAACGCCGCCGAACCC
>Ga0164243_10012981_pt1 | contig 11753 bp, 13 predicted proteins | sample OricompcompostOP_FD_108781 | JGI IMG/M metagenome (GOLD analysis project Ga0164243, IMG submission 108781) | Organic Plus compost microbial communities from Emeryville, California, USA - Original compost - Organic plus compost (OP) | ecosystem: Engineered > Solid waste > Mixed feedstock >...
AAGCCGTGAACCCCCACCCGAACCTAGCTGTCCACACAGCTTAGTCGTATTTGATATAGGCGAAGCGCTGATCACTGTTTGGCGTGCCTTCCAGCGCACCGCCCTCCAGCCCAGGCTGCCACTGCACCACTTCTTCGATCTTTTTCGCCAGTTCGAAATCCTTGTCGGTCACGCCCTTTGCCGCATGATTGGTCAGGCGCACCTCCAGCCAGGCATAAGATGCGGTAATGTCCGGATGGTGAAATGCCGCCTCGGCGAGATGACCGATCGTGTTGATGACCATCAGCGTCGCCTTCCAGCTGTGCGTCTTATACTTCCGCCTGATCCAGCCGTTCTCGTAAAACCACTTCGGCAGCTCCTTCTGGAGCCGCTCGACGATTTCCGCTTCCGAATAAACTCTTTCTTTTTGCCGCTCCATCATATTCTCCTCCATCGTGCAATACCCGGCTCAGGACTTGGAAGCTTTTCCGCCCGGGCGCGGTCGGAAGGGTTCGCTTGCGACTTGCCCCGCCGGGGAAAACAGCTATCATGCCCCGCGGGCACCCGAACATCAGCGATGCATTATGATGCACCCCTTGGGGGCAAATGTCGAACCTTGTCACCGCGTCAGTTCCTGCCCGTCTCCATCTCGGCTTTCTAGATCTTGACGGCAGCATAGGTCGGCGCTTCGGCAGCATTGGACTTCCTCTGAGCGAGCCGGAAACGGTCGTCACGCTGTCTCTGTCCTCGAAGACATCGGTCGAGGGACCGGATCACGAGCGTGCCGCCAGCCATCTGGAGACCCTGTGCAATCATCTCGAGATCCGTGCCAGACACCGGCTTGTCGTTGAAAGCGCGATACCCCCGCATGTCGGCCTGGGCTCGGGAACCCAGATGGCGGTCGCCGTGGCAGCGGCGCTCCGGACCCTCCACGATCTGCCGATCGATGCCGGCAGCGACGCGCGCCTGCTCGGGCGCGGCGCGCGATCGGGCATCGGGATAGCGGCCTTCGAGAGGGGAGGCCTTATCGTTGACGCCGGCAAGAGCGCCGACCACCTGGAACCTCCCGTCGTGGCTCGCCTCCCCTTCCCGGAGGAATGGCGGGTGATCCTGATCCTCGACCATGGCCATACCGGCATCCATGGAGAGGAGGAGGTTGCGGCTTTTCGTGCCCTGCCGCCTTTTCCGGCGGCGAGCGCGGGCGAGATCTGCCGACGGGTGCTCATGCAGGCGTTGCCGGCGGTCGTGGAACGCGATCTGGCGGCCTTCGGTGCCGCCATCCAGGCTGTTCAATTCGAGGTAGGAAACTATTTCGCGCCAGTCCAAGGCGGTGTCTTCACGAGCAAGCGCGTCGAGAGACTGGGGGAACGAATGGTGGAAGCCGGTGCCACGGGTATTGGACAAAGCTCATGGGGCCCGACCGGTTTTGCCTTCGCGCCTTCGGAAGAAGTCGCTCGCGATATAGTGCATGTCGCGCAGGAAAGCGCCGACCCTGGCATTGAGTTGAAGATCGTCAAAGGCAGGAACTCGGGCGCTGAAATCAGCAGGAACACGCTTCGGCTTCTCGGAAGCTGAAGGAAAAGCGCGGCACCGAACACGGAAACCGGACAGGAAACAATGGCCCGTAAGAACATTCTGCATATGATCACGCCGCTCCCGCAGATGAGTCCCTTTGACGTCAACATGGCTCTTGACGCCGGCTTCGACGCAGTCGTGCCTTATGTCGAAGTAAAACTTTCCGACGTCACAGGCCTGGTTCAGGACGCCATCTTTTCACGCCCCCCGGATGCCGGTGTCAACACCGGGGTCTTCATCGCCGGCCGCGATGTGACCCTTGCCCTCGACATGCTCGATGCGGCGAAGAAGGCGATGGTCCCGCCGTTCAGCTTGAGCGTCTTTGCCGATCCCGCCGGCTCCTTCACCACCGCCGCAGCAATGGTCGCCAAGGTTGAGAAAGCGTTGAAAAAGAAATTCGACCGTAGTCTCAAGGACGCGCGGGTGGCGATATTCGGCGCCACGGGGGTGGTCGGTTTCTGCACCGCCGTCATAGCCGCCAGGGAAGGAGCATCGGTGACGCTGGTCGGCCATGACGGGCTCACGCGGGTGCAAGGTGTCGCCACGGAAATCAAGAACCGCTTCGGCCTTGACGTCCAGGCAGCAGACGGCTCCACCGAGGCAGCCAAAAGCGCTGTCGTCGCCGATGCCGAAATCATCCTTGCCGCTGCAAAGGCTGGGGTGCAGGTGCTTGACAGCGCCCTGATGGGCCGCGCTTCCAGTCTGCTGATCGCCGCCGATGTCAATGCCGTCCCTCCAGCCGGCATAGAAGGCATCGGCGTGGATGCGGACGCCGAGAAAATCTCCGGAACCAGCGCGGTCGGCATTGGCGCGCTCGCAACCGGCAATGTGAAATACAAAACCGAATTTGGCCTCTTCAAGCGGATGATCGAGGCTGAGAAAACCATGACTCTCGATTTTCAGGACGCGTTCTCCCTTGCTCGCGAGATCGCCAAGTAAGGGCCCGCTTCTCATCGCGGCGATCTCCGGTCGCGCGCTTGCCGCGGCAGCGCGACGCGCGGGCTATCGGCCGCTGGTCGCGGATATGTTCTGCGACAGCGATATGTTGGCTTTGGCCGAGCGCGCGATGCGAATGCCTGGCAGCCTGCAGGCCGGGATCGACGGCGATCACATCGTGAAGCGGTTGAAAGAGCTTGCCGGCAAGGAAGAACCGCTTGCCTTGGTTTACGGCTCCGGCTTCGAGAGCCAGCCGGAGCTCCTCGACGAGCTTGCGCGCCATTTTCCGCTGGCAGGCAATCGCGGAGAGGTCGTCCGCCGCGTCAAGGACCCGCAGACTTTCGCCGCGATATGCTCGAAAGCTGGCATCCCTCACCCCGAAATCCGCTGGAACGCACCGGAAGATCCGGAGAACTGGATTGCAAAGAAGGCTGGAGCGGCAGGCGGCTCCCATGTCCGGCATGCACAAAATGCGGTGGTATCGCCCGGCTCCTATTTCCAGCGCTTCATTCATGGAAGAAGCATCTCTGCTCTTTTTATCGGTGATGGCCGCAGGGCACGGCTTGTCGGCTTCAGCCGTCAATGGTCGTCCCCCACGCCGCAGAGCCCTTATCGCTACGGGGGCGCCGTTCGCCTGCTGCGCTTCGACCGCAAGCAGGCGGCCAGAATCGGGGAGTGGCTCTCCACCCTCACCGCACACCTCGGGCTGACCGGTCTGTGCAGTGCTGATTTCATTCAGGCGGAGGACAATTTCCATCTGGTTGAAATCAACCCCAGACCCGGCGCAACGCTCGATCTGTTTGACAGCACCGAGGCGCCGCTTCTCGATGCGCATATCGACCCTGCTGGAGGCATGGCAAGCAGGCTGCCGCGATGGTCCGGCTCCACGGCCTCGATGATCGTCTACGCATCCCGGCCGATAGAGCGATTTCCCGCCCTCGATTGGCCGGATTGGGTATCGGACAGACAATTGCCGGGTACGCGCCTGCTCGCGGGTGATCCTGTCTGCACCGCTTTCGCGCATGGCGCCAACGCCGCCGCAGCCAGACGGACGGTCAACGCGCTGGCAAAACTGATGCAATCTGACTGGGACGGAGTGCCATAATGAAAGATGGCTCGGCCTTTCTGAACGAGACGGCACACCGGATAGTGGACGACATGGTCCGGGATGCGGAGCGTTTGCGCATAGCGGTAACCGAAGGTTCGCTGGGCGAGCGCCTTATCGACGCTGGCGCCAAGGTGCAGGGAAGTATCGAGGCAGGCCTCAAGATGGCAGAGGCCTCCATGGGCGGTCTGGCCGGCGTTTCAGCGGTAGTCGACAGAGCACTGTCGAAATGGCCTTTCGGTCTGGAGGTGCGCTCGTCGCAACCGGTTCTGGCCTGCCTCGGCAGCCAATATGCAGGCTGGAACCTCTCCGAGGATAAATATTTTGCCATGGGTTCCGGCCCCGCCCGCCTTCTTGCCCGGGTGGAACCTTTGTTCTCCACATTGCCCTATCGCGAGACGGCCAGTCGGTCTGTCGTCATGCTGGAGGCTTCGGCGCCACCTCCCGCTGCCATAGTCGAGAAAGTGTCGAAGGCCACGAACCTTGCACCGGAGAACCTGTCCTTTGTCTACGCTCCCACGCAAAGTCTTGCCGGTACCGTTCAAATCGTTGCGCGCGTGCTTGAGGTGGCGCTTCACAAGGCAAACGACCTCAAATTTCCGCTCGAGAACATAGTCGACGGCATCGCCTCCGCTCCCATTCCGGCGCCGCATCCTGATTTTATGACGGCCATGGGCCGAACAAATGATGCAATCATCTATGGCGGCATTGCCCAGTTTTTCGTCACCGGGCCAGCAGACGAAGCGCGCGAGCTTGCCGAAAAGATGCCGAGCCGTGCCTCCCGCGATTACGGCCAGCCCTTTGCCCAAATCTTCAAACAGTTCAACGGCGATTTTTATGCCATAGATCCATTGCTCTTCAGTCCCGCCGAAGTCATCGTTACCGCCCTCGAAACAGGCGAAACCTTTCGCAAGGGCGGGCGGGATCTCGACATGCTCGAGAAAAGCCTGGCCTGAACCCACCTTTCAATTTGGATATTTCCCGCGTGACCCGACGGATCGTCATCCTCAATAGTCAGCCAGGAAACCAGGGCGGCGCGCTTGCCGCCGCTTTTCGCCGACGTGGCTGCGAAGTCTCTACCTATCCGCTCGCCGACATTGTCTTCGACACGCAGCAGCAAAGCGGTCTGTACTTTCCGGGCTTCGGCGACGATCTGCCGGATGCGGTTCTCGTGCGCTCCGTCGGAGCAGGAACCTTCGAGGCCGTGACACGCCGGCTGGGCGTCCTCCATGCCCTGCGGAAACTGTCCGTGCCGGTATGGAATTCCGCACAGGCGATAGAGCGTTGCGTCGACAAGTCCATGACCACCTTCCTTCTCAAGCGGGCAGGATTGACAACTCCCCCGACCTTCGCCGTCGAGGGCTTTCCTGCCGCCCAGGAGATAGCGGCAAGGGAACTGGCAAGCACACCGCTGGTGCTGAAGCCGCTCTTCGGTTCACAGGGACGTGGCATCCGGCTCGTTCGCAGCCTGGCGGACCTGCCGTCCCCCGAGGAAGTAGACGATACCTATTATCTGCAGCACTATGTTCCCCGCTCCGGTCCGCCCTTTTGCGATTATCGCATCTTCGTCTGCGCCGGCCGGATCGTTGATATGATGATCCGCCGCGGCGACAATTGGATTACCAACATCCAGAAGGGCGCCGTACCGGAGATAGTGCCGCCGGAAATGCGGCAACGCCTTGGAGAGATGGCTCTTGCCGCTGCCGCCGCCGTGGAGGCGGACTTTGCCGGCATCGATATCCTGCCCGCCATGGACGGGAGTCTTCAGGTCGTGGAGGTCAACAGCATGCCTGCCTGGTCGGGTCTGCAAACGGTCGCGCAGGCCGATATCGCCGACACCATCGCCGAAGAAATGATGCGTTTCCTCGACGAGCGGGCAAGGCTCGCCTCGCTCTCGTTGATGCCGAGCAGCGGGGAAGTGTCTGCGGTTTCCTGAGTCATGCTTTCGCGGGAGGCGATCCAAGACGCCTATGTTGCAGCCTGCCGGGCCGAAATCGATGCTCTGAAGCCCGGCAATGTCCACCGCTTCGCCGATGGCCATCGCATGACTGTCGATGAATTCCTGATCAGTGCGCATGTCTCGGCTCCGCTATTAAGCGATCCGAAGCTTTCGACCGGCCGCAGGATCCTGGAAGCCGTCCGGGCGACGCGCGATGCGGTCAAAACCAATACCAATCTGGGTATCATCTTGTTGTGCGCTCCCCTCGCCCGTGCCGCGGAGCTTGATCTGGAGCAGCGGTCCGCCGTTGCACAGGTGTTGGCCTCCATGGACCTCGAGGATACAAAGGCAGCTTTCAAGGCGATCGTGCTTGCCTCGCCCGGCGGGCTTGGCTCCGCTCCCTCCCATGATGTGCGGGAGGAACCGCAAATTTCCCTGGTGCAGGCGATGCGGGAGGCCGCCGACCGGGACATGATAGCCCGTCAATATGCCACGGACTTTCGCGAAGTCTTCGAAACGGGCGTGGCCACGCTTCAGGCGGCGCAAAACCGCGGTGAAGGCGGTATGTGGCCGACCGTTTTTGCTTATCTCGCTTTCCTCTCAACCTTCCCGGACAGTCATATTGCCCGCAAGCATGGCCTTCGGGCGGCGGAGAAGGTCAGGAGCGAAGCACAGTCGCTGATGGCGCAACTGACCGGGATAGAGGAGGAAGCGGGGAAGATCCGCAAGCTGCTCGAATTTGACACCAGGCTGAAGGCAGAAGAACTCAACCCCGGCACTTCCGCGGACCTCACCGTCGCCAGCCTTTTCGCACACAATCTAAGCTGCAACTTGCATAATTGAAGCGTTGATGTTTCAATTTACCGGCGGAATGTAATCCGTGACTATCTAGCCAACCGGTCCGGGGACCCCGGATGCTGCCAACAAGGATAGTCGTCCACTGGGTGTCGACCTGGGGCGGCATCCTTGGGCAATAGAACCATGTCTTGGAGGAACTGGTATGGCAAAAATCACGAAAGTAATGGTTGGCGAATCACTCGTTGGAGATGGCAACGAGGTCGCTCATATCGACCTCATCATTGGCCCTCGCGGAAGCCCGGTGGAGGCGGCATTCTGCAACGCTCTTACGAACAACAAGGATGGCTTCACGACTCTTTTGGCCGTGATCGCGCCCAACATGCCCTGCAAACCGAACACGGTGCTCTTCAACAAGGTCACCATCAAGGGCGCCAAACAGGCAGTCCAGATGTTCGGGCCGGCGCAGTTTGCGGTCGCAAAAGCGGTCCAGGATTCGGTGGCGGAAGGTATCATCCCGGCAGAAGAAGCGGACGATCTCTTCATCTGCGTTGGCGTCTTCATCCACTGGGAGGCGGAGGACGACGCCAAGATCCAGGACTACAACTATCGTGCAACCAAGGAAGCGATCGAGAGAGCCGTTACCGGCAAACCGACCGCAGCCGAGGTTACGGAGAAGCGTGACACCGTCTCGCACCCCTTCGGTGCGGCGGCTTAGACACGAGACAACCTCGCACAGAGCAAGCCGCCTGACAATTCGGGCGGCCTGTTGCGCCGGTTGAAGGATCTTCTGGGTCTCTAGGCTCGACGGCTGGATTAGAAAGCCAAAGCTAAGCTGGCGCACTGTTTTCAAGCGCAGGCTCAAGGTGGTCTAGTTCGTCCAGCTGTCGGGAATTCAGCGCGCCTTGATGCAACGCGGTCGCCATCAGTGCGCCGGCAATGCCGAATTGTGCGAGTTGGCGGATGTCCTGTTCATCGCGGATGCCGCCGGCCGCAATAATGGTGCGGTTTCCGGCTCGCGATTTGATCTCCTGCAATCTGGCGAAATCCGGACCGGTGCCCGATCCGACCTTTGCGAGCGTCATCACGATGACGGTTTGCGGCCAGAGTTCCGGCTGGCCAAGAAGAGCAGCCGGACCTCGGAACCCGTCGGCAAAAAAGTCGAGCGACAGGATAAGCCTTGGATGGTCCAGAAGGGTGCGCAGGAGCGCGTCGTCTTGCTGGGATTCCGTACCAAGCACCGGCCGGACTGGCGGTCCTTCGAGGGCCGCGACTACATCCTTCTCATTGGCGAAACCGGCATCGAGCCACAATTCCCGGATTTTGGGCATGGCCGAGAGCCGTTGAAGCGGATCTGCGTTTGGCTGCCCCCCTTCGATCGCATCGAGATCGGCGATATAGAAGGCTGGGAACGGATGGAGGGTGTGTAATCCGCCTGCAACGGAAACGGGGTCGGCATCGGGGCTGAGAGGCGTGGAGATCGACCGGTAAGTCTCGCGCCGTCCTCCTTCGGCCCGCACGACTTGTCCATTCTTCAGATCCAGCACCGGGATGATTTGCACCAGCCTCTCCTCTTGCCTGCGTTAGATTTTCCATGAAAGCGTGACCAGTGGCAAAACGAAAGAACATTATCGCCGGCTTCGATATAGGCGGCGCGCATCTGAAGGTGGCAAGGGTCGAAAACGGCAAAGTCGTCGGCGCGACGACCATCGGCGCCCCGCTTTGGCAGGGCCTTCATTCGCTGGATACTGCTTTTAAGCAGGCCGCTTCTGTGTACGCCGATGCGGAACTTTGCGCCTTCACCATGACAGGAGAGCTCTCCGAAGCCTTCTCATCGCGGGAAGCAGGCGTGGCGTCCTTGCTGCGCTATATTGCAGAGCGCTTTCCTGCCGCGAAGAAATGCGTCTACACGACGCGCTCGGGCCTCGTGACGGTCGAACGGGCCGCTTCTGTTCCGGCTGAAGTGGCTTCCGCCAATTGGCATGCGACGGCCACGCTCGTCGGCAGATTGGCAGGCGGTGCCCTGTTCGTCGATATGGGATCGACCACGACGGATATCATCGCCGTCAATTCAGGGACAGTGGTCAACGAAGGCTTTACCGACGCCGAACGTCTGGGCACAGGGGAGTTGGTCTATGCCGGCTTCGTCCGTTCCTTCCCCTTCGCCTTCACCTCACGCGCGCCGGTGAACGGCCGCTTCACGCCGCTGATGAACGAGTATTTCGCCACCATGGCGGATGTCCACCGTATCCTGGGAGTTCTTCAGGAGAAGGACGACCAGCATAGGACCGCCGACAACAAGGAGAAGAGCCTACCCGCCTCCATCACGCGGCTGGCGCGCATCGTCGGGCGCGATGCCGGCGATTTGTCGGAAAGCGAATGGCGCCACATCGCCGAATGGTTCAGCGAGCAGCAGCTTCGAGACCTGCACGACGCTTCTTTCCTTGTCTCACTGAGGGTTGCGAAAGACGCCCCGGTCGTCGGCGCAGGGATCGGCCGTTGGCAGATTGCTCGCCTTGCCGAGCGACTTCGCCGCCGCTTCATCGATCTGGCCGAAATTATTCCTGCCACCGACGCGGCGCGCATCGCCGCCAGCGATGCGGCTCCTGCCGCCGCGGTCGCGCTGCTCGCGTCTTCCCTCTTCGGCGATGAGTAGGCCCTTATTCGGCAGCCTCCATGCTGCCGCCGAGGAAAAGCTGGCCGACGCGCGGATCGTTCAGCAGCTTGTCGGCTCTGTCGTGCATGCGCGCCTGTCCAAGCTCCAGCACAATGCCGAAATCCGACATGGCCAGCGCGCTCCTGGCATTCTGCTCGACCATCAGGACAGTCACGCCATTGTCGCGCAGACGGATCAGTGTCTGGAACACCTCCTGCACGAGGTTCGGCGACAGGCCGATGGATGGTTCGTCGATCAGGATAAGCTTCGGGTCGAGCAGCAGGGCGCGGGCGATCTCGAGCTGCTTCTGCTGGCCACCGGAAAGGGCGATGGCCGGTTCGTTCCGCTTCTCGCGAAGGATGGGGAATTGGTCCATCACTTCGTCTATCCGCCGCTTCACCGTGCTCTGATCCTTGGCGGTGATGCCACCAAGTTCCAGGTTGTGGTAAACGGAAAGCTGCGGCACGACATTGCGCCCCTGCGGCACGTAGGTGACGCCATGGGCGATCATCTCGGACGGCCTGGAGCGGGTTACATCCTTGCCTTCGAGCAGGACCTCTCCCGAATGGATGCTGAGGAGGCCGAAGATCGCCTTGAATACGGTCGACTTGCCGGCGCCGTTGGGACCGATCAGCGTGGTGATGGTGGCGCGGTCGATCTTGAAGGAGACCCCGTTCAGGATCGTCATCTTTCCGTAACCGCCGTAAAGATCCTTGAGTTCGAGCACGGTCAGCCTCCCAGATAGGCTTCGATGACTTGGCTGTTGCGGCGGATCTCCTCCGGCTTGCCCTCGGCGATGATCGCTCCGTCGGCCAGCACGAGGACGCGCGTGCAGAGCGACATGACGAATTCCATATTGTGCTCGATGACCACGAAAGTGGTGCCGCGCTCCGCGTTGAAAGCCTTCAGCCGCTCCTTCAGGCTGGCGAGCATGGTGAGGTTGACGCCGCCCGCCGGTTCGTCCAGCAGCACCAGGCTCGGACCGGCCATGAAGGCCATGGCAGCGTCGAGCAGTTTCTGCTGGCCGTAGGAGAGCGAGCCCGCCAGTTCGTCACGCAGATGGCCAAGACGGAAGAATTCGATCAGCCTTTCCGCTTCCTCCGTCAGGCCGGCATCCGGCGGGCCGAAAAGGCGCGTCAGCATATTGCCGTGATGCTCCTGGCCTGCCAGGATGATGTTGTCGAGCACCGTCATCTGCGGAAACACCTGCAGCATCTGGAAGGTGCGCCCCACCCCCAGCTTGTTCAGGTCGCAGGCGCGCATGCCCGCCACCTGTTTGCCGTTGACGCTCACCTGGCCGCTGTCCGGTCGCAACTGCCCCAGAATGCAGTTGAAAAGGGTGGACTTGCCACTGCCGTTCGGGCCGATGAGCCCGAGGATCTCGCCGGCACCAACATCGAAGCTCACATCGCGCACGGCATGAATGCCGCCGAAGGACTTGCAGATGTTGCGGACGCTGAGAACGGGAGTGGCTGCGTTCATAGCTGCGCTCCCTGCTTGAGATCGCCGCGTTCGACGCGCTGCGGGCGGAAGCGAGCCACCATGCGCTTGCCAAGCCCGATCAGCCCGGTGGGACATACCACCATCAGGACGAGGACGGTCGTGGCATAGATCATCAGATAGTAGCCTTCGGTGAAGCGCAGAAACTCGGGCAGCACCGTCACCAGCGCGGCTCCGAGCATGGGGCCGAAGAAGTAGCCGGCCCCCCCGACCATCACCATCAGCAGAAGCTTCAGCGAGTGGACGAGAGCGAAGGCTGGCGGGTCGATGAACTGCACCAATGGCGCGGCAAGCGCCCCGGCAAGACCGCCAAGCGCCGAGCCGATCGCGAAGGCGAGAAGGGTCATGCGCCGGATATCGACGCCGAGGCTGTTGGCGCGGATCGGATTCTCCCGCAGTGCCTTGAATGCGCGTCCCCAGGGCGAGCGCACCACCCCGTAAAAGAGGACGGCGACGATGAGGAAGACAACGAGCGTGAAGTAATAGAAGGAAAGCTGCTTGGTGGTCTCGATGCCGAAGAAACTCGGCCGAGGAATGCCGACAATGCCGAAGGAGCCGCCCGTCAGCCATTCCTCATTGCGCAGCACCAGGAATACCAGCGTGTTGAAGGCGAGGGTGACGAAGGCAAGCAGATGATGCTGCACGCGCAGGGCCGGGTAGCCAAGCCCGAGCCCGACCAGAAAACAGAGCCCCATCGACGCTGCCGCGGCGAAGATCCAGTGCACGCCCGCCATGGTCATCAGCGCCGTCGTATAAGCGCCAATGCCCATGAAGGCCGCCTGCGCGAGAGAGACTTGCCCAGCATAGCCGAGAGTAAGATTGAGGCCCATGGCGGCAATGGAGAAGATCAGCCAGGAGCACAGGACATAGATGCCGTAATTGCCTTGGCTGAGCGGCGCCAGGACAAGAGCGACAATGCCGAGGAGGATGAGGATCATGCGGTAAGGCATCAGACCGCCCTCCCTTCCGCTTTGCCGAGGAGACCCTGCGGCCGCACCAGGATGATGAGGATGAGCAGGATCAGCGGCACGGCGGCGCGATACTGGGCCGACACATAGGTCGCCGCCAGATTGTCGATGACGCCGATCAGAAGGCCGCCGACCAGGGCGCCGCGGATCTGGTTGAAGCCTCCGACGATGGCCGCGATAAAGGCGACAAGCCCGAGGGATTCGCCATTCGAGAACTTGGCAAGATAGATCGGCGAGATGAGGATCGAGGCGATTGCCGCCAGGGCGGCGTTGATCAGGAAAGTATAGAGCACCATCCGC
>Ga0164243_10012982_pt1 | contig 11752 bp, 6 predicted proteins | sample OricompcompostOP_FD_108781 | JGI IMG/M metagenome (GOLD analysis project Ga0164243, IMG submission 108781) | Organic Plus compost microbial communities from Emeryville, California, USA - Original compost - Organic plus compost (OP) | ecosystem: Engineered > Solid waste > Mixed feedstock >...
CCTCGACGACCTGTACGACGGCGCGCCGCCGCCGCGCGCCCAGAGCACGCTGCACAGCTACATCTCCAACCTGCGCCGGGTGCTCGAACCCGGCCGCGCTCCGCGCACGCCCTCGTCCGTGCTGCTGAGCCGCCCACCGGGGTACGCGCTCGGGCCGCACGAGGTGGACGCCGACGAGTTCGTCCGCCTGTCCCAGGCCGGCGAGCCGGAACGCGCCCTGGCCCTGTGGCGCGGCACGCCGTACGAGGAGTTCGGCGACGTGCCCTGGCTCCGGCCGGAGATCGAGCGGCTCGCCGAGGCGCATCTGGTGACGCGGGAACGTCTCCTCGCCGGGCGGGTGGGCGACCCCCACGTGGTGGGCGAGCTGGAGGCCCTGGTGGCCGCGCATCCCCTGCGCGAGGGGCTGTGGGAGCTGCTCGCCCGCACGCTCTACGCCCTCGGGCGGCAGGCGGACGCGCTGGAGGCGCTGCGTACGGCCCGGGGCCACCTGGCGGAGGAGCTCGGGCTCGACCCTGGACCGGCGCTGCGCCGCCTGGAGGAGGCGATCCTCGCCCAGGACCCCGCCCTCGACGCCCCCGTACGGCAGGCGGCGCCGGTCCATGCGGCACCGGCCGATGTCGAGGCGGCACGGCCAGGGAGCGGAGGAACAGCGCGGCCGGAACGGCGCGCCGTCGGCCGGGGGACGCAGGTCGACCGGCTCGACGAGCTGGCGCGCGACGTGGTCCAGGCGGCCCGGGGCGTGGCACAGCGCGGTCCGGGGATCGCGGTGATCTCCGGCGAGCCGGGCATCGGCAAGACGTGGCTGGCGGAGGCGTTCGCGGAACGGCGGGCCGCCGAGGGCTGGCTGGTCGCCTGGGGCCGGTGTCATGAGACCTCCGGTGCGCCCGCGCTGTGGCCGTGGCAGCAGGTGGTGCGGGATCTCGCCGGCCGGGTCCCCCCTTCCGGCGCGCAGGCCGCCGCCCTGCGCGTGCTGCTCGGCGACGCCGCCTCCGAAGACGACCCCGCCACGGGCGCCGGACGGCCCGCCGAGGCGAGCGAGGCCAGGTTCCGGCTGCACCAGGCGACCGCGAACTACCTGCGGGCGGTCGCGGCCGACCGGCCGCTGCTCGTGGTGATCGATGACCTCCAGTGGGCCGACACGGCTTCCCTCGGCCTGCTGTCCGACCTCGCGCTGCTGCTGCGCGGCGCGGTCGCCGTCGTGATCACCGTACGGTCCGGCGACGGTCCTGCTGCGGTGCACGACACCCTTGGCCTGCTCGGGCGGCACGACGCCCTCCGCCTGCCGCTCGCCGGGCTCGACCCCGCGGCGGTGGCCGAGCTGTCGGGGCTGCGCGACGCGGCGAGCGTGGCGGCGCTCGCCGAGCGCACCCGGGGCAATCCGCTGTTCATCCGCGAGACCCTCCGGCTGGCCCAAGACCAGGGCATCGACAAGGCGCTCACCGGGGTGCCCGAGGGCCTGGCCGACGTGCTGCGCCGCCGTCTGCTCGACCTGCCCGCCCGGCACCGCCCCGCCATCGACGCGGCGGCCGTGCTCGGCACCGGCGCGGACCGGTGGCTGCTGGCCGAGGTCGTCGCGCACGCCTCGGACACCCCGGACGCGGACATGGATGTGGACGAGGCGCTCGACGCCGCGACCGCCCTCCGCGTTCTCGGCGAGGACCTGCGCTTCACCCACGACCTGGTCCGGGAGACCGTCTACGCCGACATCCCGCCGCGCCGCCGGGCCGGGCTGCACCTGGCCGCGCTCCGGGCGCTCGAACTGCGGCCGGGGGCCGACCTCGCGCTCCTCGCCAGGCACGCGATGGCCGCCGGACCCGCCGCCGTGGCCGACGCGGTGCGCTGGGCGTCGGCCACGGCGGGGCAGGCGGCGGGACGGCACGCGTACGAGGACGCCGCGCAGTGGTGGCGCCGGGCGGTGGAGGCGCACGGGACGCTGCCCGGCGCGGACCCCCGCGAGCACGTCGAGCTCCTGCTCCGGCTGGTCCGCGCGCAGCTCGCCGCCGGTCACGGCTTCGAGGCCCGGCAGACCCGCGCGGAGGCGGTGCTCGCCGCCGACAGGTCGGGTGACCCGCTGCTCGCCGCACGGGCGCTGACCAGCCTGGACGCCCCGGGACTGTGGAAGTTCTACACCTACGGCGACGTCGAGCTGCACACCGTGCGGCGGATCGAGGACGCCCTCGCCGCGCTGCCCGAGGGGGACTCCGAGCTGCGCTGCCGGCTGCTCGGCTGCCTCGGGATGGAACGTTACGACGGCTCGGCCGACCCCCGCTGTGACACCGCCACGGCCGAGGCCCTGGCGATGGCCCGCCGTCTCGTGGCCTCCGGGGAGGCCGGCCCGGAGCTGCTGGCGATCACCCTGAACGCGCGCTATCTGGGCGTGCAGCTTCCCGAGCACATGACGGAGCTCGACGCCATCGGCGAGGAGCTCACCCGGCTCGGGCTGCCCGGGTTCGAACTGCTCGGCCACATGATCAGAGAGCGGACCCGGATCGATCTGTTCGACGTGGCGGCCGCCGACCGCGCCGCCGAGCGGGCGGGGGTGCTGGTCGAGCGGCTCGACCTGCCCTGGCCCCGGTTCCAGCACCTCATCTGGACCGGCACCCGGCGCCTCCTCGACGGGGACTTCGACGGCGCGGGCAACGCGTACGCCGCGGCGGCCGAGGCCGGTGAGCGGCTCAACCTGTGGCACACGAGCGCGACGCTCTCCTCGGCGCTGCTCGCCCGCCACTTCACCATGCGCGACTTCGAGGGCGCCGACGAGCTGATGACGCACTACTCGCCCTTCCCCGCCCATCAGCAGGTGATGGGCCTGCTCATCGCCGATTCGCGGGGCGACCGCACGGCGGCCGAGACGGCGCGCGAGCAGGGCTGGCACGCGCTGCCGCGCGACTTCGGCGAGCTGCCGGGGTTGTGCCTGCTGGGCGAGGCCCAGATCGTCGCGGGCGACCGGGAGGCGTGCGCCGTGACCTATCGCAGGCTCCTGCCGTACGAGGACAGGATCGCCTTCGGGGCGGGGACGTTCTGCGCCGGGCCGGTCGGCTACTACCTGGGGCGGATGGCCCATCTGGGTGGGGCGGCCGGGCCGGAGGCGGCGCGGGCGCACCTGGACACGGCCGCCAAGCGCTGCGCGGCGGCCGGGCTGTCCTGGTGGGCCGCCCGAATCACCGCCGAACGCGAAGCCGTACGCGGCTGACCACCGGAAGCCGGTGGCCTGAGCGCGTTTTCGGCGTGCACGCGCTCACCGCCGGCCCAGCACCCAGCGGCGGCGTCGAAGAGGCCCGCACGCACGGGCCGCTCAAACCGACGAAGACGAAGGCCAGTGCCGTCCCCCAGCCTGGAGAACTTGCCTGGACGATCGCTGATCAGAGCTGCGAGCTCCTAGACTCGGTCTGCGCCTGCGCCTTATCCGCGTGCTGCAGGCGAGCCGACCATGTGGTCAGCGCTCGGGGCGGTTCAGAGAGCCACACCGCTGCACTCGTGATCAGCAGGCCGTACATGATGGCGGCAGCGGCACGCGTATAAGCAGCCGCAGGGCCGTGGACCTCGAGATCACAACGTCCCGGTGCCTGTGACAGACGAGCGCCTGCTGGCAAGCTCTGTGACCAGCGCTGCCAGCCGGCCGGTGAGCCGATCGATACAGTGCTGGTAGCACTCCAGCGAACCCGGCTCTTGTTTCACGGAATGTCTGCCGAGGGCGCCCGAGCAAAAGGCAGAATATGCCTCTTCTCCGAACGGCGGAGCACTGCGGTAAACGGTAGGAGGAGACCTTCACCGACCTGATCGCCGGCGCCGCCCACAGCGGAGCTCACCGCACTCGGCAAGCGAAGCGCGGGCCTGTCCAGGCGGTTTTTGCACAGTCCCGAAGCGCGCAGCGACTACGACTGTAGTCGGAGCAAGAGCCGGGTTGTCCGATCTTGCGGCGATGTCATACTTCGGGCATGACGGATTCCCAGCCGCCCGATCCCCGAGTGGAGAAGACCTGGGTCGACGACGCCGGCGAGTTGTTCGTTTCCGACGGGAGCCGCTGGCTGCGGTATGAGGACCTGCCGGACTGGCCGGATGGTGATGACCCAGACTCGAAGGCACTGTACAGGGACGCCGGATGACAACTCACGCAGGCAGCGCTGCCGGGAAGGCGAAAGCATTCGAGGGGCTGCCCTCGCCTCTGGACGCCGTCGATGACCTCCGGTCTGCGGCGAAGTGGACGCTGGCGACGGAAGGGGCGGTGGGTGCGGCGCTCATCAGCGGCGGGCCGCTGGTCGCGGTCGGCCAGGTGCACGGCACCTCGCACGCACTCCTCGCTGGAGCGGGCTTGACTGTGGCGCTGAGTGGGGTGGGGCTGGCGATATGGTTCACCGGCAAGGTGCTCTCACCACGGCTGACGACTCCCCAAACGCTGAGGTCCCCCGGCCTGGCTGGGCTGCGGCGAAGGATCGAGGCCGAGCCCGCACAGTTCCTCGGCGCGGTGGCGACAAAGGTGGACGACCTGCTGTTGCACCAGGAGGTCGCCGTCGACCTGGCACGAAAGGCAGCGACGGAGAAAGACCCCGCACGACGGCGGCTGATCCATCGCCAGTTGCGCCGGGCGGAGGCGAACGCGGAGCGGGCGGCCCCGTACGTCCGGTGGCTGTTGTCGTTGGCCCATGTCTGGCAGATTGAGGCGGACCTACGCCGGTCGCGGTGGTCCGCCCTGGTGGGCGGCCTGCTAGTGGTCGCCGGGGCGGTACTGTTCTTCGTCGCCACCGCTACCCCTGCGGTCGCTGAATAAGGAGGGGCGCTCGCTCGCGAGTTCGCGAACCTGAGCAATAAGGTCCCGGAGAGCCTGCTCGGCGATCTCCGGATCGGGGCAGAAGCGTTCGATGAGACCGGGCAGGTCTGTTCCAGGGATATCGCCGACCAGACCGCACAGCTCGGCCACATCGGCGGGCATGATGTCGTCGGCGCCGAACCTACCCAGGTCGTTGGCGGCGGCCTCGACCGATTCCGCGATGTCGTCATTGCCAATCAGAATGCAGACAAAGGCGGAAGCGAGATGGGCAGCGAAGGCCAAAACGGGCTGGCGGGTATGACTGGCCAGGCGGTCACCGAGGTTGTGGTAGCTGATCAGGATGCCTTCCACGTCCTCGACCATGTACTTATAGCGGAGGGAGTCGCGTTCCAGGCGTATGGCGGCGTCGCCGTGCCCGCGCGCGTCCTCAACGTCGGCGAGGGCGCCGAGGGTTCTGCCGAGCATGAGAGTGTCGCGGGAGTCTTGAAAGACCTGCCGGCACTCCCGCAGCACGGCCAGCGCCTCCTCGATACGGCCGAGGCGCAGAAGCGGGAAGTAGTTGTTGTACCGGCTGCGGGCGATGAAACTGGCAGGGGCGTGACGGTCGCGCTGGCTGGCGGTCACCTCGTCGATCAGGGTGAGAGCATCGGCATGTCGGCCGAGCAGCATGGCCGCATAGCGGCCGGTGTCTAGCAGCGCCTCGCGGACGTGCCAGGGCGCTTCCCCACCTTCGGGGTCGGGGGCGGAGGGCAGTGTGGCCATGCGGGCGCGGAGCCGGGTGACCTCGTCCAGGACCTGATCGGAGTGTCCCATCGCGGCCAGCACCTGCAGTCGCCAGACCTCGTCGGCCAGTTGGTTCCAGGGGCCCAGGCCGGCCTGGCGGGTGTAGACGGCCTTCTGCTCCGCCGCCTCAAGGGCCTCGGGTAGCTGCCCGGTGGACCGGCACAGCTCCAGCAGCCGCCCGGCGTTCGCCGACGCGGTTCGGTAGTCGCCGCGGGCTGCGGCCTCGGCCATGGCAGTGCGTAAGAGCGCGACGGCGATTGGCGGGTCGGTCACAGCAAGCACCTTGGCCAACACGCCCGACCACTGTGGCTTCTGGCCGGTAATCTGCTTAATTGCGGGCAGAACCGCCGCCGCGTTGGCCCGCGTGGGGTCCCTGACGAAGGCAGCCTCCAGCAGGCTGGCGGCGTCGTCCCAACGGTGCTGGCGGAGCAAGTAGGGAACCGCGGCTAGCCCGGCCCGGACCAACAGCTCGGTATCCACGCTCTCGCCGCCCACCTTCCCGGACGCGCGCTGGTGAACCGAGTCCCAGAATCCTCCGGCCAGGGCGTCCACTGCGTCCCTGAACATCTGGCCGGCATGGGCGCGGCCAGCCTCGGCGACCCCCGGATGCACCGCGTAGGTCTCGTTTGCGGACTGTGTCGTGATGAGGCTGGTGGCCGATATGACGGCCAGTGCCTCGTCCAGGTCGGGCGGCTCACCCTCCCGGCCTAGCCGCTGCCACAAGTCGGCCCAGGTATCGCCGAGGACCCATCGCTGGCGGTCGCGGTCCTCCAAGCAGCACAGGAACCAGAACAAGTCCTGCTCACCCGGCGCCAGCGTGTTAGTGATCGACCTGGTCCACGCGGCGAGGACATGCCAGTAGTCCGCGGCCGCTGCCGCCCTGCCCTCGGAGAGGGCTACCTCGCCCGTGGCGAAGAACCCGTGCGGAAGACCGCGCCGCTCACGCCACGCACGGTCACCATCCGCTACCAGTGCGGCGAGTCGGTCCGGGTCCGCGGCCTGACCGTCGGCGAGCTCCAGTAGCTTCGGGTGACCACCTGCGGCGCTCAACACACCGCGGGCCAGCCGCTGTGACCTCGAACGGCCGATCCCGGGCAGCTTGCCGCCGAGGAGTGCCTTCACACGCGGGAGTTCCCGGGCGAGCAGCAATGCCTCGTCGGCCGAGAGCGCGTCGACCGCCTCGATCTGGAGCCGGATCGCATCCGACGATGGCTCGGGGGCCGACACGGTCCGGATGCCCTTCGCTTCCGACGGGATCAGGCGTGGCAGCACGCGGCGGCTCGTGATGATGACCCGACCGAGTCCGGTGTGAGTGGTGAGGGCAGCGATCAACTGGCCCCAGCGAACATCCTGCCAGCCCCCGTCTCCCGACATCAGCGACTCGGCGTTGTCGATGACGACGAGCAAACGGGATTGCTTCATCATTTCAGTAAGCCGGGGCAGAAACTCGGCCAGACCGTTATCGGTCGCAAGCAGATGCGCCATCTGGAAGCCGCCCATGTAGCGCTCCAGTGTCAGCGCGAAGTCGGTCAGCGCGCCGTCGACGGCCATGCCCTCGTCCGGTGCCTTGTACCAGATCAGTGTCTCGAATGCGTGTTCGTGACCGTAGGCCAGCTCTAGCGCGCAGGCGGTTTTGCCGCCGCCGGGCATGCCATACAGCAGGACGCCGGGAATGCCGCTCTCGGCGGCCAGAGCCGTACTTGCTCGGGCCATAACGCGGGTACGGCCGACGAAGCGGTCCGGCAGGGGCGGGAAGCCGGCCATCTTCGGCCTGGCAAGGCTGGGCCGCCCTGTGCGATCCGGTGCCGCGAGCCTGAGGCCGACGGCCTGGGCACCGAACAGCGCCGGGGTCGCGACAGACAGGTCCGACGCGCCGGAGGTACTCAGTTGCCCAAGCGCGATGCCGACGGCGCGGGGCAGCGACTGGCCCTTCTCAACCAGGAGCTCATAGAGCGTACTGGACAGTGTGGTGGCGAAGTCATCGTTCACCGGGTAGCGCATCGCGAGGACGGCGCAGTCCAGGCGGTCGGCGAGGGCAGTGGCCAACGCACCGCTGGAGTCCGCTCCGACGGGACGAGACTCTCGGAGTCGTTCGGCCCTTGCATTTTGATCGGGCACGGGGAGACCGAGCATGCGACGCTGCTCGGCGGTAGTGAGTGCGGCCGACCAGCAGGCTGAAACCGTTACGAGCCTGACGCGTTCCCTGGCCAGGTCCAGCAGCTCGGCGAGTTCGTCAGCCGTGACACGATCCGGCTGGCCCGCAGCGGTCTCCAGGAGGAGCTCGCCGGGGGCGCCATGGCCGGAGATGTGGATGATGTCCCATCCCTCGGCCTCCTTCAGAACGCCACGCAGTCGACTACGGGTCACTCCGTACTGGAGCACACGTACATCTACATCCTTGCCGTTGGCGGCGATTCGCTCGATAAGGCCGACCAAATTGTGCCGTTCGCGGCGCAGATTGAGAGGCTGGCCGCCTTCAGGAAGGCTGAACAAACCAAGGACGCGGAGGCGGGCGCCCACGGAGGTCTTCTGCGCCGCGCTGGTACCCAGCTCCACGACCAGGGTGACGTCCTGTGCGGCGAGCGGTTTGTTTCCTGCGTACGCGAGCGCGAAAGGTCGGAACGCCAGTGCTCGGGCCTCAGGGGGAACGACGACGCGAACCGTGGCCGGGGCTGCCTCAGCCAGCACGGCGGCGACCGGGCCAAAAACTTCCCCCTCGATCCATGCGCCGAGTTCCCTGACAATCCGTGCCTCGTCCTTTGGCCGCCGGTCCGGCGCGACATGCCACGACAGATACTCCAGCAGATCCGCAAACGCCTCGAACTGCCAGTTGGCGGCGTCCAACCGGACGTAGTGACTGACTACTTCTGTCCCGACGGCCTGATCAGCACCGTCGGATTCGTCAATGAGCACCCAGCGCCAACGCATCGGGCTCTCGAAGTCCCGGACCTCTAGCCGAAACAACCCCGCCACTCGGTTCACAACCGCAGTATGTCTCCATACGAAGGACCAAGCACGCATAAGCTATAAACCCGTAATGGGCCGATTCTTTGGCCGGGGGCATGCTGCTGTCGCCTCGGTCTTCCTCCAGCTCTCGGGCATGCGATATCTGGGTCTCTGTGCTCCGCTCCGCGGTATGGCATTTGTAAACGCGTCCCGGTGCGTGCAACGCCGGCAGGGCTTCCTGGGTGACGATCCAAGTGAGCCGGAGGATTTGAGGAAAGGCGCGATGTGGTCGCATGTACTGAGCGGTCGGTACGGCCCTGCCGTACGACCTATTGAACAATCCGCCGCCGCAGGTGCCGCCGGGTCTGCAGCCGAAGATTGACCGCCTGCTCAGCTGGGGCAAGTGGTCCTGTCTGGTTCTGGACGTCGCCGGAATCCTCATCTGCGCGGGAACGCGGCGCTCGCCGATGGCCGAGGACGCCCCGGCGGCCCGGGCGGGGAGCGGGCCGCAAGTCGGCGTTGAGTGGCGGTGAAGGGGGCGGGGCCATCGTGGGGCCATGACAACACCGACGCAGACCCGGCGCCGACCGGGTGAACCCGCTCCCGACCTCGTCACGTTCCTGGTCTTCCATGCCGGCCTGCGGCGCGAGTTCGGCAGACTGGCCGACGTCTTCGACCGATGCGACCCTCGCGACGAGCGGCGGCGCGCGGTCGTCGACGAGCACCTCGCGCTGCTGCTGCGCGCGCTGCATCACCACCACACCGAGGAGGACGAGGCGATCTGGCCGCTGCTGCGCGGCCTCGTCCCCGAGGCCCGCGCCGTGCTGGACCGGCTGGAGGCCGACCACCAGGAGATGGACGCCGTGATCGGCAGGCTGTCCGGCGGGGGCCGGCCCGCCCGCGAGGTCGCGTCCGACCTGCGCTCGCTCGACCGGCTGCTGAACACCCACCTCGACCTGGAGGAGTCGGAGGTCGTCCCGCTCATCAGGGAGCACGTCAGCGCGGCCTGGTGGGAGGAGTCGGGCAAGAAGGTCTCCAAGAGCCAGGGCCGCGACCTGCCCATGCTCGCCGCCTGGCTGCTCGACGTGGCCACCCCGGCCGACCGCGACCACATCTACGGCTCCGCTCCGGCCATCATGCGGGTCCTCTACCGGCTCTCCTGGCGCCGGGCCTACGAGCGCCGGGTGTCTCAGGTGTACGGGTGACACGCGTACGGACGACCTGGCAGGCGGCCTCCGCCTGGATCGTGCGGAGGCCGCGCCCGGGGAGCCCGGTCAGTCGCCGGGGCGGCAGACGGTGCCGGGCGGGGGCAGGGTCAGGTTTCTGAGATACCGCGTGGCGTGCCCGATCGCGCACCGGTTGCCGGAGAGGTAGAGCCCGTGGCCGGGGCCGTCATACCGGACGATCACCGAGCCGGGGACCCGCCGGACCAGGCTGCCGGTCAGGCGACGACGGCGATGATGCCGGGCGCCGCTCGGTGGTCATGCGGCGTACGCCGGAAAACCACGATCGCCGCCACGCCGAAATTGTGACTATGCCGGGTATTGGAACGATCCCTATGCTCGGCTGGAGATGGTGCGATTATGGGTGCTCGACCAATTCCGGGCCGAGGTCGGCGGGCGTCCGGTCGATCTGGGGCCGCCGCTGCAACGGGCCGTGCTGGCGCGCCTGATCTGCGCGGGCGGGCACGTCGTCTCGACCGATCGCTTCCTCGACGACCTGTGGCAGGGCCAGCCCCCGCCGAGGGCGCTGGGCGCACTCCTCGCCGGACAGCTCGGCTCGCCGCACTGGCGTGAGGAGGCGACGCGGGCGCTCGACGCGCTGAAGTCATGAGCACGCTGAAACCGTGAGCGCGGGGAGTCGTGAACACGCTGGAACCGTGAGCGCGGGGAGTCGTGGCGAGGATGAGAACACCGCCAAGTGACCACCAGACAGGCGTTTAGCGGGCGGAGCCACCGTGGTTTCCACTACCGATCCGGACGCCTTGGAGGCCACGTTGGACACTCCCGACCTCACCGGGATCGCATGATCCACCGCGCGATGCGTAACGACCTGCACCGGCTGCGCGCGCTGGCCGAGGACCTCGACGCGGGACGCCGTCGGGCGGACCCGGCCCGCGCCGCCGCCGTCGCCCGCTACACGGAGGACGTCTGCGCGGCGATCCATCACCATCACACCAGCGAGGACGAGGTCGTCTGGCCGGTGATCGAGCGGTCGGCGGGCGCCGCCGTCGATCTCACCGACCTGTCCGACGACCATTCGGAGCTCGACCCCCTGCTCGCCCGGGTCCGCGTGACGGCACAGGCCTTCGCGGGCGGCGGAGGCGCGGGCGACCTGGCGGCCGCGCTGCGCATGCTCTCCGAGCTCATCGACGAGCACATCGAGGAGGAGGAGTGCAGGATCTTCCCGGTCATCGAGACGTAAGTCTCCGCGGCCGGCTGGGAGAAGCTGGAGAAGTCGCTCCGGGGCGGCGACCCGCGTTTCAAGCTCGGCTGGGTGGACCACTATGGCCGGTCCCGTTCCGGGGACGAGAAGGGCGGCACCGCCTATCAGTACGCCCGGGTGGCGGCCCGCTGAGGACCGGCTGAGGACCGGCTGAGGACCGGCACGCCCCGTCCTCGCCCCGGTGGGGCGAGGAGGGGACACAGCCGGGGCGCGACGGGGACACGGCCGGGGCCACAGCGGGGAACAACAGGGCGCAGCGGGGCCCGGCGGTGCCGTCAGGGCTTCGTCGCGTCGGGTGCGGCGCCCTGGGAGTCGAACTGCTCGTCCGGGACGACGAGCTCGTTGCCGGCCAGGCCGGCCTCGCCGGAGACCGCGGCGAGCTCGGAGCCGAGCGACTCGTGGGCCGCGGCGCGGTGCCTGCGGCCGACGTGGCCGGTCAGCAGCGACGACAGGGCGGCCACCAGGCACGCGGCCACGGCGAACCAGAAGGCGATGACCAGGCCCTGGTGGAAGGGGCCCGCGATGAGGTGGGGGAAGAACTCCTTGCTCGTCAGGTGGGCGCCGCCGTCGGGCAGCCGGTCGAGGATGCCGCCCAGGAGCTGCCGGAACGGGTTGTAGCCGAGGAACGCCGCGAACAGCACGGCGATCGGCGGCAGCTGGGCGATGCCCTCGGCCTGCGCCGCGGGGACGCCCTGGGCCACCAGCTCGTCGTGCATGGTGTGCGGCAGCGACTGCGACAGGCCCGCGATCATCAGGCTGAAGAACACGCCGATGGACAGCACCATCGAGGAGTTCTGGAAGGTGGCGGTC
>Ga0164243_10012983_pt1 | contig 11752 bp, 9 predicted proteins | sample OricompcompostOP_FD_108781 | JGI IMG/M metagenome (GOLD analysis project Ga0164243, IMG submission 108781) | Organic Plus compost microbial communities from Emeryville, California, USA - Original compost - Organic plus compost (OP) | ecosystem: Engineered > Solid waste > Mixed feedstock >...
GCTTTTCCCGTCCTCGCTCATCGTGCCTCCCCGCCGTACCGGCACAGGCCGCATCGGCCCGGTGATGACTAAGGGTAGGTAGATGATAACGCAAAGTGTCGTCCGGGTTCCGGTCAAGGTCTTCTCGGCTGGACACGTGGAATTGGTTGAAGGTTCATGTATCTTGATGAATGCCGAAGGGGGCGGCAGAAACGTCATCGCCGGTGGCGATGGCTCCGTTGCGGAAGCGCTTTCCGCGGCGGTCGGCGGGGGCTTGGCCGACCCCGGAGGGGTCCGCGGCGAAAGCCGCGGCGCCAGCGTTCATGAGCACGGATCGGAAAAGCACCATGCGTTTCATCCCCGTCGGCCGGAAGAACAGCACCGCCGTCACCAGACGGCCGGCCTCCTCGACCACGCGGTCACCCGGCGAAGCGGCGGCAGCCGGAGCAGGGGAAAAGGCGTAACCGCGGCTCGGCCCGGCCTCAATGGAAATGACGACAAGCCACCCGCGCACGGTTCGGGGGGACGCGGCCCAGCGGGATCGTCGTCTCGGCGAGCTCATCCGGGAGCATGAGAAGGCGCTGCTCGCCTACACCGAGAAACTGCTGAACGATCACCACCTCGCGCAGGACATCGTGCAGGAGACGCTCGTCCGCGCCTGGCACAACGCCGAACGGCTGGTGGAGTCCGAGGGATCGGTGCGCGGCTGGCTGCTCACCGTCGCCCGCAACCTCGTGATCGACCAGGTCCGCGGCGGCTTCCACCGGTACGAGGTGACCGACGCGGACATGCTGGACGTGGCCGAACGCGACCACGCCGACGCCGTCGTGGCCTCGGTGGCGGCGGTCGAGCTGCTCGGCTCGTTGTCCGACGAGCATCGCGACGTCCTCGTGCACATCTACCTGCGGGGCCGTACCGTCCGGGAGGCGGCCGACGACCTCGGCATTCCGGTCGGCACGGCCAAGTCCCGCCACCACTACGCGCTGAACCGGCTGAGGAGGCGCGGGCGCGACGGCGAATCCGCGTCCCGCGGGCCCGGCGCGGCGGCCCGTCACGCGGGGACGGGCGAGGCGGGCGCGGACACCGTCAGGCGCAGCGCCGGGATCTCCACCGAGCCGTCGGGGGCCGCCCGCCAGCGCCAGTGGGCGCCGTCGGCGTCGCCGCGCACCAGGCCGATGCGGCCGGACGTCTCGTCGCAGAGCGCCGCCAGCCCGGCCGCCTCGCCCGCCGGCGGCGGGTCCGAGACCACCAGCAGGGCGCGTACGAACCGGCGGCGGGCCGCGGCGCGCAGCGTGCCGACGCCGCGGCCGGACGGGCGGAACGCCGCCTCTCCGGGGTACGGCGTCTCGGCCGGCGGCATCCCCTGGGGGAGCACGATCCGCGTACGGCCGAGCACGGAGGCCGGGATGCCCGACCCGCCGCGCGCCACCTCGGCGAGCAGCCCTTCGACGACGTCCTTGGCCACGCCGGGGTCGCCCGTCACGCTGAGCAGTCCGTCGAGCCGGCTCAGGTCGACGAACACCTTTCCGCCCTGGTCGTCCACGCCCACCCGGACGAGCAGCGGCGTGGGGACGCCCTGGGCCGGAGGGGCGACGCGGAACGGGCGGGCGAGCGCGTCGGCGGGCAGCCGCCAGCGGGAATTTCCGAGGTCCTGCCAGGGCGCAGGGGGGTCGTCCCGCGTCGCCACCCACGCGGTGACGCCGGTGGCGTCGACGGAGACCGCGTGCACGGCGCGGCCCTCCTGGCCGGACAACTCGGCGACGACCCGGTACGCGATCCGGCGCGAGTCCTCGTCCGCGGCGAACGCGGCGGCCAGCGAGCGGCGGTACGCGAGCCGGCGCGCCCGCCGGATCGGTTCGCCGAGCCGGCGGATCAGCCTGGGCAGCCAGGCGAACGCGCGCCGCAGGCGGCGGCGGGCCACGATGGCGACGGTGAGCAGGCCGAGGAGCAGGGCGCCGAACGCGGCGAGCACGGCGGGGAGCGGGAGCACGATGGGGTCGCCGGCCGGCGGGGGCGTCGCGGGGGCGCTCGGCGGTTGGCTCGCGGTGCCGTCCGCGGGTGTGTCGGTTCCCGTGTCGGTTTCGGCGGTTTCGGCGGTTTCGCGGGCGAGGCGTACGTCGGGGCCGGTCGCGTCCTCGGGGAGTCGCAGGATCCAGCCCGGCCGGAGCTGAGCGGGGTCCTCCAGGGCGGAGCCGTCCCGCTGCGCGCGTCCCCGGTTGAGTTCGAAGATCTCGGCGGCTCTGCCGGGGTCGTTGAGAGTGCGCGCGGCGATGCCGGCGAGGGAGTCCGGTGCGCCGCCGTTCTCCTCGGGGGTCTTGACCACGTACACCTTGACGAGGTTTCCGCTCGGCGAAGGGGCCGGGGCGGCCGCCGCGGGCGGGGCCGGTACGGCGAGGGCGGGGCCGGTCGACGACAGCAGGGTCGCGGCGGCGAGCACGCCCACGATCAGCGGACGTGTTCCCGGCCGCCTGGACGGTTTCGCGGAGACGCCTCCGCTGCACCGGCGGATCTTCGCGTCGGCGTCACCGGTTCTCGTCATCTGGCCCCCGATCTCTCGCCGATGTCTCGGCGCTTAGGACTTCCCGGCGCCCGGGCCTTTGCGCCCGGATACCCGGCCGGCGGGTTCGCGGCTCGGGCCGGAGCGTCCGCCGATGCGCGCCCGCGAACGCCGGCTCTCCCGCGACGTCACACGGCACACGAGCCGGACGTGGAAAGGGTTCGACCCGATTTATCGCGACGGGCCGGGCGAAGCGGACACGGGATATTGAAACTTGAATGAACCCCCCGGGCGGCGATTTCCGTGTCCTGGGTGGTAAGCGTGCGACATCTCGGGGGCATCGTGGCACGACGGCATACGACAGGATTCGATGTGCTCGGCATGTCCGGCGACCCGACGCCCGGGGACCCGGACGAGATCCGTCGGCTCGCCGACCATTACCAGAGCATCGCCGACGAGGCCCGGGTCGCCGCCGAGATCCTCGGGCAGGGAGGCGCGGTCGAGCGGGGCAAGGGCGAGGCGATGGACTCGCTGCGCGAGAAGCTGAAGTCCCTTCCCGAGAAGCTGGGCCAGACCAGGGACTCCTTCGAGGCCGCCGCGGCCGCGTGCAAGAACTACGCCATCCAGTTGGAGGAGGCGCAGGCGCAGACGGACCGGGCGATGGACCAGGCGCTTCCGGTCGCCGCCACCGCCGCGCGTACCGTCCCCGAGCCGCCCCCGGACGCCACCGACGAGCAGCGGGACGAGGCACGGCGGCAGCAGGACGGGATCGACGCGGCCAGGCAGACCATGTCCGCCGCCCGCAGCCTCGCCGAGCAGGCCCGGAACCTGCGCGAGCAGGCGGCCCGCCGGGCGGGGGACGAGCTGGACGACGCCGCCGCGAAGGCCATCCCGGAGCGGAACATCTTCCAGAAGATCGGCGACTTCTTCGCGGACTTCCCGCTGGTGAAGATCATCCTCGGCATCCTGGTGGCGGTGACCGCGGTCTTCTTCCCGGTCGCGGGCTTCGCCCTCGGCGCGACGCTGTTCACCCTGCAGACCATCCAGCAATTAGGCTCAGGGGAGTTCGCGTTGGGCGACTTCCTGACCGGGCTGGTGGCGCTCGTGCCCGGCGGCGCCCTGTTCCGGTTGGGCGGCAGGCTGGCGACCACGATCGGCACCAAGATCGGGCCGCTGTTCGGCGGCGCGCAGACCGCCGTCCGCGCCGGGGTCGGCGCCGCCGCCGGTGGCGGGGGCTTCTTCCAGCGGGTCGGCGGCAGCCTCGCCAACATCAAGAACGCCTTCGCCGGCAGCAGGCCGGTCACGGTGGTCTTCCAGAGCCCGGCGGGGAGGCTGGCCACGGAGACGGCGGGCGAGTTCGCCAGGGGCGTGGCCGAGGACGCCGCCGCCAAGGCGCTGAACGGCGACGAGATCACGCCCGCGAACGTCCTGGCGGGGGCCGCCGCCGGGGCGGTGACCGGTGGGTTGATCAAAGGGGCTCGGGAGGGCACGTTCGGCCTGCCGGTCAAGGGGAGGCCGCCCGCGGTGAACAACGCGGTCCAGGGCGGTACGCCCGCGCCCACCTCTTCTCCCGCTCCGATCGCCCGCACCACCACCTCCGATCCCGCGCCCACCTCCGATCCCGTGCCCGCCACTGGTCCCGCGCCCGCCACTGGTCCCGTTCCCAGCACCGGCCCTGCGCCCGCCACTGGCCCTGCGCCCGTCACCGGTCCTGTTCCGGCCACCGGTCCCACCCCGGCCGGCGGGTCTGTGCCGGTGGCGGGCCGGACCGGCCGATCTCAGGAGTTCAAGGAGAACGCCGTCGAACAGGCCGCCGCGCTGATCCCTGAGGGCGTGGCCGCCGCCACCAAGATCGGCGTGGCGATCTCCGAGGGAACCCCACCCGAGGAGGCGATCCACGGCGAGGCGTCAAGCTTCCTGGCGAAGGCCGCGGGCCCGGTCGGCAAGAAGGGCGTTTCCGACGCGATCGACTCGTTCATCCCGGTGAAGGGCACCGTCCCGGGCGGCGGATCCTCGACCTCGACCCCCACGGGCCAGGGCACAGACGGCCCGCCGTCGGGATCGCCCCCGCAACCGACGGCGAACACCGCCGCGCAGAACACCGCAGCGACCACCACTCAGGCCCCGCAGCCCGCATCGACCACGACCGACCCCGCGAACAATCCGCCGCGGTCCGGCTCGGAATCGCAGCCGGAGTCGTCCACCCCCTGACCATCCCGGTCCGGCCGACCGGCCGGCCTTCACCAGACCTCCACCTCCCGGTGGACGGATCACTCACGAATGGAGACATCGGATGCCGCAGTATTTCGTCGACTCCGAGCAGACGGCATCGACCTCGGCGTCGCTCGTCAACGACTTCAACGAGCTCGAGGCCAAGCTGAACGACGTACGGAACAAGGTCCAGAACCTGAAGGACAACGGGTACCGGACCCCCTCGCAGGAGCAGCAGTTCACGCCCGCCTTCGAGCAGTTCATGACCGGCTTCACCCAGCTCAACCAGTCGCTGGACAGCCTGGCCAAGTTCGTCAAGCAGGTCGGCGACACCTTCGACCAGGCCGACCAGTCGCTGCGCGGGTAGCGCCGCAGGGCTCCGTCCCGCCGTGACGGTGGGCGGGCTCCGCCGTCGCGGCGGGGTCTGCCCATCGCCCTTTCCGCTTCGGCCCCCTTTCGGCCCATCGAGGAACAGAGATCGCCGTGCGATTGAACGTCAGCGTCCGGACCCCGCAGGACATCAAGGTCGCCACGGTCGTCGCCGTGGACACCGAGCCTTCCGCGCCGGTGGGACGGCTCGCCGAGGAGCTGGCTCGTGCCGTCGGCCTCGGGGAGGGCACGCCGGACCTGTACGTCGGCCGGCAGCCGCTCGACCCGAAGGCCACCCTGTACGCCGCGGGCATCCGCGACGGCATGGAGCTCGGGCTCGGCGTGCCCTTGATGGCCGAGCCGGAGCCCGAGGGGCCGGTGGAGCTGCGGGTGGTGAGCGGCCCGCGCGCCGGGACCACGTACCGGCTGCCGCCGGGCGAGTACGAGATCGGCGGCGCGCCCACCGCCCGCATCCCGTTGCCCGAAGGCGCGCCGCCGGTCGCGGCCCGGGTGCTGGTCCGGGTGGACCGTACGGTGGCCGTGACGCCGGGCGAAGGCACGCTGCTCGACGGCAAGGAGACGTCCGGCACGGTGGAGTGGCCGGAGGGCAGCCAGCTCGCGGTCGACGACACGCTGCTCGAACTGGCCGTGCCGTCCTCGCGGCGGGTGCCGCTGACGCCCGCGGCGGACGGGCTCGGCCTGGAGTACAACCGGCCGCCGCGGTTCCGGCCGTCCGCCGTCGGCGGGCGATACCGGCTGCCGGTCCCGCCGGCGAAGCCGGAGAAGTCGCCGATCCCGCTGCTGCCGATCCTGCTCGTGCCGGTGGGCGGCGCGCTGGTGGCGATCGTCGTGACCGGCCGCTGGTCGTTCGTGTTCCTCGCGCTGCTGTCCCCGCTCGCCGCCCTGCTGACCCAGTTCGGCGGGCGCAAGCAGGCCCAGGTGCGTTATGAGGAGAAGCTGCGCGAGTACGAGGAGTCCCTGGCGCGGGTGCGCGACGCCGTGAACGAGGCGGTGCTGAAGGAGCAGCACACGCTGCGGTCGTCGCTGCCCGACCCGGCGTCGCTGCTGCAGACGGCCGCGCAGCCGGGGGAGCGGCTGTGGGAACGCCGCTGGCAGGATCCGGACTTCCTGGACGTGCGGGTGGGCACCGCGGACATCCCGTCGTCGCTGACCGTCGAGGATCCGTCGGTCGAGGAGTACCGCCGCACGTCGGTGCCGACGCTGACCCAGGTGCCGGTGGCGATCCCGCTGCGCGAGGCGGGCGTCACCGGCGTCGCGGGCACGCACGCCGCCAACCTCGCCGGCTGGATGGCCGCGCAGGCCGCCGCGCTGCACAGCCCGGCCGACCTGCGCATCGTGGTGCTCGGGGGCGCGGACGGCGCAGACCGGTGGTCGTGGGTGCGCTGGCTGCCACACTGCCGGCCGCAGGGCGAGGACGCGTACGCGCTGGTCGGCAGCACGGCCGACTCGATGGCCCGGCGCATCGGCGAGCTCGGCCGGCTCGTCGCCGCCCGTGCCGCGGCCGGGCCGAACGTGCCGCGCGGCGGCGCGGAAGGCTCCCCGGACGTCCTGCTCGTGCTCGACCAGGCGCGCCGGGCCCGCTCGCTGCCCGGCGTGGTGGGGCTGCTGCGCGACGGCCCGGCCGTGGGCGTGTACACGATCTGCGTGGACCGGGACGAAAGATCGCTGCCGGAGGAGTGCACGGCGGTGGTCGCCGCCGACGCCGACGGGGTGCGGGTGCGCACCGCGCAGGGCGCGGCACCGGAGAACGTGCGGGTGGACCTGCCGGAGCCCGGCTGGTACGAGGCCCTGGCGCGGGCCCTCGCGCCGCTGCGCGGCGTCGGCGACGGCGACGAGAACGCGCTGCCCGCCTCCGTACGGCTGCTCGACCTGCTCCGCGTCGAGCCGCCCACCGCCGAGGCGATCGCCGCGGGCTGGGCGCTCACCGGCCGCAGCACGCGGGCGATCCTGGGCGCGGGCTACGACGGCGACTTCTCCGTGGACCTGGTCCGCGACGGCCCGCACGCGCTGATCGCCGGAACCACCGGCGCGGGCAAGTCCGAGCTGCTGCAGACGCTGGTGGCGAGCCTCGCGGTGGTGAACCGGCCGGACGAGATGACGTTCGTGCTGGTCGACTACAAGGGTGGCAGCGCGTTCGCCGAGTGCGCCGACCTGCCGCACACCGTCGGCCTCGTCACCGACCTCGACACCCACCTGGTGGAGCGGGCGCTGGTCTCCCTCGGCGCCGAGCTGCGCCGCCGCGAGCACCTGCTGGCCCAGGCGGGCGCGAAGGACATCGAGGACTACCTGGACAAGCGGGCGCGCGGCGGCGACGTGCTCGGGCCGCTGCCGCGGCTGCTGCTGGTGATCGACGAGTTCGCGTCGATGGTCCGCGAGCTGCCGGACTTCATCTCCGGCCTGGTCAACATCGCCCAGCGGGGGCGCTCGCTCGGCATCCACCTGGTGCTGGCGACGCAGCGGCCGAGCGGCGCGGTGACCGCGGACATCCGCGCCAACACCAACCTGCGCATCGCGCTGCGCACCACCGACGCGTCCGAGAGCCGCGACATCATCGACGCGCCGGACTCCGGGGCGATCTCCCCCGGCACGCCGGGCCGTGCCTTCGCCCGGCTCGGCCCGTCGGCGCTGCTGCCGTTCCAGGCCGGGCGGGTCGGCGGGCGGCGTCCGGCCGGCGCGGTGGCCGCGTCGGCGGAGGCGCCGGTGCGGGTGGCCGAGGTCGGCTGGGCCCAGCTCGGCGGGCCGCTGCCGCGCGCCGCCCGCGCCGCCGACCCGATCGCGACGCAGGAGGCGTTCACCGACCTCGCCGTGCTGGTGCGGGCCATCGCGGGCGCGGCCGAGATCGCCGGGGTGCCGAAGCAGCCGAGCCCGTGGCTGCCGCCGCTGCCCGGCCTGCTCGAATGGGAGCAGCCGGCCGGGCCGAAGCCGCGCGGGGACCGGGACGCCGCGCTGCCCGCCGTGCCGTACGGGCTGGTCGACCTGCCCGCCGAGCAGGACCGCCGCCCGCTCCTCTTCGACCTCGACCGGGCCGGCCACCTGCACGTCATCGGCTCCCCGCGCAGCGGCCGCTCGCAGACGCTGCGCACCCTCGCCGCCGCGCTCGCCCGCGCGCACGGCGTCGACGACCTGCACCTGTACGGCATCGACTTCGGCAACGGCGCGCTGAACGCGCTGACCGCGCTGCCGCACTGCGGCGTGGTCGTCGAACGCAACCAGACCGAGCGCCTCAACCGGCTGCTCGACCGGCTCATCGCCGAGCTGACCGCCCGCCAGTCCCTGCTCGGCGCCCGCGGCACCGCCGACCTGGCCGAATACCGGCGGTCGGCGCCGCCCGGCGAGCGCCCGCCGCACATCGTCGTGCTGGTGGACCGGTTCGAGGTGTTCGACCGGGAGTTCAGCGGCTTCGACAACGGCAGCTACGTGGAGCGCATGGTGCGGCTGCTGCGGGACGGCGCGGGCGCGGGCATTCACCTGGTGCTCGCCGGCGACCGCGTGCTCGGCCAGAGCCGCTACGCGGGCACCACCGAGGACAAGATCGTGCTGCGGCTGAACGACCGGGCGGACTACACGTCGGTGGGGCTGAGCTCCCGCTCGGTCCCGTCCGATCCGCCGCCCGGACGCGGCATCCGGGTGCAGGACACCAGCGAGATACAGATCGCCGTGCTCACCTCGGATCTGTCCGGTACGGCACAGGCGGACGCGCTGGCCGCGCTCGCCGCGGAACTCGTGGCGCGCGAGGCGGACGTGCCCGCGGAGCGGCGGCCGCTGCGGCTCGACCTGCTGCCCGACCGGATCTCCTACGAGCAGGCGCGGCCGCTGTGGACGGACCCGGGGCCGATGCGCCCGCTCGTCTCCGTGGGCGGCGACACGCTGACCGCGCTCGGGCCCGACCTGGCGGAGATCCCGACGTTCGTCGTCGCGGGGCCGCCGCGTACCGGCCGCAGCACCGCGCTGCTCGCCGTGGCCCGTTCGGCGCTGGAACAGGGCGCGGGCGTGATCGTGCTCGCCCCGCGCCGCTCCCCGCTGCGCGACCTGGCGGGCGTACCCGGGGTGCGGGCGGTCCTCACGTCCGCCGAGGTGCGGGCGGCCGACTTCCGCGCCGCGCTCGGCGACGTGCCGCAGGACAACGCGGTGATCCTGGTGGACGACGCGGAGACGTTCCTCACCTCGGAGATCGACGGCGATCTGTCGGTGCTCGCCCGAGGCGGGGCCGGGAACGGGTGGGGGCTGGTCGTGGCCGCCAACGCCGAGGTGCTGAGCTACTCGGTCACCGGGTGGGCGAGCCAGGTGCGGCGCAACCGCACCGGGCTGCTGCTGTCGCCGCAGAACCTGAGCGACGGCGAGGTGATCGGCGTCAAGCTCTCCCGCGGCGTGGTCGGCCAGGCGCCGCGGCCGGGGCGCGGCCTGCTGCACCTCGGCGACGGCAAGCTGACCGCGGTCCAGGTGCCGTACACCGAGTCTCGGTTCTGAGCCGCGCCGGGTCAGCCGGGCACGAAGCGGAACGTGCCGCTGATCGCGTCGAACAGCTCGTACACCGCGTCCTTCAGCGGCAGGTTGGGGCTGGTGCAGGTGACGATCAGATAGTCGCGCTCGGAGTTCGGGATGGGGACCACCGTGTGCATCGTGAGCATGTGGGCCGACGTGTCCGCGGTGAGCGACGCCTCCTCGGTGCCGGTGATGCGCGCCACCTTGCCGACGCCGGGCAGGTCGACCGTGGTGACCCTCCGGTCGGCTGGCGGCCGGCCCGCCTTGCGCGGGGTGCGGTCCGGGCCGGTGAGCTGAGCCTGCAGCACCGGCAGGGTCAGCTCGTGCCCCGCCGGGACGCTGATCCCGAACACCATCGCGTACCCGAGGAACAGCCCGTCGTCGAACATGGTGGCCGTGCCGGCGGCGAACAGCGCGCCGCGCCGCCGGGCCGCCTTGCCGATCTCCCGCGCCTGCCGGAACAGGTCGTTGATCGCCGCCTGCTCGCGTACGCCCCCGGCCTGGGCCAGGGCGGCGGCGCGGGCCTCGGCGAAGGCGGCGCCGGACATGTCGAGCTCGGCCCAGGAATCCGGTACGTCAAGGACGAAACGCATGGGGCTCACCGGTCCTCGAAGCCGGCCGCGGCCGCGTCGTCGGCCTGCTTGAAGGTCTCCAGGATCTGGTCGACGTACTCCCTGATCCCCTCGGCCTCGCGGCGCAGCTGGAAACGCCCGTCGCTCCAGCGCTTCTCGAAGTTCTCGGCGTGCTTGACCAGGCCGGGCCCCAACGCGCGGCCGAGGTCGACGCGGGCCGTGCTGATGTCGATGTGTTCGAGGACGAACCCCAGCGCCCGGGACACCTGCTCCAGCTCGTCGCCCGGAATCTCGATCTCCGCCATCGCGCCCCCCGTGTGCCGTCGTACGGTCTCCTACCGACACACGTAGGAAAGAAGGGGAGAAGTTCACCCGGGCTTGCGGAACCCGATCCGATGCCGCGTTTGAACCCTTCGGCGCGTCGCTTCGTGTTCCGCAGGTGACGAGCAATACCGACAGTGGTACGGCCCGCAAACGGCCGGGTGTCCGCGCGCTGGCGTCCGCCGTGGCCCTCTGCGGCCTGGCCGCGATCGCGGGGTGCGGCAAGACCATCATCATCGGCGACGCCCCGCCCGCCTCCTCCAGCCCGCCCCCGGCGGCCGCCGCCTCCTCGCCCCCGCCCCCCGCGTCCACCCCGCCCGCCGCTTCGCGGCCGGGCAACGACACCCTGCAACTGGTCGACGGCACGGCCGAGCAGCACGGCGTCACCGGCAACGGCGGGACGGTCGTCGGCAACGCCGTACAGGTGCGGCCGCCGCGCTGGGTGCAGCTCGTCGCCGTACGCTCGCAGACCCTCGACGCCCACCTCGTCGACGTGAACCAGTCCACGCTGTACCGCTTCGACGGGGACGACGCCAACCCGTCACGGTCGGCCTGCACGGGCGAATGCGCCGTCACCTGGCCGCCGGTGACGATCCAGGAGGGCGGCAAGGTGTACCTGCGCGACGTGCACACGGCGGCGCTCGGCGCGATCAAACGCCCGGACGGCACGATCCAGCTCACCATCGGCGGCTGGCCGATCTACCGCTACTCCGGCGACAGCGCCCCGGGACAGGCGAACGGCCAAGGGCTCGACGGCGCCTGGTTCGCGATCGCACCCGACGGCGGGAAGGCCGACTCCAGAACCTAGGGGAGCTCGACCGGGCGGGCCCGTCCCCACCGGCTTCGGGGGGACGGGCCCGCCGGTCGCGGAATCGCTCCGGCCCGCTCCCCGGCGCGGCGGGGCGCGTGTCGCGGTGAGACGCACGCCGAGCCGCAGAAGTTGTGTGACCTATGCCGCATTTTTCACTCTGAACCCCAAATGACTTTCCTGAATCAAACAACGCAGATTCGCCAATATGGGGCGGATTGCGAATCGGGAAGTCGTTCTGAAAAGGAGACGATGAGAAATGCGTAGGATTTTCGCCACCGCTGCCGTCGCCGGCGTCATGGCCCTCGGCTTCGCCGCGACCCCCGCCCAGGCGTCCACGAGCACGCAGAACAGCGGCTCGTCGATCTCCGCCTGTGCGGCCCTGCCGATCATCGGCGGCAATTTCAAGACTGTGGAAGTGGCGGCTGAGGGCAGCGTCAGGGACGGCCTGTTGAACCGGAACGATCTGCGGGCCGTCGCGAACGACCCCAA
>Ga0164243_10012984_pt1 | contig 11751 bp, 9 predicted proteins | sample OricompcompostOP_FD_108781 | JGI IMG/M metagenome (GOLD analysis project Ga0164243, IMG submission 108781) | Organic Plus compost microbial communities from Emeryville, California, USA - Original compost - Organic plus compost (OP) | ecosystem: Engineered > Solid waste > Mixed feedstock >...
CCGATCCGACGTCGATCGAGCTGATGCACCGCTTCCTCAAGGCGGCGTTCCTCAAGGCGCTCGAGCGGCGCGGTCTCGGCCACCTCGCGCGCGGCAGGAAGGCGCACGGTGAGACGCGCGAGCTCGACGGCGGCGCGCCGAGCCCGCTCGAGATCTGGCTGACCGCCGTCGAGGATCAGGCGCCCGAGCTCGACGGGCTCCGGCAGGCGATCCTGAGCTTCGCGCCGCACCTCCTGATCAACTCGGCGCGCTCCAAGTCCGACATGGAGCTCGGTCGCGCGGTGGCGTCGGTCGTGCGCCGTCGGCTCGCCGTGCCGATCCGCTACCTCGGCCACCTCGAGTACGACGAGGCCGTGTGGGCGTCGACGCGGCGACGGCGGCCGCTCCTGATCGAGCACCCCGAGACGCGGATCGCGAAGTGCTTCGAGCGCATCGCGCGCGGCCTCCTCGCGGTGCAGGCGCCGAAGCTCGACGGCGACGTGCTGCCGTCGGATTCGCACTACGAGCTCCTCGAGGTCGCGCCGACGGCGAGCTTCGAGGACATCCGCCGCGCGAACCGGCGGATCCGCGACATCTACGGCGCGGAGTCGATCGCGATCAGTGGGCTGTACGACCCGGCCAGCCTCGAGGCGGTGCATCGCCGGCTCGACCTCGCGTACACGACGCTGATGGACGCCGCGAAGCGCAAGGACTACGACATGGAGCTGTTCCCGGACGGCGTGCCGATGCCGGTCTCGCCGCCGATGCCCAGCGACGTCCACGCCCTGCGCGCCGCCGCGAAGGTCGACGATCCCGCCACGATCGCGGTGCGTCCTCCGATGCCCGAGATCTCGGCGCACACCGAGTTCTCCGGCCCGCTGCTCCGGCAGGTGCGCGAGGCCGTCGGCATCGAGCTGCGCGAGATCGCGGAGAAGTCGAAGATCGGCATGGCGTACCTCGTCGCGCTCGAGAGCGAGGAGTGGTCGAAGCTGCCGGCGCCGGTGTACGTGCGAGGATTTCTCGCCGAGTACGCGCGCGCGCTCGGGCTCGACATCGAGCGGGTGAAGCAGACCTACCTCGCGCGCTTCCATACGGTGAGGCCGCACACCGAGGACGACGCGGAAGCTCCCCTGCGTCGGCCGTGATCTCTCGACGGGCTCCCCTTAGGGCCCGGGCCAGCTTGACCGCGCCGAGCGCTGCCTCCTACGATCACGGCCCATGGCGACCCTGATCGACAACCCCAAGCGCGCCCGCCAGCTGGCTCGCGCGATCGCGTCGGACCTGACCCTCTACCACGAGCCGAAGATCCTCGAGGGCATCGCCAACGACAACCTGTTCGAGGTGATGGCCGACGAGATCAACGAGGGCCGCGAGCTGTTCAAGAGCCGCGTGACCGAGGAGATCTACGGCCAGCACATCTACGAGCGCGCGATCGTCGACGTGCTCGTGAAGTCGAAGGGGCACGTCAAGTCGAAGATCTGGTGACCGGCTGGTGATGGACGAGGACGACGATCTCGACGAGGTCGTCGCCGAGGACGCCGGGCTCGCTGCCACCGCAGCGCGCGAGCACCGGCTCGAGCTCGAAGCCGGCGAGGTCGGCGCGAGGCTCGATGCGGTGATCGCCGCGCGCGTGGGCGAGCTGTCGCGCGCCGCCGCGCAGCGGCTGATCGAGGACGGGCGCGTGCGCGTGAGCGGCATCGTCGCGACCAAGGCGGGGACGCGGCTCCGAGCCGGGGACGTGATCGACGTGGTCGTGCCCGCGCCCGAGCCGCTCGAGGTCGTGGCCGAGGACATCCCGCTGGTGGTCCTGTACGAGGACGCTGACGTCATCGTGATCGACAAGCCCGCGGGGCTCGTCGTGCACCCGGCTCCCGGGCACACGAGCGGCACGCTCGTGAACGCGCTGTTGCACCACTGCCAGGATCTGTCGGGGATCGGCGGCGTGCTGCGCCCCGGCATCGTGCACCGCCTCGACAAGGACACCAGCGGCGTGATGGTCGCGACGAAGTCGGATCGCGCGCACGCCGCGCTGACCGCCGCGTTCGCCGCCAAGAGCCGGGGCGAGGGAGGGCCCGCGGAGGGGATCCACCGCGAGTACCTCGCGATCGCGGCGCCGCCGCCCGCGGGCACGCACGGCACGCTCCGCACGCTGTACGGACGGCACCCCGTGCATCGCAAGCGGTTCTCGTCGAAGGTCGCGTCGGGCAAGCCCGCGGTCACGCACTGGGAGCTCGTCGAGCCGCTGCACGAGGCGGCGCTGCTCCGGTTCCGGCTCGAGACCGGCCGCACGCATCAGATCCGCGTCCACGCCGCCGACCACGGGTGGCCGCTGCTCGGCGATCCGGTCTACGGTTATCGCCCGCGCGACGCGCGGGTCGCCGCGGCCGCACGCGCGCTCGGCCGCCAGGCGCTGCACGCCGCGGTGCTCGCGTTCGATCATCCGGTGAGCGGCGAGCGGCTCGCGTTCTCGTCGCCGCTGTCGCCGGACTTCCAGGCCGCGCTGTCGGCGCTGCGCTGAGGGGCCGCGAGGCATACCGGTTGCTCCTCGTCGGCAGAGGAGAACGCCGATGAAGAGGATCAGCAGATGCACGATGGCCGCGCTCGTCGCCCTCGCTCCGGCGGGCGTGGCGCTCGCGGGTGACGACGACGATCGCTGGCGTGGCGATCCGTACGACGACGATCGCTACGAACAGCGGTCCGGGCAGCGGGACGACGATCGTCGTCGGCAGGGTCGCTACAACGACGACGACGTTCGGTTCAACCAGCTGCCACGCGCGGTCCAGGACACGATCCGGCGCGAGACGCGGGGCGCGCAGATCACCGAGATCGAGCGCGACGAGGAGCACGGACGGACGCACTACGAGATCGAGTTCCGCGACGGGCGGGACCGCTACGAGATGCACGTCTCGAGCAGCGGGCGCGTGCTGCTGCTCGAGCGGGATGGTTGATCCGCGTCGATCCGCGTCGATCCGCGGTCGATCCGCGGCCCGGCACCGCCGACCCTCGCTCGATCAGCGCAGCGGCGTGAGGGTCAGTCGCCGTCGAGCCCGTACTGGCGGAGCTTCTTCCACAAGGTCGTGCGGTTGATGCCGAGCATCGACGCGGCCTTGGTCTTCTGACCCTCGCACAGCTCGAGCACGCGGAGGATGTGCGTCCGCTCGAGCTCGTCGAGCGTGGGCACGTGGTCGCCGGTGAACGTCGTCAGCCCCGTCGCGGGCGCCGACGGGCGCTTGCCGGCCACGTCCGCGACGTCGAGCACGTCGCCGGAGGCGAGGATGACGGCGCGCTCGATGGTGTTCTCGAGCTCGCGGACGTTGCCCGGCCACGGCTGCGCGACGAGGTGGGCGATCGCGGCCTCGGTGAGCGACGGCCGGCTCTTCTCGGCGCGCAGCGCCGCCTGCTCGGCGAAGTGCCGCGCGAGCAGCGCGATGTCTCCGGGGCGGTTGCGCAGCGGCGGGACCTCGAGCGTGATCACGGCGAGCCGGTAGTACAGGTCCTCGCGGAACGCGCCGGCCTTCACGGCGTCCTCGAGGGTCCGGTTGGTCGCGGCGATCACGCGCGCGTCGACGCGGATCGCGCTCGTGCCGCCCACCGGCTTGACCTCGCCGTCCTGCAGGGCGCGCAGGAGCTTGGGCTGGAGCTCGAGCGGCAGCTCGCCGATCTCGTCGAGGAACAGCGTGCCGCCGTCCGCGGCGAGGAACAGACCGCGCTTCGCGGTGTCAGCGCCGGTGAACGCGCCGCGTACGTGGCCGAACAGCTCGCTGTCGAGCAACGTGCCGACGAGCGCGCCGCAGTTGACCGGCATGAACGACCGGCTCGCGCGCCGGCCCGCGAAGTGGAGCGCGCGCGCGACGAGCTCCTTGCCCGTACCGCTCTCGCCCGTGATCAGCACGGTCGCGTCGGACTGCGCGACCTTGTCGATCGTGGCGCGCAGCTCTCGCATCGCGGGCGACTCGCCGATCATCGATCCGTACGCGAGCCGCTTCGTCAGCTCGCCGTGCGCGCGGCGGAGCTCGTCCTCGTCGAGCGCGCGCCGCACCACGAGCCGCAGCTCGTCGGGCGAGAACGGCTTGCCGATGTAGTCGCGCGCGCCGAGCTTCATGCCGCGCACCGCGGTGTCGATCGAGGGATACGCGGTGATCAGCAGGACGGCGGGCGGCGGCGTGTCGTCCGTGCGCGTGGCGAGCAGGCGAGGGAGCAGCGACACCCCGTCCTGATCGGGGAGGTTGATGTCGCACAGGATCAGGTCGAACCGGCGCCGCGCGATCGCCGCGAGCGCACCCGCCGCCGAATCCACCGCCTCGACCTCGTACCCCGCGCGCCCGAGCACGTCGCTGCACAGGGCGCGGATGCCGCGCTCGTCGTCGACGACGAGGATGCTCCTCACGTCGTGTTGGGTATCACGACCCTGAGCTCGGCGCCACGGCCGCCTGGGCCCTCACCGACCTCGATCGAGCCGCCCGCCGTCGCGACCAGGTGCTTGCAGACCGCGAGGCCGAGGCCGGTGCCGACGCCGGCGGCCTTCGTCGTGAAGAACGGATCGAACACGCGCGCGCGGTCCGCGGGCGGCACGCCGGGGCCCTCGTCGGTGACCGCGATCTGCGTCGCGACGCCGCCCGGGGCCGGCCGCACGGCGATCGTGATCGTCCCGCCGCCGCCGCTCGCCATCGCGTGCGCGGCGTTCTGCACGAGGTTGACGAGCACCTGCTGCAGGGCATGCGCCTCGATCGCGAGCGGCGCCTCGCTCTGGACGTCGGTGACGAGGCGCGCCTTCGCCTTCTTGAGCTGCGGCTCGAGCAGCGCACCGACGTGGCGGAGGAGCGCCGCGGGCTCCGTGCGCGGAGGCGCGTCGCCCTCGCTCCCCGAGCCGGTGGTCATCGCGTGATCGCTCTGCCGGGGGGCGCGCGCGTACTCGAGCAGGCCGCCGATGATGCCCTTCATGCGCTCGGCCTCCGACGCGATCAGCTCGAGCGCGGTGCGATCCGGGTGCCCCTCGGGCTTGTCCTCGAGCAGCAGCTTGGCGTAGCCGAGCACCGTCGTGAGCGGGTTGTTGATCTCGTGCGCGACCTGCGCGGACATCACGCCGACGGACGCGAGCCGGTCTCCGCGCGCGAGCGCGGCCTGCAGCTCGGCGCGCTCGGCGATCCGCCGCGCCATCTCGTCGATGCGCTGCCCGAGGATCCCGACCTCGCCCGGCCCGTCGATCCGCGGCCCGCTGTCGGCGTGGCCGGCGGCGATCGCGTCGGCGCGACGGGCGAGCGCCGCGAGCGGGCGGGTGAGCCGCGTCGCGAAGAACGCGCCCGCCGCGAGCGCGAGGGCGAGCGCCACGCCGCCGATGATCAGCGTGTCGCGCGTGGTGCGCCGGGCGAGCGCGTACGCCTGGTCCTCGGGCTGCTGGTGGAGGATCGCCCAGCGCACGCCGCGCAGCGACTGATAGCTCGACAGGTTGCGGTACGCGCTCACCCAGCCGTTCGCGGACAGCGTCCCCTCGACCGACGACGCGAGGGCGCGGTCGACCGCCGGATCGCGCCCCGCGAGCGAGCCCGGGCCCGCCGGCGCGCCGTCGCTCGTCGCGACCGGGACGCCCGCGCCGTCGACGACCACGACCCGCGCGCCCGCGCCGAGCCGCGCCGCCGCGAGCAGGTCGCGCACGAACCCGAGCTCGAGGCTCGCGACGAACACGCCCATCAGCTCGCCGGTGCGCCCGCGCGCCTGCACGACGAGGTGGACGACCGGGTGTCCGTCGACGTGCACCGCATCGCCGACGTAGCCGCCGAAGCTGTGCGAGCCCACGTCCGCGCCCGCGGGCACCGGATCGCCGTATCGCAGCCGCCCCTCCGCGTCGAGCACCGAGAGCGTGCGCACGATCGGCATCCCCCGGCGCAGCCGCGCCAGCAACAGCTGCGTCTTCACCGGATCGTCGGGCGCGTCCGCCCACGTCGCCGCCGCGAGCTCGACCGTGCGCCGCGCGTCCTGCAGCGTCCCGTCGAGCGCCGCGCCGAGCGCGCGGATGTGCGCGAGCGCGCCGCGGATCACCTCGCGCTCCACGTCCTGCCGCGCGCGCCCGATCGCGAGCACGCCCACGATCACCGTCGGCACCACCGCGGCGAGCGACAGCACGAGCAGCACGCGCCAGCGCAGCGACGAGCGCTGCCTCGTCATGCGGCCCTCCGCGCGCAGGGCGTGTTCGAGCAGGGCGTGTGCCGGACGGGGAGCCGCAAGGGCCCTGCCCACGACTCGCCGTGCCTACGTTCCGCGTGCGAGGCGCGGCCGGCGCGCGTGCAGGGCCCGCACGTCATCGCGCACCTCGCACGAGGCGGTGCCACCCGCGGCGCACGCCCTCGATCGCCTCGTCGGCCGTCGCGTCGCGCGCGACGACGGCCGCGAGCGCCGGGTTGAGATCGTCGAACAGGAGCGGCGTGACGGGCTCGCGCGGCAGCATCTCGGCGCCGCGCAGGGCGTCGTAGGCCGCACGCGCGAGGGGCGGCGCGGAGGGGAGCGCCGAGACGCGCGTCGGGACGGTCGCGAAGCGGTGCGCGAGGCGGGTGGCCACCGGATCGCTCGACAGCTCGGTCGCGAGGCGCCAGCCCTGGTCGGGGTGTCGCGCGCACGCCGGCACGACGAGCAGCTGGCCGCCGCGCGGTGCGTGGGCGAGCGCGGACACCGCGACGCGCTCGGGCTCGCGCAGCGCACCGAGCTGCCACGGGCCGGTGATCCAGTAGGCGACCTCGTGCGCCTGCCAGCGCCGTAGCTCGTCGGGCGCCTCGCTGCCGGCCGGGGGAGGGGGCGCGGCGAGGTCACCGAACAGCGCCGCGAACTGCGCGAGCGCGCGGACCCCGCCGTCGTCGTCGATGCTCCCGACGGCGAGATCCGCGCCCTCGGCGCGCAGCCACGGCACGAGCCAGTAGCCGTCTACGCGGACGCCCAGCGGATGGCGCCGTGTCTCGCTGTGGGCGGCGCGCGCGGCGGCGAGGAGGTCGTGGAGCCGCGGGCTGCGCGGCGCAGGGAGCGCGGCGTCGCGGAGCACGATCAGGCCGTCGACGGCCTGCGGCACGCCCCACATCGCACCGTCGAGCTGGCCGAGGGCGGCCGCCTCGGGGGTCCAGTCGAGCGCCGCGAGCTCGGCGGGCACCGGAAGGAGGCTGGCGCGGAGGCCGGGCAGCCAGGTCGCGTCGATACGGATCAGGTCGGGGCAGCCGGATCCCTCTCGGAGAATCTCGTGGATCACCTGCTGCCCGCGCGCGAACGGTACGAGCGACGACTCGACGGCGAGACCCCGCTCCGCGATCGTCTCGTTGAACAGCTCGGTCTCTCCCGGGCTGAAGGTGTGCAGGAACCGGATCGCCGCGGGCGCCGGGGCGGGCTCGCTGCGGCACGCGATCCCGGCGGCCAGGGCAGCGAAGGCGCAGGCGAGGGCGATCTGCCGGGCCACGCGTTCTTATATCGCGTGATAAAAGCGGCGGGTGAGGAGCATGACCGGCTTCGGACGCGGCGTCGCCGAGCGCGGCGGGCTGCGCGCGACCGTCGACGTACGCACGGTCAACCACCGCTTTCTCGATCTCAAGCTGCGCGGTGCACCGCTGGCGCCGGCGCTCGAGGAGGCGATCGCGAGCCGCGTGCGGTCGACGATCGAGCGCGGCTCCGTCGCCGTGTCGGTGCACGTCGCCCGCGAGGGCGCGACGTCCAGCGTGACGATCGATCCCGTCGCGGCCGACGCCGCGTACCGCGCGCTCCTGGAGCTCGCGAGCCGGCTCGGCATCCCCGGACCGGACCTCGCGCTGGTCATCGCGCAGCCCGGCGTGATCGTCCCGGCGGAGCGCGCCGAGGAAGACCCGCCGGTGCTGCCCGCGCTCGACGCGGCGCTCGCGCAGCTCGAGCAGATGCGGCGCACCGAGGGCGAGGCGCTCGCCGTGGAGCTGACGACGCGTTGCGACGAGCTGTCGGCGCTGCGTACGAACATCGCGCTGCTCGCCGCGAGCGTCCCGGCGCAGCTCTCCAAGCGCCTCCACGAGCGCGTGAAGCGCCTGCTCGACGCGGCGGACCTGGCGGCCGTGGACCCGGCGCGACTCGCGCAGGAGATCGCGCTGCTCGCGGATCGTTCCGACGTCACCGAGGAGCTCGTGCGGCTGTCGAGCCACCTCGATCAGGTGCGCGCGCTGATCTCCTCGACGGGCGCGGTCGGACGTCGCCTCGACTTCCTCGTCCAGGAGATCGGGCGCGAGCTCAACACGATCGGAAGTAAATCAACGGTCTCGGAGATCAGCACCGCCATCGTCGACGCGAAGGCCGTGCTCGAGAAGGTGCGCGAGCAGATCCAGAACGTCGAGTGACCGAGCTTCTTCGTCAGCCCTGGGATGTATGATGCCGCCCGTGACCGATCGTGGCGTCCTCGTGATCGTCTCGTCGCCGTCGGGCGCCGGAAAGACCACCCTGACCCGTCGCCTGCTCGCCGAGCACGCGCCGCGTCTCGAGTTCTCGGTCTCCCACACGACGCGCCCGATGCGGCCCGGTGAGGTCGACGGGCGCGACTACCACTTCGTCTCCACGCACGAGTTCGAGTCGATGGTCCAGCGCGGCGAGTTCGCCGAGCACGCGTTCGTGCACGGCAACCGGTACGGCACCGCGATGGCCCCGGTCGAGTCCGCGCTCGCCGCGGGTCGCGACATGATCTTCGACGTGGACTGGCAGGGCGGGGCTGCGCTGTCGGCGCGGTGGCCGAACGACTCGCTGAAGATCTTCATCCTCCCGCCGGATCTGGACACGCTGGCCAGCCGGCTGCGGCAGCGCGCGACGGATGCTCCCGAGATCATCGAGCGCCGCCTCCAGAAGGCGATCGAGGAGCTCGAGCACTACAGCGAGTACCAGCACCTGATCGTGAACGACGACCTCGAGCGCGCGTACGCGATCCTGCGCGCCATCTATCTCACCCGCCGGTTCGGCACCGTCGATCGGCCCGACGTGCCGTACCCACTCGGCGAGCTCGCGCGGGTCGTCGCGTCCAACACCGGGGCGGAGGCGCACGCGCGGAAGCTGGTCGGGCGCCGCTGACGCACGGCAGCGTACTGTTCGACGTCGGCGTTCCGGGCACTTCACGCGCGACGCCCGAGTCGCACGGTCAGGTCGGCCTCGCCACCGACCTAGGGGACGAGCGTCGCTGGGACACACAACGGGTCGCAATTGACGGCCAGATCGGCTTGCGCCACCCTGGACACCATGAGGGTTTGCCGGGCATGGGTCCTCGCGGTGCTGGTGCTTGCGGGCTGCTCGCGGACGTTCAAGGGCGAGGCGGTGCAACCCAACCCGCTGCTCCGCCCGAACGAGACGCTGCGCAGCTCCGAGCCGATCACGATCGTCCGCGGTGACATGGAGCTCACCGTCCCCGATCCTGCGCAGGTGACCCAGCGCGCGTCGGTGGCCAACCACCACCGGTACCCGCTGTTCAACCAGGCGAGCTTCACGATCGTGTCGCGAGACCGGCTCCGGTTCCACGTGTCGATCGATCACAAGTGGCAGGACTGGGCCGACCTGCGGACGTGGAAGGTGCACCTCGAGGACGACAGCGGCCGCAGGTGGTACCCGGAGTCGGTCGAGCACGCGCGGACGAAGATGATGACCACGATGTGGGACCGCGAGCTCCAGACCGCGCGCCGCAACCGGTTCGGCGACATCATGTCGCTCAACGACGACGGCTGGAAGAACCGGCAGACCCTCGGCTCGCTGTCCGTGTTCCGCGGCTACGCCGACTTCGTGTTCTACGAGCGTGACCTGTTCCACGCCAACGTCCGCCAGCTGCGGCTCGTGGTCAGCCGGCCCGGCGAAGCGTTCCAGTTCACCTGGCGCTTCCAGGACTACGTCGCCTCGGAGTAACGCCGGCCGAATTGTCGTCGTCTGTTTACAACACGCCCGGGTGAAATATCCGGGCGAGCCCGCGAGGTCGTCCCGACCCTGCATTGGGGTGTGACTCGGTGCGTGGTAGCCTGTCGGTTGGGTCTTCGCGCAACGATGCATCAGCTCGATCAGATCCTCTCGGACGTCGCCAGCTACATCCCCAACGCGGATCTGCCTCTGGTGCGCCGCGCCTACGAGTTCGCCGCGCGCGCTCACGAGGGACAGACCCGGAAATCGGGTGATCCGTACGTCACGCACCCGCTGTCGGTCGCCCAGATCATCTCGGAGCTGAAGCTCGACGTCGCGAGCGTGTGCGCGGGCCTCTTGCACGACTGCGTCGAGGACACGAGCGCGACCGTCGAGCAGCTCGACCAGCTGTTCGGCAAGGAGATCGCGTTCCTCGTCGAGGGCGTGACGAAGCTCGGCAAGCTGCCGTACTCGACGCGCGAGGAGCAGCAGGCGGAGAACTTCCGCAAGATGCTGCTCGCGATGGCGCGCGACATCCGCGTCATCCTCGTGAAGCTGTGCGACCGCCTCGACAACATGCGGTCGCTGCACCACCTGCCGCCCGAGAAGCAGGAGCGGATCGCGGCGGAGACGATGCAGATCTACGCGCCGCTCGCCAACCGGCTCGGCATCCAGTGGGTCAAGGTCGAGCTCGAGGACCTCGCCTTCAAGTACATGTACCCGGGGGAGTACGAGCAGCTCGCGCAGGACGTCGCGAAGAGCCGCGCGGAGCGCCTGGAGTACATCCACCAGGTCGAGAAGCTCATCCAGAAGGAGATGAACGACAACGGGGTGCCGTGCGAGGTGTTCGGCCGCGCGAAGCACCTGTGGTCCATCTACCAGAAGATGAAGCGCACGCAGCGCCCGTTCGAGGAGATCCACGACGCGATCGGGTTCCGCGTGATCACCGACTCGCAGATGCACTGCTACCAGGCGCTCGGCGTCGCGCATCAGACGTGGACCCCGATCCCCGGCCGGTTCAAGGACTACATCGCGCTGCCCAAGCCGAACCTCTACCAGTCGCTGCACACGGCGGTGATCGGCCCCAAGGGCGAGCGCATCGAGATCCAGATCCGCACCAACGAGATGCACCTGGTCGCGGAGCACGGCATCGCCGCGCACTGGAAGTACAAGGAGGCCGGTGCGAGCGCGCCGGTCACCGCGGACACCGATCGCAAGTTCGCGTGGCTGCGCCAGCTCGTCGAGAGCCAGAAGGAGCTCCGCGATCCGACCGAGTTCCTCGAGTCGGTGAAGATCGACCTGTTCGGCGACGAGGTCTACGTGTTCACGCCCGGCGGCGACGTGAAGGCGCTGCCGAAGGGCAGCTGCCCGATCGACTTCGCGTACGCCGTGCACAGCTCGATCGGCGACCACTGCTCCGGCGCGCGCGTCAACGGGATGATCGTCCCGCTGCGCTACCAGCTGCGCAACGGCGACACCGTCGAGATCATCACGAGCCCGAACCAGAAGCCGAACAAGGACTGGCTCAAGCTCGTGAAGACCGCGCGCGCGCGGACCAAGGTCCGCTGGCTCCTGCGTCAGGAGCAGCGCGACAAGGCGGTCGCGCTCGGCACCGATCTGCTCGACAAGGCGCTGCGCAAGCACGGTACGTCGCTGCAGCGCGCCGAGAAGCAGCTCAAGCACGCCGCGCAGGAGCTCCGCTGCGTCACCGTCGACGAGCTCGTGATCCAGGTCGGCTACGGCAAGATCACGACGCAGGCCGTGCTCGAGAAGGCGCTGCCGGAGCTCGCGAAGAAGGAGAACGAGCCGCAGGCCAAGTCCGAGAGCATGCTGAAGACGCTGCTCCGCAAGGTCACGCGGCGGACCTCGTCGTCGGGGATCAAGGTCGCCGGCGAGGAGGACATCCTCGTGCGGTTC
>Ga0164243_10012986_pt1 | contig 11750 bp, 10 predicted proteins | sample OricompcompostOP_FD_108781 | JGI IMG/M metagenome (GOLD analysis project Ga0164243, IMG submission 108781) | Organic Plus compost microbial communities from Emeryville, California, USA - Original compost - Organic plus compost (OP) | ecosystem: Engineered > Solid waste > Mixed feedstock >...
CGTCGCTGGTATCGAGCACCAGGTTGCCGCTGTTGTAGGTGCCGGCGGCCGATCCGGTCAGATCGGCGTCGCAGGTTTCGTTGCCCATGTCGCCGTGGAGGTGCACCTGGATACCGGAGAGCTGACCGACACCGGAACTCGGTTGGCTGAACGTCCACGTACCGCTGGGAATGATGACCACCGACCCCGTCACCGCATTGGTGCAGCCTGAGAAGGCTCCACTCACAGGGGCGATGAGGATGTCGGGAGGGGTGCCCCCGGAGGTCGACCCGGCCGCACTGAACCCGGCACACACGATCTGTGGGTTGCCCAAGGTTCCATAGGGGCCGAGGTAGGTGTCTTCGATCGTCAGATTGCCGACGTTCGCCACCGTGACGGTGGTGGTGACACCGGCTGATGCCGGGCCGACCGGGGAGACGAGCAGCGCGACCGCACTGGCCGTCGTCACGATGCTCTTGACGAAGCGCTGGTGCCACATAGTGGTGCTCCTTCCCGGCGTGCCGATCTACCGTCGGTTCCTTAGCTGATGGCGGGGGCAGGGCTGAGGTCCAAGGTGGCCGCGATGCTGAAGGGGTCACCCTCGAAGATGCCGATCACGTCGCACAGCGGGACGGGTCCGGCCGGATTCGAGCTCACGATGTTTGTTGCCGTCAGGCCCGCGTAGGTCGCGTCGAAGACCAAGCTGCCGGTGGCGTCGGAGTAAGAGACCTTGGCCGACCCGGCCAGGTCACCATCACACGACTCGCCCGCAGCCTCGGCGTGGACGTGCACCTCGATCCCCGACAGATAACCGGTGCCACCCGTGGCATTCTTGCTGTTGAACCCCAGGCTCCACACCCCGCTCGGGGTCACGCTCCACGGGCTGGCGCAACCAGTGATGTCACCGGCCGCCGGCGCGATCTGAGTCGCGGCGTCGGTGACCTGCACCGGATCGGGCGAGGTCGGAGTGAAGGAGCGGCCGCCCGGAATCACCTCCCCGCTCGCGTCCAACGTCGTGCATGTCACGACGGGGCCGTTGAGGTCTTGAAGAACAATGCCACTGACATCGGTCACCGTGATGACGTCGGTGGTGCTGCTACCCGACGTGATCGTGTAGTCGGAGGGGAGCGCGGACGCAGGGCTCACCGGGAGTGCGAGCAGCGCGGCGGCACTGACCGCTGCTGCGGTGAGGGTGTTGAAGAGGCGTGTGCGGTTCATGGATTCTCTCCCAGGGCAGGAGGGTCAGATGGGTGGAACACCGAGCCGGCTCGGCCGGGCAACGCCCCACCATGGGGTACGCGGCGTCGCAGGAAGGGGCACGCGAGCCGACTCGGTGGCTGGGAAGGCCGGCGGTGCCGGTCTTGGTTGGGTTGATGGCCGTGGGAACCGGGGCATGCCCTGTTCTTCGTCGTGACAGCGGGTCAGTCGGTGGGCACCGGGATGTCCGGCGGGGGCGGCGGATCCTGCACGGCGCCCCCCCCGATGTCCTTGCCGTACCAGTATCCGGGAGTGCCGCTGAATCTGATCGCAGTCTGGCGGACCGCGATCTCGTTGCCGGGGCCGGAGATGGTGGCGGTGAGCAGCCTGCTGATGTCGTCGCCCTTGGTGGAGCGGCAGCCGGCGAAGGCCGGGATGGTCAGGTCGGTCGATCCGGGATGGAGGAGGCGGCCCCCGGGCACGTCGACGCGGGTGGTGTCCTCCCGCTGGTAGAGCCTGCCCCCGGTGGTGGGGAACCAAGGGTCATCACTTGCTGACGAGCCCGCGTCAGCGGCCCAGAGGTTGATGTCGAGCGGTGCGACGGCGCGACAGCGTCGGCCGACATCGACCGGCCGTCCGTCGATGCGCAGCGCCGAGATGGTCAAGGAGAGCGGGCCCTCCACCACACCGAACCCACGGGGGTTCTTGGTGAAGTAGTCCGGATCGCAATTGGCGGGCGTCTGGATGCCCTGAGGCGTCCAGAGGTCGGCGTGCAGCGGCACCAGCTCGCCGTCGATGCGCTGGCTCAAGACCAGGGTGGCGCTGACCGGGATGGAGCCGAAGGCCACCGTGTTGATCGTCACCGGCGGCAGCTCGCCGACCGGCCGTCCGTGCTGCCCGATGGCATACACGCTGGTCAGTGTGGTGTCACCACCGATGATGGTGAGCTCACAACCCGGCACCGCCGGGCCGAACCGATCGGGCATCGGCATCGGCGCCCAGCCGCGACCCCCTCGATCACGACGGTCCACAGGGTTGACGATGGCCCAGCCGAACAGGTTCGGCAGCCTGATGATGACCTTCGCGCGGCGCGTGAGCGTCCGTTGACTCGCCCCAACCGACCCGTCGCCTGACCAGGGACCTTGGGGGCCTCCCCAATCCGTGGCCGGCGGCAGCTCGTATCCGTCGTCGGGCGTGCCCCGGTCGTCAGGGTAGGCCCCCGGGATCACGGCGAAGGTGATCACGCCCAGCCACGCGACCAGCAGCAACAGTCGGCGCGACCTCCACAGGCCCGCCGCCTTCGGCGAGTGGGCCACGGTGGGGCGGCCAGGCTTCCAGCGGCTCATCGGTGAGCGGCTCCTTGCTCTCGATCGTCTTCGGGGGGTCGGCTTAGGTTGAACCTGCGACACCAAGGAGCGGCGTACCCTCACTGAACTTGGGCCGAGGGCACGTCGCGCCTCAGTGTGTCACCGAGACGGCCTAGGGGTGGCGTCCGTTGGACAGTTGCAGGCTAATCGCGTTATCGCTGCCGGGCACCAGGGCGTTGACGGCCACCGATCCCAGACCGGGGATGAAGAAGGCGTGGCACCCGGTGAAGTTGCCGATGGTGTAAGTGCCTTCGACTGTGCCGCCAGTGAACACGTTGAAGCTCTCACCGGCGGGGGTAGCCACATGGATCTGCACCGGATCGGCGGTCCGGCAGTGGTCGCCGACGAACATCGGGGTCCACACACCGAACACCTTGGCCTCCACGTCGCTGAGCCGGATGGTGTAGGCGACGTCGGAGGTGATGACGAGGTCGCGCGGGTTGGTCGGAGACTTCCGTAGGGTGCCGGTAATCGGGCCGACCTGCGTCAACGACACGGTGGCCCGCATCGGGATGAAGCCGAACGCGTCGAACTGTGTCCGCTGGCTCGGAATTGGCATCGTGCCGTCGATGATGTTCGACGTGTTGACGTCGAGTGTCTCGGTGAGCAGGGTCGGGTCGATCGGCATGGTCACGCCGATGCTGCCGATCGTGGAGGAGCCCTCGGCGTCGTAGAGGGTGGTCAACGTGACGGCGGGGTCGTCGGCGTGCGCCGCCGGGGCACTGGTCAGGGGGAGGCCCAGCAGCGCGGACAGCGCTGCCACGGCGGCGCCCAGACGGACGAAGGAGGATCGCTTTCTCATCGCAAACTCATATTCTCTCGTTGATCGGATGCTGAGGGGTAAGGGCCGGCGCGACCGCGGCCACGCCGGCCCTTACCTAGGGAGGACTAGCTGACTAGCTGATGCTCGGAGCAGGGGTGAGTTGGACCACGCCGTCGCCGGCCGCCGGGTCGCCCTCGTAGATGCCGACGTTGTCGCAGAGCGGCACCGGCGCGGTCGGGTTCGAGCTGGTGACGTTGGTCAGGGTCAACCCGTTGTAGGTGTGGTCGAGCGTCAACTGGCCCGTGGTGCCGTCGTAGGTGCCCTTGAGCGTGCCCGCCGCGTCGGCGTCGCAGGTCTCGGTGTTGCCCGTGACCGGGTCGACGACATCACCGTGGAGGTGTACCTGCACGCCGGAGAGGTAGCCGGTGCCGCCGTTGCCGGACTTGCTCGACAGGCCGAGCTTCCAGGTGCCGCTCGGGGTCAGTTCGACGTCACCCACCACGGTGTTGGTGCAGTCATCGAGGTCTCCGGCTGCCGGCGTCACCTGACCGGCAGCGTCGGTCACCGTCGAGCCGGTCGTGAACGCGTGGTCGCCCGGGAACACCTCGCCGTCCGCGTCGAGCGTGTCACAGACCATCGCCGCTCCGGTGTTCCAGCCGTAGTAGGTGTCCTGGAACTCAAGGGGGCCGAGGTTGTTCGCGGTGACGTCGTTGGTGCTACCACCCGAGGTCACCGTGTAGTCGGCGGGAAGGGCGAGGGCCGGGCCGGCCGTCATGGTGAAGGCGGTGACGCCACCGACTCCGGCTACCGCCACCGCGGCGAGCGTTCGCTTGATCTTGATCATGGGGGTGATCTCCTCACTGAATATCTGATGGGTAGAGCGTCTACTCCGGGGGAGTGACCTGAGTCACCGTGCTGCTCCTTGGCCGTCGTGACAACGGCTTGGGCGGGATATCGCCCAAAGTCCGGGCACCTGCCCGGCGAGTCGGTCATGGACGAGATGCACGAGCCGCCGCCTCCTCGCTCCATCGCGCCAAGCTGGCGTGCAGCGCCACGACGATCGCCGCGTGCGCCCTCGGATCGTCCAGCGCCGGCCCCAAGAGCTCCTTGCCGGTTTGGATGCGGTCGTTCACCGTCTGCCGTGACACGTGGTGTCGCTCTGCAATCTCCGAGTACGGCGCACGGGTCTCCAGCCAGGTCAACAAGACCTCCCCGACGCCGACCCGTCGCTGCAGCTTCAAGCTCAGCAGGCCGGCCAGATACTTGTCAGCGAGCAGGCCGCTCAGGCCCGGACTGCCGGCGAGCAGCAGCTCATCGGCGATGTCGGAGCACGCGGTCACGGCACTGCTTCTCGTCACGAGCCCGGCCTGCATCGCAGCGGCGGCATGTCGCGCGAGATGCAGCGCATCGCCGATCGTTCCCACGAGCCGCGGCGGCCCAGTGACGACGCACTCCCCCGCCTCGAGCGCCAGGCCTGCCACCTCACCGGCAGGCACCAGCACGCACCGGCCCGACGGGTCGAGCAGCACGCCAGGGAGCTCTCTCGCCGCCCGCGCAGCGCCGGCGCCAGTCACCCACACCACGGGCACATAGCTCGCCGAGGCATCGATGCCGGCCAGGACCAGCAGGTCGTCGGGCACCGATCCGGCGGTGAACAGCGCGCGCGCCACTTCGGCTCGCCGGGCGTCCGGGCCGAGCTCCAGGAGGGCGTGTGCCTGTCGATGCCCGGCGAGAACCGCACGTCGGACCTGGTCGAGAAATCGCGCGAGCCCACGGCGCAGCAGGTCCCGATGGCAGGCCGGCTCGACGAGCGCGAGAAACGAGTCGGCACAGCGGGAACGCTCCGCGACGACGTACTGGAGGTCGTGACGGAGCCTCACCACCGAATGCCCTCGGACGGCGGCGCGCCGGCCCACCGCCATCATCATCGGCCCGACCTCACGCGCCGCGTCGTCAGAGCACCCGTCGGTCACCACGAAGGCGCGCGTCGCGGCCACCACGGACCGCACGGTGCCCGGCGGGAATTCAGACGGCACCGTCGCGAGATCTCGACACAGCTCGGCGACCAGGGCATCGCGATCGTGCAGACCAGCCCACTCCCGCGTCACGCTCTCGATCACAGCCACCTCCCTCTCCCGACACCGTCCGAACGTGCAGCAAATGTTCGGCGCCTGGCGACGACCCACCAGACAGCAGCCAGCCACAGCACGACCACGAGAGCAAGGGGTCGCAACCGTTGCGGGGCGAAAAGGGCGTCGGCTTGTCAGGTCGGTGACAACAGCACCGATGGCGCAGCCCATCCCGGCTCCGTGAGAGGGGGCTCCGCTCCCCTCATGACCCTCGACGTCGGTGCCAGCAGGGCAATAGTTGTCATGCGCATGACAAATTCTCCCGTTCGCCGCCGAGCAGAGGTATGTTCCACCACATACGTGCCTGTCGACGCTGACACTGGCCGGATGCGCACGTGCACACCGCAGAGCCGCCTTGGTCCGGACGCGCCCCGGTGACGGGTCGGCACCGCGGAGGGACATCGGGAGCGGACGCAGGGCGGGAGCACATGGGCGAGGCGGCACCGACGCCGGAGCGGATCGAGCTTCCGGGCTCCGCCCAGTGGATGATCAGCAGTCTCGAACGCGAGGTGCGGTCGGTCGCCGAGGGGGTCGCCGAGCAGGTCAGGGCCACCGTGCCCGGCCTGGACGGCCCCGGCGACGAGCCCTTGCGCCAGCTCGTCTTCACCGCGATCCACAACGCCATGCGGCTCTTCGTCGACGAGTCGCTCGGCCGCGAGATCAACTACACGCCCGTCGAGGACCTCTTCCGCAAGCTCGGCTACCGCGTGGCCGCGCTGGGACGCGACGAGGAGCTCATCGCCCAGGGCATGACCCTCGCCGTCCGCGAGCTGACCAGCGAGCTGCAGGTGCGCGCCGCCGAGAACGAGCTCTCCGCGGGGGCACTCAACGCCGTCAACGACGCCGTGACGACGTTCGCGACGCACCTGACCCGCCAGGTCGAGGTCGGCTACCAGGCGGGAGCCCAGGCCCGGAGCAGCGACACCGGGCTCGCGCGCATCCGCCTGCTCACGGCTCTGCTGGCCGGTGCCGACGACGACGAGATCGAGGCCCAGGCCGCCGTCGCGGGCTGGGAGGTGCCCGAGTCGCTGACCCTGATCGCGGTTGATACCGGTGACGAGGGAGCGTTGCCGGCTGAGGCCTGCCCCGCCGCGCTGACCCGGCCGGGCCGTAGTCCGCAGCCGGTGATCTGCGCGACCGCGGACGTCGAGCAGACGGTCGCCGCGCTGCGTGCCGCGCTGCCCCACACCCGCGCCGCCGTCTGCTGGCCCGGCCCCCGCGAGGACGCACCCGACGCCTGGACGTGGGCGACGCGTGCGCTCGACCTCGTGCGGGCACGGGTGATCCCCGCCCGACCGGTCATCGACTGCACGATGTTCCGCACCGAGATCTGGCTCCATGCCGAGCCGGTGCTGCGCCGCCAGCTCGCCCAAGAGCTGCTGCAGCCGCTCTTCACCGAGACCGAGAACTCCCGCGAGATCCTCTCCGAGACGCTGCTCGTGTGGCTCGAGACGCGCGACAGCGCACCCGCCATCGCCGCGAAGCTGGGGGTGCATCCGCAGACCGTGCGCTATCGCTGGAAGCGGATCAACGAGCTCTTCGGAGACTCCCTCCACGACTCGGACTTCGTCACCCAGCTCCTGCTGGTGCTCAAGGCCAGCGTGCCGCTGTGGATCGCCGGCGACCAGAGCGACTTCGAGCGCTTCGCGTCCCGCCGCGCCGCGGAGCAGGCCCAGGTGGAGCCGGAATCGCCCGACGAGGACGACGCCGATGACTGACCTGAACGGCACGACCGGAGTCGCCGGCCTCATCGCCGTCACCGTCCCCCTGCTCACGTTCGTGCTGCCGCTGCTGACCTGGATCACCCGATCGCGTGGCCGGTCGCTGGGCATCGACGTACCCGACGTGAAGACCCTGCAGAGCGCCGCGACGATCGACACCCTCGTGATCGACCGCTGGGGCACCGTCACCACCGGCGACCTGAGGGTGACCGCCGTGGAGCCGCTGGACCCCGAGAACGACCGCAATCTGCGTTGGTTCGCCGGCGCCCTCGGGCACGAGGCGGCCGACCCGGTCGCGCGGGCGATCGCGCGCCTGGCCACCCGCGGGCGCGTTCGCAATGTCGACCAGCACCCTGGCGTCGGGATCAGCGGGAGCGTCGACCGCCACCCTGTCCGGGTCGGGCATCCGCCCTGGGTCGGCATGGACGAGCGGCCCGGCCTCGGCCGTACCGTCGGAGTCGAGGTCGACAACCGGCCGATCGGCTATCTGACCGTCGCCGACGAGGTCAGGGAACACGCGTCCGGCTCCGTCGTCCGGCTCGTCGACGACGGCGTCACCCCGGTGCTCGTCTCCGACGACAACGCCGCCAACACCGAGGACCTCGCCCACCGGTGCGGTATCGACGAATGGCACCCCGAGACCGCCCCCGAGAAGCGAGCCCGTCTCGTCGTCGAGCTGCAGGAGCGCGGACGGCGGGTCGCCGTCGCCGGCCCGCGCCCCGACAACGACGAAGCACTCGCCGCCGCCGACCTCGCCCTGACCGACGCAACCGGACCCCTCGACCCCGGCACCGTCGGTCTCGTCGACCTGGACGTGCAACGGCTTCACTCCGTCTTCCGGCTGGCTCGGAAGACCTCGCGGGTGCGCTCGCTGCTCCGGCCCGTTGCTGCTGCGTTGGGCTTGCTCGGTCTCGGTCTCGCGCTCGCCGGGGTGCTGCCTCCGCTCGCGGCTGTCGGCTATGCGGTTGTCAGTGGGGTTGTGATCGGCGCGCTGTTGGCTGGGTTGGTGCGGTGAGTTTGTCGCCGCTTCAGTTCGCAGGTCATTCGCGGCGAAAAGACCGACTTCGAGCGGCGACGTCCGAGAGTGGCGCGGTCTGCGTCAGTCACTGGGAGGGGCAGACGTCGACCCAGTGACGCGTTCAACTGGGGGCGACACTGCGACGTGGATTCTCAGACGATGACGCAGACGAAGGAGAGCCCAGAGGCCGTTCGGGTCGTCAGGTCACGCTCGATTCCACGTGGATTGGTTATACGCCTGTCTGGGTCATACACGAAGGCCAAGATTGCTTGACAATCAGGATGTTTGGGATAGCGACCCTGATCGATGATTAGCTCTTCGCCGAGTTTCGCTGCAGTCAGGCTCCGACGGGTCATCTTCGTCTCCACAACAACACCGACTTCTGGCAGAACGAAGTCGACGCGAGAGTTGCCGCCTCCCTTTGACGGCACGTAGTCCTCCGGGCGGACGTCATCGAACAGTGTACGTAGGAGCGCCTCTACTACAACCTGAAGTTCCGCTTCGTCGCTGATAGCGTCGCTGATCGGCCAGTCCGGTCGTCGTCGCTCCAGTGTCAGGAGGAACTGTGGGAACCTACGGAACACCGCTGCCAGGTCCGCCGCAAGTGTCTCAGCCTCCGTCTCTTCTGGAGTGCTTTCATCGAGGAGGCTCCGTTGCTTCTCCATACGGCTACGAATGTTGCTGAAGGGGACCTGCCATCTCCCGAGCGGGAACGAGCCGTCGTCGGCCTTGAGCACTGACTCCTGGCGAGGATCGTCAAGGAAACTCTGAATGCCGGCATTGATCAAGCCTCCGTCGCGTTGCTCGTCAAACTTGGCGACTGCGTCACCGGTCAGCAAGCGCCGGGCGCGAGTGTGCCATTCGCGGTACTCCCGTCGAACCTCGGCGACTTCATTCGCGCTCGGCGCTGGCTCTTCCTGCAACCTTGCCATTCGCTCCTCCAGTTGCTCAGATTCGCGAATGAGCTTCTGATGCTGGGACTGTCGCGGAGCGGGCAGGTCGGTCATGGCCGGCACTCTACGAGTTGGTGCCGACACCCAAGTTCGAGGCACCACGTGGTCGATCGGTCCCACCGGCAGGCGGCCGATGGGACGCAGGTCGGAACTCGCCTGGGTACGGGTCGTTGGTGTCGAAGAGCTGAGTCCTATCGGCGCTTCCGGGCGTTGGGGCTGCGCCGTCGCGGCGGCGGCTCCGCGGTTTCCTCCTTGAAGTACAGAAGGCTCATCGACATCGAGGGAACCGCGAACTGATATCCAGGACCGTCTGCGGGAATGTCGGGGTGCAAGAGCTGGCTCAGGACCGAGCCCGACATGGGCCGTAGCCGTGCGTCGGCTGAGCCGGAGAGGTAGCGGCGCCGAGCGACAAGCCAGAGATTGCGGATCTGCTGAGCCAGTAGATAGGTCAGAGCGAATGTTCGGTCGGCCTCGATCCAGTGGGTGGTCTCATTCCATTGCCGTCTACCGTCCGCCGCGCGCTGCTTCACCTCCAGGATCGTGAGGGAGGTACCGTTGGCGCTGATCAAGGGGTCGCCGCTCTCGGCATTCCCGAAGCTCATTCCGGCATGACCTTGTACTGCGCTCAGACCGTGCTTCGCAGAGTTGTAAAGACCACCCTCAAGCTTGTATCGACGGGCGCACTCGGCCAACAGGGCCGTGATCCCGTCGAGTGCGTCCTTCCAGTCAGCCTCGGCGATGCCTTCCGGTGGGGTGCTGCGGTCCATGCGGAAGTAGAAGATTCGGGCCAGACGATCCTGGGTCTCGTCTGTGTGCAGACGGTTTATCAACTTGGTCACCCGATCCGGAAACACGCGGGGTTGCCGAAGCCGCGTTACCTCGAGCCACGGGCAGGCGGCGTCTTCCTCCAGCGCCAAAGTGAGCCGGAGAAGGGTCTCGGCTGCGTGGTGAAACAGAACCACCGCTTCCAGCGCCGCGAACTGCTCAAGATCGTCGTCGGCTGCCTTATCGTCGGCCCAATCTCCGGACATCGTGAGAGTTCCGACGGTGAGTCCGTCTGCGAACGCTGTCTTCGTGGCCTCATGCCCAGATGCCGCCAGCAACGCCCCGCGCAGTCGGTGAAGGATGAACACGTGAGGACCGTGCTTGTCGGTGAAGAATCGCCGATTGAGCTCGCCGAATTGTTCTGGAGCGAGGCCCTTGTCCTCGTCACGCCGCTTCTGGGTCATAGGCGCAACCTAGATGGCGGCACCGACAGAATCCGGAGCAATTGCGGCGTCGCTGGCGACCCTGCGGTCGTTTCGCATCGCGTGGCTAGTCCTGGTGGCAGAGAAGCTCGGAGTCCACCAACCGCGGTGTTGACGGCGGCTCGAAAACTGACAGTTTCGACGCGGTGTTTCCCCGGGCCTACTCCACGGAGGAGATCTGTCTCCCCGCAACAGCCGAGCTGACTCGGCCTCCGAGCCTTGACCACGCTCCCGTCCGAGATGAGCCGCTGTCTTGGCGCGGCAGCAAGACCGCCACGGCGACGTTGCTTCTGTGATCACTTGGCCAGCGTCGTTCTGGAGCCGAAGTGATGCGTCCGAGCGCGTGAGTTCCGACCCGAGGTCGAGGTCGAGGATGGCTCTGCAGCACCATCAGCACCGCCGGGCGCCTGACTCATCCACACCTCTGGCGGCGTGACGCCAGCCATCCACAGCTTGGCGACCGGCGACCCGCAGATGTCGGGGCAGCCGCCTAGCTTCGCCGGGTGGAACACGCGCAGGATGGCCTCGGCCAAAGACACGACCTTGGGGACCGTGGTGACGCTCGTGAGCGATCCGGTTCGGGACAGCCGCACGACAGCCTGTTCCGCGCCGTCTTCGGACGACCTGAGCACGCGGCCTCCGAGCTCCGGGCAGTGTTACCCGCAGCGCTAGCCGCTGAGCTGGACCTCGACGGGCTGCGCCCGGTGCCCGGAACGTTCGTCGACGCAGCCCTGCGACAGCGCCACACCGACGTCCTGTTCACCACCACCTGGCGCGACCGGTCGGCCTACGTCTACGTCCTGATCGAGCACCAGAGCCACTCCGACCCGTGGATGGCGTTGCGGATGCTCTCCTACCTGGTGCGGATCTGGGAACGTCACCGCGACCAGCACCCCGACCAGACAGCGCTGCCGTTGATCCTCCCGCTCGTCGTGCACCAAGGCCCCGGCCGTTGGACCGCAGCCACTGACATCGCCGATCTGTTCGACCTGCCCCACCCGGTCGGCGCGGGCGAGGCTTCACCATCCGGTACGGCCGATCTGCCGCGCTTTCGGTACCTGGTCGATGACCTGAGCGACCTGGATGCGGAAGCACTGCGGACGCGGTCGTTGACGGCGGCCGCCGCGATCGCGTTGTTGGTGTTGGCCAGAGCACGGGTCGACCCCGACATCACAGGGGCCTTGGCGCCGTGGCACGACGAGCTGCGCGAGCTCTTCACCGGCCCCGACGGAGTGATGATGCAGGTCGCGCTGATGACGTACCTTTGGAAAGCCACCGACACATCAGAGCAAGCATTGATCGACCTCGCCACCACGATCAGCCCACAAGCCGAGGAGGTAGCCATGACCACCGCCGAGAAGCTTCGCCGCGAGGGC
>Ga0164243_10012987_pt1 | contig 11749 bp, 10 predicted proteins | sample OricompcompostOP_FD_108781 | JGI IMG/M metagenome (GOLD analysis project Ga0164243, IMG submission 108781) | Organic Plus compost microbial communities from Emeryville, California, USA - Original compost - Organic plus compost (OP) | ecosystem: Engineered > Solid waste > Mixed feedstock >...
AACTCCAAGCGAAACATGGACGAGCTCGGAGTACACTCCATGTCGAGGACCGAGCTTCTCAAGCGATGGAAACATCGCACCCAGGAGGAGCCCTTCTACGCCATCGCCGTGGGGAAGTGAGTTCCCCAAGGGTCGGCCAGCTCTGAACTCATTCAGACGAATCTGATCCATCTAGACCTCATGCCAACACGCCAAGAGGCACCTGGGTCTCATAAGCCCTCGGTCATGCGGTTCGAGTCCGCTCGTTGGCACCAACCGCTAGCACGGACTAGCTCTCTCTTTGGAAAGTGATCCCGCCGGATGGGGTGGGGGCACGGTTGCTAACCGTGCAGGGCGTCAAGCCTGGGGTTCGACTCCTCCTCTTTCCGCTGAACCACAGACCAAACTATTCGTCCTCTGCATGGGAGAAGCGTGGTAGATAATGGTCAATGGCTAAGGAAACGAAGAAGACCGCTACCACCGAGAACGTAGGCGTCGCCCCAGACGTGTCGGCCCTCCAGAAGCGTATTGAGAGCTTGACCGCGGAAAATGCGCAGCTGACAAAAAAGGTTGAGGACCTGGAAGCCGCACACAAGGAAGCGAACAGCGACGTTCTCCCAAGAAACGTCATCATCTTCCCGGATGGGAAGATCGTTCCGATCGAACGGACCGTTCTCGCGAAGTTCGCCCTTGATGAGGTTAAGAAGGGCAAGATCCGCCAGGACATCGAGTTGATCGTTCCGAAGCAGTGAGAGTGCGAGCCAAGGGATTCATGCCCCTTTGGATCGACGGGAAAGCACACGAAGCGATCCAGTGCTTCGTTGATCCCTTCGCTCCGGATGACTCCCTGTTTTTCCTTGCTTCTGAGGATGGGCACGTGCTGGGTCATCCTGATGCTTGGGCGTTAAATTGCGCTCGTAACCTAGCACAGGCATACCGACCTGAGACGATCCATGAAGCATAAGATCCACCTTCCATTGTACGGGCAGCTTCGCCCACACGTCTCTTTCTCGGAGATTGGCATGTTCAACACATGTCAGTGGAAGTGGGCCCTCCGGAACGTCTTTCAGATCTACACCGAGGAGAGGGCGCTGGCGATGGAATTCGGCTCAGCGGTCCACTCAGGCATGGAGTTCCTCTACGGAGGAGAGCAGATCGCTGATCCGGCTGAGGCCGCTAAGCACGCCCTTGAAAAGCTCGAGAAGAACCTCGAGGGACTGGACTTGAACGAGTCTGAGAAGGAAGAGCTGCCAAACCTCCGCGAGATGATGCCGAAGTTCTTCGTAGACATCCTCGCTTGTCCAGACCTCGATGGGATCCGTCCTCTCAAGTCCGAGCTCAAGCTCTTTGAGCCGATTGCTAGGACCGATGGATTGGACGTCAAATTCAAGGGGTTCATCGATTTCATCTTCGTCAAGAAGCTGAAACGAAAGACGGTGATCTACATCGCTGATTTCAAGACCTGCAAGTGGGGTTGGCCAGCGCAGAAACTTCAAGACATCAAGGTGATCGCGCAGATCTTGCTGTATAAGCATTTCTTCTGCAAGCTGACCGGGGCTGATCCGAAGAACGTGACCGCAGCGTACATCCTCCTAAAGAAGGCTCCGCGAAAAAACGATGCCTCGATCGAGGTCATCAAGGTAAGCGCAGGCCCGAAGACGACGATGAGAGCGATCGAATACCTTCAGGACACGATCACCGCGATGCACAGGTACTCGTACGAGAAAAACTACGAGGCATGTGTCACGTCGTGGACCGATGCCAAGACCAAGCAGATCAAAAGTTTCAGCTGTCCGTATCTCGGGAAAGAGTGCGAGGGATCTACACAAACTGGGTGACGTACTTAGCCCGTGACTAGGGCTGAACGAAAGCACGTCTTATGGCTCTCTGACCATCCGCTGATCCCAAGCGGAGTGGGCATCCAAGCAAAATACGCGATCACCGAGCTTCTGAAGACCGGAAAGTACCGGTTCACGTGTTTCGGCGGCGCGATCAAGCATCCAGATTACACTCCCAGCCAGGTCGATCCTGCACGGTTCGGGGAAGGAAACTGGGTGATCCATCCGGTGGATGGCCACGGGAGCAAGGAGAAACTTCGGGAGTTCCTCGTCAGAGAGCGCCCCGATGCTCTCGTCTTATTCACAGATCCGAGGTTCTTCACTTGGGTGTGGGAAATGGAGGACGAGGTCCGGCAGGTCTGCCCGATCGTCTATTGGCATGTCTGGGACAACGACCCGATCCCTGATTTCAACAGGCCGATCTACGAGGCCACTGATTTCATCATGCCCCTCAGCCTGAAGACGCATGGGATCCTTCAGGGGCTTGGCTATCCGAAGGAGAGGTATTCGTACGTCCCGCATGCCATCCCAGACGACGTTTTCAAACCCCTCCCTGAGGGGGACATCATGCTCGCGAAGAAGCAGCACTTCGGACCTTTCGCTGACCGGGATTTCATTGTGATGTGGAACAACCGGAATGCCCGGCGAAAGATGACAGGAGATGTCATCGAGTCATTCAAGCTCTTCGCCGATTCTGTCGGTCATGAACGTGTGGCGCTCCTGATGCATACCGATCCTCGTGATCCAGAGGGGCAGGACGTCAACGCGGTCGTCAAGAAGCTTGGTCTGGAGAAGTCGTTCATTCTCTCTGAGTCTCGGGTCACCCCAGAGCAGCTCAATCTGATGTACAACTGCGCAGACTGCGTGATCAATATCTCGAACAACGAGGGCTTCGGCCTTGGGACGCTCGAGGCTCTGTTCGCCGGCACCCCCATCGTCGTCAACATGACGGGTGGACTGCAGTTCCAGGTCGGAGATTGGTGGTGTGATCTTGAGGATTTCTCAAACCAGAAGAAGCTGCATCGCATCGCCCAATCCAGGAAATCGACCCACAGTTGGTGGGGGGAACCCGTGTTTCCAGCGGCACGTAACCTTGTTGGTTCCCAGGCCGTCCCGTACATCTACGATGATCGCGTCAGCAACGAGGATGTCGCCGATGCTCTCGGCAAGATGTTTAGGATGGGGCGCAAGCGCAGAAGGAAACTCGGTCAAGAGGCGCGGGAGTGGGCCCAGAAGAATTTCAGCATGGAGAAGCTCCGAGATGGTTGGGACGACGCACTCACACGTGCCATCGAGAGCTTCATCTCCCGTGGTAAGATTGGCACTGTCAAGACCTGTGTTATTTGAGGAAACGATGTTTGAGCTCAAGCCAATGAACAAGTATGTCGTCATCAAGACGATCGAGCCCGATCAAAAGGTTGCCGGAGGGCTCCTCTACGCGCCCGGGAACGTCTCCAACCAGTATCAGCTAGCGAAGGTTCTCGCGGTCTCTTCGTGTCATGAGACGGAGTGCCTGGAGGTCGGCGACACCATCCTCTACGACACGCTCGGAGCTGTCAACCATCGCATCGGTGGCCAGACGTTCACGACGGTGAAAGCGGCGAACATCCTCGGCGTAGTGAAGGAGAAGGTCGTCACAGATCCCGCAGCAAGCGAGAAGGTCGATCCATTTGATTTCAACCCAACTCGATTTGGAGGGGAGTTCTGATGACGGTCTTGGTCACCGGCGGAGCTGGATTCATCGGTAGCAACCTCGTCGATGAGCTGATGACACAGGGGATGGAGGTCCGCGTCATCGACGATCTCTCCGAGGGAAAGCTTGAGAACCTCAAGAGGTGGCAAGGCCACAAGAAATTCCAGTTTATCCAGGGTTCGATCCTCGATTACGACCTGGTCCGGCGCGCGTGCGATCACGTCTCGTGCGTGTTCCACCTTGCGGCCGACTCTCGGATCCAGACTGGGATCACCGATCCGCGCCACTCGATCGAGACAAACGTTGTCGGCACCGCCAACGTGGCGGAAGCAGCTCGGCAGATGGGAGTCAAGCGGATTGTATATTCGGCGAGCTCGTCAGCGTATGGTCGGAAGAACGATTGGATCTTCAAGAAAGAAGATATCGTAGACGATCTGCGATCGCTAACAGGAGCTTCAGAAGAAGCTTTGAGCGGGTACAGAGAGTTCTATTCTAAGGGCCTTCGAGAAGATCTTCCGACCGACTGTTTGAACCCGTACTCGATGAGCAAGAAGGCCGGTGAGGACGTGATGGACGTCTACCATCGGCTCTATGGTCTCTCTACCATCAGCCTCAGGTATTTCAACGTTTACGGTCCACGTCATCAGGAAGAGGGTCGGTACGCCACCGTCATCGCCATCTTCCGACGGCAGCTTCGCCACAATAAGAGGTTGACGATCGTCGGCGATGGAGAGCAACGTCGGGACTTCACTTTCGTCGGCGATGTGGTCCGGGCCAACATGCTGGCGATGATGAACATGGAGGCGACCGGAGTCTTCAATATCGGTACAGGGGCGAACTACAGCATCAATGAGCTCGCTGCCGAGATCTCGGGGATCCCAGAGGGATCTGAGCGCTGGAACGACACTGTCGAGTACATCCCGCCTCGCCTCGGTGAGGCTCGGATCACTCTGGCTGACAACACGAAGGCTCGAGAAATCCTCGGCTGGCACCCCCAGATCAGCCTGAAGTTCGGGCTCGCTGTCATCGATCAGTTCGAGAAGAAGGTCGGTCTTCCGTCAGGAATCATTCTCGCTCCATGAAGAAGAAGCTCCATTTCGTCGGCCCCGTCTTGACCGCTAGCGGGTACGGGGTCCATTCACGCCAGCTCCTCAGATCTCTCGTCGATTGCGGCCGGTTCGATATCACGGTCGAGTCCTTGCGCTGGGGCGACACCGGTTTTTTGACCGATCCCGAGCTCGACTGGATCAGGAAGCTCGCCGACCGCCCAGCCCATAGGTCTCCTGACGTCTGCGTCCAGGTCTCGATCGCCAACGAGTTCAAGCGTCGTGCTCCGCTGATGATCGGCGTGACTGCCGGGATCGAGGTCGATCGCGTCTCCCCGCAGTGGCTTCTGAAGTGTAACTCCGAGGTCGATCTCGTCGTCGTCCCCTCAGAGCATTCGCGTCGTTCGTTCCTCGTCGAGTACGCCTCTCAGCATGGGGATCGCCTGGCACTCGAGAAGCCGATCTTCGTCGTCCCGGAGGGAGTCGACACATCGGCGTATAAGAGCGAGCCGTCTCGGTCGAAGGTTCTCGACGATGTTGGAGTGTCCAACAAAAACCTCATCTGTGTCGGTCTCGGTTTCGACAAGCCGCGGGGCGGCGATCGCAAGAACATGACCACCTTGGTCGAGTGGTTCTGCGAGACGTTCGCTGGGAACAAGGAGGTCGGTCTCGTCCTGAAAGCAGGGATCGTGAACTCTTCGACCCTTGATTTCGAGGTCCTCAAGCGGCGCATCGCAGACATCAAGGAGTCTACGGGTTGCGGTGAGTTCCCGAAGATCCACCTCGTCCACGGTCGTCTCTCTGAGAGAGAGATGTCGTCGATGTATAACGACCCTCGGATCGTCGCGATGGTGAGCCTCACCCACGGTGAAGGTTTCGGTCTTCCGCTCATCGAGGCTGCAGCATGTGGTCTCCCGGTAATGGCGACCGATTGGTCTGGGCATCTCGATTTCCTGACAAAGAGCGGAAAGAAACTTTTCGTCCCGATCGAATATGAGCTAAAGGATGTGCCTCCCGAGTGTGTCTGGGAAGGTGTGATCGAGGCCGGGAGCCAGTGGGCGTATCCGAAGGAGAGCGACGCGCGGATCAAGATGCAGAAGATGATCGTCAGCTCGTCGACCCCTCGTCAGTGGGCGTCTGAGCTGGCTGAGCATGTCAGGAAAACTTTCTCCCTGGATGCCACCGGAAAGGTCTTCTCAGACCTTGTCTGCAGGGCCTGCGATGAGGCTGCGCTGGTCAGGCCGACAAGGCGGGAGGACTTTATCAAGGCGCTCAAGACTAAAGTCTCGTCCGGCGGGCCGTCTTTGGTTTACACCATGCCGATGTCGGCGGGCGATGTCTTTCTCTCCACGGGAGTGGTCTCCGCTCTTAGAAGAAAGCACCCGGGCCATCGAGTCTTCTTCGCCACTTCCCCGCAGTATTTCCAGATAGTCGAGGGGGCGATGTATGGAAGCCAGAGGCTGGTCGATGAGCTGATCGAGTGGCAACCGTGGATGCAGGACGTCTCTCTTCTCGAAGATGTCTTCGACGAGGTTTATACGCCGAACCTCGCCGTCCAGATGACTTGGTCGAACTGGGTGCACAAGGGCAGAGGGCGGAACCTCATCGACGAGTTCGCAGTTCAGTGTGGGGTGAAAGCAGACCCACCTCCCATTTTGATGAGGGGCACAAGTGATCTCGGGGAAGGCCCGTGGGTCGCTGTTCACGCTGGCGGACAGAAGTCAGCCCGAAACTACGCCAGATGGGCAGATATCGTCAAAAACCTCCGGGCGAACGGGATCAAGGTGGTCCAGGTCGGAGCGAAGGACGATGTTTCGATCGGAGAGGTCGATCGCGATCTACGCGGAAAGACAACTCATCAGGAGCTCGTCAGGTATCTCGACGATGCTGGGGTTTTCGTCGGGATCGATTCGTACCCGATGCACATCGCATCGGCGGTCGGATGCAGCGTGGTCTCGATCTTCGGTAGCTCTTACCCGAGCTCGACAGGTCCGAAGAACTTTGCCCTAGAAAATGTCACCGACGCGAACCTCCTTGTCTCGAAGGAGAACGTGGCTCGGGCAACGAGCAGACTGAAGCTCATCGAGACCCCCTCGAGAAACGGTTGTGATCGTGCCTGCTACAAGGACGTCTGTCGGGTAGATGCTTCGAACCCGTGCCTGAACAACATACCACCTCAGCGGATCTTCGAAGAGATCTCGAAGGCTCTCGATCGACAAGACATGCAGTGGACCGATTTCCGCCCTAAGATCGCCGGATACACCCACATCTATAATCCGAAGACTCACGGCTATCCGTACTTCCAGAGCATCACCAGCATGCTTGGGTTCTGCGATGAGGTCATCGTGATCGACGGCGGGTCCACGGATGGATCTATCGAGCAGCTCGAGTCTATCGGACATGAATTCATCGAGAGCGGAAAGCTGAAGATCATCAAGAGGGAGTGGGATCACGAAGAGCCTGCTATGGATGGGATGCAGAAGGCATTCGGTCGCGCGATGGTCTCTCCTGAGATGGAGTTCCTCTGGCAACAAGATGCCGACGAGGTGGTCCACGAGGACGACTACGAGAAGATCGTTGATCTTTGCCGTCGGTTCCCATCTGATGTTGATCTCATCCACTTGCCTGTGATCGAGCTCTGGGGCGACGACCGGACATGCCGCACTGATCGCCACAGTTGGAAGTGGCGGTTGAGCCGGAATAACATCCGGATCACTCACGGGATCAACCAAGCCGCTCGCTTGATGGACCCGAAGACTGGGCGATTCTACGCGAAGCCGGGCATGTCTGACGGCTGCGAGTACATCGACATGGTCACCGGCCAGCATCTCCCACACAAGGGGTTCTACACCGCAGAGCTGGAGGAGATCCGGAAGCATGATCCTGAGGAGTACGGCCGGAGAATGAACGTGATCTTCGATAAGCTCCCTAGCGTCTGGCACTACAGCTGGGCAGATCTGAAGAGGAAGGTCCAGAGCTTCAGGGACTTCTGGGACTCCCAGTGGGCGACTCTGTATCAGACGACCGTGGTACCGCGATTTGATCCGTCAAAGTCAGTTGACGAGATTGCCGATGAGCTTCGTGTTCGAGGCGGAGAGCATGAGCAATCAACGACTTTCAAGCTAGAAAAATCTCCGCCAAAGGTGATGCGATGATGGAAAGCGAGAAATGGGTCGAGTTCTGTAAATTCTGGCAAGATCTCGGTTGGAGCGTTTGGGCCGATCAAAGGACCGGCGGAGATATCTCTATCTCCGATGCCCTGGAGAAACACTTCAAGCCAACAGATCGTGACGTCCCGATCCCTGATGAAGTACAGTCAGGGGATGTCGCGAGAAAACACTTTTTCGGTCGTACAGATCTGGGAGACCATCGGAACGCGATCCGAGACACGAGCGGTGAAAAGATCGGAGTGGCGGTGCACGTCAAGAAGGTGGAAGGCCAGAACATCTTGACCATCGAAGATCTCGGTGGTGAATGTCAGGTGGTCCATTTCGTGACAGCGTCGAAGCGGAAGGTCACGGTGAATCTCGTCAAGCTTCCACTCGACAAACTAGCGGAAGTCGAGAGCAAGAAAGTTGATCTCTGAGGTCATGGTGAATAAGCAGAAGCAGGCCGACCTGATCGGGGAACGTTTGACGATGACGATGCGGTCGTAATTCACGCGGAATTGATCGGAAGAGTCCGAACTCAACCAGCTCCAGACGTTGAATGATGTGGTAGGATTGGCTAGACATGGCCACCATTCTTACCGATATTTTCGTTACTTGCAAGCCGGTTTCCCACCGGCTTGAGTTGTTTGAGAGAAGCCTCTCGTCGCTTTTCGAGAACACTTCGCGCGACCAGTATCGTCTGACAATCTGCCTCGATGGAACTTCGCAGGATGACGGGTCACGATTCCGAGAAGCTGCGAGATCCATCGATCCCGACTATGTCATCGAGTCTCGTGAGAATGAAGGTCTTGGCCCGACTATCAACCGCGCGATCGCGCACATCTGCGCGATCAACGAATACTACGAGCATCCGACGCACGGAGATCTGTCGAAGGTCGCTCCGTTCATCACGATGTGCCAAGACGATCTGATCTACAGCCCGAACTGGCTGAAGAAGCTCGCGAGCTACTTTATCATCTTCGAGAGGGACCACAAGATCGGATTCGCATCGGGTGTCGAGTGCATCGAACACCCGGTCAGAAAGACGATCATGGGAGGCGAGGTCGTCCTGAAGGACTGGATCAGGGCGGCACAGATGATGGGTCGTCGGGAGTATTGGAAGAGCATGATGCCTATCCCCCGCTTCGATCCTGAGACAGGGAGGGTGAGAGCTAAGCCGAATGATGGCATCGGTTCGGGTGTCGATTGGTGGCTCATCAGGAATCACGAGAATTCTATCTGCAAGACCGGTCGGACTTGCCTCACTGTTCCTGGTCTCGTGGCTCACGCTGGATACGACAAGAGCACTTGGTTGAAGAACGGTGTTGAGATGCCGGAGAGTGATTACGATAAAAGAATGGTGAGGAATGGGTAGGATCGTCACGATCTCGTACACTGAACTCAATGCCGGCGGAGGGGTCCCGAAGTTCAATCGAGACCTTCATGCGGCATTTCCCGATAGGGAATGCGCTCATTTCTGCTGGTGGGACCACCCGTTCCATCCGGAGCTCGACGAACAGGGACTGACTCCTGAGTGGGCTAAAGCCAGATTGCTCAACGAATACCTCATCTCGAGGAGGCTTGTTCGATCTGACGATGTTATCATCGCGGACGGATTTTGGGCAGACGGGCTTCAAAGCATGCCGTTCGCGGTGTCTCATTCTCACGGCATCTGGTCGCATCTGACCAAGGAAGATGTGGACGCGGGTAAGCAACCCGACATGCCGTACCACCACGCCGCCCAGGTCTCCTTCCGAAAGAGGTGGGTCGAGCTGGGGAAACCTTTGACAGCGGTATCGGATTTCATCGCTGACCAGCTCAAGCAGCAGTGGGGATGGGATGCCCACGTCATCAACAACGGAGTGGACACAGATGTCTACCGCCCAGCGACGAAAATTCCTGACGTGAAGCGCCCTCTTGTGATCCATGGCGTCAATGATCGGGGAAATGCCAACAAAGGCTGGGATCACATCGAATGGATCATCGACCATCACCCAGAATGGAATGTCCTCTCGCTGGATGAAGCTTGCGGATCGCTCTCGCTGCCAAAAAACGAGGCTTTAGCGCAGGCAGATCTCGTGGTACATCCTTCTGGATACGAAGGGAACTCGATGTTTATCGCCGAGGTATTGGCGTGTGACGTTCCTGTCGTCGGATATGATGTTGGGTTTCTTTGGAAGGTCCGGGGGAAGTTTGAAGGAGCCGCAATCGGTCGCGTCATCTCGAGGAGCCGCAGGGAACCATCTGTCACAGAACAAAATGCCCTAAGTCTCTTGCAGGAGATCAGGCTGGGATCGAATTTTGATCCTCGCAGCATCGCTCTCGAGCACCTATCGATTTCCAGGTTCCGGGAAAACTGGAGGGCATACGTGGAAGACATGGAGAGAACATGATCAGAGTCAGAGTTGACGATTTTCCTAACACCAAAGACAAGGAGAAAGACAGACACTCTCTAGATGCCTTCAGAACCTTCCACCGATGTCTGAGCGAGTGTATTGGGGGGAAGAGGTATCTCCTTGGGGTGATCCCCAAGAGGTGTTCTGTAGATGACATCCTGTTCCTTCGAAACGAGACCGACTGCGTCGTCGGTATGCACGGCATCTATCACAACGAAGAGAAGCTCGACATCTACCAGAACGAGTTTCCTCCTTACCTTTCGCAGCGAGAGATCGCCCGCGAGATCATGGACGCTTCTGCGAAGTTGGAAGATGCGGTCGAACGTCCGATCTACACGTACATGCCGCCGCGGAACCGGATCGATGGGAAGACATTGTCAGTGTTAGGCGAGTGCTTGTTCACAGATTTTACTGTAGGTCCGGAGACCGGCGCGCTCCCTGAGCATGATCTCAATCAGATAACGTACACCCCTTGGGCATACGGAAGAACCGATGAGATGCTGATGCAAGATGTCCCGGTGCGATTGGAAGCTGCGTCTGCGCAGGGAGAAGACTTGGTCCTCACTTTGCATTGGACCTGGGAGACAAACATCGGTCTCTCTCACATGAAAGAGTTCTTCTCGAGGATCCCGACGAAGCATTTCAAGGATTTCGATGACTGATCGCCTGTACAACATCGTGATCGACCTCCGTGATGGAGGAGACTGGTCTCTTGATCTCTGTTTCGCTGGCCTGGTCCACAATCTTGGTCCAGAGAATGTTGTCGATATCCCGACCAAAAGGAAGCATCGTGAGTGGGGTTGGTCGGCCCCTGATTGGGGTGTGGAGCGTCGAACTCTCGGGCACACTCCTTTCAACGATCGAGTTTTTAGAGGATCGGGATCAATCGGATTGTGGTTTGGGACCGAGCTACCGTATTCAGGGAGACCCTATCGAGTCTGGTTGGACGAAAGGATGGAAAGCTTCCAGAAGTACCGTGAGCTCGGCTTAGACAAAACAGATGCCAAGGTCGTCGTCGTCGCCGGTCACGATCGTTTCTGGAACCACTCTCCGCAGTTCGTCGCGTCGCTTTACGGCGATAAGCTCGAGGCGATGCTCCTCGATAACTGGTATCCGGAGTACGCCTCCCTTCCCTTTAGGACGAGGAGGATCGGGTGGTCATGCAACTTCGATCACTACTGGACGCGGCCAGAGATCAAGCCCGAGAAGGACATCGACATCTGCTTTGTCGGGTACAACAGCCATCCGGACCGCCTGAGATTCATCGAACACATCAGGAAGAACTGGTCTCACTTGAAGCTTCACCTCGTCCTTGAGACGAGCCCAGACAAATTCGACAGCTTCGTCTCGAAGCATCAGTTGTTTGACCTCATGCTCAGATCGAAGATCTGTTTGAACCTTCGTGGGGCGGCTGATCGCGGGAAGACCTTGAGGGCGTACGAGATCCCATACGTCGGGAGCTTCATGCTCTCTCAGACAATCGATGACCCGGGATTTACCGAAGATTTCATCCCCGGAGCCGAATGCATCCTGTTCGGCGATGAAAAAGAGCTCGATGAGGAGATCGATTTCGCTCTCAATCAAAACGAATCGTGGCGAGAGAGTGTTGCTGAGTTCGGTCATCAGGCGGCGCTCGGCAGGCTAAGCG